>Ga0316217_10002395_pt1 | contig 22618 bp, 17 predicted proteins | sample 1anoAmetaG_FD_203633 | JGI IMG/M metagenome (GOLD analysis project Ga0316217, IMG submission 203633) | Freshwater microbial communities from Trout Bog Lake, Wisconsin, USA - 1anoA | ecosystem: Environmental > Aquatic > Freshwater > Lake > Hypolimnion/Profundal zone | place: USA: Wisconsin...
TAAATCAAGTATATCCAACGATATATTACTGTGTTGTAAAGCATATTGCAGAGCCCAGTGAACCCCCATGCCATAAGTAATGATACTGATATCTTCTCCCTCTTCCACTATTTTGGCCTTACCAATGGGCACTTCGTAATATTCTTCTGGCACCTGCCCGCTAACACTCCGGTACATTACCTTGTGCTCGAAATACATAACCGGATTAGGATCGTTAATAGCAGCAATCAACAACCCTTTTGCATCATGTGGATTGGATGGATATACCACCTTTAATCCGGGTACATGAGTGAACCAAGCTTCATTGCTCTGACTATGAAAAGGCCCGGCACTAACGCCTGCTCCTGTTGGCATTCTTATCACCACATCGGCATGCTGTCCCCATCTATAATGTATCTTGGCAAGGTTATTGACTATCTGATTAAACCCTACCGTCACAAAGTCAGCAAACTGCATTTCCATCACCGATTTATATCCCTCCATACTTAACCCTAATGCAGTACCAACTATGGCACTTTCACATAAAGGTGTATTACGTATGCGATGTTTACCAAACTGTTCTACAAAACTTTCTGTAATCTTAAAAGCGCCTCCATATTCTGCTATATCCTGACCCATCAATATCAGATTATCGTGCTGAACAAGTGATTGTTTTAATCCTTCCTGTATGGCATCTACAAATCTTTTTTCTTTCAGTCCAATATTATATCCTTCTTCTTTAACGGGTATGGAAACATTGATGCTTTTAGTAGCATATATATCCTTCAACTCTTCAATGGTATCCGGCTTTAATTCTTCTGCCTGATAAGCTATCTCCAGTTCAGATTCTATATATGCTTTATAATCATTTCGAATATCAGCCACAGCCATTTCAGAAAACACTCCTTCTTTTACAAGCCATTGTTCAAAGTTTTTAATAGGGTCTTTTTTGCCCCATTCTTCAAACAATTCCTTTGGTACATACTTTGTGCCACTCGCCTCTTCATGACCACGCATTCTGAAAGTCATGCACTCAACAAGGTATGGTTTTTGATTCTTTATACAATAATCCCTTACTCCTTTGATGGTATCATATACTGTCATCAGATTATTGCCATCAATTCTTACCGACTCCATGCCATAGCCCTTTGCCTTATCAGTTAAATGCTCGCATTTGAACTGTTCATTACTCGGTGTACTTAATCCATAACCATTATTTTCTACAATAAATATTACTGGTAGATTCCATACAGCAGCTACGTTCAATGCTTCATGAAAATCACCTTCACTTGTAGCTCCGTCTCCTGAAAACGCAAGGGATACTTTATTTTCTTTCTTTAATTTATATGCTAGTGCTACTCCGTCAGCAATCGCTAACTGCGGACCAAGATGTGAAATCATTCCACATATACGATGCTCTTTATTACCAAAATGAAAACTTCTTTCTCTACCTTTACTGTACCCTTCTTTATTGCCCTGCCATTGCATAAACAATTTACTCAATGGCATTTTTCTTCCTGTGAATATGCCAAGATTTCTATGCATTGGCATTATCCATTCATCCTGTTGCAATGCCATCACAGCTCCTACCGATATGGCTTCCTGACCAATACCACTAAACCATTTACTGATTTTACCCTGACGCAACAATACAAGCATTTTTTCTTCAATCATCCTTGGCAACAACAATTGACGATATAGTTCAATTAACTCATTATTTGATAATCCGTGTCTTTGAAATTCCATACAAGCATCCATTTTCTTCGTCAAATTAATTGCATTTAATTCAAAGAATAAGCAATCTTTTATACACTATATCTAAAACCTCCTCAAATTTGTACCATGAAGATGCTGATTACCGCTGCAACTAAGATGGAAATACAACCTGTAATGGATAGCATTGACACTATTAAAACAGGTGCTGAAATAATATTTCATACAGGTGGCATTGGTATGATGTCTACTACTTTTTCATTATCTAAAGCAATAGAACAACACAAGCCCGGCCTGATAATTCAGGCAGGTATTGCAGGCTGCTTTGATGCTAATGCAACATTGGGATCAGTAGTAGTTGTTGGCAGAGAATATATGGCCGATTTGGGTGTGACCGAAAACAATGAATGGAAAGATATTTTTGATCTGAAACTGGCTGACCCTAATGAATTTCCCTTTAGTAACAAACAATTGATTAATCCGAATATTCCTGAATTCAATTTACTGAAATCCCCTGTAATTACAGGTGTTACAGTCAATACCATTTCTACCGATACCCATAAAATTCAACAGATAAATGATCAATACAAACCTTTTATAGAAAGTATGGAAGGTGCTGCCTTTCATTATACATGTCTGAAAATGTGTGTTCCTTTTATTCAGATAAGATCTATCTCTAACATTGTTGGTGAACGGAATAAAAAACATTGGAAACTAAAAGAATCAATTGATAATCTGAACAACTATTTAAAGGAATACATTATCAGGTTTTAATAAACACATTATATTACTTTATTTTTCACCCTTATTTAGATAACATATTACCCTAGTTCAAATATATTTCTTAGGTCTTTATTACTCATATTCCCTATCCAGTTTTCTCCGGTAGCTACAGTCATATTGGCTAATGCTTTTTTGCTTTGTATCATTTCGTTTATGCGTTCTTCAAAAGTGCCTTTGGTAATAAAACGATGAACCATCACATTGCTTTTCTGACCTATCCTGTATGCCCTGTCTGTAGCCTGAGCTTCTACTGCAGGATTCCACCATAAATCATAATGAATTACATGATTGGCGGCAGTAAGATTCAGACCAGTACCAGCAGCTTTAGAAGATAGCAGGAAAAGAATTCAAACAACACCAAGCAAAACAAAATAATTTATTTTTGGAGATATAAATAATATTTGACAATACATTATGTAATAACAATTGTAACTAAAATATCAAACTGAATAAACAAGGTATGCATTATGAAAATTACAAATGAAATAATAGAGAGTACTTTATTTTGTAAATACAAAAGCTATTTACTCCAGAAAGGAATCAAAGGAGATAAAACAGACTATGAGATATTTTATAAATCAGAAAAGGAAAAATTAGAACAATCATATTTAGAAGTAATTGAACAAATCAAGCTGAATAATGATAATTTAAAAAGTGAGTATCATTATGAATTGAATCAACAAATAGATACTAAAATATTTTCGATCAATTTCTTTGCCTTTGAGAAATCAATATTCAAAAATAAAGAAAAAGGGTATTCTATAATTCCTGTATTTCTATTAATCTCAGATAGAATTACACAAATGGATAAGATTCTAATTACATGTTTATGTTATACCTTAAAAGATACAAAATATGGATTACCAGAATCTGTAAAAATTATATTGGGTAAATCTTTCCTATCAATTAAATTTAATCCAAAACCCCATTACAAAAGAGCAGAAAGATTAATATCAGATATTTCAGATTCAGAACCACCATTTGTATTAAATAATCATTGTAGTATATGTGAATTTAGAAATATCTGTAAAGAAAAAGCAATAAATGAAGACAGTATAAGTTTGTTAGATAGAGTTACAACTAAAACTTTAGAAAAGTATAAAAAGAAGGGATTGTTTACCATTAAGCAAATTTCAATGATTTATAAACCTCGAAAGAATAAAAAAAAACGTTCAAATAGGACTTTAATTCATAACGTTGAATTACAAGCCCTTGCAATAAAGACCAATAAAATTTATATACATCAATTACCAGACTTAATTAAAAAACAAAATGAAATATTTATCGATTTTGAAGGCATCCCTGAAAGGAATATTTATTATTTAATGGGTGTAATAATTATAGAAAATGAAAAGTTAGAATCATACTCTTTATGGGCTGAAAATGATTTTGAAGAGGAAAAGATATGGATGCAATTTATTTCAATTATCAATAAATATCCTGATGCTCCAATATATCATTATGGAAAATATGAATTAAAAGCTATTGAGACATTAGCTGAAAGATATAATACAGATACAAATAAATATCAACAAAGATTAGTGAATTTAAACGGGTTTATTTTTGGAAAGATATATTTTCCAACCTATTCCAACCGTTTAAAGGAACTTGGTCAATATTTAAATTTCAAATGGACATATAATGATTTTAGCGGAATTCAGAGTATTATCTGGAGATTAAGGTGGGAGGATAGCAGAAATGAACAATATATATCGCAACTGATGATTTATAATTTAGAAGATTGTAAGGCATTAATTTCATTATTGGAATGTCTAATAAACATAAATGAAAATGCCAGTTCAATGCGTGAAATTGATTTTGTTAATAAACCCAAAGAACTTGTAACCAATACGAGTATTGAAATATTTACACAATTTGGAAACATCTTAAAATTTGCACACTTTGGTTATGATAGTAATAAAATTACATTTCAAGACATTCATCAAGATGGAGAAATAATTGAAAAAAAAGTGAACAATCTAATCGGACATAAGGGCATTTCTAGAAAAACTACAAAAGCAAATAAAATCATTCAAATACCCCATAAATCAACATGTCCAATACATCATTCTGACTTAACAATTACAAATAAAATCATTGAACATACTATAACAGATTTTGTTTTCTCCAAAAACTCAATTAGAAAAACAATAGTGAAGTATTCCAGTTTTAAAAGTTATTGTCCTATATGTAATAAAATGTATTCGCCATCTGAAATTGAAGAAATAAGAAATAACTTTTTGGGGTACAGTTATAAATGTTGGATTGTCTATCAAAGGCTTTGTTTACGATTGTCAATCAATATAATTAAACTTAATTTAAAGGTTCTTTTTAATGAACATATAAGTGAAGGTGGAATAACATTCGTTTTAATGAATTTTTCTAAGCTTTATGAAAAGACTAATGAAGATCATTTAGTTAAGATACTAGAAAGTCCGTTTATTCATGTTGATGAAACAAAAATAAATGTAAGAGGAGAGAATCATTATGTCTGGATTTTTACAGATGGTAAATATGTCTATTTCAAAGAAACTACAACAAGAGAAACTACTATAGTTATTGAGATTTTGAAAAATTATAAAGGTATTTTAGTAGCAGATTTTTATCCTGGTTATGAAGCCATAACTTGCAAGCATCAAAAATGTTGGGTTCATTTGATACGGGATATGAATGAAGATTTAAGAAAAAATCCCTTTGATTCAGAGTACGAAATCTTTATCACTGACCTGCGAAATCTCATTATTCCAATTTTTGAAACAATAAAAAAGTATGGTTCAAAGAAAAGGCACTTTAATAAATTTCAAAAAGAAAAAGATAAGTTCTATAACAATAAAATAATCGGAGCAACATATAATTCTGAAATAACACTAAAGTATCAAACCAGAATTAAGAAAAACTGGACTGCCTTATTTACTTTTCTAGAATACGATAATATACCATGGAACAATAATACGGCAGAAAGAGGGCTAAGACATTTAGCAGTACAAAGAAAGATTTCTACTTTTTTTTCAAATGGAATTAATCAATATCTGATTTTTCTAGGGATAATGCAAACATGTAAATTTAAAAACAAATCATTTTTAGACTTTCTTCTATCCAAAAGACAGTCGATTTAATGTAAAATAATATACTCTTTTTATACAGTATGTATTTTTCTTAGATGTATAATTTAACTCTTTAATCATAGTCCTTATTAGCTCGATGCGCAAATAAAGAAAAATATCTTTTACTAACAGTCATCGAATTAAATATTTTTAACAATGACTCACTCAAGGGCAATGTCTTTTAGGGTTTTGTTAATTGATAATTTATAGAAACACAAAAAATTAAAATATGAATTTGTGTTGGTAAAAATTAATCCTTTCTATCCCAGCTCAAATAAATTTCTTAGGTCTTTATTACTCATATTCCCTATCCAGTTTTCTCCGGTAGCTACAGTCATATTGGCTAATGCCTTTTTATTTTGTATCATCTCATTTATCCGTTCTTCAAATGTTCCTTTGGTTATAAAACGATGAACCATCACATTGCTTTTCTGTCCAATCCTGTATGCCCTGTCGGTAGCCTGTGCTTCTACCGCAGGATTCCACCATAAATCATAATGAATTACATGGTTTGCAGCAGTAAGATTCAGTCCCGTACCGGCAGCTTTCAGTGATAGCAGGAATATTTTATCCGCTTGATTTGTTTGAAATGCTTCCACCATTTCCTTACGTTGTTTTACACTGCAACCACCATGATAAAACAAAGGAGATTCACCAAAACGTTCGGTAATAAAGTGTTTCAGCAGTACACCCATTTCAGTAAACTGCGAAAAGATTAATACTTTTTCGTTCGCTTCTATAATACTCTCTAGTTTATCGTACAGTAATTCTATCTTGCCCGAAAGAGCAGCATCCAATACTTTGTTTTTTAGGAATTGAGTAGGATGATTACAGATTTGCTTAAGAGCCATAATCATTTGCAGCACGAGACCTTGTCTTACAAACAACGATTTTTTATCGGTTGTCTCCAGAGCTTCAATAGCCTCCAGAGCTTTTTGTAAAGTTTTTTGATACAAGGCACTCTGATCTTTGGTTAGATTGTTGTAACAATCCATTTCTATCTTGTCTGGAAGATCGCTGATAATAGTTTTATCGCTCTTCAGTCTTCTCATCAGGAATGGAGAAGTAATCTGTTTTAGCTTATTGGCAACCGCCACATCATTTTGATTCTGAATAGGATTGGCAAAGGTTTCTTTGAATTCTGCCAGGCTTCCCAGATAGCCTCTGTTACAGAAATCCATAATACTCCATAGTTCACTCAATCTGTTTTCTACCGGCGTACCGCTCATGGCTATAAAGGTATTGGCAGGAATACTCTTTACCGCTTTGCTTTGTTCCGTTTCATGATTCTTAATATTTTGAGCCTCATCTATTATCAATACATGCCACTTCATTTTCTTGAAGGTTGCAGCCTCACTGCGAACTACTCCATAAGAAGTTAGTAATATATCAAATTGTTCTTTTTTCTCCAGCTTTCTACCTGTCCCATGATATAATTTACAAACCAGTGAAGGTGCAAACTTCTCCAATTCAGCTTGCCAGTTTGTTAAAAGACCGGTAGGCACTACAACCATTGCTTTCTCTTTATCCAGTGCACCTGATTCCTTATATTTCAGCAGGGTGGTTATTACCTGTAGGGTTTTACCCAATCCCATATCATCTGCTATTACACTGCCAAAACCAATCTGTGTATTGCGGTGCATCCAGGTATATCCTCTATGCTGATACGGTCTTAGCGAGGCATTCAGCTTATCGGGCAATTGCGATTCTTTTTGTTCGGTCAGTTGTTTTATCAACTCTTTTACTTCATCACTCAGGGCAATATTGGCACCATAATAATCACTACCCAATGCTACACGCAACATCTCTAAAGAAGACAATTGCTTAGTTGATGTAAAGTGCTTTTGCAGTTTCTCCATATCAGCAGGGGACACATAAATATAGTTGGTTTTGTACTTAATAAGCCCTTCGCTTTTAGTGAGTAATTTCTTAAACTCCTGTTCGCTCATTATAGTATCGCCAACAGCCACCTGCCAGTCGAAATCGAGCATTTTATCTAGTCGTAAAAAGCCCTTACTTTCACTACTTTTTTGTTTGATACGAACACTTGCTTTAGGCTTCAGAATATGCTGTAAAGATTTAGGCAATAGTATATCCACATTCAGCAATTGTATAGCGGGAATAGCCTGCATGAGGAAGGGGGCAAAACCAGTCATCTCCATTGTAATCAGGCTTTCCCCTCTTGAATTAATATACTCGTCAAGACCAGGAATAAAACTGCTTAATTGTGCCAGGGATTGCAATACTTCAAAACGTATTTTATCATATTTTCCTAAAGTCAGTATTTCTCTTAATGATATAGGGCTTACCAGTTGTTTATTATTTTCCTGAACATTAATAATAATCTGAAATTTATCTCCTTTTATTTCTTCAACAAGAATAATGGGTTTATAATTTCCCTGTGTAAGATAATACTTTTGTAACCAGGCATATATACCTCCCGGAACAGACTCTTGTCCTGGTGCTGTAAAATCAAATCTTCTATCTGTAAAAAATATTTCTATAAATAAATCACCCATGGCAGGCTCCGACAATTTACGCATCAATTCATCTATAAATACAGATAACAGATGTATAACTGTATGATTGGTAACATCCTGTGTTGCATTTAATTTGAGGATATTATTGGATAATTGAAGGGCTAGATTATCCGTCAGTAATTTTACCTCTTTGCTGAGTAAAGCAGGTAACCAACGAAGCGTATATTTTTTATTTTCCAGCCTTATTATCTGTGGCACAACAGCACCATTGGCAATTAAGTTGACCGCCATCAAAAGGGTATTGCGTAAGGCAGCAGTTGCAGGTTGATAATCCTGTAAATGCGCAAGTGGTATCTGCCATAAAGCATCTAGCAGTTGAGACATTGTAGCCGATGACTTTTTGTCATCTATCAGAACAGATACCTCTTTATTCGCATTCAGCCCTAATTTCAGATGAGTATGATGTGTAATAACAGACGTTGACGAAATCTTTTTATCAGCCTTATTATAGGAAGGAACAGGCAAGTCGCCAAAGTACTGACTGAAAGATGTTTTACCCGAAAGAATACGTTGTGCGTTTCTTACTCCCTTGCGAAAAGTAGTAGCATATTTGTCCCTGAAGTTGCCACTATTCTGATAAAATACCGGTTGGTCTGCCAGCAGTTGTATTAATGGTTCTGCTATTGGATTCAGCGTAGAAAAAACCAACGGATGATGCTGTACAGCAACTATATCTTCCTCCTGTAGTTTTGTTGACTTACGCTTCTTTTTTTCTTTTGTAACAGAATCATTTTCTATAGGTTTTATTAACTGAGATAGTAGCGGAATCTCCTCATTGCCAGACTGCTGAATATGAATATTTTCTTTCTCCAGCTCCTTAGCCAAATCAACCCTATGAAGTTGAAATACTAGGAAAGGATTGTTATCTATCTCTTCACTAACTTTATAAATAACAGCAGCAAGGTGTTTGCAGGGAACAGCCCAATCGGGACAGGAACATTGCATTTTAAAATCTGTCCATTGTTTAGGAAACACTTTTAATCCGCAGTCTTCTGCTATCTGCAATACGCCTGCATCCAGTTCTCTGTTTAATAATTTGGAAATAATAACAGGTTTTGCAGCAAGGGATTTTATTAGTTTCTTAATGTCATTTTCAAAAAAAGGAGGAATAATAATGGTCACATCATAAGGCTTTGGACGACTACCTTTTACCTTAGCATTAATAGCATTTTCACTAATTTTAATACTGGCTACAGAACCATTACGGGCATAAGAACTGCCACGGGGAAGACGGTTGCTGTAATCAATACTGGTCAATGAATTGAGCCACTGCTGACTCCACCAGGTTTTGCCAAAATGCTTCGACATAAGTTATATTATTTATAGTTTGTTACGATATTAAAAATAAATAGATACAAATCTAAACTGACAACAAACCTTTTCTGATTATCTGTAAAACTTTTATGGTCACAATACTTTATTTACAAAGCATTTCCACTTTTTAGTAAATATTTTTTTGATATTTTGTACTCTTTATTCTGATTCACATCAAAGCAACACTAAAAGTAATTTATTCTTCAAACTAAATTAATCCTGCCTTTCTTTCCTATTATATATTTTTGCATCATGAAATATACACTTGGTTTTTCCCCTTGTCCCAACGATACTTTTATATTCGATGCATTAGTCAACAATAAAATAGATACAGAAGGTATTGAGTTTGATGTGGTCCTCGAAGATGTTCAAACCCTTAACCAATGGGCTATAGAAGGCAAACTCGATTTCAGTAAAATAAGTTACGGTGTCTTGCCGGTCATTACCAATGAATATGCAGTATTGGAAAGTGGTGGAGCCTTAGGTAAGGGTGTAGGTCCTCTCTTAATCACTACTGCCAATACATTCAATACCAAAGAAGTAAAGGATATGTGTGTAGCTATTCCTGGCAAAAACACTACAGCTCATTTATTGTTTTCTTTCGCATATCCACAGGTAAAAGAAAAAAGGTTTACGGTATTCAATGAAATAGAAGATGCTATTTTAAACGGAACAGTTGATGCAGGCGTGATCATTCATGAAAACAGATTTACTTATCAGTTGAAAGGACTACAAAAGATTCAGGATCTTGGAGAGTATTGGGAACAAACCATCAACGCCCCTATCCCTTTAGGCGGTATAGTAGGCAAAAGAAGTATTGATAAAAAGATGTTGGTGAAAGTGAATAATCTTATCCGTAAAAGTCTTGAATATTCATTTCAACAGTATCCTTCCATAAGCGATTATATTAAACTGAATGCTCAGGAAATGGAAGAGTCCGTTATGCGTCAGCACATCGATTTATATGTCAATAATTACTCTTTACAATTAGGTGAAGAAGGCAGAAAAGCAGTAGAAAAACTATTGGATGTTTATGAAAACATTACCCATTCCAATCCAATCAACAAGGATCAGATTTTTGTTTTGTAATCTCTTTGTACTAATATATATGACGTGTTCTATAAAATGAACCTGTTAATGGTTTGAGTATTCAACCGCTAACGGTACTTTGTGCCCTTTATTTATATTTCTAAATTGAATAGACAGTGTTCTTTGCTATACTGCATTTTGTATTCTTTGTGTTGTATTTCTTTGTGCCCTACTGTATAACTACTCCTCAGCAATAAGCTAAACTACCCATTCTAATTAAAATACCCCACACAGCAGGTTGCGAATAGCAACCCTTTGTGTCCTTAAAAAATACTCTTTAGAAAAAATTAATACGAAGTAAAATAATCTAATTGGGCTAATTCTTTGTGCTCTTTGTGTAAAGCTTTGTGCCCTTTGCGGTTAATTGTATTTAATCCGCTTTGATATCATATTAGTTATATCATCCACAAACATCAGCCATCTGATATTTCACTTTTGGGTAATATGTATTCCATTCGCTTCACTCAACAACTTATATCGACAGATTTAGTTTTTAGTTTCTAGTCTTTAGTTTTTTGAATTCTATTATTTTTTCCCTTCTCTAACTTTCTTATAAACTTTAATCGCCATCATCAGTATTACAACAAAGATCAGCAACCCTACTATACCCCACACAAAACTCAGACTTTGTTTCACCACCACCAGCATTACTATGGCAATCAGAAATATGGTAGCTACTTCATTCCATATTCTTAATTGTTGCGAGGAGTATTTAAAATTATCATTCATCTGTTGCTTATAAATAATATGTAACGAGTAATGATAAACATACAACAGTATAACAAAACATAGTTTAATAAACAACCATCTGAAATCTGATGTAAAAACTACACGATAGAATCCACTTTCTATTAAAACAGACAATCCAAAAATCAATGTAAGTATTGCCGATGGCCAGGTAATACCAAACCACAGTCTTTTAATCATTATCTTAAACTGATTTCTAAGTATAGCACATTCTTCCGCCGGTTTCGTGCCCGCTTCCACATTATAAATAAACAACCTTGGCATATAGAATAATCCCGCAAACCAGGTAACCACAAATACGATATGAAGTGCTTTTAAATAAGTATACATGAGGGCTCAAATGTATTTATTTACTGTAAACTTACTATTCATTTTTTTGTAATATTATTCTGCCTTGGTTTTTTATACTACAGGCAAACTATAAGTCTTCCCCCTATTCCAACAATTTATAGTTGTATTTCTCACGACTCACGACTCACGATTCACGATTCACGATTCCTCCTTCACTATTTTCCACAAAATACACTGCCATGTCAACCAGTCTCTTGGCCAACAATATGCTTTTAAATACTTCAGTCATACTAACAATGTCCAAAAAATATCAACATTAAAATATTGTATTCTGTATTACTCACGATTCACGACTCACGTAACTCACGGCAACAATTGCACATTTTCAGTCTGATGAAAGTATAAATTGAATGAACGGTTATTTCTTTGCCAGCGTTCTGATATAATTTATCAGGTCACCAGGAGTGCCGGTTTTACCAAAACTACCATCTATCACATCGTCATTACCCGGTATTCTTCTCTTAAACGAAGGCATATCCTTATGTCCTTCGGTCATCTTGTAAAAAATGGCACCGTCGGTTTCTTTTTTAAACGCTTCTGTAGTAAAATCACCCGGAGTCTGATTCAGTTTAATGGCCCTCGGACCGTCTCCTTTTCCCGTAACACCATGGCAGGTAATGCAATGACGTTCGTACATTTCTTTTCCAATCTTAATCGAGTTTTCATCCGAAGGAACCGGATTTTTCATCTTCTGATATTTTTCAGGCACAACCCATTTCTTAGGTCCCTGAATGAAAGCCATCATAAACACTGACAATACAATGGTAAACAATAATGCTATAAAACTTTTCATATAACTTGTTTTAAACCATCAGGAATAGTCTCCCGATGAATGACTGCAATTTACATACAGTGATTAAGCTAAAAAATGACCATCGTCAGTATTTCGCTTTTTACCCCTTAAACAAGCATATAAACTATAATTTAATACTAATTTCATAGTCAATATCAGCCTAATCAAGTCAAAACATAAAGTAATTCGCACTTAACTCATTCGGATTTGAACAAAACACTAAACGATGTAGTTTTTAGTTTCTAGTCTTTAGTTTTTTTATGCTTTTTTACTTTTCTTTGGGCGTTGCCTGCGGCCGTTGCAGCTCTTCCTATCTTTCTGCGCCTGCCCGATGGCCTCTAAATTTAATGAAGGTCTCAGGGCAGCCGCAGAAAGGATATTCCCTGCTGCAACTAACGCAAATACAGAATACAAACTACCTTGTCCATATCCGATGTCTCAGATACGAATTGTTATTTGTCGTTGAGGTGTTTTTTAGCATTCTCTTTTTCTTCTTTTTGTTTTTGACGTTTCATCTTTAATGGCATTTCTCTATAACCTAAATCGAATAGTTTCAGATAAGTATTCTCCATTTCTTTTTTTGTAGAAGTTAATCTTGGATAGAAGGTTGACTTTTCTCGAATAAGTGCTTTTTTAAGTGTTTCTGCTTTTAATAACAATGCCATTGGGTTAACTGGATGATATTTTAATACAAGGTTGCAGCACTTTAAAATAAAGCCATCATAATAATTTTTTGTCTGTCGTTCGTAAAGATGTGCAAGGTCAAGTACACACAATGCAATTGCTTGTTGGTTACTTAATGTATCCATATACAAACCACTCATTACAGCTTTCGGATTGATGTAATTTGAAGCCATTATATATGCATCACTTGGAAAAGTAGCACTTGTTAATTCGGTATTATACCAACCTACTTTTTCGCTGTAATTCTTTATGTACATATGACCTGGAGCTAAAGCTATCCAACACTTTGCACCCAATTTGTCAGCTAGTATCTTGTATAAATAGGTAAGGCTTTGACAGTTTCCCTGACGTGTAGCTAATAGCTTTGAAACAAATGTGTTGATTATATCTTTTTTGCCAAGGGGGTCAGTAAAGTTGAATGAAAAAGGTGCAATAGAAATGGTTGTATCTTTTAATATAAACTTTGTTGTGTCAGCAATTACTGAATGTATTGAAGCATTGACTCTGTAATTAATGCTATCAAATGCGTTATACTTAATTAATCTATTATTAGCTATATGCATCTTCACTACACCAGAAATTTTCTTTGCCTTCTCCTTAATAAAATCTTCAATATCTAAAGTGTCAAAGTAGGCATTTTCAACTATTGCAACTGCTTTATAAAATTGTTGATTTTGTTGAATAGTTTCAGTTAATGTATTTAACGTGTTTTGGTACTTTGACAAAACAATACTGTCGTTTATATTCTTATTATTTTGTGCATATAAGACCGAAGATTGTAGCATAAAAAAAATTGCTACTAGTTTAATTAATTTCTGCACGAAGTATTTTTTATACTTTTAAAAAGAAGTAGTCATTTATATACAAAAGAATCAAGTATCTTTTTCTTAAAAAGCATATTGCCTATTCTATTTATCTATTAATAGATTCTAATATATCTGACTTTAAAGTATCTGCGTTGATTATTTTTATCAACGCACCATTAATATCGTAACGTCTCCAAATTCCTACTGGATCATTCCCATTATAATATCCTGTAATTTTTAAATTTCCAGCTTCATCGAATTTATAAAATTTACCTTTATAATTATTGCTGCTATTAGTTTTGATTGTTGCAATAATTCCAGTATTTTCATAAAAATAATATTGAGCTCCTAAAGCTTGATTCCCAGAAGGATATACTGAATATACAGATGGAAATTTATAAAATGTATTTCCAAAATCTAACTTGAACTGTGTATTCCCTGAATCTTTAAAATAAAAACTTTCAACAACATTTGGGCCTCCATAATTAATAACAAAATCAGTAGTGCCATGTTTAATTTTTGAATATGCAGCATCTTTCAAATCAACACATAATGTATCGGCTATTTTAGTCGTGTTTATATTACTAATATTATTATTTGAGCATCTACAAAATGTAATAATTATAAATCCATAAATAATTTTATTGAGTCTGTGTAACATTTCCATTTTGTGCTTTTAATTTTAATGAGGGAGATTCTTCTTTGCCATTAATTCTCGAACTATAATTACCCCCCAGGAGCCATAAGAATTGGTGTGTCATTTTTTATGGAATGATATTTTACATAAAAAATATTAACCATTTCAGATACCCCATAATTAAAAATAAAAGTGATAGCAACAGAATCACAAGTACCTTTATTTAGTGGAAAAACAATTTTATAACTTGTCCTTGACTTATTAATATTATTATCTAACTTAAAATCGCTATTATTAATATCAATATTATTTAGGGTAAAACAAGAATATAAACTATTTTGGTTATGCAAAAAACTTTCCTTACTTTTTATAGAATAATAATAAGCTGTATCTACAAGGGAATATAGTTCTGTAGAATCATTTTTTGAAAACGCTTTTAAAATCTTTTTCATTGTAACTATTCGATTGTTCTCTAACTCATTTTGACTACATGCAGATAAATTTAGACAAACTAAAGCAATTATAATTAAATAAAAATTATATGAGGTTTGCAATATTATTTTCAACATTTTGTTTTATTTATATACAATTTTTATTGAGTAATTTTCTTTTATAATTACTATTTTAAATCTATATTGTTATTTAATGATCGGACATACCATATATTATCGTAACGCTGAATCATATATTTGGGATATTCCTGAGAAATATGAAATTGAATATATTGTTTTTGTTTAACAAGTTTAATAGTAGCAATATTTTCTGAGCCTATTAAAAGAAAATTTAAATCAAACCCACACCAATCACTACTTGTAAAAGGATTATTTTTTTCATATACGTTGCCTGTCCAAATTTGTTTCTTATTAATATATAATACAATTGAATCATCAAAAACTGCAAAAAAAGAAAGCTGCACCTTATTTTTATTTTTTCGATTAATTAATTTAGAAGAATCAATCTCATTATTTCCATCACGATATTTCATCTTTCCCTCTGAGAACCCAGATATAGAAAGCATGTTTTTTTGAGAGGTACAACCTGATAAATACAATGTAATAAATATCAATAAAAATAGAAATAGTCTGATTTTATAGTAATACATTAATGTGGACTTTTAGATTCATCTGTAGATGTTGGACAATTAGGTCCATTATTAGTTTTTAATTCCGAAGGTTTATAATATGCGCTTGTTGATATGTTTTCCCTAATTACCTCCAACTGCCCCCAAAGTAATTCAGGTCCACCATTGCTTGAATAAGTAATATCAGGGTTTTCAGCAGAATTCATAATATTATTTTTAATTGTTGTTACCACAGCTGTTTTAGTATTACTTTGATCTAATGATGGTATCATTCTTTTCTCAATCTCACTTAATTTCCACGGATGCTTCAAACCTGCAGAATGTCCTCCTTCATGTTCATCAGTAGATGTTATTTCTGCATCACTGACTATTTTTCCATCCATTGTTATACCTATTGTTGAAGTAAATCCATTTATTGCGCCAATAGTAATACCAGGTGTACTGATAGTTTCTGTAGTTGTGGTAATAACATCCCCACTAACAGTTTTAACAGATTTTGAAGAACTAGTTCTATCATCAAAAACTAAATGACCAATTGCACCATCACAATCTTTTCTATCAGTATAATCTAGCACTACCTCTGTCTTATAGATTACTTTAAATGGAATACCAAAAAGTAAAACAGTAGTTTCACCTTTATATTCACTTTCTAATGCATTTTTATAAACTTCTGCTTTAGCTTTTATAATATTGGGGTCTTTAATTAAATTTGACTTATTTTCTACTTTAACTCTTACGGTAAAACTTGTTTGAATTGCAATAGCTGAACTAGTTTTTCCTATTGTTGTTTCAGTTGCCCATTCTAACCCGTCCATATCAGTTCCATCAATAGGCCTGTTACTGGCATATTGATATGGTGTTAACATTGGGTAGCTACTAGCTATTGGGTCAACACTCAAAAATCTGCTCGCCCTTGCATTTTCCAACTCATCTATTTCTTCCTGCGACAACTTTATTTTAGTTATCTTTTTAGTATTGATGTTGATTATTGCTGAACCTAATCTTTGCAAGGAATCTTCATCAAAAAACTCATCGTACCTGCCGTTGCTAAGTGTTACTACAGTTGTTTCTTTGCCAATATTTTTAAAAGGTTGGCGTGTTTGTGCAATTGTTGTTGTGGTAAATAATAAGCCAAGGAATGCGGTGAAAATTAAATTTAATATCATATATTGTTTTAATATTGGCATAAAATAATAATTAATTTAATCAATCCCATCTTGAGAAAATTAGGCTATCTTCTGTTTTGTTTAATTCAAAAAACAAACCATGTGGATATTTTATAATTTTTCTATTTTCTTCGAGAATACAATCCTCACATGGAATTCCAACTTTGTTACTATCTGTATTGATTTTATATACCGCAACATTGAATACTAAATAAATTTTAGGAACTTTTATATTACCAGATTCAATTGTATCAATATCTATTCTTGTATTATTTATTAAATAGCCTCTATCTTTTAAAGTATCTGTCAACGTTTTAGACAAAAGTATTTTAATATTTTGTTTATTATAAAATAGTTTCTTTATTGCTTCAATCGTATTAGTATATTGTTTTGGAATATTATTTGAAGTTTCAGAATCTGGATAATATTTTATTATTAATATTGAATCAATAATCGAAATAGGGAAATCCCAATTATGACTTTTAAAATAACTGCCAATGTTTAAATATATATTGTTGTCTTTCTTTTCTTTTATCTTAGTATTACATGCTATTAATAAAAAGAAAAGAAGAAAAAAACATGAAATTAAACCAATAAATTTAATTGCTTTTTTCTGATGAAGCATCGCTGTTTGATTTTGATTTATCTTCTTTTTTAATCTTTTTTTCATCAACTCTACCAAACCCTTGTAATATCAGATTTTCATCACGCATATCCTGCGAACGAAAAACTTTATTGTCAATATCATACCAGTATTTTGTTACAAGTTGTGTTTCTCCTTTATTATTTGTTTGAAATAAATAAATAGCTTCACCAAAAGTTCCAACTCTGTCAGGGTCATTAGAGTTACCAGCATTTGTTGAATATACATTTACTGTAAAACTACCCTCCCCTTGGCTTCTTGTAGAAGTTGCAAGTATTGCTACATGTCCTTGTCCTGTTTGGCTTGGTTTATCTGGGTTTTGAAGAAATAATAAATCTCCTCTATCCGCTTTTTCAGAATTTTGAGGTTTAATAAGATGAGCGAATTCACTCCCTTTTTGAAAATATTCCATCTGGAATGATCTATTTGTTTTAAATCCTGTATTTTGTAATGCTTGAGCTACTTTAGGGCTAGCTTGAGCATAAGAAAGAGCTGTTGATGTTGCACAATACATAGTTTTACCTATAAGTTCTTTCCAATTAGGTTGTCTTAGTGACTTAAAAGTTGGAGGGTCTTGATAACTGTTTGTGAATTTTATTGTATAATTTGCAATGTTTTTTTGAGCCCAGTTTGCAGCAGAATAATATTCTAATCCATCTAAATCAATGCCGTCAATTGGTCTATTTGAGGCATATTGATACGGTGTTAGTTCGGGATACTTTCCTGTCAAAGGGTCAACACTCAAAAACCTGCTGGCTCTTGCATTTTCCAGTTCATCTATTTCTTCCTGTGAAAATTTAATTTTAGTTAACTTATGGGTATTAATGTTGATGACTGCCGATCCTAAACGTTGCAGGCTATCTTCATCAAAAAACTCATCGTACTTGCCATTACTAAGGGTAATTACAGTAGTTTTTTGGCCAATGTTTTTAAAAGGTTGGCGAGTTTGGCTGCTGGCTATTGTTGCTGTTAGCAGCATCAGTATCAATAGTTTTTGTTTCATATTACTATTTTAATGTGATAAAAATAAGGGATTTATTTTTTTGTCCTTGATTTTTGTTTAGCTTTTTCGTATTCTATGCTTTGCAGCCATTGTACATATTGTTCTTTTGGCATATCCTGGTATCCTAAATTCAATACTTTTTGTTGTGCTGTTTTCATTTTCTGCTGTGCATTTAATACAATTGAATTTTTGTTTATTTGTTCCTGCGACTGAATATTATATTCTTTTAAATAGTACTTAAATTTTGCTGCTTCGTAATTGGCATGGCTTATATAAGCTATAATATTATTGCTGTCTATTTTTAAAACATCATTACTTATTTGTTGTGAAAAATCATCATAGCCATTTTTAGATTCATAAGTCATTAAAAAATCGGCAAGGCATTCTGCAAACAATTGTTTGGAGGAAAGTGTATCTAAATATGTTTTGTTCTTTAAAGCTATAGTACTTACAGCATTACTTTGTAATAGCCATGTAGTGGATACTATGTGTCCGCTGGTAGCTTCAAAATTCGATAGATTGCCTTTAGCATCTATGAATTTAATAAATGAATGTCCGGGCGCAAGCGATAGCCATGCTTTTATTCCTAACTGTTCGGCAATACATAAATATAAAAGTGGCATTGAATGGCATTGACCACTATTGGTTTGTAGCAATTTGGTTACAAACATTTTGGTAAAATCTTTATCACCTCCAAAATCTTCAAAATCGTATTCAAACTTTTTCAGTTTAATATATCTATTGTTAGGTTGTTTAATAGTGAAGTTTTTTGAATACAATTGTTGAATAGTATATTGAACAGCAAAGGGGTTTTTAATACTCATTCCTTGTTGCTGTATTATTTGTTTTACAAAACCTGCTTTTTGCTGTACAGCTTTTAAAAATTCGTTGTAAGTACAGGGCTTGTCGTAATAAACAGCTTCGCATAAATATACTGCCTTTGTTATAGAAAACTTGTTTGGATTAAGTTGTAAAAGTTGATTATAATAATTTTGAAAGTGTGCAAGAGTATTACTATAAGTCTCATTTGCTTCTTCTCTTTTTAGTTCTTCTAATTGTTCAAGTTGGTTTTGTTTATATGTATTATTTGTCTGCCCCGGAATAGTCACTCCCATTTGTCGCATGGCGTTTTGATTTGCTTGATTTATCACATCGGCTGCTGTCCCACCAAGTGGCATATTTGTTCCCAGAGCAGGATCGTTAACACTTGAAGTATTTATCTGTTGTTTTTGAAATGAGTTTTGTGAACTTATATTTTGAAAACTTCCGAAACTTGGCGAAGGCACTTTGGGTTGTGCAATTAAATTTTTTGTCTTTAAGATGAACAATACAAATAGGAGACAGATGATTATTTTTATGTGTTGATGATTTCTAAATAGCTTTAAAATCGAACAACCCAAACAGCTTATCTTAATATCCACAATACACGCTTTTTCTTTATATAATTCTCCAAATATAAAAGGTTCGCTTCTCTCCCAATAGCTTAAAACAATTTAAATTATTGCTCTCACTACATCTCCTTTCTCTCATATAAATATATTCTGTGATAAATCACCACAAAAAAGACCCGTAGAAAAATCCACAGGTCGTATATGTTGTAGCACTCCCCTCTACAACAAACTCTTTATTAAAATTATATTCACTGTCGCCAAAGACCAACACCCAAAGACCAAAGACTTGTATTCTGTATTGGCTGTTTCCAAAGGCTAATAGCTAAAGGCTAACAGCTTGTATTTGGCTGTTACCAAAGACCAACACCCAAAGACTAAAGACTTGTATTCAACTATCCCTTCGCCAGCAGCACCGTCACACTTACATCATCAAACTGATTTGGGTTATGCACTATCAGCCAGTGTCCGAATGTGTCCTGCGCATTCTTGGCAATAGTTACTTTTTCTTCCGAATTACTCGCCAGGCTCTGCATATTAGTCGGCAATACACCAGGTGTATCGGTATATCCGTAATGTAGTGTAAAATTACTATGGTTTCTGATTGTCATCACATCCCCAACTGTATATTGGTTACCCAGTAAAGCTTCAAATTCTACAGGCATCAGATGCACTTCTGCTGTAGTATGTCCCTTTCCATAATTAATTATTCTTCTGCCAATATAATATTGACTCACAAACTCAGCCTCATCTCTTTTATAGGTATTAATCGATGTATCCAGTTTATTCATCTGTGGTTTCAGAATAGTAAACTTATCATTTATTGCAGCAGTTATTGCCGCATTGGTTACTACCATCATTCTGTTGGCAGGTGCAGCATCTTTCAGCAATATTAAATTTGCCGCCAGTGTCGTAATGTCGGTGGCTGTTACTTTATAGGGTGTCAGGTTTGCAATGGGCATTCCGGCTGCAGTTGCTTGTACTAGCTGCATTTTTTTAAACCCATCAGCAAAGGCACAATGTGTATAATTCGAAATGGTAAATTTAATGATAGCCAGATTCTTCTGGTCGTCTTTATCATCAAAATAAGCAATCAATCCACTATCTATATGGTCAGCTTCAGTTGCACATTCACCCCATAAAGTATTCTTCGTCTTAGTGGTCCCTGTAGCATTTAACCCGTGTTGTTTTTCCAGCAATTCAATTTCTGTAACGGTAGTCGTAGCATTATCTACTTTACCCGATGTAATGGTATCATCCTTCCATTTATCATTGTTATCAGCCATCACACCTAATGTAACTTTCGTCATTCTCATATAATCTTCTTGTCCCTGTGTCATAACTTTATTTTTAAATTTATTTCAATAGGTAAATTTGATTATTAATTTTCATATGATTACACAAACTGACAACTATCATACGTTTTTCACGATTAAATGCTATAATCCAAATAATAACCAATATTTCTACCCATCCTTTTTATCATATCCATCCAGAATAAATATTTTATTGAACCTTATCAAATAATTCTAACCATAGAATTTATTCGCCGGGGTTCTTTGTGTACTCTTGTATTCATTATCTGATTATAGTGTACTTTGTGATGTATTCCTTTGTGCTCTCTGGGGTTAGTGAGTTAGTCGAACTATGGTTAAATGTATTAAAGCTAAAGGCTAAAAGCCAATAGCTAACAGCTGTATTCCTTTCTGACCTTAGCGAAAATCTTAGTGCCCTACTATAAAATTACTCCTCAGCAATAAGCTAAACTACCCATTCTTATTAATATACCCCACACAGCAGGTTGCGAATAGCAACCCTTTGTGCTCTCAATAAAAGCTCTTTGATCAAAATAATTTAAAAAATATAAATCTTTGTGTGCTTTGTGTAAAACTTTGTGACCTTTGCGGTTAACTGTATTTAATCCGCTTCAATCAGTATCAAAATAAGTATCCCTGTTATGAATAAATGAAAGTCTGTTCAACACTTACAAAAATCCCCTAATCATTAAAGTGAGATACCTGAACAAATAAGTAAGCAACCTAATCAGTCAAGTGAGACACCTAATCGGTCAAGTGAGATACCTGATCAGTCAGCTAAAACACCTAATCGGCAAACTAAACGGCTTCTACACACACAAAAGTTGTCTCAACAGACACTTGAGACGCCTCAACAGACACAAAAATCCGTTCTGAATGAATCTGAATGCCTTCTGATTTTACAAAAGTCCGCTCTGAACCAACAAAAATACGTTCAGCCTTCATCTGCGTGCGCTCAACACAAATCACCCTGATTAATTACGGTATTATTCTATTCTTTTTTCCTCCTATTTGCCTATACAGAATTTCGAAAAAATGAAGTCAAGCTGATCCTCCGAAGTTATTTCCCCCGTTATATCACCCAAATGCTGAAGTGCTTCTTTTATATCCAATGCAAGCAAATCACCCGGTATATGGTTATCCATTCCCTGCTGCACCTCTTCCAGGGCCTTTCCAAGCCTCTCCAGCGATTGAAAGTGGCGTGAATTGGTAATAATAACAGAATCCTTTTCAATGTCCTGATTAACGGCTAAATGGAATAGTCTATCTATCAGTTCCTCTATATTATTTTTAGCTTTGGCAGATATATACAACACAGGTTCAATGGTTGTATAATGCTTATCATCTGTAGTTCCCAGATCCATTTTATTGCCAACAAGCAGGTATTTGATATTACTATCCATCAATTTCTTTTCCAGCAAATCCAGTTCTTCCTGCGGAGTATCTTTTTTATCAAATAAATAAATCACCACATCGGCTTC
>Ga0316217_10002396_pt1 | contig 22615 bp, 16 predicted proteins | sample 1anoAmetaG_FD_203633 | JGI IMG/M metagenome (GOLD analysis project Ga0316217, IMG submission 203633) | Freshwater microbial communities from Trout Bog Lake, Wisconsin, USA - 1anoA | ecosystem: Environmental > Aquatic > Freshwater > Lake > Hypolimnion/Profundal zone | place: USA: Wisconsin...
AGGCAGGTAGGAATTGATTTCATGGGATTTAGCATGTTCACCTGATGATATGACACGGAGCGGCGGAATATATTAGAAAAAAAACGCTCACGCGACTGCCAAGCGGCTTTCGATTTCGCGAAGCGTTTGGAGTGCGGTGGCTTCAGCACCGCTTTCGCGCGGGCGAAGGTTTTCGTTGGTTTGTCAGCCTGCCGTACGCACCAAAGCGGCGGTGAACGCGCCGCGCTCCAGACGCACCGCAAATTTGAACGTCGCCTGGCAATTTCGTAAGCGCCTTGGACCGCGCGGACTCAATGCCGCATTGGACAGAAAAATTCACCGACGGAAAAATGGACCAACCGAACTGCGGGAAGCCCGGTTGCCATTTCGCTCATTTTTCTGTCTCTGAATTTTTCTGTCATAATCCACTTTCCCGGCGTTTTGCCACCCTACGTCTCCGGCAAATTCCTGAAGCAGACCAGAATCCCTCCCCCGCCAACAAAACACGCCGACACATCGCCATAAAATGGAAACGGCGGCAGCGACAATCGCACGCCGTGAACCAGCAAGATCAGCCCTTCAATCAGCATCAGTGCGCCAAACCAGGGAATCGCCGCGCGAAATTTCCGCGGCCAGATGGTCAAAACCAAATACCAGCCTCCGACGAGGGCAAAGGCGCCCGCCGCCATGCGCAACCAGTAGTCCAGCATGGGGTCGTAGGCAATGGGCTTGGCCCCGAGCCCTTCTAAAAGCTTGTCCGCCTCCGGCCACGAGACAAAAACCCCCACGGCGGAAATGCCCCAGGCAAACGTCGAAAAGCCAAGAAATAATCTCAAAAGCCGGAGTTGCATGTAAAAGAGTGTCTGCGATTCTTTGACGAGTTTACAGCCAAAAACGAAAACGAAAGGATCCTGTTGACAACCACGAGAGCGAAAGCGGCGGCGGCTGGCGCATTCGAGCAAGCGAACATGCGCGGGTGGTTCGTGGATGGCATCGCGCATGCGAAAACGGTGATAAAGCCACCGCATTCCAAGACGCTTCGCGCATGCGCAAAACCCACTGGCCCGCGCCAGCGTTTTGGAGTGCGCCAGCCCTCTGGCGCTTTGGGAATGAGCCCGGGGGGGCATATCGGTGCGGTAGCTCCGCGCATGGGAAAGCGGCGGAGGGCCGCCGCACTCCAAGACGCCGAAGATTGTTTGAACCTTTCCGGCCGGCGCGGGGATTAATCCTTACATGGTCATTATGGACGGCCAGCTTGAACGGTCAGACAACCGGGAACTGCTTGCGCGCGCCTGCGCGGGAGATTCCGCGGCCTTCTGCCGGTTGACTGAACCGCTGCAAGCCCGCCTGCTGCGCCAAGCCGCCGCGCTAGCCGGTGATCTGAGCGCGGCGGAGGACCTGGTTTCCGAGACGCTGGTCGAGGCTTGGAAAAGCCTGCCGCGCTACAACGGGTCGTGTCGGCTGACCACGTGGCTGTATGCCATTCTCTTGCATCGCCACCGCAAATCCGTCCGCCGGGCGCGGTGCCGGCCCATGGCGCTGGCTTGGCTGCCGTTCTTTGACGCCCAGGATCTCCACGAACAGCAGGCCAATTTGCCATCGCCGGAGCCTTCCCCGGCGGAAGCAATGACGCAAAACGAAACCGGCGCCCAATTGCGCCAAGCCATCGCCCTGCTGCCAGAAAAGCATCGTCAGGTCATTTTGCTGCGCTTCTTCGAAGCGGCCTCGCTCCCAGATATGGCCGCAGTGCTCGGCTGTTCGGTGGGCACAGTGAAATCCCGGCTGCATCATGCCTTGGAGAAATTGCGCAAAATGAAAATGAACCTCCCCGGCGGATCAGGGGATGAATAGATATGAAAGCGATTTGGCAATCCCAAAGGGATGGTGGCGCAAAGCCCAGGGTTGGCGTCACCCGCCAGCGTCTTGGAGTGCGCCAGCCCCCTGGCGCTTTCCCACCGCCCGCCACAGAGCAAATAACATGAAATGGCCCTTCCATCATTGCGGACGTTTTCGCCAAGACATCTCTCTTCTGGCCAGTGGCGTGCTGCCGGAGCCGGAACGGGAGCAGCTCAAGATTCACCTTGCCGAGTGCCCAGATTGCCGGAAACGGCTTGCAGAAATCGAGTCCGTAACAACGTCGCTGGCAAACTGGGAAAGAGATTTTGATTGCATTCAGCCGGGGCTGACCGTCCAGACTCGCTGGGCCAGGGCGATCCAGGAGGCAGGCAGGATGGAACCGATTCGCCAACTCGCCATGAACCCAAAGGGCGGAATTAGCATGGAGAAAGCCCGCCTTCACCCCGCCCATGACCCTGGGAAACATCCAACATCGAACACCCAACATCCAACATCCAGTGAACGCTCCGACGCAATGGCCATCCGCGAATGGTTTCTGGACGTGATCTGGCCGGCCCGCCGGGTGTGGGCGGGCCTGGCTGTGGTGTGGGTGCTGATCTGCATGGGCAATCTCTCGTTGCGGGATCGTTCACAGCCCCTGGCGCGGAAGGCTTCACCACCGACGCAGGAAATGCTCATGGCCTTCAAGGACCGGCAGAACACTTTGGCCGAGTTGCTGGCGGATCATTCCGTGTCAGGCGAGGCGCAACGACCGAAACTTTTTTCACCCAGACCGCGGACGGAACGCGTAATGGCATTGACCACTTGAATTTATATGAACGAAACACCAAAAAATGGACGCCGTATTCAAAGCCGAGTCCTGATCGTGCTCGCCGCACTCGCCACGTTGGTGGCAATCTTCTATTTGGAGGAAAACTGGCGCGGCAAACGCGCGTGGGAGCAATGCAAGGCCGGGCTGGAAGCCAGCGGCCTGGAGATGGATTGGAACAAATACCTGCCACCACCAATTCCGGACGACCAGAATTTTTTCACGGCCAGCACCAACATTCTAATCCGATTCAAAAAAGCCCAAACCGATGCAGAATCCGAAAGGGCATCCCATTGTTCATGGCTCCGCATCCAGTATGCCCCGGGCGGCAGCATCGCCTTTCCCATATTTAGCAACACCAAGACCAATCCCTTGCTGGTGGCGAACATAATGGTGTCGCCATTGGCCGCCGCCGGCGCAGGTCAGAAGGCAAACGATCTCGTGGTGAAAACCAGCGACCCCCACGCCCAGACGGGCCTCCGCGATTTGATTCAGAAGACCCTTGGCCGATCAACCGAGGGTTCCGCTGGCTTCAAGTTTTCTGAATTGCGATTGAGCAACTTGACGCCAGCGCGCATTTGGTTGCAGGCAGACACGCAACCCTCGATGGCCGAAGTCGAATCCTTGGTCCCGCAGGACTTGGCCACCAACTTGGGCCATTTGCAAATCGAAGCGGCCGGGACCAAGGGCGCATTCCAAGTTTTGGTGGCGGATGTCCACGCCACGCCAGCGCTGGATTATTTGAAATGGAGCGACCAATTTGTGCCCGCGCTCGAGGAAGTGCGCGCGGCGCTGAAACGGCCTGACGCGATCATTCCGGGCGATTACTCCAAGCCGTACGGGATCCCCATTCCTAATTTCGTGACCATGCGGAGCGTGTCCCAAATGCTCGCGCAACGCGCACAATGTCAATTACTGTTGGGCGAACCAGACCAGGCGCTGCGCGAATTGACCTTGGTGCATGACTTGTGCCGGATTTTGGAGAAACCGCCCACTGGCAAACCGGAAACCCTAGTCGAAGCGATGATCAATGTGGCCATCACCGGACTCTATGTGAGCGCCATCGCCGACGGCCTGCGCTGGCACGTCTGGCAGGAGCCGCAACTCGCGGCTTTGCAGGCGCAACTTGAGGGCATCAATTTGCCTGCCTGGGTGGAGGAAGCGTTCCGGAATGAAGTCGCAGCTTCCGCCCAGACACTGGAAGCTTCCACGCCAGCCGAATTGCAGAAGCTGCTAAACCCACAATCCTCCACCAATTTCTGGGCAAAGTTGACCGACCCGGGTTTCTGGCTCCTGAATCTCGTGCCGCGCGGCTGGTATTACCAGAACATCGCCGTCGCCGCCACGCTGCAGCAGCAGGCGCTCACCGGCTATGACCTTCCAAACCGCTTGATCCACCCCGGTCTAACGGGGCATAGCGTCTTGGAAGTTGAAGCCACTTTGCACCATTGGTCGCCTTGGAATCGGTGGGCGGCCGCGGCTGTTCCCAATTTCGTCAAGGCTGCGCAATCCACCGCGTACAACCAGAATCTCGTCAACGAAGGCCAAATCGTCTGCGCCTTGGAACGTTATCATCTGACGCACGGCGAGTATCCCGCCACGCTCGAAGCGCTGGTGCCACAGTTCATCGCGAAACTGCCCCATGACATCATCGGCGGCCAACCCTTGCACTATGGACGCGCGGAAGATGGAAAATTCGCGCTCTACTCCATCGGTTGGAATGAAAAAGACGATGGCGGCATGGTGGCGGTCACCAAAAGCGGGGCCGAGGACCGCGAACAAGGCGACTGGGTCTGGCGAAATTAAATCCGCTGTCTGATTCTATCAATAATGCACGGCGCAGCCGTAAGGTTTGGTCTGCGAAACGGCAATGGGTTTGCCGGCGAGCAAATCATCCACGGTTTCCCGGACGTAATTGTGGGCTTTTTTCGGATCATGGAACGGATCGGGATGATCATCCATCGCCCCTTCATAAACGAGGTTGCCGCTCTTATCCACGACGAACACGTGCGGGGTGGTTTTCATGCCGTACAGATGGCCGATGGCGCCGGAGCTGTCGTCAATCCACGCGGCGGCGGCGATTTTCAAATCCGACCATTCCTGTTTTGCCTGCGCCGGGGTCCGATGACTCGGGTTGTTGGGATTGACGGAATTGATCATCAGCCATACCACGCCTTTATCAGCCAGCTCCTTTTGCAAGGCTTGGGCGGCGCCGCCATATTGGTTGTGGCAGAACGGGCAGTCGGAGTTGTAGGATTCCAGCACGACGATCTTGCCCTGGTAATCCGAGAGCTTGACCGTTTTGCCGTTGATGTCCGTGCCGGTGAAATCCGGCGCGGGTTTGCCAATTTCCACCGCGAAAGCGGAGGCGGTCAGGGCCAGCGCCGCGAACACAGTTAAAGTCTTTTTCATAGTAATATTCAGTTTGGTTGATACTGCTCCAGAACATAGACGCTCTGGGGATCGGTTTGGTTCAAACAAAATGTGGTGGCAGGCATCCTTGCCTGACGTGGAGCCGGGCTTCCCAGCCCGGCGGAAGAAAGCTCACGCCAAGCAAGACGCGCTGGAATTCTCTCACGCGCCAAAACTTCCACGCCCTTTCCGGGCGGCAGGGATGCCGCCCTCTGCGTCAGGCAAGGATGCCTGACGCCACGACTTGGCGGCGCTCCGCAATCATTTCGCGCGATCCAGCGCATCCAGGACCGTGCCGGGGGTGAGCAACGCCGGCAGCACAATCGGTTGAGCCTCGGGATTCTTTGGATAGACCAGAACCAGCGGCACGCCGGCGCGATCAAAACGGCTGAGTTCCTTGGTGATGGCCTCGGGAAAATGGGTGTAGTCCCCAATGAGCGCGACGGCGTTCAAAGTCTTGAGCTTTTCGCGCACGGAAGGAATTTCAATGCTCGTCTTTTTATTCACCTGGCAGGTCAGGCACCAGTCGGCAGTGAAATCCACCAGCACGGGCTGGCCGGCGGCCCGCGCGGCAGCGACGACGGCGGGAGACCACGGCTGCCAAACAATGCCATTGGCCGATTCCTGGAGTACCCCTGCCCCACTGGTTTCCAACGGCACACGCCAGTCGAGTTCCTTTTCCAAGACAAAGACATAGCCGCTCACGAGCAACAAAAGCGTGAGGATGGCCGCCGCCGTCCGGTGCTGGCGGCCGCGCTGGACAAACTCACCAAAAATCCAGGCGGCAAATGAGACCACCACGAGAAACACGCCGAGCCACACGGCATTCCTGCCATAGTTGCCAGAGGCAACATTGAACAGCCATACCACAGTGGCCAACATCGGGAAGCCCATGGCGACCTTGAACCTCTGCATCCAAGCGCCGGGCTTGGGCAGCAATCCCAGCCACGCCGGCTGCCAGCTCAACACCAGGTACGGCGCGGACAGGCCCAGACCAACGGTCAGAAAAACCAGCACGATGATGGACGCGCTTTGCGCAAAGGCAAAGCCGAGCGCGGGCGCGAGAAAGGGCGCGGTGCAGGGCGTGGCCAGCGTCGTGGCCAGCACGCCGTTAAAGAACGCGCCGGTCGCGCCGGATTTGGAAGCCAATCCGCTGGCCGTGTCCAAGGCGCGTCCGCCAAGCGCCACCTCAAACACGCCAAACAGGTTCAGCGCCACGAGCAAAACCAGGGTGGTGAGACAGACCACGAACACCGGGCTGCTGAATTGCATGCCCCAGCCGGCGCGATGCCCGGCGGCGTTGACGCCAAGGACCAGGCCCGCGAGCGCCAGAAAGGACACCAGCACACCGAGCGCGTACACCAATCCCAGTCTGCGGACCCGGCGCGGTTCGCTGTGCGCCTCGCTGACAAAACCGAGAATCTTCAGGGCAATGACCGGCAACACACAGGGCATGAGATTGAGAATGAGGCCGCCAAGAAAAGCAAAGAGGAGCATGCGCGCGAGTGACGGTGCTGGCACAGACGGCGCGCTGGGGATCGCAGACAAAAATTGTCCTCCAGGTGCCTTCGCGCTGATCGGCGTTTGCAGCGGGTAGCCATTGCGCTGGCGATTGCCCTCGAGAATTACCAAACCGCTGAGATTTTGGGGCCAGTCGCCGGAAAATTTCTTCACCGTTTTTCGCAACCGGAATCCCGTTGGGTCGGGCATTCTTTCCGTGGCGGACTGAACTTCAAATTGATCGCTGGCGTCCGGATAAAAGTCCACACTTTCAATCGGCACCCCATCGGCGGCGGTTGGTGAACCGGCAATAATCAATGGCCGGGTATCACCGACAGCCGGTTTTTCCCACCACGCTTGAAAAGAAAAAGGCCGGTCAGCCCGCGGCGTTCTGCCCAGCCACGATTGAATCAGCGCGGCCTCCGTCGAGGGTTTGGTGTCCCCGCCAATGTCCAGCTTTGCCTGGACGACGGCATCGGCGGGAATGCACGAGTCCTTGCATTCCAGCCACGAAACTTTGGCGGAAAGGTGCAACCCGCCGGGCGCCAGATTGGTTGCCAGGGTCAGCGGGACAAGCAAAACCACCTCATCCTCGTAGCCATAAGTGGTGACGTCGGTGGGCGGCAGCTTTTGCGGCAGCGGCCATTGAATGTCGCCGGCGGAAACTCCGGGCGGCAGCGTCCATTCGATTTTGGTGGCCGTGCCGGCGTCGCCCGGATTTTTCCAATAGGTGTGCCACCCGGCCTCCATCTTCATATCCACACCAGCCAACACCGTCTCGCCCGCCTTGGCGGGGTCGGCGGCCAGCAGCAATTTCACCTGGGTATGATGCGCGGCGTCCAAACCATCCAAGGACGCAAACGCGGGTGGCGATGAGGCCGGCAAAAGCCGGCCAGGCACGAGGCACAGGACAGCAAACAATATGGCGGCAATGGGGCGCACAGGGATTAGATGCCATACGCGGCGGTTCATTTAAAACAAATTCAGTGTTTCGGGGCCTTGGGCTTTTCGCCGAAAACCGAGTCAATCACTTTTCGGAATTTACTGTCCTCCTCTGGGATTGGGGATTTCGGGCCGGCGATTTCATCCTCCAAATCGAGTACGAACCGTTTCAACCGTTCGCAGCGCGACTGCAGCTTCTTGATGGTCACTTCCAGCTCCCCCACCTCCTGGCGCAGGGCTTCGGCGATTTCGGCTTTATTCATAATGAGTGGAATTCAATCTTGAACACGAAGCTTATATTTCGGGCAAAGGCACCGCAATGCAAGCTGGCAGTGGGTATTTTTCAACGCAGGCTGGCGGTGCTTGGCCCGATACGGAGCGCGGCCGTCCTCGGCCGCAGCAACCTCCAAACTCCAAGACGCTTCCATTTTATCGCTCACCCTTCCCAGTGGCGACGTTGCTGCGAGTCACAGCCCCGCGCTCCGTGGACCGTTTTCGGAGCGCGACCGTCCTCGGTCGCAGCGATGTTCAAACTCCAAAGCGCTTGCAGTTTGTCGCCAACGCGTTCTGGTTCGCGACGTTGCTGCGAGTCACAGCCCCGCGCTCCGTGGACCGCTTTCGGAGCGCGACCGTCCTCGGTCGCAGCGATGTTCAAACTCCAAAGCGCTTGCAGTTTGTCGCCAACGCGTTCTGGTTCGCGACGTTGCTGCGAGTCACAGCCCCGCGCTCCGTTTCAAGAATTAAGAAACTGGCGGCTTGTTTCCGCACAGTGAATCCCAAACAATAAGCGCCCATGCATTATCGAACTCTCGGCAAAACCGGCTTGCGTCCATCCGTCATCGGCCTGGGCACGTGGCAATTTGGCGGTGAATGGGGCGTCAATTTTTCGCAGCCGGACGCGGATGCCATTCTGGACGCGGCGGCGGCTTGCGGCATCAATTTCATAGACACCGCCGAATGCTACGGGCCGGACCACATCTCCGAACGCCTGATCGGCGACTATCTTTCCCGCCGCGACCGCTCGCGCTGGCTGGTGGCCACCAAGTTCGGTCATCATTTCAACCGCTTCATGAACCGCACGGATGATTTCTCCGTGGCGGGCGTGCGCGCCCAGCTTGAGTCCTCGCTCCGGTCGCTGCGCGTGGAGACGATTGATCTCTACCAATTTCATTCCGGCTCGGACGACTTGTTCCAAAACGAAGAACTCTGGGCGATGCTGGCGGAACAAAAGCGCGCGGGCAAAATCCGTCACCTGGGCGTGTCCATCATGCAAAAAGGGAGCGAATTACAGGCGCGCGAGGCGGCGAAGTTCGGGGTGGAAAGCTTGCAGGTTTTTTACAACCGGCTGGACCGGCGGCCAGAACAGATGTTTTTTCCACACGCGCGCCGGGACCATCTGGGCATCATTGGCCGGGTGCCGCTCGCCAGCGGCCTGCTCACGGGCAAATACAAACCGGGCGCCACCTTTGCCGCCAACGACGTGCGCTCCAATTTCGACGCGGACAAAATGAAGCGCGACCTCGCGGAAGCGCAGCGCCTGCAAACCGAGGAGGTGCCGGCGGGCGTCCCGATGGCGAATTGGGCCATGGCGTGGTGCCTGCAAGACCCGCTGGTGTCATCGGTCATCTGCGGCTGCAAGAATCCGGAGCAGGTCCGGGCAAATGCGGGGGCGGCGGAATTGCTGGCGAGTGATGTGGATAGACTCTAATTTTTCCCATTTTGCACATCCTCGGGCGGAGAAAAATTCGGGTCATGAGTTTTTGGGTTCAGGGCTTCAACCAACCCCGGCGAAACAGCGCACGTTTTCCGCCGGTGAATGACGCGGCACTTCGCAACCCGCGCCGGCGATCCATTGGCCGCCAGCGTCGGCGCGGCATTTTGCCAATTCGCGGCGCAGGTCCTCCACCGTGCCGTTCTTGACCACGTTGACGGTGTGAACATTGCCCAGCAAAATCTGCGCATCACCCATCGCCGCGCGCGCCGCGCGCAGGTCAACCAGCGTGTCCAGATCCACGATCTCGCAGCCGAGCGTGGCCATGGCGTCGGCCAGGTGAATCGTTCTCCCGCAGATGTGCAGACGCACACGTCCGCCGGCGGCATGAATGCCGTCCACCAGTTGCCGCTCATACGGCAGGACAAATTCGTCGTACAGTTCGCGGTTGATCAGCGAGGCGGCAGCGTCGCCCACGCCGATGATGTCCGCGCCCGCCTCAATCTGCGCCTTGGCAAATTGCAACGCGGTCTTTGCCGTGAAGTCGGCGAGCGCATGGATGAATGCCGCGTCGTCGTAGTAATCCATCATCAGCGTGTTGATGCCGCGCAGGTCGGCGCTCTCAGCGCACGGGCCTTCCACCCAGCCCTCGATCAGATGCGTGTCCCCCATTTGCTGGCGCAGCAAGCGAACCGCTTCCAGGCGATTGGCCATGCGGCTGCCCGCGCGGTGCGGATCGGGAAGGCGCAGCGAACTCAACCTGCCGAGGTCGGCCAGCAGCGCCTTTTCCTCAATGATGGCCGGCGGGCCGTCGGGCGGATAAAAAATCGCGGCGCCCAAATCCGCCGCCTCGCAGCACGGATCCGAAATGACCGAGACATGGTCAAAGCCAAACTGCCGCGCGGCGGCGCACTGGGCGGCAGCCTGCGTGGCGGCGCACGTCGCGTAGTCGTGATAGTTCGCGCCGATCAAATCGGCGGCCCACATCATGGTGATGGGCATGGCCGGCGGGCGATCCACCGGTTTGCCGGCGATCAAATCCAAGACGCGTTCCCTGGAATTCATGACAGCGTCCAGCCTGGCCGATATTCGGCGCGGACATATTTATTTGCGTCGGGCAGGTTGGTCACTTTCAGGTTCACCGCATCCCATTCGATGCGGGCGTCCACGCGTTTCGCGAGGTTGCCGAGCAGGCACGTTTCCGTCAGCGGACCGCTGTAGCCAAAGTGCGCCCCCGGCTGCCGGCCCGCCTTGGCCGCGTTGACCCAGTCCATCTCGTGCGAACCTTTCACGCGCGGCAGGGTCTTGGGCGGGCGCGTGAAGGCTTTCATGGCGGTCTCGGGAATTAAGCGCGGGCTGTCACCATACACGCCGCACATCAATGCGCCTTTGCTGCCCTTGAAAATCACGCCGCCTTCATTCGGCATTTCCTGGCCATCTTCGAGTTGCGGCGGACGCGGCGGACGCATGCCTTCATACCAGGTCAATTTTACCGGCGGCAGGCCAGCCCGCGCGGGAAACTGAAAGGTGACAATCGCCGATACCGGATGGATTTCCGGATTCAACCCGCACGAGGTCGCCTCGACGCTGGTCGGCGGACCAAGTTTGAGCGACGATACGACCGAGTCCAGCGTGTGCGCGCCGCGATCCCCCATCATGCCATTGCCGAAATCCCACCAGCAACGCCATACCGCCGGATGATACGCCGGATGGTACGGCCGGGCCGGGGCCGGGCCGAGCCAGAGATCCCAATTGAGCTTGTCGGGCACGGCGGGCGTATCGGTTGGCCGAGCCGCGCCCCACTTCGAACTCCAGTACGCGTGGCCCCACGGATAATACGACAGCGAACACCAGGCATCCACTTCGCGGACTTCGCCAATGGCACCGGCCCAAATCCATTCGCAAATCAAATGGAAACCTTCGCTGCTGTGCCCCTGGATGCCCATTTGGGTCGCGACCTTCGATGCGGCGGCGGTTTGGGCGAGCGTTCGCGCCTCATGCAAGTCGTGGCAAAGCGGTTTCTGGCAATAAACGTGTTTGCCCGCCTGGATGGCGGCCATCGCAATGACCGCGTGCGTGTGGTCTGGCGTGGCGATCAGCACCGCGTCAATGTCCTTTTGCTTCTCCAACATTTCCCGGTAGTCAGTCCAGACCTTGGCCCCCGGGTACTTGGCGATGGTTTTGGCGGCGTAATGGAGATCCACATCGCATATCGCGACAACGTTCTGCGATTCCAGATTGACCAGATTATTTGCGCCCATGCCGCCGACGCCAATGCCGGCAATGTTGAGTTTCGCGCTGGGCGCGGCTTCGCCGGAGCCGGCCACGACGTGACGCGGGACGAGCAGAAAAGAGGAAGCCATGGCGCTGGTGGCGACGAACTGGCGGCGACTGATCAAGCGGTTTGCATTGCGATTCATAGTTGGGTGGTTCGTGAGCCGGTATTGTTTACGGATGTTCGCACCCTGTCCAGCCCGGGTTTTGTGACCTGGGTCTTAAGACCTTGTTCCACCGCTTGGTTCCAGTTAACATCCACAATCGCAAACATGAAACCGCCAATAATGCCAAACCAGCGAAAAGCGCATTCCCTATCATGTATTTCCCACCACCATCCTTCTCTTTCTCATCCTCAACCTCATCCGCTCTTTCTTGATTTGATTGTGGTGTCAGTCGCGCTGCGTACTTCGTGGCTAACACCTTTTCTTGGGCGGATGTGGGCCTTGTTGTTGTCAGCTTTTCTTCTGCCTCCAGTCCTGGCTCAGCTCCCAGCCGCCCGCACGGAGCCGCCGCCCAATCTGCTGGTCATCGTCTCCGATGACCAGGGCTATGCCGACCTTGGGTTCCAGGGCTGCAAAGACATTCCCACGCCGCATCTGGATCGGCTGGCAAGTGAGGGCATTCGCTTCAGCAATGGCTACGTCACGCATCCTTTTTGCAGTCCCAGCCGCGCCGGACTTCTGACTGGCCGCTATCAACAGCGGTTCGGACACGAGCAAAATCCCTGGTACGACCCGAACGACCATCGCGAGGGCCTGCCCACCTCAGAAAGACTATTGCCGGAATTTCTGCGCCAAGCCGGCTATGTCACCGGCTGGATTGGCAAATGGCATCTGGGTGCCGCGCCGGAATTTCATCCGGAAGTGCGCGGCTTCATGGAGACGTTTGGCTTCCTTGGCGGGGGCCATCGCTATCTCGGTTGGAAACCGGGACCGGCGGAATACAACCTGCCCATCGAGCGCAACGGCCAGCCGGTGGACATAACCAATCATCTCACGCTGGCCTTTGGCGACGAGGGCGCGGCCTTCGTGCATCGGCACCAGCACGAGCCGTGGTTCCTTTATCTCGCCTTCAACGCGCCGCACATGCCGCTGGAGCCCACGCCGGAGCGCCTGGCTCGGTTCCAGGCCATTCCCGACCCGAAACGCCGGAAATACGCCGCCCAGGTGAGTTTGCTTGACGACGCCGCGGGCGCCGTGCTCGACGCGGTGCGCGCGACCGGTCAGGACCGGCGCACGCTGGTGTTTTTCTTCAGCGACAACGGCGGCCCCATCATGACCAATGGCTGGAACGGTTCCAGCAATCTGCCGTTGCGCGGCGGCAAAGGCGACGTCTATGACGGCGGCATGCATGTGCCTTTTGTAATAAGCTGGCCGGGCACACTGCCCGCTGGCCACACCTATGATTTGCCGGTGAGTTCGCTGGATGTTTTCCCCACTGCGCTGGCGCTGGCGGGCCTGCCCATGCCAACCAACAAGACTTACGACGGCGTCAATCTCCTGCCGTTCCTGACCGGCGCGAACACGAACGCCCCCCACGATCAATTATTCTGGCGGATGGGCGGGGGCGCGAAATTCGCCACCCGCGAAGCCGACTTCAAGCTGGTCCGCTTGCGCCGCCAGCCGGACGAGCTTTACAATCTCGCCCACGACCTTGGGGAAAGGAACAACCTCGCTGGCACCCTGCCCGACACGTTGAAAAAACTGGGCACGGACTTGGAGCGTTGGAATCTCCAGCTCGTCCCGCCGGCGTTTCCCGGTCTTTCCGGCCACGCCGCCAATCCGAAGGATCCCAAACAACTGGTGGAACCTTGAACCCGGTGCATCGGAGCGCCGGTCTCCGACCCGGCTCGTTTCAACCCCAATGCGATCTGTCATCAGGGTCATGCCTTGGCAAGCCCGAACGTGGCGCGCAAAATTGCTGCCGGCATGGCAGCCCCAGTTTTGGGGACGGTGGTGACGGGAACTGCGGCCAATTGACCGGGCCAGGGTGAGATTTCTCCTAGTGTTGAGTGGTCCCGTTCGCCCGCGTCGAAACTTGTAAACTGCTGGCCTCGCGCAAAGAACTCTCGGGATTATTTGCGTCGTAGAAATGGATTCCGTGCTGGCGGTATTGCGCCAGGAACGGCGGCAGTCGTGCGCTGAATCGCGCGAAATCCCGCCTTGCGTCCGGCGTCCACGCGGTTTCGCCCAGCGCGGCCAAACGTGGCAGCAGCATGAATTGCAGATACGGCACCGTGCTGATGTGCTCGGTCCAGACGCAGCCTTCGACGCCTAAAATCTTCTCACGTTGCGCCGGGGAAACACCGGCTGGAATTCTTGGACCACCATAAATGGCTTCCGGCGTGTTGCAGAGTTTCCATCCGATTTGCGGATAAGATTGGTCCTGCGGATAATCAAAATAGCACGGCGAACGCGGCGCAAGCACCACGGAGTAGCCTGCGGCCAGCGCCTGCTTCAGCATTTCCGGCTGGTTGTGCCGCCACCAGAATACCACCGTGTTGGTTGCGGGTTTGGCGGCCACGATTTCATCCCAGCCCACTGGGGTGCGGCCTTGCTGGCTGATGAAACCTGCCATGCGGCGCACGAAATAGCCCTCCAGTTGGTCTGGTTGCGCAACGCCTTCGGCTCTCAGTCTGGCGTTTACCTTCCATTGGCTGTGGTTTACCTCGTCGCCGCCGAAATGAATCCACGGCGACGGAAAAACGTCCATCACGTCACGGAGCGTGTTCTGGAGGAAATCAAAGGTCTCCTCCCGGGCGGGATTGAAAGTGTGCTGGCCGCCGTCCAAGGGTGGAAACGTGCGCGTGGCCGCCCCGGCGTGGCCGGGCATGTCAATCTCCGGCACCACGACGATGTGCCGCTGCGCCGCATACCGGACAATGGCCTGCATCTCCGCCTTGGTGAAGAACCGTGCCGGCGCATTTGTGTCTGAAAAATTTCCCCGGGCGCCAGCCTGCGTCAGGGCGGGATATTTTCGGATTTCCAGCCGCCAGGCCTGGTCATCAGTCAGGTGCAGGTGAAAACGATTCAGTTTGTAATCCGCCATCCAGTCCAGCAGTTGCAGGAGGGTCGGCTGGTCGAAGAAATGGCGGCTGACATCCAGCATCAAACCACGCCAGGCGTAACGCGGGGCATCTTCGATTTTTACAAAGGGAATGGTCTGTGACTTCGCTTCCAGGAGTTGCCGCAGCGTCTGCGCGCCATAGAACGCGCCGGATGCCGTTCGTGCCTGGATGGTGGCGCCCTGTTGGTCTACTTCCAGCCGGTAGGCTTCTTCGCCGAGCCCTTGTGAACCTTGGGTGGTAAGCCAAATCCGGTTGCCTTTCACCGTTGCGGCGGTTGGCAAATGGGTTGCGCCGGCCAGCCACACGGCTTCCTTGGTGAACGGCGCGTCAGCGATGACCACGGTCTGCTCGTTCAATGAAAATTGCCCAGCCTGCCGCTCCACTTGGGCCGGCCAGGGGATCAAAGCCAGTTCGGCTGAAGACGCGGCCAAGGCGGCGGCCGCGAGGCTGGTGACGACTAAAAAATTCCGCATGAACATCCCCGTGCCCGTTGGTTTCATCCCGGAGTGCTGCCGCCGGCGGGATGGCGGATGGAAAAAGCAATTCATTGGTTTATTATGAGGCTTCGGCGCTTGGGGTGAAGAAGCATAAATATGTATTCACTATTTTGCGGCTGACGGAGTAAATTAGGGAACATTACGCTTGAATTAAATCGTGAATATTGATGGCATGGACGTGATGACCTCTGTGTTCCGCCATGGTGCGCTCCGGCGGCTGCTCGTGTGGGGACTGCTGGCTTCGCTGTCCGCCGCCGCGCAGGAAATCTCCAATTCTCCGGCCGCGCCTTTTTTGATCCGCACCTGGCAGGGCGAACAAGGCTTGCCCAATAACACCGTTAACGCCATCACGCAGACCCGCGACGGTTATCTTTGGCTGGGCACGGACGAGGGTTTGGCGCGGTTTGACGGCGTGCATTGCCGGGTGTTCGGGCTGCGGGACGGATTGAAGAATCTCCAGATTTCCGCGTTGCTGGAGGACCGCCAGGGCGGGCTGTGGATTGGCACCTCCGGCGGTGGCATTGGCCGGATGGTTCGCGGTCAAATTAGAACCTACACGGTCAAGGACGGCCTAGCTGGCAATTCCATCAGCAGTTTTGTGGAAGCCACCAACGGCGATGTCTGGATTGGCACCCACACGGGCTTGAGCCGCTGGCGCGACGGCACGTTTGAGCCGCTGGCCAAAGAGCTGGGGCCGATATTGGTTTTTGACCTGGCCAAAGACCGCCGGGGCGACATCTGGGCCGCCACTTTGCACAATGGACTGCTGTGTTTCCATGACGGACAATTTGTGGTGGCCATGGCTCCGGTTTCCTCGCTCACCAATAATCCCCGATGTGTTTTGGTGGACAGCCATGACCGGGTGTGGGTCGGGCTGCGCGAAAAGAAAATTTTGTGTCGCGAAAATAGCATCTGGACCCACTACGGAACCAACGAAGGTTTTCCGGAAGTGGTGACTTATCATCTGGCGGAAACCGCGTCAGGCGCCATTTGGGCCGGGTCATGGAACGAAGGGCTTTATTGTTTTCAAAACGGTCGGTTCAACGCCCTGCAGAAGAAGGACGGACTTTCGGATGCCGCGGTTTTGTCGCTCTTTTCCGGGCGCGAACAGTTTCTCTGGGTGGGCACCCAGTCCGGCGGCTTGAACCGGATTGGGCCCAAAAAACTTTCCGTTGATCATTTGATGCAGGCCTCCTCGGAATGTCAGTTGCGTTCGCTGGTGCAAACCACGAATGGAGAACTCTGGGTGGGCACCTACGGGCAGGGACTTTACCGCTGGCGGGGAGCACAGGCCGGGCAGCTTTTGGAAGACCCCTTTCGCCGCCATCTGCTGGTGGAAGCGGTGTTGGCGGGGCGCGATGGCAGCTTGTGGTGGGGTGCCGGGCCGTCGCTATATCAATGGAAAAACGGCCGTTTGATTTCCTTTTTCAGCGACCCTCCGTGGCTGTTTGGCGACCGCGTTTGGAGCTTGTGCGAAGACCGTGACGCGGGAATATGGGTCGGCACTTACAATGGACAATTCGGCCTGTTGAAGCAGGGTTCCTTTACGCCGGTCCAGGGCTTTGCCGGCAAGCCGGTGACGGCGCTGACGCAGGCGCCGGACGGGACGCTGTGGGTAGGTTCCCTCGGCGGCGGGTTGGCGCGGCTTCAAAATGGAATCCTCACGGTGTTCAGCACCAAAGAAGGATTGCAAAGTGATCTGATTCGCGCCCTGCTTCTGGATGCCGACGGGGCGTTGTGGATCGGAACCGACGGCGGCGGATTGAACCGCTGGTCCCACGGGCGCATGGCCGGGTTCACGATGCAGCAGGGGTTGCCGGACGATGTCATTCTGCAAATTTTGGAGGACGATGACGGCTGCCTGTGGCTGGGTTGCAATCACGGCATTTCCCGTGTCCTGAAGCGTACCCTTGACGAGGTCGCCGACGGCAAATCCACCGCCGTGCATCCATTGAATTTTGGCATCTTGGACGGCATGGCTTCGGAGCAATGTGTGGGTAATTTCGGGGCGGCCCTAAAAACCAAGACGGGCCAGCTTTGTTTCGCCACCGCGAAAGGCATTGTGGTCATTGATCCACACCAGAACAAAATTGTCCCGTTTTCGCCGACCGTGTTGCTGGAGGCTGTCCTGGTTGACAAACAGGAAGTTAAGAATACGGCATCCGCCGGTTCCGATCTCGCCGGTGACAGTTCGCCAGACTCAACCGTGTCCATTCCGCCAGGCAGGCACAGTTTTGAATTTCATTATACGGGAATCGGTTTTGACGCGCCGGAAAAAATCCAGTTCCGCTATTGGCTGGAAGGCTTGGATACCGGCTGGACCGAGGCGGGAGCCGCCCGCGTGGCGCGTTACAGCTCTCTTCCGCCGGGACCGTATCGCTTCCGCGTCCAGGCCGGCAACCTCAACGGTCGGTGGAACAACTCTGAAGTGGGCCTTGCTTTTGTGGTGCGGGCCTATTTCTGGCAGACACCCTGGTTCATGGTGCTGGCGGCTTTGGTACTCGTGGGTATGCTCGCGGCGGGCATCCGGCTGGTCGAACGCCGCCGTTACCGCGCGCGGCTCAATCGGATGCAGCAGGAGCAGGCCATGGAACGGGAGCGAATGCGTATCGCGCGCGATCTCCATGACGAACTGGGTTCCAGTCTGACCCAAATCTCCATGTTGTGCGACCTCGGCCCATCAGCCGCCAGCGGTGGAGAACGGTTGAAAAAGCTGGAAAAGCGGGTGCAAACCATTTCCACGGTTTCAATTCATACGGTGCGTTCACTCGATGAAATTGTGTGGGCCGTCAATCCGCGCAATGATTCCCTGCGCAGCCTGGTGCTGTATCTCACGGAATTCGCCCGCGAACTGCTGGAGGATACGGACATTGACTGTCGTTTCCTGATTGCCGAGGACCTGCCGCAGGCGTCCCTGCCGCCGGATCTACGGCACAATATCTTTCTCGCGGTCAAAGAGGCCTTGCACAACGCGCTCAAGCATTCCCGGGCCACAAAAGTTACCCTGGGCGCAAAAGCGGTCGGACGACAGGTGGAAATTTCCCTCCAGGACAATGGCGCTGGATTTGACCTCGCAACCGTCCGCGCGGGCAACGGACTGGCCAACATGCGCCAGCGCATTGAAGCACTGGGCGGGCGGTTTGTGGTCGAAACCAATCCCGGCCAGGGCACCACCGTGAGGCTGACTGTGAATTGTCCGCCCACCCCGGCCAAGGACCAATAGCACATGAGCAAATTCATCAAAGTGGCGATTGTCGAAGACAACGACAACCTGCGAAAAATCCTGGCCGAATTGATTAACGACGCCAAAAACCTGAAATTGGTGGGCGCTTTTGCGGATGGCCTGGCCGCAGTCGAGGGCATACCCCGGGTGCAACCGGAGGTGGTGATCATGGACATCGAACTGCCCGGCCTTGACGGCGTGGAATGCGTCCGCAAACTGAAAGCTCAATTGCCGGCGGTGAATTTTCTCATGCTGACGGTTTATGGGGACAGCGACCGGCTGTTTGACTCCATCAAGGCGGGGGCGGGCGGCTATTTGCTCAAACGCACCTCCTCCGCCCGCCTCGTGCAGGCGGTCGAGGAACTTCATGCCGGCGGTTCGCCCATGACCCCGCAACTGGCACGGCAGGTCGTGGAATTCATTTCCGGCCTGTCAAAATCGTCGGACCGTTCCAATTCTGAACTCGCGTCACTTTCTCCGACCCAGAAACGGACGCTGGATGAATTAGCGCGGGGTTACGCCTATAAGGAAATTGCGGATCACCTGGGAATTTCCGTGGATGGGGTGCGCAATCACATCCGCAAGATTTATGAAAAACTGCATGTGCATTCGCGCACCGAAGCGGTGATCAAATATCTGAAGTAGGCCGTCTTTTCCAAACGAGGAGCGCAGCCATCCCCCGCGGTTCCCCGCGGTTTTCATTGGCATGGCTCAGCAATCCCGAAGAGATTGGAACCAACCAGTCCAGCATTGCCCCGAAAGCCTTCGCGGCTGCGCCAGGTATCCGCTGCCGACTTCTAGCTTCCCTCTTCGATCTTCCCGCCCCAGTGCGGCATACATATTCATGTATCTTGTTGCGGGGTTGATTCGGACTACTCTGGTTAAAACATGAACTCGAATGTTGAGAGAACGGCAGTTTGAACCCGGCTAAATTTTGCCATGAACACCGCAAAATCATCCCTCCCTCCGGGCCGGCCTGCGCCGGCGTTCACCTTGATTGAACTGCTGGTGGTCATCGCCATCATTGCGATTCTGGCGGCCATGTTGTTGCCGGCGTTGGCCAGCGCCAAACGAAAGGCCACAATGGCCGGCTGCATGTCCAATGACCGCCAGACCCACCTCGCCGTGCAAATGTTCATGGACGATCACGCGGATTACCTGCCACCAAGCCCGGATAACGCCCCCGCCAGCGGTGGCGGCAGCCCTTTCGGCGGCGGCGGCGGTTCACCCTACGGCCTCTACAACGGGCAGGACTATGGGTATGACCAGACGAGCACGACCATGCTGGTCTATTATCTCACGTCTTACCTGGGTTACCCCACTCCGAGCGCAACCTTTAACCTGGCCAAGGTGATGCTCTGTCCAGGCTTCAATATGAACATTACCGGCGCCAACCCGACCAACTCCGTCACCTACTACTTGGACGGAATGACCTCAGACGACGGATCCATCCATGTTGGATTTTTCCCCTTCGGCTACCCAACCACAGTTTCCGGTTATAGCACGGCCCAATTGCAGCCGCATAAGATGTCCCAAATTCAGGCTGCGGCTCCCCCTTCTCAAATCTGGTATGTTTCGGACGTGGATGAAACGGCTTTTCCCGGCGGCTGGTCGGAAACTCCGGGCACGCAAATGCCCCTCAAACCGGTTCATGGCTCCGTCCGCGTCCACGCTTATTTCGACGGGCATGTGGGAACCAAGAAAGTAAATCCAGCCGGGGGGTTGTAATTCAGCCAATCGCCGCCCGTTTTCAACTTCCTGCAACCACAAAAATCAAACAACTCAATCAACCGAAGCAACGCAACTCCACCATATTATGAAAAATCAATCATTAATCCGAACCGGTCGTCAAACGACCGGCCTCATCAGCCTCCTGACCTTGTTCTGCTCGGCCAATTTCCTATTGGCCCAAAGCACTTGGAACGGCGGCAGCACATCCGACTCCAACTGGAGCGATGCCGCCAACTGGGGTGGCACGGCACCAGCCAGCGGCGGCCTCTTCACCTTCGGCGGTACCGCCCGCCAGACCAATACGAATAACCTTTCCGGCCTGACCCTGGCGGGGGTCACCTTGAGCACCGCCAACTGGAATATTTCGGGCAATCCGGTGACGTTGAGCAGCACCTTTACCGCCAGCATAGCCGGCACGTCGGTTTGGGGACTGCCAACCGCGTTAAGCGGCTCACTTAACTTCGCCCAAAGCTCAAGTTCAGACATTCTCAACCTCACCGGGAATTTGTCGGGCACCGGCAGCTTCAACAAGACTGCTGGTTCCGGCGGGCAAGGAGTGGTCTATTTATCCAACCTGACCAACAGTTTCACGGGTAGCGTGAGCGTCAAGTCGGGAACCGTTTACTACTACAGTCTGGCTCCGGGCGGCACCAACAGTTCGCTGGGTGCCGGTCCCAGCTCAAGTGTGATTGGCATTGGCTCGACGGCAACGAGCTATGCCGGCACATTAACCTACCTTGGCACCAACAACGGCATCACGGACCGTGGCCTTTCCTTTCAGAATAACACCACTGGTTCCCCCACTTTCAACAACAACAGCCCGAGCAATTCGAGCCTGACGATCGGCGGGGCGGTCACCTTTTCGTCCGGCACCTCGGGCAATGGGTTTCCCGCGGCGCTGGCGGGCACCTCGACTGGAACCAACACCTTCAACGGCGTCTTTAGCTCGTCTGGCAGCGGCCTGTTCGGCCTGAGCGTCAGCGGCCCTGGCACCTGGGTGTTCAACAACTTGAACAACCTCACCGGCAATTTGACCGTGGCGACCAATTCCCGCGTCGTGCTGGGTTATACGAACACCTATCCCGGTTCGATCGTGACCTTCCCCACGATGACCTTGAACCCGGGCGCCACGTTGGACGTCAGCGCCTATGACAACAACGGCACCAACTTTACGCTGGGGGCGTCTCCCAACTTTCCGCAAACCTTGGTGGCTGGGCGCACCAACGGCGCTTCGGTGACGGACATCAACGGCAGTTTGAATCTGGGGGTCGCGGGCTTGGGTGGCGGCACCTTGAACGTGGCGGGCATCGGCAAACCCGGCACCTTGACCATCAGCAGCAACTTCATTCCGGCTTCGGGCACCATTGATTTTGATTTCAACACCAACACCACCGCTGGCTTGGGAACGAATGACCTGATTGTGGTGGGCCATAATCTGGATTTGAGCCAAGGCAGCGCCACCATTGCCGTCAACGCACTGCATGGCATTCTCAAAACCAATTCGGCTTACACCGTGATCACCTATTCCGGCTCGCTGATTGGAAACGCCTCTGGCCTGAGTGCTCCTGCGCCGTCACGCACTTACAATCCCGGGGTGGTTTCAACGGCGACACCGGGACAGGTGCAGGTCACCTTTGGTCCCAGCGGCCAGACCAATGCCACGCTCGTCTGGAATGGCGACGTCAACCAGAACTGGGATCTGGACACCACCCCCAACTGGCTGAACGGCGGCAGCAGCGACTATTTCTTCAGCGGTGACAATGTGGTCTTCGATGACACGGCCTTGGATTTCTACGTGAACCTAGTGGCTGCGGTCGCTCCCGGCAATGTCACCTTCTCAAACAGTGTTAACAGCTATACGCTGGCTGGCAGCGGCAGTATTGCCGGCTCTACGGAACTGATTTTGCAGGGTGCGGGCTTGCTGACGCTGAGCACCATTAACAGCTACAGCGGGGGAACGATCATCAACGCCGGCACCTTGGTGTTGGGGGCGAATGCGGCGCTGCCACGCGGTTCGGGGATCGTGGTCAATGGCACGCTGGATCTGGCGGGATTCAATCCCACCATTGGCGGTCTTTCCGGCAGCGGCGTGGTGGACAACGTCTCTGCCGGCGGGTCGCCGGGATTGACCGTGTCAAACACCGCCACTTCCACTTTTTCCGGCGTGCTGCAAAATACCAGCGGCTCGTTGAGTCTCACCAATTCTGGCAGCGGTACGCTGACGCTCTCCGGCACGGATAATACCTACACCGGCGGCCTCACCGTCACGGCGGGCACCGTCAATCTCGCGGGCAATCAGAGTGCCGCCACCGGGAGCCTCGTGATCAGTCCGACTTCAGCCGCGAACACCTCGGCGGTGAACGTCGAGTCCGGGGCCACCGTTGAGGTTGCCTCGGGGAATCAAATCCGAATCGGCGCGAATAGTTCCAGCGGCACGTCCACGCAGACACTCGCCGCAAACGGCACGGTAACCAACAACGGCACGCTGTGGGTGGCCCGTTTAGGTTATCTCAACATCAACAGCGGTGGACTGTGGATCCAGGACGGTGACATGACCATCAACCCGCCGGCTAGCTCGGGCTACAGTGCCAATATGGCGGTCTATACGGGT
>Ga0316217_10002397_pt1 | contig 22613 bp, 14 predicted proteins | sample 1anoAmetaG_FD_203633 | JGI IMG/M metagenome (GOLD analysis project Ga0316217, IMG submission 203633) | Freshwater microbial communities from Trout Bog Lake, Wisconsin, USA - 1anoA | ecosystem: Environmental > Aquatic > Freshwater > Lake > Hypolimnion/Profundal zone | place: USA: Wisconsin...
CGAAGATGACGAAGATGCCAAGCTCGTGCGTGATGAGGCAGCTCAAATAAAGGCTGATGAGCAGCAGCACCAGAAAAGACGTGGACATTTCTTCGCTGTCCGGATTTTTCACGCTGCGCCGCCACAACGCCCGCAGCCCCGGGCCGACGACTTTATGCAGCGCCAGAAAAAACACCGCGATGCCCGCAAGCTGTCCAAGTAGGTGCATCACGTCGAAGTTGGCCGTGACCATCGCCGTGGCAATGCCGAGCAACACCCAGCCGACGACGTCGTCAATCGCCGCCGCGCTGATGCCCATCACGCCGATGGCGGTGCGCTCCAATTTCATCTCCAGCAGGATGCGGCCCATGATCGGCAGCGCGGAGATCGAGAGCGCGATGCAAAGAAAAAATTGAAAGCCGAACGTGGGCGTCGCCGGCGCGAAATTTTTGTGCAGCCACGGCCCGATGGCTAGGCCGCACAAAACCGGCCCGATCATGCCGAGAAGGGAAACGGCGGTGACGGTGCGCGAACGGGAGCGGAGATGGCTGTAATCGAATTCCATGCCGACTTGGAAAAGCAGGAAGACGAGGCCGAGCTTGCCGAGGAGTTGAAGCGATTGTTGCGTCTCTGGCGGAAACATCGCCGGCCAGTCATGCGGCCAGATCGCGCCGAGCGCGGACGGGCCGAGCAAAATGCCCGCCGCGATTTCACCGACGGCGAGCGGCTGGTTGAGAAAGCGTTTGCCGAGCTGGCCGCACGCCCACGCGGCGGCGATGATGACGATCCATTGCAGCAGGACGAGCTTGAGATGACCTTCAATGGCGACCGGATTCATAAACGGCGCGCAGATGATTTCCGCTCCGTTGAAACTGGCAAGTTCAAAATCGATTCGGCTAATGAATGGTTGAAGCGCTGCTGATTACTGTTTTTTTAACGCCGCCGCCCGCAGCGGGCCGCTCAATACTTTTGTCAGCGCCGCCAGCGCGCGGTCGGCCTGCGAAACGTAGGGATTATTTTTGTCCCAGACATAGCCGGCGAGCACGGAGCAAATTTGCCGCATGATGTCGGGATTGCGCTGCGCGGCGAAAAAAATCTGCGGCAGTTTGCCCGCATACCACGCCGAAACATAGGCGCGAAAGGTGTTGATGCCCTGCATGACGTGGTCGGCGTAGTCCGCCTGCCAGTCCGTCGGCTCGCCGCGCAACTGCCGGATGAGCACCTGCGCCGCGCGCTGCGACGACGCCAGCGCCAGCGCCACGCCGGAGCTGAAAATCGGATCGAGAAATTCCGTGGCGTTGCCGGCCAGCGCATATTTGTCGCCAAAAAGATTTTTGACCGAGCACGAATAGCCGCTGATGCGCTGCGCGGGCATGGCGAACTGCATTTTGGCCAGGCGTTTCGCGGCGTTCGGGTCGCTCATCAAAATCGCGCGGAGCTGCGTTTCCGCGTCGCCGGGAAATTTCTGGAAAAACTCCAGCGCCGCCACCGCGCCGACGCTCGTCTTGCCGTTGGAAAAAGGAATGATCCAGATCCACGCGCCGTCCGGGTGCATGCAGATCCAGATTTTTCCCTCCTCGTGTCCCGCCGGCCGCAAATCGCCGGTGACGTGTGTGAACAGCGCCTCGCGCGGCGGCAGCGTGGACGGCTCTTCCAGCTTCAGCAGTCGCGGCAGCACGCGGCCGTAACCGCTGCAATCTAAAATAAAACGTGACCGCACTTCCAAAATTTCGCCGTCCGGCGGCTCGATGGTGGCCGTGGCGTGGGTCGCGTCAAAATTCACCGCCGTAACGCTGTGCTGGTAGCGCACGTCCACGCCGCGCGCGGCAACGGTGTCGGCGAGCGTCTTGTCAAAATCACCACGCGGCACCTGGTAGGTAAAATTATAGCCGGCGGTGAACTGGCTGGAGAAATCGAAGTTGCACGTTTCGTCGCCGCGCAAAAACACCGCGCCGTTTTTCCGCATGAAATTCCGTTGCTGCACGGCGTCGAGCAGACCGGCGTCGGCCAGCAAATCCATGCTGATGGGCAGCATGCTTTCGCCGATGACAAAGCGCGGAAAGGTCTGTTTCTCGACCATGAGCACGCGGAAATTTTCACGGTGCAGCAGCGACGCGGCAATCGCGCCCGCCGGTCCCGCGCCAATAATCAAAACATCCGTTTCCAATTTTTTCATAATTTAAAAAAGTTGCGGTGCGCGGCAAAATTCAAACCGGCGGCGGCGGAAAATAGCGGTCCAGCTTGGTGAAAATGCCCTTGTCGCCTTCGAGCTTGATCACGCCCTGGCGCAACGCGGCGGGCACGTTGAGCTGCCGCATGAACAGCGCCACCCAGATGTCCGAATTGCAGGTCACACGCAAATCCGGTTTTTCCGTCGGCTCAAATTCCAATTCGCAGCGGCCCTTGTCCACGGTGAAGCGGTAATGCCGCTGGTGGTCGGGAAAATCAAATTGCAGCACGGCGCGCAGCCGCGCGGTCGCCTGCGGGTCCAGGCTGCGCGCCATCTCGCGCATGAGAATGTCGGGATCGCTGCCGACCTCCTGTTGCAGCTTCGCATTATTGGTGCTTTTGGACTGCATCGCGGCGGCGTGTTCCCAATAAATGTTCGCGTAGGTGCGAAAATAGTTTTCGTCCGGCGACAGCGGCAGTTCCGCGTCCGCCATGATCCGGGCGGAAATTTTACCGGTCGTGCCCGCCTCGCGGCCCGCCTTGTAAAACGCCGACTCGACGCGTTTCAACGTCACCGGCTTGGACAGTTTGAACGGCAGTTGGTGCGATTCGGGCCGCGTCAATTGTCCGCCCAGCTCCATGTCCAACGTGTCGGCGATGAGCCGGAACGTCTGGTTGATCGGTTCGTAAGCCTCCCGTGCCCGCAGCGCGCCAACCGTGATGGAAATGAATTTTTTATTCGCCCACTTCGCCGGTTCGCGCAGGCGATTCCGCAAGCCGCCCATTTTGCTCGTCTCCAAACCTTCAGCCGTCAGCGGAAAGGTGCGCTCAAAAAAATTCTTCAACTGGCTGCTCATCGCAAAATAATAAACCGGCGTGGCGCAGACCAGCACGTCGGCTTCGAGCACCAGCGGCAGCAGTTTTTCCATCGGGTCGTGATGGACGCACTGGCCGGGCTTCACGAGCCAGCAATAATAGCAGCCCAGGCACGGCTTGAGCGCGTGTTCGTCGGCGGTCAGATCCACGTCCGTGACCGTCGCGCCCGCCTCGCGCAAGCCCTGGGCAAACAGGTTCGTGAGGTATTGCGTGAACCCGGTTTTGCGCGGATTGGCCCGCACCAGCAGCACTTTCATGACGTTGTGGATGGGAAAAAGTTCACGCGACAGCCGCACCAATGAACTGGGCGGCGACGCACGGGTCAAGGATTTAATGCCAAAGAATGTTAATGAACCGGATGAATTTTCTTGATGCCAGATTTGACAACCGTGCCGGGATTCTCCACGTTCCCGCCGTCATGGCGGAAAATCCTTTTTACGACGTGCTCATCGCTGGCGGCGGGCTGGCCGGCCAATGCCTCGCGCGGCAGCTCAAGCTCACGCGGCCGGAGCAGTCCGTGGCCGTGGTGGATTTTGAAAAACGGCCGCTGCCCGAAGCCGCGTTCAAGGTTGGCGAAGCCACGTCGGAACTGGGCGCGCATTATTTCGCCGTCAAACTTCAGCTCAAGGATTACCTCGACCGCGAGCAGCTTTTGAAAAACGGCCTGCGCTTTTTTTTCGGCGACGCGCAAGGTCCGCTGGAACACCGGCCCGAATATGGCCCGCGCGATTTTCCGCCCATCTCGTCGTTTCAACTGGATCGCGGCAAACTGGAAAATTATCTGCGCGATTTGAACCAGGCTGCCGGCGTCACCTTGCTGGAAGGATTCGGCGTGCAGGAAATTTCGCTGGGCGAAAATGACGCGCCGCACACGACCACCATTCGCGAGCGCAATGGCGACAAAATAATTTCGCTTGGCTCAAGCTGGGTGGTGGACTGCACCGGCCGCCAGCGGCTGCTCCAAAAAAAATTAAATCTCGGCCAGCCCAGCCTGCTGCGCCACAGCGCCAGCTGGTTCCGCGTGAAAGGAAAATGCGACGTGGAAAATTTTGTGCCGCCGGAAAATGCCGCGTGGCACGCCAAGGTTCCTGGCGGCAACCGCTACCGCTCCACGAACCATCTCGTCGGCCACGGCTACTGGGTCTGGCTCATTCCGCTGTCATCCGGCAACACCAGCATCGGCATTGTGGTGGACGAGCGGATTCATCCGATTGCAAATATCAACACTTACGACAAAGCGCTCGCGTGGCTGCAAATTCACGAGCCGGTCGTGGCGCGCAATCTCGCCGGCTTCAGCGTGATGGACTTTCTGTTCTTCCAGGAATTCAGCTACGACACGAAACAGTTTTATTCCGCCGACCGCTGGGCGTGCGTCGGCGAGGCCGCAGCGTTTCTCGACCCGTTTTACAGCCCTGGCTCGGATTTCATCGCGATGGGCAACACGATGGTCACGCGGCTCATCTGGCGGTATTTTGAAAAGACGCTGACACGCGAGGCCATCGCGCAAAGCGACGCCACGATGCTGATGCTGCAACGCGCCTTCACCGAGGTTTTCCGCGACCAGCTCCCGACGTTTGGCCACACGAAAGTGATGACGGCGAAAGTGATTTGGGACAACGCCTCGTATTGGGTTTTTGTGTGCCAGGCGTTTTTTCAGGACATTTATTTCGACGACGAATATCTGGACCGCTACTGCCGCGCGTTTGAAAAATTCTACCAGCTCAACCGGCGCGTGCAGCAGTTGTTCCGCGACTGGGCGGCGCGCGGCCACGACGTTTCCGGCTACGATTATCTCGGCTACGCGGATTTTCCAGTGGCCGTGCGCAGCCACTTGGAACTTGGCCAGAAAAAATCACCGCGCCGTTTTCTGGAATGGATCGAAGTGAATATGGACCGTTTCACCGCGTGGGGCATGGTGTTGTTTCTCATCGCCGCCGAGGACGCCGCGCCGGAATTGCGCGCCCCAATCGCGGAGGAAAATCTCACGCTGGAGCTGATGGACCTGAAAAATCTGGAGGCCGCCGTCGCCGCCAGCCGCGCGTCCAGCCGCGCCGGTCGCCATCCGCTGGCGACGGAAATGGCCTCGCTGAAACGGCAGATGGCGAAGCTGTTTCCCGAACAAAGATTTCTGGCCTGAAAAAATTTTCGCTTGCCGCGCCGCTGATTCCCGCAAGAATTCACGAATGTTTTCACACATTGTCATTTTCTGGACTGACCCAGCCAAACCGGAAGCCGCCGAGGCCGTCGTGGCCGGCGCCATGAAATTTCTCAAGCCGATTCCCGGCCTGACGCATTTTCACATCGGCAAAATGGTCGGCAGCGCGCGGCCCGTCGTGGATCAAAGCTACCAGGTCGCGCTGAACACGGTTTTCACGAGCAAACAGGCGCAGGACGATTATCAAGTTCACCCGCAGCATCTGGAATTCATCGCGCAATGCGTGAAGCCGTTCGTCAAAAAAGTCGTCGTTTACGATTTTGAGTGAAGCGTAAAATGTCGCGCGAAGGACGCGAAGAAAAACGAAGGTTAAAACTTTTTTTCTTCGCTGCCTTCGCGTCCTTCGCGCGACAAGTTTTTCTTTATGCCCGCGGATGAAATTTCCGGTGGATTTCCCGCAGCCGGTTGCCGGTGACGTGCGTGTAAATTTCCGTGGTGCTGATGTTCGCGTGGCCGAGCAGTTCCTGGATCACGCGCAAATCCGCGCCGTGCTCCAGCAGATGCGTGGCGAAGCTGTGCCGCAGCATATGTGGCGTGATATTGCGCTCAATGCCCGCGCGGCGGACGCGGTTTTTGATGCGCAGCCAAAGCGTGACGGCCGCAAACGGCGTGCCGCGCTTTGTCAAAAAAACATTCGCCGGCGACTTCGGCGTGATGAGTTTCGGCCGGCCGGCGGCGATGAAGCGGTTCAATGATTCAACGGCTGTGCGCCCCACCGGCACGACGCGTTCCTTGTTTCCCTTGCCGATGACGTTGATAAATCCGGCGTCGAGATGAAGCTGCTCCAGCCGCAGATTTTTTAATTCAGACAGCCGCAGGCCGGAAGCGTAGGCCAGTTCCAGAATCGCCTGATCGCACAAACTCTCCGACGTCTCCGGATTCTCGGGTTCGAGCAGTTTTTTTATTTCGTCGTTTGACAGCGCTTTGGGCAACCGTTTCCAGCGGCGCGGCAACGAGAGGTTTTCCGCGATGTTCACCGGCAGCAGTTTTTCATTTTCCGCGAATTTGTAAAACGCCCGCAGCGCCGCGATTTCGAGATAAACACTTTCGCCGCTCAAGCGTTTGGAAGAAGCCTGGTGGGGCGAGCGTCCCCGCGAGCCGTCGTTGCCTTGCTCTGGGTCGGTAGCGGCTCGCAAGGACGCTCGCCCCACCGGCAGCAGATTCCTCATGCGTTCATGTTGTAAAAACGCCATGAGATGCTTGAGCTCCACGTCGTGCCAGTCGGCCAGCCCTTGTTTTTCCGCCCACGCGGTGAAATGGCCGAGCAGCGCGGCGTAGGTTTTGGCCGTGTTGTCGGACTGCCCGCGTTCGTGGCGCAGGTATTGCAGAAAGTCTTCGACGAGGGTTTGCACAATTTTCGGGCCGCTCAATCGTGCTTGATTTTTTCGCGGCCTCAAGCCAGAAAGAGTTCATCCAAAGAAACGAAAGGCCGGTTTCACCATCAGGTGCGGCTTCAGCAACCCCCGTTTCTTCCGATTAGAACTAATGAAAATCGCCATTGTCACCGGTGGCGGCGACTGTCCCGGCTTGAACGCCGTGATCCGCGCCGTGGCCAAAACCGCCGCCAAGCGCGGCTGGGAAACCCTCGGCATCATTGGCGGCTACGACGGCCTGCTGGAGCCGCAGCATTTCCGCGTGCTGGATTATCAGGCGCTGGACGGCCTGCTCGTGCGCGGTGGCACGATTCTCGGCACGGCCAACCGCGGGCAATTTTCCGCCAAGACCGGCCACGGCGAAACGCGCCAGTTGCCGGCGGAACTGCTCGAGGCCACGAAAGCTGGCATGGAAAAACTGGGCGTTTCCGCAATCGTCTCCGTGGGCGGCGACGGCTCACTGACCATCGCGCAGCAATTGCACGAACACGGCATTCCCATCGTCGGCGTGCCCAAGACGATTGACAACGATCTCGCGGCGACGACCACGACATTCGGTTTCGATTCCGCCGTGGCCTGCGCCACCGACGCGCTCGACCGCCTGCACACGACCGCCGAGAGCCACAACCGCGTGATGGTGCTGGAGGTGATGGGGCGCTACGCCGGCTGGATTGCGATTTACGCCGGCGTGGCTGGCGGCGCGGACGTGATTTTGATTCCGGAAATTCCGTTTCATTACGAAAGCATTTGCCGCGCAATCACGGACCGCGAGAAACACGGAAAACATTTCACGCTCATCATTGCGGCGGAAGGCGCACATCCGGCGGGCTGCGATTTCGTCACCGCAGGCGGCCAGCAGGCGAACCGCGAGGCGCGGCTGGGCGGCATCGGACAGGTCGTCGCGACCGAAATCGAAAAACGCACCGGCAAGGAAACCCGCACGATGGTGCTCGGCCACTTGCAGCGCGGCGGCAGCCCGACCTACACCGACCGCGTGCTCTGCACTTTGTTCGGCGCGAAAGCGGTGGAGCTGATCACCGAAGGCCGGTTTGGCCGGATGGTGGCGCACAACGGAAAATTTGTGGACAGCGTGCCGCTCGCCGAGGCCACCGGGCGGCTGCGGACGGTGCCGCTGGATGAGGGCTTTGTCCACGCCACCCGCGGCCTGGGCATCAGCCTGGGCGATTGAAATAGAAACCCGCCGTGTTTCCTAGCGGTGGTTCAAATGCCATGGCGAAATGACGCCAACGCTACACAACAATTTAAGCCTGACTTAAACTCTCCTGCACATAAAACTGGTGCAGGCTGCAAAGGACGCAAACTACTATCTGTTTGGCCGCTTTTATGAAACGACACATCAAAGTCTCATTGCTATTTCTTATTGGATTAGCGATTGCTGTTCTAACAGTTGTTGCGCTAAGTGTGGTGTTGTGCACCTTGTCAGCTTTTAGCGATGGCTCTGGGGATGTTTTACCTCGTGATAAAATATACATGTTAATATTTGGTTTGATGATATGCTCCTATTTTGTGACAAGCATCATAGGTATCTTGGTAGCCAGGAAGAAAAGATTGGTAAAAAGCATAGCGATAATTGCACATTTTTTTATTATCTTGGCATATTTTCTGTTCGTGTTTTGGGCTTTCTCAGTGAATAATTTCTCCGATTCATTTTTTCTTTGCGGGATATCCGCGTTAATTTTCATTGTTTACTTTTTACCTTGGATAGCATTGTGGTTCCATTTTTTGAAACATATTGACGCAGCCTAACATCATGTTGGGTTGTTCACCGCTTCCGTAGATTCTCCCCCCATCTGTCGTCTGGTAATTTTTTCAAAGTTTTAACGCAGCTTTGCCGCGTTGCGCTGCCGCGCCGTTGCGCTAAAATGCGCGGATGGCAGATCAAAATTTTCGCATCGGCTCGGTGCATTATCTCAACGCCGCGCCGCTCACGCGCGGCCTCGAGGCGGAAATTATTTTCGCCACGCCCGCCAGACTCGCCGAAATGCTGCGGCGCGACGAACTCGACGCCGCGCTCGTCAGCGTCAGCGAGGTGCTGCTCACCGGCCGTTACGACATCCTCGACAGCGTTGCCATCGCCTCGTTCGGCGAGGTTTACAGCGTGCTGCTCGCGCACAAAAAACCGCTGGCCGAGGCGCGGGAGATTTTTTGCGACCCCGCCTCGCTCACCAGCGTGAACCTGCTGAAAGTTTTGCTGGCGGAACGCAGCTTGAAACCGGAATTCAAGCCGCTGGAAAACTACGCCGCCGCGCCGGAAAAAGATTTTGTCCTGCTCATTGGCGACCGCGCGATTGAATTCCAGCGCGCCCCGCACACCCACGAAATTTTCGACCTCGGCGCGGCCTGGCTGGAACTGACCAATCTGCCGTTTGTTTATGCCGTCTGGGCGCTGCGGCGCGGCGTGGCCAACGCGGAATTGAAGCAGGAGCTGCGCAGCGCGAAACGCTTCGGCATGAAAACGCTGGACCAGATCATCGCCACGCGCCCCGAATTTGACGAGGATTTCCGGCGCGATTATTTCGAGTGGCATATTCATTTTCATCTCGCCGAGGACGAGAAACGCGGCATCGCCGCCTTCGGTCAGTTGCTCAAAAAGCACGGACTCGGCCCGGTATTCGCGCCGAAATTTGTCGCGTGATAAAATTAACCCGGGCGCAAATGAAACTTGACCTGTGTCAGTATTTCTAAAGACTCCCACGGAACAATTCATCACCAAAACATGATTGCACCTGTCCAGACAACTAATTCATCCGGGGCCAAGGGCGGCGGTTTGTTCCGCACGGCTGACGGCAGCAACTACGCCTTTCTTTTTTTGCTGGTCACGTCGCTGTTTCTCGTCTGGGGCGTTTGCAACGGCATGATTGACATCTTGAACAAACATTTTCAAGACTCGCTCCACATCAGCAAAATGCAGTCAGCCTTCGTGCAGTTCGCCAACTATATGGGCTACTTTTTCATGGCCATTCCGTCCGGCCTGCTGGCGCGGCGGTTCGGTTACAAAGGAGCCATCATCATCGGTTTGGCGCTGGTGGCCGCCGGCGCGTTCTGGTTTATTCCGGCAACGCACATCGGGACTTACTGGGCGTTTTTGCTGGGGCTGTTCATTCTGGCGGCCGGCCTGACGTGTTTGGAAACGGTGGCCAACCCCTACACCACCGTGCTCGGCCCGACCGAATCCAGCGCGGTGCGCATCAATCTCGCGCAGAGCATCAACGGCATCGGCTGGATGATCGGGCCGGTGCTGGGCGGCATGTTTGTGCTCTCGTCCACCGGCGAGGCCAACACCAGCAACGCCGACCTCTACAAGCCGTATCTCATCGTCGGCGTCGTGGTGGCACTGCTGACCCTGGTTTTTGTTTTTTCCAAGGTTCCCGACCTGCACGCGGAAGAAGAATGCAAGGTGGAAGGCAAGCCGGCGCGGGTCGTCAAGCCGCTGTTCAAGCGCTGGCATTTTGTCCTGGCGATTGCGGCGCAATTTTTCTATGTCGCGGCGCAGACGGGCGTGTTCAGTTATTTCGTCAACTACATCGCCTCGGACGCGCCGGTGTTGAGCGAGGGCGCCGCCGCCAAGCTGCCGGCGAAAATGGTTTATCCGGCGGCGATGTTCACCGCGACGGACATCAAAGACGTGACGGCCTTTGCCGCCAAGCTGCAAAATGACGCCGATGCCAAGACGCGCCCGATTTCGGAATTCATCTGGAGTCATTTTTCCACCAACACGGTCAGCTTGCTGACGGGAACCTCCACCGACACTGACCCGAAGGAAGCCGTGAAGCATCAGGCCGAAGGCATCGCCAAGGAACTCAACCGGCTGGTCCAGACCAACACTCTCTTTGACGCCGCGCGTGCCGCCGGCCTGACGGTGCCGGCCGTCGCAACGCCAAACCCGGCGGGCGAACAACTGGTGCGCATGAACCGCAGCCTGCTGGAAGCCATTTATCCGGCAGAACAAATTACGCGCAGTTCCTATTTGCAGGCGGCCGTGTATCGCATCACCGATCAGGGGGCGGGCACACTGCTTTCGTTCGGCGCGTTCGGCCTGTTCCTGCTCGGCCGCTTCACCGGCAGTTTTGCCCTGCGCTTCTTCAAGGCGCATTCCATGCTGGCGCTGTATTCCGTCGCCAATGCGTTGATGATGGTGCTCATCATATTTCCCTTGGGCTGGCTGTCGGTGTTCGGTCTGTTCATGAGCTTTTTCTTCATGTCCATCACCTATCCGACCATTTTTTCGCTGGGCATTCACGGGCTGGGCGAGCAGACCAAAAAAGCGGCGTCGTTCATCGTCATGGCGATAGTCGGCGGCGCAATCATGCCGATGTTCATGGGCTGGCTGGCTGACCAATGGGGTATGCGCATCGGCTTCCTCATGCCGCTGATTTGCTTCGTGCTGATCGCCTTCTACGGCCTGGCCTGGCAGAAGCTGGAAAACAAGGACCGCGAGGTGTAAAAACCTGCATCGGCAAATAAAATTTCCCCGGCCTGCGTTAGCGGGCCGGGGATTTTGTTTTTCAGACCAGAAGAAAATGATCGCCGCCGACGGAAATTCCGCGCGGCAGGAGCTTCCCGCCTTGTCCGTTGCGGATTCTTTGCTATGCTGTGTGCTTTGTGAGCATTGCCAAAGAAATTTCCCGGCGGCGCACGTTCGCCATCATTTCGCATCCGGACGCGGGTAAAACCACGTTGACGGAAAAGCTGTTGCTTTACGGCGGCGCGGTGCAGCTCGCCGGCTCCGTCACCGCGCGCAAAAATCAGCGCGCGACGACGAGCGACTGGATGGAGCTGGAAAAAAAGCGCGGCATCTCCATTAGCTCGACCGTGCTCCAATTTGATTACGACGGCTACCGGCTCAACCTGCTCGACACGCCCGGCCACAAGGATTTTTCCGAGGATACGTATCGCGTGCTGACCGCCGTGGACGCCGTGGTGATGGTGATTGATTCCGCGAAAGGCATCGAGCCGCAGACGCGAAAATTATTTGAAGTCTGCCGGCAGCGCGGCGTGCCCATTTTCACGTTCATGAACAAATGCGACCGGCCGATGAAAGAGCCGCTCGCGCTGCTCGACGAGCTGGAGCGCGTGCTCGGCATCGGCGCGTTCCCGGTGAACTGGCCCATCGGCAACGGTTCTGATTTTCGCGGCGTCTATGACCGGCAGACCAAACTGATGCACCTCTTCGAGCGCGTGGTCGGCGGCAAATATCGCGCGCCGGTTTCCGTCGGCGGGCTGCACGATCCGGAAATTCGCGGCCAGCTTGACGAAGCGACCTTTCTCAAAACCGTCGAGGAGCTGGAAATGCTCGAACACGCCGGCGAAATTTTTGACGATGCCGCCGTGCTCGCGGGCAAAAGCACGCCGGTGTTCTTTGGCAGCGGCGTGAACAATTTTGGCGTGCAGCTCTTGCTCGACGGCTTCTTGAAACATTCGCCCGCGCCGAAATCGCGCGTGATGGGCGGCATCGAGATCGCGCCGGAAAATCCCGTGTTCTCCGGTTTCATTTTCAAAATTCAGGCAAACATGGATCCAAAGCACCGCGACCGCATTGCGTTCATCCGCGTCTGTTCCGGCAAGTTCGACCGCGACATGACCGTGCATCATTCGCGCTCGGAGAAAAAAGTCCGTCTCTCCAGCTCGCATAAACTTTTTGGCAACGAGCGTGAAACCGTGGATGAAGCTTACCCCGGCGACGTCATCGGCCTCGTCGGCCACGACAGCTTTGGCATCGGCGACACGCTGACGACAGACCCAAAAATTCTCTACAAGGAAATTCCACGGTTCACGCCGGAAGCGTTCAGCTACCTCCACAATCCAAACACCGGAAAATACAAGCAATTCCGCCAGGGCTTGGATCAACTGTTGCAGGAAGGCGTCATCCAGGCGCTTTATCTGCGCAACTCCTCCATCAAAACGCCGTTGCTCGCCGCCGTCGGCCCGCTGCAATTTGAAGTCGTGCAATTCCGGCTCGAAAGCGAATACGGCGCGGAATCCCGCCTCGAAGCCGCGCCGTGGAGCGTCGTCCGCTGGCTGCCCACCGACATGAAGGAGGACGATCTCGACGCGCTTGCGCTGCCCACCGGCGCGCGGCTCGCCTACGACATTGGCAAAAATCCCGTCATCCTTTTTCAAAACGATTGGTCGGCGAATTATTTCGGCGATACGAACAAAAACTTTCCGCTCTCCGCGCTGCCCGTGCAGACGGCGCGCGAGTAGGCTTTTCGGGTGGAGCCGGTCCGTCTTTTCCCGGCAAGCTTGCGCTGGAAAATGCGCCGGCGGCGCATCGCCAGAAATTGTTACATTCTCCGCTTGCGCAAAAATCCAAAGTCCGTGTTAATTCCAGCATGAATTTCCCCGGCCAATGGCTGCTGGCCGCGCTGCTTGGCGGCGCGCTCTTATTCAACGCAGATTTTTCCGCCCGCGCCGCCGATGACCCGTTCGCGTGGCCGCCCATCACCGCGCAGACCAAGCCGTGGGCGTTCAACTGGTGGATGGGCAGCGCCGTGGACAAAACCAATCTCACGAAAGAATTGCAGCGCTATCACGATGCCGGACTCGGCGGCATCCACATCATCCCCATTTACGGTGCCAAAGGTTTTGAATCGAAATACATCAACTACCTGTCGCCCGAATGGATGGAGATGATGGGCTGGGCCGTGAGCGAAGCGCACCGGCTCGGCATGGACGTGGACATGACCACCGGCACGGGCTGGTGCTTCGGCGGGCCGCAAGTCACGGATGAAGATGCCAACGCCAGTGTCGTGGTGAAAACGTATGCCGTCGTGGCCGGTCAAAGAGTGAACGGCAAATTCAGTCGCGATGCCACGCAAGCGCTCGTTGCCTTTTCGTCGGACGGAAAATCAGTCGAACTCACGGACAAAATTTCCGCCAGCGGCGAACTGGATTGGACGGCGCCAAACGATTCGACCAACTGGACCATTTACGCCATTTCCCAAAAACCTTCCGGCCAGAAAGTCAAACGTCCCGCCCCCGGCGGCGAAGGCTGGATGCTCAACCTCATTTATCCGCCCGCGATGGACGATTTCCTCAAACCGTTCACCGCCGCCTTTGCCAGTTACACCGGCCCGAAACCGCGTGCCCAGTTTGTGGATTCCTACGAATACCGCACCGACTGGTCGCCGAGTTTTTTCGCCGAATTTGAAAAACGGCGCGGCTACAAATTACAGACCGAATTGCCGGCGCTGTTTCCCGACGCCTCAAGCCTCGCGCCTCAAGTCTCGCCGGACCACCACGCCCGCGTCCTCTGCGACTACCGCCAGACCGTTTCCGAAATCATGGCCGAGGAATCCATGCCGGCTTGGACGAAATGGGCGCACGCTGAAGGTTTTATCACCCGCTACCAGGCGCATGGTTCGCCGGCGAACTGGCTGGATCTTTACGCCACCGCCGACATTCCCGAAACCGAAATGTTTCACAGCGACCGCAGCAAATTGATTTCCAAATTTGCGTCGTCCGCCGCGCATGTCGCGGGCCATCCGCTTGTCAGCTCCGAGACCGGCACCTGGCTGGCAGAACATTTCACCGAGAAACTGTCCGACGTGAAATATCTCTTGGACGACATGTTTCTCTCCGGCATCAATCACATGTTTTATCACGGCTGCTGCTATTCGCCGGACGAAGCCGGCTGGCCCGGCTGGCATTTTTACGCCTCCACGGAGATGAACCCGCGCAATTCCATCTGGCACGACGCCCTCGCGGTCAACACCTACGCCGCGCGCGTGCAATCCATTTTGCAATCCGGCCAGCCGGACAACGACATTTTGCTCTACTGGAACATTTCCGATTTCTGGATGCAGCCCGGCGACAAGCTGCTGCCGCAACTCACCGTCCACGCCCGCGACTGGTTCGAGGGCCAGCCCATCGGCAAGGTCGCGAAGGAACTGTGGGATAAAGGCTATGCGTTCGATTACGTTTCCGACGCGCAATTGAAAATGGCGAAAGTCGCGAACGGAAAAATCCAGATGCCCGGCGGCAAATACAAAGTCATCGTCGTGCCGCAATGCAAATATATGCCCCTCGAAACTTACAAGAAATTGCTCTCGCTGGTTCAAGACGGAGCAAAGCTGGTGATGAATAAATTGCCGGAAGATGTTTCGGGTTTTGGTGATTTGGAAAGTCAGCGCGCAGAATTAAAAAAGCTGGAAACCAAAACGCCGCGTGATGGAATTGAGAATGCTTTTATTTCTGACAACTCATTTGGCAAAGGCATAATTTATCAAGGAATGGTCAAGAATGACGATCCTGCGCCCGTGGCTAGAGTTGTCAAACCAGAAGGAATGACGCGCTACGGACTTTCCTTTGTGCGCCGGTCATTTGATGGCGGCTGGAATTATTTCATAGCAAATCGAGGAGATCGGTCATTGTTTTCGTATCAAAGCGGTAACTGGCTTCCGCTTGCCATAGAAGCAAAGTCTGTTGTTGTAATGGATCCGATGACTGGAAAGACAGGCTTGGCAAAAATTGAACACCGAATTGAAAGCACTTGGGTTTATCTTCCGCTTGAACCGGGCGAGTCAGTGATTTTGCGTGTTTTCGCTGACAAAGAAATTAAAGAGCCAGCATTGAATAATTTTCAAACTGACGGCCAGCCGGTTGAAATCACCGGCCAGTGGAACGTGAAATTTCTTGAAGGCGGCTCGACGCTACCGGCCGATTTTCAAACCGCCCAGCTCGCCTCGTGGACGACCTTCCCCGACACGAACGCGCCAGCCTTCGCCGGCACCGCGAAATACGAAACCACGTTTGACTTGGATAATTCAAAATTAAAAATTAAAAATTCAAAATTGAGTTTGGACCTCGGCAATGTTTGCCAGAGCGCGCGGGTGCGGGTGAACGGCAAGGATTACGGCACGCTCATCACGCCGCCGTTCCGCGTGGTCGTGGACAATCTGAAACCCACCGGCAACACGCTCGAAGTGGAAGTCACCAGCGTCGCCGCCAACCGCATCCGCGACCTCGACCGGCGCGGCGTGAAGTGGAAAGTTTTCCGCGACATCAACATCGTGGACATCAATTACAAGCCCTTCGACGCCGCCAACTGGCCGCTGACCGACTGCGGCTTGCTCGGCCCGGTGACGCTGACGCCGGTCACGGCAGGCAAAAATTAAATCTCACGCCAAGACGCCAAGACGCGAAGAAGAAAACCTTCCGGCCGATTTCTTCTATTCTTGGTGTCTTGGCGTGCGAAAGCTGCACCAATGTCAACCCGAACTGCGCATCAAAACCGTCTGGCTCATAGCAGATCAAATTCAATCAACTTCATTTCGGATGCGGCCTTGCCGTCCCACAAAATTTCCTGGCCTTTTTTGGCGGTGATGAATTTGGTGGCGTTGCCGTAACGCAGCCGGCAGGGATTGCCGTTGAACGATTTGATGACCGTAGAAACCAGCTTGCCTTCGCGCCAGGCGAGGTCCACTTCAAAGCCGCCGCGGGCGCGCAGGCCTTTCACGCTGCCGTCGGGCCAGGCTTTGGGCAGCGCGGGGAGAAGCTGGATTTCATCGTTCTGGCTTTGCAGCAGCATTTCGGCGATGGCGGAGGCGCCGCCGAAATTGCCGTCAATCTGGAACGGCGGATGCGCGTCAAACATATCGGGAAAGGTGCGCGCGGGACTCAACAAAAATTCCAGAATGCCGAACGCGTGGTCGCCGTCGTGCAGCCGCGCCCAAAGGTTCATGCGCCAGGCGGTCGCCCAGCCGGTGGCCTGGTCGCCGCGAATTTCCAGGGATTTTTTTACGGCGGCGGCGAGTTCAGGCGTGGTGTTCACGTCAATTTGCGCGCTGGGAAAAAGTCCGTAGAGATGCGAGACGTGGCGGTGATGCAGGTCGTGCGATTGCAGGTCGAGATCTTGCAGCCATTCTTGAAGCTGGCCGGCCGAACCGATTTGCAGCGGCGCGAGCCGCGCACGGGTGGCGCCGACTTGCTCGCGGAATTTTTGGTCCACGCCGAGAATTTCCGACGCGCGGATGCAGTTGGCGAACAAATCGCGCAAAATTTCCAGATCCATCGTCGGCCCGGCGGTAAGGCTGGTGTTCTTCGCGGCGGGATTCTTGTTTTCCGGCGACAGCGACGGACAGGTCACGAGCCAGTGATGCGTCGGCTCCTCGACGAGCGTATCGAGGAAAAATTGCGCCGCGCCCTTCATGGCTGGATAGATCTTTTGCAAATAAGCTTTGTCTTCCGTGAATAAATAATGTTCCCACAAATTCTGGCAGAGCCACGCGCCGCCCAGCGGCCACATGCCGTAAGGCGGCCCGTCCACCGGCGCGGTCGCGCGCCACAAATCGGTGTTGTGATGCGCCACCCAGCCGCGGGCGCCGTAGTGAAGCTTCGCCGTGCGGGCGCCGGTCTCGGCCATTTCCAAGACCATTTGCGTGAGCGGCTCGACGCACTCGCCGAGATTGCACGGTTCGGCGGGCCAGTAATTCATCTCGGTGTTGATGTTGATGGTGTATTTGCTGTCCCACGGCGGCGTCAGGGAATCGTTCCACAAGCCCTGCAGCGTCGCGGGCTGGCCGCCGGACCGCGAGCAACTGATGAGCAAATACCGTGCGAATTGAAAATACAGCGTGGCGAGCTGCGGGTCGTTGCCGTCGGCGAAATGCGCGATGCGCACATCCGTCGGCAATTTCATCGCGTCCGTTGTGCCGAGATCGAGCGCGACGCGGCGAAATAATTTCTGGTGGTCGGCGACGTGCGCGGCGAGCAATTTTTCATACGACCGGCGGCTGGCGGCGGCAATCTGATTTTTCGTGATGGCCTCCGGATTGCCGCTGACATCGTGATAATTCTTGTAGCTCGTCGCAGCAGCGATGAGCAGCGTGACGGAATCGGCTCCGGTGACTCCCATTTTGGGAACATCATCCAACACCCAAATGGAATGCCCGCCTTCCGCAATGATTTTTACGCGCGCCTGAAATTTCAGTGCGCCCTTGATGCCGCGCGCCTCGCCGTTGACTCCGCTCATCACCAAAGCGTTTGTTTTCTCAACCTTTTCCGAAGCTTGTTGCGGCGTGGTCATGCCGGCGCGGAAAGAAATCTGCCCGGGCTTATCGGCCGTGAGATGAACGATGATGACCTGATCCATCGGGCTGGAAAACATCTCGCGTTTGAAATGAATGCCCTTCGCCGTGTAGCTGACGGTGGCAACGGCGGTGTCGAGATCGAGGTCGCGGCGGTAATTTTCCACCGGCACGGCATTCGTCCCAAAATCCAGCAACAAATCGCCCAGCGTTTGATACGGCATTTCGCGCAGCGGCACAGCCATCATTTTGTCGCCAATCAATTTTGCGGCGGCGTCATATTGGCCGGCAAACACGAGCTGGCGCGCCACGGGCAGCGCGGCGAGGGCGTTAGTATTGTTCGGATCGTAAGGTCCGCCGGCCCAGAGCGTGGCTTCGTTGAGCTGGAGATGTTCGCGTTCGACGCCGCCGAAAATCATCGCGCCCAGCCGGCCGTTGCCGATGGGCAGTGCCTCCGTCCATTTCCCGGCGGCGTTGGTGTAAAACAACGTGAGCGGCGAAGTGGCTTCCGCCGCATGGCTGGATTGAAAAATAAAAACCGCCGCGAGCGCGGCAAAAAAATGGCGGGGCAAGCCTGGCATGAAACGATTCTCGCCCGTCCCGCTCCGCACTCAAGCGCAAAGTTGATGACAGTGACGCCCCGTCCCCGACAGTGAATGTGCGGCCCCGCGCATCACCGGCAATCCGTGATTGCCGATGGATGATTTGGCGCCGGGGCGTCGCAGCTATCTTTACTGCACGCGCGGGCGCATCTGGCCCGCGATGGCTTGAATCGTCGCCGTCGCGGATTGCAAACCGTCGGCGCTCGCAGTCAACTTGATTTCGCCCGCGTCCTTGGTGGCTTGCACCATGACTTGCGCCAGACCGTTGAACAGGCTGCGCGTCCACGGCGACGCCGTGGCCTTGCCGACAATTTCCACGTTCACGTCGGGATTCAATCCGCCTTCGCCGCCGTCGTTTTTCACGCCCACGGCGATGACGTTGTCGCCCGTGTGCAGAAGTTTTTTGATGTCAAACAACGGCTGCGCCTGCCAATCGTGCGACTCGCCGGCGAACTGGTTGTTGACAAAATACCAGCCCTCGTCGTCGCAGCCGGTGAAACGGATTTGCACGTTAGGATTGTTCAGGTCCTCTTCCGTCAGCTTGACGTGCGCGCGATAAACGGCCGTGGTGTTTTCCGTTTTGATGACCAGTTCGCCGGTGTCGCCGTCGGTCTTGGGCTTGATCGTGTTCCACGACGAGTCGTCAAAATCCGGCGCGTATTCCGGCAGCACCCGGACTTTGTTCGGAACGCGGGCCAGTTTCCAGCGCCAGTCGTTCACCGCGATGACGCGCGTCGGCAGATTGGGAATAAACGTGTCCGGCTCGTGACTGCTCGCATCGCCGTTGCCGACGCCGAGAATTTTGCCCGCGCCTTCGACGGCGAAATTAATTTTGTTCTGCGCCACCGGCACCGCGCGGCCCTGCGCGTCGAGCGCAGAAACGGTGAATACGCTCACGTCTTCGCCGTCAGCGTTGATCGTTTTGCGGTCCGGCGTGAGTTGGATTTGTGTGGCGTCGCCGGTGGTTTCGACTTTCGATTCGGCGATGACTTTGCCATCAGCATCAAAACCTTTCGCACTCAACGTGCCCGGCGCATATTTCACTGGCCACGTCAGATGCGAAAACGGTTTCATGTCCTGCTTGCCGAGCGCCGCGCCGTTCAAAAACAATTCGACTGATTTGCAATTGCTAAACGCGTCCACGCGGATTTCCTGGCCTTCTTTGCCCGCCCAATTCCAGTGCGGCAGCAAATGCAAAACCGTGTTGGTCGTCCACCACGCTTCGTAATACCACGCGATGTCCTTCCAGAAACCGCAGGTATCGAGGATGCCGAAATGCGAATTGATGCACGGCCATGAATACGGCGTCGGTTCGCCGCGATAATCAAAACCGGTCCAGACGAAACCGCCGCTCAACCACGGACGCGCGCCGAAAACGGTGCACCATTCCTCGGCGGTGTTCGCCCAGCTCGGCGCGTTCACGTCGTAGGCGCTGACGTAGCCGCGCACGGTGTCGTTCACATAAATGCCGCGCGTGCTGACGGTGCTGCCTTGTTCGGTGCCGACTTGCGGCTGGTCGGGATGCTTGGCGCGGTAGCTGTCCATGTCCTTGCCGTATTGATCGGCGCTTTTACCGACGTGATAATTCCAGCCGCGCACTTCGATGACGCCGTTGATGCCGTCAAACGTGTCGCCCTGCGGCGCGGCGTAGGTCACCGGCCGCGTCGGGTCAAGCTGCTTAACGTAATTTTGCATCGTGCGCGCGACGTTGCCGCCCTGCGGCGTGGCTTGCACGGAAAATTCCTCGTTGGCCACGCTCCAGATGGCGACGCACGGATGATTGCGGTCGCGGCGGATCTGGTCGTCCCACTTGCGGAGGTTTTCCGCATCGCTGCCGAGCAGGCGGCTTTCGTCCATGATCAACATGCCGAGGCGGTCGCAGGCGTCGAGCAATTCCGGCGTGGGCGGATTGTGCGACGTGCGGATGGCGTTGCAGCCGAATTCCTTCAATTTGGCGACGCGAAAACTTTGCAGCGCATCCGGCAGCGCCGCGCCGACGCCGGCCATGTCCTGATGATTGCAGGTGCCTTTGAGAAAATACGGCTGGCCGTTCAGCATGAAACCTTTGTCTTTGTCGAAGCCGACGGTGCGGATGCCGAACTCGGTTTCTTCGCGGTCAACGATTTTGCCATCCGCTTCAACCGTCGTGATGAGTTTGTAGAGTTTTGGATTTTCAGGAGACCAGAGTTCGGGTGAAAAATCAGCAGAATCAAAACCAACTCCTTTGGGCGGGCCGCCCCAATTCACAATACCATTTGTGTGGCGTAGCATGATTCTTAGTTCAACTTCACGCTCTGAGAAAGCATTGATTTCTACAGATTGTTCTGCTTGTGCGATTGGCATTCCTTTTGAATCCAGCATTTCAAATTTGATGATGGTGGGTTCTTTGGTGTCGAGTGAATTAATCACCCGTGTAGAGCTGTAAATAGGTATTGCCCCCAAAATTCCCAACTTCCCTCTAATTTCACGCCAATCAATCTTGCTCCACACAAAGACCCCGTCCGGCGCGATGGCCACCGGCGCGGTCTTGTCCAGCCAGACGTGGCGGTAGATGCCCGCGCCCTCGTAAAACCAGCCCTCGAATTTCGTCGCGTCCACGCGCACGGCAATGGTGTTCTTGCCGCCGAAATGCGCCACGTCCGTGATGTCCTCGCGGAACGGATAGTAGCCGCCCTCGTGCCGCTTGATGAGCCAGCCGTTGACCCAGACCGTCGCGTCGCGGAACACGCCGTCGAACGTCAGCCAGATGCGCTTGCCGGAATCTTCCGCCGGCAAATCAAACGTCCGGCGATACCAGCCGATGCTGTTTTTTGGAAAACCCGGCCCGACCGGCTTGAAGCCGTGGCTCTCGTCGGCGTTGCGGTCGAACGGCAATTCAATCGCCCAGTCGTGCGGCAGATCGAGCGAGCGCCAGGAATTGTCGCTGAATTTTTCCGACGCGGGGCCGGTGCTGGCACCGGCCTTGTCGAGATGCAGCGCGCCCGGCCAGTCGTCGCCGAGATGAAATTTCCAATTGGCGTCGAGCGAAAGATGTTCGCGCGGCGAATCGGCGGCGCGAAGATTCAGGGCGAGAACCGCAGCGGCCAACGCGAGCAGCCGGAGCGCGGACGGACAGGTGAGTTTCATCCCGCCAATTTGGGCAAGCCGGCGCCGGGAGGCAATTTTATTTCCTTACTCTTTCGGGTAATCGGGGCAACGCTCCGGCAGGATCGCCGCCGTTCAAAACTCCAGCGCGCGGCGGGCCAGTGGCGGAAAATCGCCGCGAACGACATTGCCAGAGGACGGAATAAAATTTATGCTCTCCCGTTCATGGTGAAGCTTGTTTTATTCGACATTGACGGCACGCTCGTCCACACCGGCGGCGCGGGCACGAAGGCGTTTGCCAAAACCTTTGCCACGGAATTTAATCTGCATCACGGCGCGGAGAAAATGAAGTTTGCCGGCCGCACGGACGTGAGCCTCGTGCGGGAATTTTTCAAAATCCACCACCTCGACGAGCGGCCGGAGCATTTTCACCAGTTTTTTGCGCGCTACGTTTTCTGGCTGGATTACATCGTGGCGCAAAGCACCGGCGGCGAATGTGCCGGGGTGCGGGAGTTCATCGCCGACCTGCGGGCGCTGCCGCAGCCGCCCCTGCTCGGCCTGCTTACGGGCAACATTCGTCTCGGCGCGGAAATCAAGCTGCGCCGGTTTGATTTATGGGATTTTTTCGTGATGGGCGGTTTCGCGGACGACCACGAGGATCGCAACCACATCGCCGTCGCGGCGCTGGCGCGGGCGCGCCGCGTGCTCGACCCGCATTTGCAGCCGCAGGAAATCGTGGTCATTGGCGACACGCCCTTCGACGTGCGCTGCGGCAAATTCATCGGCGCAAAAACGCTGGCTGTGGCCACCGGCGGCGCAAAATTTGAGGAACTGAAAACTCACGGTGCGGACTGGACGGTGGCGGATTTGACGCAAATCCGCGCGGGGGAAATCTGCCCGCGGTAAGCCGGCGTGGCCGCAATTCAATGTCCGTGGCAGTGTCCGCCGCAGCAGCCGCCGCGACCGCCGCCGGATTCGCAGGCCGGGGAATCGTTTCCACCGCCGGCCGCCGCGAAGGTGGAAAATTTCTTGTCGAGCTTCGTCGAGCCGCAATGCGGGCATTTCGTCCCGCGCCAGTCGGCGGACCGGACGAGGATTTCGCTGTCGCGCTCGCACTTCCCGCAATGAAATTCGTAAATCGGCATGGAACCAGAGTATTTCTTCGCGCGAAAAATTCAAGCCGGCGATTTTTTCGGTAGTGCCTGAAATTGGTGGGGCGAGCGTCCTCGCGAGCCGGGCGTCGCCTGGCCAAGCGCCGCGGGAGGAC
>Ga0316217_10002398_pt1 | contig 22602 bp, 22 predicted proteins | sample 1anoAmetaG_FD_203633 | JGI IMG/M metagenome (GOLD analysis project Ga0316217, IMG submission 203633) | Freshwater microbial communities from Trout Bog Lake, Wisconsin, USA - 1anoA | ecosystem: Environmental > Aquatic > Freshwater > Lake > Hypolimnion/Profundal zone | place: USA: Wisconsin...
CCGTTATTTTCGGGCTTTGCGTAAAAAATTTTAACTCGGTCGTCGTAATCGGGACGGTTCCACTTGGCATCGCCATTCATAAGAACTACCCATTCCCACGCTTCGTAGGTCTGGTTTTTCAGGCTTTTATACGCTTCGTCAAGATATTTTGGGTCGTGACTGGGCGTAAATACTGAAATCATCTCAATTCGTTCCTTTTTGTGAGGTGACAAAAATTACCCCATTATAAAGATAATGATACACTGAGAATTGGGAAAATCAAGTATTTAAAACTAGTTGACCGGGAAGGCAACCCCAGAAAGCCAGGCGGAACTTGCGTTTGGCACAACAGTTCCATTGGTGTTAATTGTAATGTAGTTAATGTTGGAAGTTCCGTATTGCTGGCAAGGAATAACCATTGTCGCGGCTGGGCGGTATTTAGATGGAAGCGTAAAGGCAGTATTGCCTGCGCTACCGCTTTGCATGTTTCCACGCATGTAAACAACGCCATTTAATAGGCGATAACCAGGGGTAACACCTGCGGAGACAAAACTATTTCCAAGTGAGGCATTTGACCAACCGCTGTCACTACCGCCACCGCTCCAGCCTACAAAACCCAAAATAACAGGTTGATTGTTTGGACCGAAACCCACAGAACAAGTAGTTCCGTTTGGGGGTGCGGTTTCTCCGGGGTAGGGCAGAGGGCCCCAGACATTATTTCCACTCAAAGAGGGGATAGTAAATGTCATATTACCGGCAGTGATTGGACCGGGATTGGAAGCGTCGGTCTGAACTACTGTTCCGTAGTAAACACCTTCAAATTGTTTTCCACTTGTCAAAATGTTGTGAGACATCTTGAAAGTTTGCTGTAAAAGTGTTGCGGAGTCAGTGCTTCTCATTACTTCTTAACTACTTTCTTGGTCGCCGGTTTGATTGGCGTCAATGGGAATGGCGCCTGAGGCAACGATGTTGGGTCATAGACCGCACCAAATGGCATTGGAACGCTAAGGGTGATAGTTGCTTGGGGGTTAAAGGCGTCACGTTGCATGGCGGAAACCATCCAGTAACCGTCGTCTGCGGGTCCAAGACCCGTCACTTGGACAATCTCTCCAATGTCAAATTGCCAGTTATCCAACATGCAGGTAACAGTTGCCTGACCGTAAGCCTTGCCAACGTCCCAGTCAAAGTCAATCAACTGAATGTTTTCGTTAAATTCAGCAATAGTTTGAATCTTGCCATTGGGATACTTAAGGTTGTTAATTGGGGGAATGCCCTGCTTGTATCCATCAACGCCAATTTGAGATGGCAAATTTCCCTGCCAGAATTCGTCAGGGCCAAAGTAAATGACGTTAGCGTTTTCCCAGATTCTCCAACCAATACTAGAAGCAATACGGCTAATAGCAGTCCAAGTGTCTTCGTAGGGGTCTGCTGTGGTGCCTCGTCCGAGCGCAACGCTAACAATGGAAGTTGTTTTTGTGGATTGACTTCCCTTTGCCAGGTCATTCCAAATGGTCGAATACTCTGGGCCGTAAACCGAAAGCGCTCCAAAGTTCTTAAGACCGGAGCCTTGGTTGATGGCGGTAACCATAGATGTAACCCAGGCGTGAACGTCAGTACCGTTAGATGTAGTTACCGTACCGTTACCACGTTGGTTTTGAAGCCGATAAACGGCGCTGGATTCAAAAACCAATTGAACTTGGTCACCGGCTTTTGTAAACTGAGTCAAAACATAGTTGAGCGTTGGAAGTTTTTTTGCTTCCGCATAGGTCAATGAAGCATCGCTAAGTGCGCTTGTGTTAATTGGAAGGCGCTCTTTAACTATGCTAGTTGTGGTTTTGCCTTTGACCGTTTTCTTGACTAAAAAATCTTCTGATACGTTAGAAGGCGAATTCCCGCTTGAAGCAATTTGAAGAGTCATTCCCTGTTGAAGAAAACCGCCCCTTAAAATTTGACGTGAGGGGTCTGTCAACTGAATGGTAATGGTGGAAGTACCAAGCATATTCTGCTGAAGAATGATGTCGGTAATAGAATTTTCGTAGTCGTAGCCAAGACGTTGGGTAAACTCTCCTGTTACAGGGTTTACAACAACAAAGTTTTGAAGGTCGGCGGTATTGAACCCGACGCCAGTTGGAAGAGCAACATCCCCCCCGACAGCAGTGGCAGCAGAACCCGACGCTGAAAGGGGCGTTACGGTATTCGTTGTTCCTGGTTTGCCGGTGCTACTTGTAGAACCTGACTTGGTTGCTTTTTTTGCCGTTGCTTTTGTTGACATTATGAATTAGGTAGTTGAATTACTTGCCCGGCCATGTTAGAAATAACGGAGTCATCTCGAATACCGTTTATGGCTTTTACTTTTGAGATGTACACAGAAACGTTGCTTTTTTGCCTAGAGGCAATCAAAGCCAGGGTGTCGCCTTCTTTTACGATGTAAGGCCTGGAGCCTGAAACGTTAACAACATTGGATTTCTGGGGTATAGATGTGGCTGAAATAGCACCGGTAAAACCAGGAGTTGTAAAAGCACCACTTGCGTTAATAGCCATAATTTAAGCCCCCGTTGCGCTTTGTGTTCCAATGTAAGTGTAATTATTTTGTTGCGCCAATGCGCTTGCTGCTTTAACAGCAGGACTTGTGACGGCAGAATACGAACTACCACCAGGAATCGGTGTATTGTATTCATAGCAAGTAACTTGAAGGTTTTGCTGTGTCCTGTTATTTGGCGAACTTCTAATTGCTTCGTCAAATTCTAATGAGTAGAAAAACCACTCACGAGCGCCCTGGGGAGTTGTCAAACCAGGCAAAGGACCAGTCATAATGAAGGTCGTTGGTTCAAGCAAAGTTCCCTTGCTTGGGTCTGCATCCAACCAGGATTCAAGTTGTTGACACATTGCTTCGCATTGGTTGCCAGTAAATTGGTCATCAATCAACAAAGTCATAACAAGTTGAAATGGCGAACGGTCATACCATTGAGTAGCGGCTATGCTCTTCGGCCTGTCCACAACTTGCCAGCCGCCGGAGCCCTGCACCGACGAATACGTTGAGTCACCTAACAAAGCGGCGACGACTGGCGAGTATTGTGAATTTGTACTTGTGGGAATAAAATTAATAAGAGTTGGTGTGCTCTGTGTTACTGAAAAACTTCCCAAAAAGTTTTGTGCGCCTTGACTACTTTGAGTTCCAGACATTAAATGTGTCCCTTAGTTATGTTCTTGTTAATGTTTGCAATCAAAGCCGTCATTCCACCTGTTCCAAGTGCAGACGAGAATGCCTGCTGCAAACCTGTGGAAGTAAGTCCAAGTTCAGTCATGCTTGCCTTGCTTCCTGATGTAATCAAATTAGCAAGCGTTGTCATTGTTGATTTACTAAAGTTGTATTCTCGTTTAATGTTGTCTGCCTTGTCATCAAATATTTTAACTTGTTTTGCAAGTTTTGTAGCGGCTTCAGCATAAATTTCGCGAGTTTTTGAATCAAATTTTGTATTCTTGGAAAGAGATTCGTCAAGGGATTCCCTACTCTTGTAAGTTGTTGCCGCCTTCATAAGGTCAATGTAGCGACCTTGTGCTGCAACGTTTGAAAGCCCACTAACTCGTTGTGTTAAAATATAATTATCAAAATTGCTTCTTGAAAGTTGATTTGCACTTATTGTTCCGGCATTTAACTTGTTAAAGAAATTAGGGTCATTTGCTGTAACGCCTCCCATGTTGCCATAGATAGATGCCAAAGCAGCGCTCTTACTTCCAGAAAGGTCTTTGTTAACCAACGACCAGTCACCTGCGTTTGCTGCGGCTAGAATTCCCTTTGCGACAGAACCAGACCAACCCATTTTCTTTAATTGCGCTTGAAGATTTAAAATCCCCGTTGCTTCTGATTGATAACTTGATGGGTCTACTTTTGAAACAATGCTTTGCAAACCTAAAATTCCACCATAAGTTGCAAGCATTGAAGCACCTTGTGCTTTTTGAGCAGCAATTCCCTTTGCATTCAAACCAGCACCGGCTCCGCCGTAATAACTTTGTTGACCATTAAGGGTTGCAAGTTGAGTTTGAAGATTTTCATATTCGCCAAGTTGACTGTAATTACCCTTATTAAAGTTTTTTTGAATAGCAGCCATTTTTTGATTAACTGCGGAAATCTCTCCCGTTAATCCAGTCTGTGTATTTTGTACAATATTAGAAGTTTTTCCACCAGTAACTTGTTGAATTTTTGGTGAACTAAACCAACTTCCAATTGAACTAAACAATTTACCAGCAAGAGGCATCAGCATTGGTGTAAGCGCGGTCATCAACATCATTCCGACAGGACCACCAAGCATTCCAAGGCCTCCACCAATAAGGTCTCCAACGCCGCCCTCCATTAAACCGCCAAAAAGACCTTTTACAATTCCGCCACCTTCTTTTCCGGCAACAGATTCAACGTCGCTTACAGCGTCACTGGCAATAACACCAACTTTATTTCCAGGCGCTGTTACAAGTTGTCCACCGGCATCAAGTTTTGCTTGAAGTTCGCTTGAAAGACCGCTTGATGCTCCCCCCCTTGCAGCCTCATCTGCCTCATCAAGACTATTTAGGTACTTCTTTGTTTGACGAGGCATTCGTGTGGCGTTTGGATTTGCTTCATACCATTTTTCAATATTTGAAAGTGGTCGAATTTCGCTTTGAAGAGGTCCGTGTTGAATTTCAGAAAGTCGTGGACCGTAAGTTTCTAAGTCAGAAATGCCTTTTTGCTCTACTTCGCTTTCAGCCTTTTTAACAGCATCGCTTTCTGCTTTTTGCATAAGGTTGCCGTTTTGTTGCAAAACCGAAGTTTTTGCGGTATTTTCAGCAATTACCTTTAAAAGTCCAAGACTTTTTTCTTCGTATGCTGAAGCAATGGAACCAAGTTTGTTACCAAACTTTCCTCCACCAAAAACTCGTCCCCTAAAATTTCCAGCAGCAATGTCTTCGTCTGTTACCAAACCACGATTTTTGTAAAAACCGGTAGTAAGGTTGTATCCAGAGCCAATAAGACGCATTGCGCCTCGACCAATTTCGGCTCCCTTTGCCAAAGCAGCAAGAGCGCCCAATGAACCAGCCGCACTCAAAAAAAGAACAATGACTGGCTTAAATTTTGTGAGTGCACCAACAATGTCTTTGAAAGCGTTTCCAAGATGCAACGCCCATGGTGTTAGCGTCTGGCCAACTTGAACAAAGTCAGCCATAAGGCTCTGCTTCATTTTATTAAATTGAGCAGCAGGAGTTGACTCAGCCCTTTGAACGGCTTTGTTATAAGCAGCGGATGTCGTGTGACTCCCAATGTATCCATATATATTTTGAAGACCTGGGAGGTCATTAAGAAGAGCGTCAATAGTTGCTGAACTTCGTGAACCACCAAAAGCCTTTGTAATAATAAGGTTTTGAAGCGTGTTAAGCCAATCTGCACCACTAACAGCAGCGCCATTTGCTCCAGAGTGTTCGGTCCCAAGGTCCTTTGCAGACAAACTGCCAAGGTTTCCCTTGGCCCAAGCCTGGATTACATTGGTAGGAATGTCACCAACGCCCCAGTTTTCGAGAAGGGCGGATGCTCCAGCATAACCCGTTTTGCCTTTGTATGCAATGTTAAAAGCAGTTGGGTCGAATTTATCAAGGGCTTGCTTAAGGTATGCGGAAGCAGCAACAATTCCACCCTTGCTTTCAAGAAGAGTGTTCAATTGACCTGGTTCAATACCAAGCATTGCAAGCGACTTTGCACCTTGCGAACTTGGTGCAGTCATAAGAGTAAGAGCGGTCTTGGCGTACTGACCAGCAGTTGAACCCGGCGTACCAAGGGTTGTCAAAAGGTCAACAAAAGAAATCGCGCTTTGACCAGATACACCGTGTGCCGCAGCACTCGCAAGGAGTCCGCGACCAAGAGCAGAAATAAGTTCTGACTGCTTAATGTCACCAGCACCGGTACCTGCGTTAATAAGAGCGGCGGCCTTTTCAGCGTTGTTGCCAACGTCAGAAAGGTTGGCGTTCATAATGGCACCCAAAACACGAGCGGACTGCTCTGCTGGTGCTCCACCGCCAACGCCACCAAGGACGTTAAGGTTTGCTACCTGGCGCGTCATTTGCGCAAGTTGAGTATTGGTAGCACCAAGTCCACCGTTCCAAGCAGCGGTTGCTGATGAAACACGGTAAATAATGTTACCAATGTCTTTAAAACTTACACCAGTTTGTTTTGCAACGTTAAGGGCGGTGCTCTGCAAAAATGGCATACTGTTTGCAGCACGGCCAGCCTGTGTAATAGATTGCGTAAGTTCTGCGTTAAGGGACGAGAAAGATTTAATGCCTTCATAAGCAACCCCACCAAGTGCGATAGCACTCCACGCACCAGCCTTTAAAATTGCCGGTGTACCTATTTTGCTTAATGTTCCTAGTTTGTCATAAAAACCACTTATGCCAGCCGCTGCATCACCGCTTGCGGCGGCCCCAACTGCAGTTTCTGTGTTGAAGGTTTTTTGCGCACCTATGTTTGCTTCTAGTGCTGCAAGTCTTTCGCCAAGGGCGGTAGTCGTTTTTTCAGTAACTGCAAGGTTTTCATTTAAAGCAATGTTCTCGTTTTTAAGAGCAGTTATTTCATCTTCTAGAAGAGTAATTGTTTCTTTGCGCTCAGTATTTGAGGCTTCAATAGCAATTGTGTCTTCTTGAGTTGACGTTGTTGCTTCGACAATGGCCCTCGAAAGGTCATAGAAAGCAGTCGTATTGTCTTTTGTGGCAGTTACGTTTTCTTTTAAAGCACCCGTAAGTTCTTTAATTAAACCCGCAAAATCTTCAGCAGCGCTGGTGGTGTCTTCATATGTTGTACCAACGCGTTCTACCGCATCGCTAACCGTGTTAAGCGCTTTAGCAGACTCATCACCGCCCTCTACGGACGTTATAATTACAATTTCGTTTTCGTTCGCCATAGAGGTTCTTTCAATAGAAAAAGCCGCTACCCCCGTTAGGAAGTAGCGGCCCTGTCTGCCGCCTAATAAGTTTTAAGCGGTTTATCCGGTTAGAAGATTTTTGCTATAACTTTTGCAACTTCAAAACCAGTTAACTGCGCAAGAATTTTCATTTCTTCTATTTTTTGTTCACTGCTCATTTGCAATGCTTTTTGCATTATGGCAATTTGTATGAAGTAGTCTTCGTCGGCCCGGCTGAGGACTTCAAAAGGTTCCATGCCTAGCATTACTGCATAGGCACCGGTCTCAATTGATGGATGGTCCTCTAGGGCTTTTAAAAAGTTTCGTCAGCCTCGTTGTTCGCAATGTTGCTCCAGCGGAACAACTTGTTTGCAACGTCAATCATGTCGCCTTCTGTCAAGAACAGGGCGGAAACAACGTCTGTTGCACGCGTGGTTTCGAGTCCGAGCGCGTCTGCAAGTTCGTGGTCAAACTTAGTCCATGAACCATTTGGGTCATTAAGACGAAGCGACAACCTATTGTCGTGGTCACCGTCAACAACGGCGTAAATACCAACACATGAGTCAATAAGCATGTCGGCGTTGGCCAAATAAGACCAGTCACCGGTGTTCATCTTGCGACGCTTTTCAATGTTTGCGTTTAGTTTCGTTGCAGAAACTGGCTTGAAACGAACGTAGATTTCTGGCTCGTCCCAACGGGGAACCTTAATGTCCGTGTAAAGTTCGTTTACAATCTGTGTTCGGCGGTTGCGCAAAGACAGCAAGGGGGTCGAGGGCTCAATAGCACTCTCAACCACCCCTGCCGCTTCAACGCTAACCGTACCATTTCCCTCGTCAATTTTAAAATCAACCATGTTTTCCTCCAATGGTTAGTTGTATGTATTTATAATACTACGCTTGTCTAGGGTTTAGAAAGTTCCAAGCGTAGCGGAGCCAAAGCCCAACGAGGCGTTGGCGACGCTTGATGCGCTTACTGGGCTTGCAGCCGCAGTGCCTTCGGCGATTGATTCTACCGCTACGGTTACTTCCCACATACGAACAGCGTTGCTCTGAGAGTCAGTTCCGCCGTCCTTGATACCAATAAGACGACCTGCGTACTGACGGGGAGCACCGTAGGTGTTTCCGCCGTCGTCAAGAGGCTGAATGATTACGGTAACTTGAGTGTTACCGCACATGTTGTGAAGGTCAGCAATAGTAGCGTTGTCAACCTGGGTGTTGTATGCCTTGGTCAGAGTAATGTCTGAGTAGGTTGGGAGCGAGAGGTAAGTAACCTCTGGGCCCATTCCACCGGGACGGTGCTTGTTGACTGGGGCTGAAACGTCGCCACCTGCGAACTTGTCGAAAACAATGTTCGAGTTCGGAACGGCGGTCGGTGCCTTGTACGCGCTGGCAACAATGGTCATAGAAGCAAGAAATTGCTGCTCTGAACCGTAGAAGCCAAACGTATTACTTGTTGTGGTTGCCATTTAAATTCTCCTTAGGACTTTAAATTATTGAGGGAGTGACGCGTTTGGCGCGTACTTAACTACGTTGATTGTTACAAATTCGCCAAATGGTGACATCTTGAGATTAACCTGTGCGTTAATCTGACCAGCAGCGATGGTTGCGGGGGTGTTAACCTGCGTACCCGTGTTTACACCGAAGGCGTCGTTAGGAGTTGCACCGTAAAGGCTTCCACGAAGCCAGTAGTTCTGCAACTTACCGGCAATTGAACCAGCCAACTTAGCGAAGATGTGACCCTTACCGTCAATTTCCTGGAAGACGTAGCCTTCTGCGATTGCGTCAAGGTCGGTGACAACCTGCATACGGAAGCGAACGTTGTTCAGGAACTTCCAGCGGGGGTCAACTGCGAGTGAACGGTAACCGTACAGTGCAATTCCACCAGTGCTTGGTACGACACGAACAACGTTTACACCAGCGGCGTTGAGGTTTGCAAGGTCGGTCTGAGCGTATGTCTGAGAAACGCCTGATACGTAGTTTGCAGCACCGTTCAAAGCACCAGCGGCAGGAACGTTAGCGTCGTTTCCAACGTCGTTCTGAGCCATCTTTGCAGCAGCGAATGCCGAAGGAGCAACCGTGCGTGAGAAGACAATTCCTGAAGTGGCGCTTGGGTTGGTGTTTACAACACCAGGAACCGTAAGCCAAGGACCGAACATAGCACCGTAGGAAGCGTCCGTAGCGGCGTATGAAAGAGTGCTTGCAGCAGAAAGAATCGTTGAAGCAGTGGCAGTGTTAGGAGCGTCAACAAGTGCAACGCGGTTGAATGCCAAAGCGTGGTTCAGAAGGTCTTGCTGAGTAGTTGCGTCAGTTGAACCTGGGAATGAAACTTGTCCAGGGCCGTAGTTGGCGCTGAAAAGTGCAAGTGCGGCAGGAACGTCAGCGTTGGTAGTGGCAATGTCAGTTCCACCAGTCATGTAAACAGAAACCGTTGAACCTGCTGAAGGCAAAATGGTTGAACCTGAAATAGACGAAGCGGTTACAAACGAAAGGTAACCAGGAAGTGAGTTAACCCAGTTGATAACGTCTGAGTCAGTTGCAAGACCAGAAACGCTTGCTGAAACTTGACCGTTGTAGGTGATGTTGGCACTGTAAATGGTTGCGCCGTTTACGGTTGCACCGGTAATGTTGAGGATTACACCAGCAACACCAGAGTTGCTTGAGTTAGCCCAAGTACCCTTACCGTTTGCAGTAAGAAGGAACTTACCACCAGTGGTGCCTGAGGTTGCAGCAACGCCAGACGCAGTTGGTTGAACGCGACTTACAAAAGCCTGGATTCCACCTTCCTTGAAGTAAACGTCAAGCGCGTCGTAAAGAAGCGTGCTGTCAACGTTTGCCAAAGAGTAACGACCAGTGATGGTGCCGTTAACGATTTGACCGAAAACATTGGTGAAGTCGTTCATTGATTGAATTGGAACAACTACGCCAGCAGGACCAGCGCAGGTACCGAGTACAAACCAGGTGCCAGTTGCGCTGTTGGGCGAAGTGTTGGGTGATGCGGCGGTAACATTAATGCTTACGCCTGGGGCTTGATTAGCCATTAGAGTTCTCCTGTTTGGATTGTAGAAACAGTTTCCTGCGTCTTAGAGTTCTTGTTATTAGGGTTTATTTTCTTTGCTTCTTCCTTCGCCTCAGTTTCCTGAGCCTCCTGGATAAGACCTAAAAATCCCTCTGAGATGTACCTCTCAATGAGGGTTGTGTCATCTACGGAGTATTCAAACCCCGGTGACATTGGGCGCCCCTTGTCATCAAAGATAACGTGACGGGCTTGAACAATTACGTTCTTTTTGCTCATAATTCTTCCTCGATTATTTCAACGTTCACCGTCTCAACAGTCGGAACTTCTGAAGGCGGATTAGTTGAAGGTGTGGTGATAGCGCCAGTAGCGGCGTATTGCGGCGAAGGCACTCCACCATAGATATTCATGGTGTTTGATAGTGTTACGATAAAACGAACGTGAGCAATGCCAGTTGTACGACCACTACTGTGCTCGCCTTCCAGGTATTCCTCGCCGTCCCAAACGGTGTTTTCGGCGTATCCGCCTAGACCACGGTTCTGGATAATGCAAGCACGAATGCAGGTTGCGTAGGCCTGTGTCAATGCTTCTGTTTCTTGCCAATCTTTAGTACCGTATACATACACAAGTGCATCTACGTGGTAATAGGCACGAACTCCAGCCTGAAAAACCTCAGGCCTTCCCACTGTTCCCGGAACGCTAATAAGCACTGCGGCTTGAGCATTGCGGGGAAGCGTCCTAAAGTCAGGACGGTGGCGATATTCAAAAGGTACTTGCAGAACTTCACTGCCAAGTTTGCGATTAAATTCAGCGATGTACGCTGGAAACCATTTTTCCAGAGTGTTGTAAACCATCTCTTGGACAGAGTGACCGCCGTAGATGTCTCCGTAGGCGTCTCCTGCATAAGACAAATCCCAATCTGTCCACCACTCGCGTTTTGCCATTAGGATTTCCTCGTTCTAGGAGTTTTAAAAGTGTTAAGAACTGTGCTACGGTAAACTCCACCTTCGCCAAAATTCTGAACTCTTGTTATCGAACCAAACTTCTTGTCGCTAATTGTTGCCTTGCGACGAATTTGTGAACGGTCTTGACGAGCGTGCTTTCCAGCAGCGCGGTCCATAGGAGTATAAAATTCTTTTGCACGCTTTTTCTGCGCAACTCCGTCAAGAAGAAAGTATTCAACAATCTTTTTTGAAATTACCAAGAATTCCGGAGTAATAGTAACAAACTGTCGCTTGGGTGGAGGGTTTCCTCGTCCACCAATTCCGTTACCGTCTTGATGGAAGGCACCATAGTTTATGGCATTTGAGTAGTCTGCCGGTGCTCGGTTTGAAGGGTCAATAATTAAGTTCAAACCCTTGGAACCAAAAGGTTCAAATTGAGGGTCAACAGCAGCAGCAGCAAGATAACCGTGATTAACAAGCGGTTGATTCTTTTTGTTTCCGCCCTTGTTGGAACGCTCGGCAACAGTACTGGCAAAGTTATCGCCAACATCATTTTGGTATCCGGCGCTAAGGGGCTTCCATTTGTCCGTAATTCCCCAGGCTGGAGCACTACCACCGTTTTTAAAACGGCTGGCTTCCATGAGGCTGAACTCTTCTGCAATCGTGTACAGTGCTGGCTCAGGGTCTTCAAGTCTTGCGGATATTAATTCAAGTTTGAATTTAATCTCATCCACACCGTCTTTTACACGTTTAATGTTGGCGCGTGGATTAGCGGCCATTAGCCTCGTACCCAAGGAGCGATAATGCTGTCAATCTGTTGGTCAATCTGGTCAAGGTTCATTTCACGGCGAGTCTGAGGCTCGAACTCAAGAATGATGAACTTTGCGGCCTGGAAAAGACAGGCACGGCGAAGAGAAGCGGGGATACCGTTTGTGTATCCACCGTCGTAAACAACCTGAATACGTGAGCCTTCAGGTGCGAATGTACCTAGGCGAATCCAAACGTGACCGTCAGTGACATCTGGACCACGGATTCCACCGTGTTCAAAGTCAATAGGTTGTTCGTCGCCGTAGGTGCGAAATAGTGTCATAGACTGAATGTTGTAAGTCCAGAGTTCCGGGTAAACCGGAGCGAATTGGTCAAGCCAGAAGTGGCGCACAAGTGTCGAAGCACCCAGCGCAATGGCTTGTGACATACCAAGTGAACCATAAATGTCCATAGGCATGTCTGCGTTATTCCCGTATTCAGCGGGGTCGATACCGAACAAACGCTCTTGAAAGATGTGGCCCGTAAACGGAGCCAGGCGACGACCTGTTCGGTCCTCTAAGTGCGTAGTTGCTTCAACCAAGATGTCTGCAAGCAGGGTTGGTTCGAGGTCAACTACTAACTCAGGGTAACGACGTTGAAGGTCGGCAACACTGGCAAGTGAAACGGGGTCGCTGTATTGTGACCCGTTATTTGCCATGTTGGTTATTCCTTCGTTGAACGGCGCTTAGTTGGAGAAGCCACTTCAAGGGCTTCTGCTACGTCAGCAGATACAGTCGTCTCTTCTTTAGGTTCCTTTGAAACGGTCTTCTTAGCGACCTTTTCAACCTTCTTGACTTCTGCTTCTACTTCAGTTTCAATCTTTTTTACTTCTTTAGTAACAACGTAGAAAAGTTCGCCAGGGATTGAAAGCAATTCATGTGCCAAACGAGGGTTTACCTCAATGGCGCCTTCGTCTCCGGCCTTTTCCCAGACCAGTCCGGCTGCGCCACCTGGTTCAGTCTTTGCTAGTAATACCATGGTTAAAACCTTTCAAATAAGAAATCCAGCGCGGCGGGCGGGGGAGGAACGAGGGAACCCGCCCGCCACACTGAAACTTGACTACCTATTAGTCAACTACAAACGATGGAGTGTAAGACGTGTTGGTTGGGAGGATTCCGCTACCAGCAGTCTTGTCCAAAGCAGAAGCAACGTTAGCCAGACGGCCAATGTACTTAGGCGCACGAACAGCAAGCGTGGTGTCCGCAACGAATGCGAATGGCAGGCTGTCAGGCGATGCAGTGGTTGGGAACACGTTGACTGCCTGCATCTCACGAACGTAAGGACGTACGATGTAGTTGGGGTCACGTGACATGAGGTAGATGCTCTGCTCACCGTTTGAGGTAAGTGGGTTCAGGCCAGAGTTGCTGTAGGCGTAAGCAGCCGTTGGCGAAGCCTGTGCGTTTGAACCGTTGTAAGCAATAAGCGTAGTACCGTTGTCGACAATCTTCGTCGTAGCCCAAACGTTTCCGGTTGAGTCGAGGAAGTTGGCGTCAACAATTCCGAGCAAGGTGTATGAGGTGTTGCCTGATGGCGAAGCACCGTTAGCACGGTATACCTTGTAGTGGGTTGGCTGTGCGCCTTCTGGACCGGTTGGGGTCGAGAATGACAGTGTAATTGCTGAAGTTGAAGCAGTTGCGTTGCAAGTAGCCGAAGCCTGGATTTCACCGTAACGAGCAATAACTGGAGCAACCTTGTATGAGTAGGCAGCGTTCAAAGTACCGGTACCAGTTGCGGAAGCAGTAACTGCGCCCATGGCGTTGGTGCGAGGTGACAAGAACGAAGTCTTGACGACTGGCACACCACGGTAGGTAGGAACAATAAGACCGGCAGCAATTTCAACCTGGTCAACAAAACGCTGTTGGTTGACGAGCAACTGTGACAGACGGCTGTTGGCGTTAGGTGACATGAGGAACATCCACTCAGAGTTCTCAACAGGCTCAGCAACGTTCGATTCAACGAGGTCGATGAGAAGGTCAAGTCCACCAAGGGTGAGGCTGTTGCCACCGAAGTTAATTGCGTTCTGGTCTACGCCGTCAACCCATGGGTTGAAAGCAGGACCGCCCCAAGTAGAAGCACCGCCGTAGTTGTCGATAGCACCGCCACCGATACCTGCCGAAGGGCCACCTGAGTTTGCTGAGGTGAATGACGCGCAAATTACGTCAAGACCGTCGAACTGAGGGTAAGGACCAGCAGCCGTAGGTGCACCAGCACCCCAGAGCAGCGAGTTCTCAATGTCCCAGTAAAGACCGCGAGCAGCGCCTTCAATTTCGCGAGCACGAAGGTCGCCAATGAGGTCTGCGGTTACAGCCTGTGAGTAACCAGTTACAGCACCGACGCTTTGCAGCAAGCGAATTTGGAAGTTCTCTTGTGCGTAGTTAGATGTTGATACTGGACGTGCACCGCCGTCAGTGACGAATCCGCCCTGAGGAAGCGTTGTACGCTTGTTGAAGTAGTAAACTGTTGAGCCCCACTTGACCGTAGGAAGCGAGCGAACCAGTGGCGCGTAGCGGCGCTGGTACTCAAGCAATACTGGGTCAATCTGCTTCTGAACTAGGGCAGCAGCCCCAGCAGCAGTTAAGGCCTCTTCCAAATCGTTAGCCATGGCTAATTCTCCTTATATATTTTTGGATAGGGGTTTGTTTGTTAATTGCTTAGAAGCCACGGTCGGCTTGAGCAAACTTGTGTGCGAAGAATGGAGTTGAACCCCATACTTCATTCTGAACCTTACGGAATGCCTGAGAGTTCATCTCAGCAAGCATGCGTGGGTCCAGTTCCTCCGACTCTGACAAGTCAGAGGCGTCGTTTCCTACAGAAGTGCTGGTGAGGCCCTTACGGAAAGTTGAGTTTCCGCTACGGTAGTTCTCTACAGCACTCTTCTTGGCTTCAGCAACAGCAGCAGCGGCGGCTGTAGCAGCAGCCTCTGCAACCATGGCTTGAACTTGCTCCATAGTAAATGTGTTTTCACTCACGATAATCTCCTTAGATTCGTGTGATTCTTCGGCAGCAACTTCCTCAGCGGCAACTTCTTCGGCAGCAGCAGGCTCTTCAGCCGCTACTTCCTCTTCGGCTGCAACTTCAGCGTCGGCTACGTCAGGTGTTGATTCGACTGGCGTCTTCGCAGCAACAATCATTGCGGCGAGGGCCTGAAGGTCTGCGTCACTCAGCGTACGAGCAGCGGTTTCAAGCGTTGCCTCTTCAGCCGGAGTTTCAGCAGTCGTGTTTTCGTCGGACACTTCTGTCTCCTTTTCTTCAGTTGGGGCATTGTCGCTTGACTCTGCCTGTGGTACGGGGTCCCCACAAGTGGGGCAATACATGGCGTCCTGTGGAGCAGAAGTTCCACAGTTGCCACAGGTTCCAGCATCTGCCGGGCTGCTTGGAACAATCGTTCCGCAGTTGTGACAGAAATTGGCATCCTCGCCCATTGGTGTTCCGCATTCGGAGCACTCAATCGGTCCTGAGGTGTTAGAAATCTTGGAAAGAACACCGCCACATGCTGGGCAGAAAGAAGAACTCTCTGGGCAGTCTGGGTTTCCGCAGTGTTCGCATTCCATGTTGTTGTCGTCTGGTTGCATGTGCTCATCCTCTGGCCCCATGCCACCGGCATCGCCAGTTGCATCTACCTGTGACCAGTCAGGCTTAGAAAGGTAAATGTCGCCGTCGTCATCTGGGTCGATAGCGTGCATTGCGGCGATGGCACCGAATGCGATGCGGTTAGCAACAACCTTCAACAGGTGAGGGTCTTGCGTGTAACCGGTAATGTTGATTGAGTCAGCATCGTTGTTCAGGGAAATAGAAGCGTAAGCCTCAAGGATTTCCTGGAAGTCTGCAACGAGTGATTCGTGCTCGCTAACAATGTTGATACCAAACTTCTTAGCGGCTGACTTGATGCGCGACTTAATGCGTGCAAGTTGGGCAGCCGTGTAAAGATTTGCGTTGTCGCCCTGGTTTATGTATGACCAAGCGGCACGAACGTGAGAAGCGGTGTTAATTGGGTAACGCTTCTTCTTGTCCTTCTGGTAGCCGGGGTCGGCGTAAGTAACGTCACCGTAAGGTTTTGAAGAGTCCTTTTCAAAGATTGCATTTACTGCATCTTCAACTGCGTTTTCTACAGCGTCACGAATTGCGTCAGCGGCTTCGATAGCAACCAACTCTTCGTCGCGAGAAACAACTTCGACTGGCTCGACAGATTCAAAGATTGCCAAAGCATTCCCCTTGGTGTATGACTCAGCAAGTGCGGCATACTGAATCTCTGCACCTTCAACGCCTGGGCTGTTGGTGAAGTCAATGCCGTGAATGGCAAGGTCGTCTGCAGTGGTGGCTTCCATGCCGTCATCGTGAGTAATAGAACGTGGGTTGCCACGCCATTCTCCACGGATAGAAACACCCTTAATAAACTTTCCTGCGGCAAGGTTTGCAACGTCACGGCCAGCGGCGGTGTTTGCAATCTCTGCTTCAAATTGAGCAGAGCCATCAGGAAGAAGTTTTACGTCCGTAATGCGACCAACAGTAGAAGTTGCGTCGTCTTGGAAGGCCGCAGCGTGGCTAGTAGCCATGTTAAGAGGCATTCCTTCACCAGAAGCAATTGCGTTCTTCATTCGCTCGACAGCCTTAGCAATGTTTCCGCGTGTGTAAAGACGGCGGTTCTTGGAAAGACCTGGCTTTAGAAATACACCACGAATAGTGGCTGCCTTGGTTGAGGCCATTTGATTCTCCTGAGACTCTTGAGCATCCAGTTTCTTCATAATGCCATTGACCCAAGAACGACCGGCGTCTCCACCCCAGCCAAGCCAAGCAATGTAGCCAGCGGAAGGGTTCGACGCATTTGCCCAGTCCTTACCCTTTTTGTCAACTTCGTGACGGGCAAAGTATGAGTGCATTCTTTTGATAGTGTCAACAGAGATGTTCTTTCCGTTGGAAAGGTCTCTAGCACGGGCGACACCCACCGCAGTCATGCCGCGATTAAATTTCTTGCGCAGTTCAAGAGAGCGTTTTGCGTTGCTTCTTACCTGTTGTGGTGGGGAAAAACTGTCTGCCATATTTAATTTTAAAAGTTTAAAGTTTCCTCTAAACAACGTAATTTGAACTACCGCTGTCTTTAATAACAATTAAAACACACGTGTCAATGTTTTGAAAAAATAACTATCTCGGAGTGTAATAACGACCGTGATGTTTCCAGTGTTTAACGTGTGTAAAGCGTTTTGCACGAATTCGCAAGCGCTTTTGGTATCTTGGTCTGGTGGCTGTTCCCCACGCAGTTCTTTGGTTGAAACGACCGGGGGAAATTTCGCCCCTAAACTTCTTAAATTTACCGCTAATGCTTGGCTTCTTAAGCGTTACCTTCTTGTGGTAAGCAAGCCAGCGACTACCTCTAACGTGAGGTTTGATACTCGCAATGTACGTCATTCTGTACAAGCGGTTTCTAGCGGCGTCTCCACGAGATTTAATTGTGGATTTAGTCAATGCGTGGTAAGTAGCAGACGATGTGTGTCTGAAGTTACCTTTCGCCATTCGAGCCTTAGCAAGGTTCGCTCTTTCCGCCGCTAACTGAGCAGCGGTTTGCGAACCTGCCGGGTGCTTGGAGTGCATTGCATAGGCACCCGCCTGTCCAAGCCAGTTGCCCGCCATGTTAACCTACTTCTTTTGGAACCAATGCTGCGGCTTTTTCCGCCGTTAGGCCAAGGAAAGGGTAAACCGGCTGTCCTTCGCTTTCAAATTCTTTGCCGTTAATTTCAATCGGCTGTTGATTCGTTGTCATCTGACTCCGATACAGATTCTGTTCCAGATGGTGCCTTTGCGGACCCCATTGGAGTTGGTACCTGACCAGGCTTTTTAACGCCGGTAGATTTTTTGCTTGACTTGTCCTTGGGGGAGCGAGTCGTCCTTCCGCTGACGTTTGAGCCAGGGTTGGTTGTGGGAGCAACGGGGGCGTTCTTTGTCTTTGCAGACGGCGGCTTTACCGCATCGTCACCAGAATTAACTGATTCCATGCTGTCACCTTGAGCCTGAACAACCTTGAGGTTGGCAGAGGAAAGTGCAGCGAGGTCTGACCAGAGAACCATGTTCTGACGGTCAACAAGGATTGGGTCGTCTCCACCAGGAATAGGTGGTTCGCCAATGTCTGCGCGGGCGCGGTTAACAGTCCATGTGCCGTTGCGAATGCGCTGGTCACGAATGGTTTCAATAACTTCGTCGTCTCGCCAGTCAACAACACCGAACTTAAGAACCCAGTCGGTAATACCGTAGGCTTGGTACATAAGTGCGAAAGACAACTTCTCAAGAACAAGTTCCTGAATAGGTCCTACTGTGTTGACGCGGAACGTCTTGTCCTGAGCGGTTCCAGTTCCACCGCCAAGGTTACCGGCTTCAATGACGCCTACCTTTGATGGTGGCACACCGTAACCGGAGAGAATTTCATCTCGGCGCTGTTGAAGGGTGTTGAGCCAGTTGTTAATCTGGTTCGTTCCCATTTCGTGAACAATGGCGCCACCCTTCGTCTCGAAGAGGTTACCGATGTTACGAGCACCGAGGTTACGAATTGCGTACTGTTGCTGAAGGCGCTTCATTTCCGATTCAGGAAGAGCAAGGGGCCAGTCAACGTGAGCACGAAGTGGGTCACCGCGCTTCATCGTTTCTTTGATGAGTGCAGCAGTGAACAGCCAAGAAGTAATGGGCAGAATGTTCTTCTGCGTTGGGCTTACACCGTAAAGGGTGTCGCCAGGTGCGTCAAACTTAATGTGAATGACTTCGTTTGGCTTGAAACGAGCCTCACGGTTGGTAGGAGTTTTTTGGTAGTAACCCTTTACTACACCGTGTTCGTCGGCAAGTACAGCCATTGATGTGGGGTCAAGCGGGTAAAGAGCCGCTGGTTCCCCCATAACCCAAACTACTTCGATAAAAGCGTCACCAAAAATCATAAGGTCTGTTACAACCTTGCGCATTAGTTGGCGAATGTCGTCGTTGGGGTTAACGTACTTAAGAAGGTCTTGGACTTTCTTAACGTCTTCTGGGGCTTCAGGAGTTTTTTGCGGACCCGTTGAACCACCTTCAAAAGCAATTTCAAGGCCACCAGCAGTGGCCGTACGAGCAATAGTGTCAACAGCGGCGGAAGACCATGGGCAAGCCAGGTAAGCCTGCAACAACTGTTGCATAAACGTAGGGCGGTCAAGAGTACCAGCCGTTACGTTTTCTCCGGGGTTGATTTCAGTTGAACCACCGATAGGTACGCCAGTTGCGTAACCGGTGCGACGGGGGCCACTCTTAGGGCGTGCCTCAAGAATTTCTTCGTTGAATGCACCAGCCTCTTCAAGTCCCCTTCTAAAAGAATTAATAGCCATTGGTTATCTTTCGTTAAAAGGGACTAAGCCCAAGGTCGCCTACAAACATATTACCAAAATTTGGTTGCTGGAGTGCGGGCGCATCCTCTTCTTCAACAATGACCATTGTGTCGGGTACACCAGTTTTAAAGGTAGGTTCCCTATCGTAAATGATAGGACGTGCGTATGTTCCAGCAGCCATGATTACGTAACGTAATGCGTCGGCAATGTGGTCTTCTACGTTTCGAGTTTCCGCGTCATCAGGTTTTGCCTGGCTTCTAGGAAGGGCGGGAATTGTCTCAATGAACTGAGGGCACTTGTCCTCAAAGACATGGAGCATTGGGCAACGTTCCTTACCCTCTGCACGGTGGATGTCACAAGAAGGACCGTCGTTAAGGAATTGGTGAACGCGTGACCAACCGTTGATACGGTCGTTGTCTGCCTTTGTGATTCCGCAACCCTCAATACCGTAAATGTCAGCAATTGACATTGGTGTTCCGCGTGAGCCCCACATTGAAGGGTCGGCTACTCGGATTACCTCTAGTTCACCGTGTGAACGCTCGGCTTCGAGAATAAGTTTTGCTTGACCGTCTGCTTGGATTCCGGAGACACAAATCTCCCTGTAGACCCAAACTCGACCGTCGTTGTCAACAGCAATCCACACACAAGCAAATGGTGCGGCGTAGCCATAGTCGATTCCAGCATAACGAGGCCATTCTTTTGGAATGTTAAAAGAAAGGACAACATGTTTTGCGTATTGCCATTGTTCAAAGAACTGGCCAACCATTGCGTCCCAGTCACCGTCACGCATTGCGGCACGGCGGCGAGGGTCTGGAATGGCATCAAGAACCGCTTGGTATCCCTCGTTAACGTGAGGGTTGTCGGTGACTTTTGCCTGAATAAAGGCAACTGTTCGTCCACGACTACTTTCCCCAACTTTTTCCGTATAGCGAATTTTTCCGCGTTTGGTTGGGTTAATGAAGCGGTCTTTAAGATATTTGTGTCCGACTCCACCAGGGTTGGTGGCAAGTCGAAGGCCGATAACAGGAACTAACTTGTTACCGGAACGAAGACGCTCTTCAATGTGCTGGATAACAGCGGGGAGCATTTGAGAGGCTTCGTCAATGTAGAAGGCCTGGTATTCACCACCGAGGATTCGGGATGCGTCAACCAGGTTTTCTGCGTATGTAAAGTTGATAATGGAACCGTTGTTGAACTTCAACACCTTATTGGTGGAGTTCCACTTAGCGCCGAGGTCACGGCCATAATTCCATTTTGCCAACTGAGAAAGAAATGATTCTTCCAACTCAGGGTATGAGCGACGGAAACAACCGATTCGCATACCAGGGAAGTTGGCGGCGTTCCAGAGCGCGTCCATCAAGAACGCAGCGGTGTTGTGCGTAGGAATAAGGTTTTCAGTTACCAGGAAAAGGTGGTCTGGTGAAGAAACCTTAAGACACTTCATGTCTCGCTTTCCAACACGCTCCGCAGAAACAATGTAACGGAAGTTTGTGGTACGGCGTTCTTTGTCCAAAAATGGCTCAAGACGTTCTGCTTTGCGGGTCAGGCTAAAAACCTGAACCTTTGCACGGAACTTAACGCGCCATGCAGGGCCACAGTCTTTACCGTCCAGTTTCGTACGAAATTCACGAACACTAACCTTGTGCCCAAAAGAACGTGCCAAAAATGCTACGGCTTCGGTAATGTCTTTGTTGGTGTTAGCAAACTCAACGGTGCCATTCTTAAGGCAGTTTCCGTCAGTGTCCATCAAACCACGAAGCAATTCAAGACGTTGTTCAGCGGATGTGAAAAGGTATTTAGCCGGAACGTGCTTATTTGCAAGAAGGTTAAGTTCCTTTAGTTGCTTTGAAAGCCCATCAAAGGTAACGACACGAAGATTACGTTCAAATCGGTTGGACTTTACGGGAATGCTCTTTGAGCACTTTTCGAAAATCTCATCGTCAATTCCGCAGATTCTTCCGCTTCCTGAATAACCATCACCAAGCCATGCACCAAGAACGTAAGGGTCGATTGGAAGAATGCGTTCTGGCATCTCCAACGTCCCACAAACTGGTACAGCGTGGTTGTTGCGACCGTCTGGGGTCTTAAGAGTGGCTACAATTTCAGCAGTGGTACGAACGGTCCCAGTCGGAACGTCCTTGTATTCGTAATCACGTTCGGAATTGCGCTTTTTTAACGCTTCTGAGAACTTAATCGACTTGATGTTACCGGCACGTGAAGAACGCTTTGCCTGACGGCGTTCCCGCCACTCTGGGTCGAGACGTGTCAGTTGAGCGAGTTCCTTGGCATCAAAAGTGAGCCAAAGGTGTTCATCGTTTACAATTACGGCTGAGCCGTCGTCAAAAGTAAGTTCATAACCTTCATGGTAGTGAACGGGTGACTCTTTTAGAACTTCGTAAGGCTTTCCGTCACGTCCGAAGATGGTATCACCAGCGTGAATATCCTTCAAAAGTTTGAAGCCATCGGGCGTGGGGATGGAAGTGGAGTTAATATCCAGTTCCTTTCCACCACCAGCGGCACCACCGTAAAGAATTGCGTCAATTCGTTCGGCTGATGCGTCGTGAAATGCCCTCTGTCGTTCAGTTGGTTCGTAGTTGAGAATACCGAAGACATCTACAGTCTCCGGAACAACCGAATTGGATACAAACTTACCGAATGAGGACATTACTTAGACCAAAAGTACAATGACCAGGAAATCGCAAGCAATGAAGAAACTACAAAGAAGAAACCAATGCTTTTTTGCATTGAGGCGATAGCCCTGAAGTACTTGACCTGGGCAGCATCCTTTTGGAGCCCCAGAACACTATTTGCTTCCATGAGGGCAACAGTCTTTTCGTACTGTTCGTCACCCATGATTTTGCGTGCTTCGATTTCGCCAATACCGACAATATTGCCGAGGTTGGCAAAAATCTCTTGCTCGTCTTCGTTGTAATTGTTTTCGTTGTTCATAACGTGTTCCTTAAAACTTCAGGTAATCTACGTCTTCGTCAGACATCAACCTTCGGATGAACTCGTCATGTGCTTCCCATTGAAGGTCAACTGGTAGTTTCCTAACAATTGAAACCTGCCAAGGTTCAAATCCAAGGTGATAAAGTTCTTCATCACTAGGTGTGCAGTCGCATTCCTTTTCGGGCATACAACTGTGGCGATTCTTATTCATAGATTACACTACTTTTTGAGTTTGTCAAGTATTTCGGGGAAGGTGCCTTGGAGCGGGTTGCTCCGTCACCAGCGGGATACCATCTGAAGATTTCAATTCCCTCTTAAAAGCCTTCCAGCGAAAGCGGTCTGGTGCTCCCTCTCCAACCCATTCGGCGTGGCAGGTAGCGCACATTGCGGTCTTTACTGCTGGCAACACCATGCAGATTTCGCAAGGTTCGGTTGTTGCTCGATTGCGCTTCTTTTCGACGCCTTCCTTGAGGAAGTTAATGCTTTCAATAATTCGCCTAAGATTTTCCTCAGATTGAAGAATCTTTTGTTCGATGTTTTTGATTTCGCGACGAACTGGGTCGTTGGTCTTCCTGCCAAAGGCAGAGGCTTCGACCGCACGTTCAACCGGGGTCAATTCGGAGGAAGAGCCACGGCTAGAAAGAACTACGCTAGAAC
>Ga0316217_10002399_pt1 | contig 22599 bp, 9 predicted proteins | sample 1anoAmetaG_FD_203633 | JGI IMG/M metagenome (GOLD analysis project Ga0316217, IMG submission 203633) | Freshwater microbial communities from Trout Bog Lake, Wisconsin, USA - 1anoA | ecosystem: Environmental > Aquatic > Freshwater > Lake > Hypolimnion/Profundal zone | place: USA: Wisconsin...
TAACCAGTGTATCATATAATTATTGTGATTGCAATAGGAGGTTTTTCAAAGGTCTCGATTGCGAATCAACTCGACTGTTTCCTGAATGCCAAGTTGGCCAATGTCGATCCAGTGGTCGCAGTGCGGCTGTAGGCGTTCGGTCAATTCATCGGCGTGCGATGTCCGCGTATAAGCGAAAATCTCAACCTGCTTGTGATCGTGATACGCCAGCAGCGGGAAAATGAAGTGGGCATCGGCACCCATGCAGAAGAACGGCGACAAGTAGCCGATCTTCAATTTTCGCTCCGGTCTTCGATCCCGGCCCGGAGCATGGCCTGACGAGAAGACACTCTGCAGCCGCGCCCATTGCCGGGATTCTTCCAGGAACTGCCGCGTATCGCAGCCGGGATGGTGACACAGGGCGTACAGTAGATTGGTAAAGGCTTTCGACTCCCTCGGGTTGGGGTTCAGGGCGATGGCTTGGCGACAAGCCGCGATGGCTTCAGCAAGTTGCCCATTTTCATTCAGGGCAAAGCCAAGATTGCTGTAAGCTTCGGCGTAATTGGAACGCAAGGCGATCGCTTGGCGACAAGCGGCAATGGCTTGGTCCACTTGCCCCTTCTCCCGCAGGGCATTGCCAAGACAGTTGTAGGCTTCGGGAAAGTTGGGCTTGAGAGCAATCGCCTGGCAATAAGCGGCGATGGCCTGGTCTAGTTGCCTTTGGTCGCGCAGCGCATTGCCGAGATTGCTATAGGCTTCGGGATAGTTGGGTTTGACGGCGATGGCTTGGCGAAAGGCGGCGATGACTTCCTCCAAGCGCCCTTTGCCTTGAAGGGCATTGCCGAGATTGCAATGGGCTTCGGGATAATCGGCTCGGAGCGCCAAGGCCCGACGGTAGGCAGTGATGGCCTCAGCCAAGTGGCCCTGGTCTTGAAGAATCTTGCCAAGATTGTAGTGGGCTTCGGGCCAGTTGGGCATGCGGACGAGAACTTGGCGGATCAAATTCACCCCCAGGTCAGTCCGTCCCGTTTGCGCGGCAATTATGCCCAGATAGTGCAAAACGCCCGCATGTTCGGGTTGATAGGCCAGTATCTGCCGGTAAAGTTGTTCGGCATCGGGCAGCCGGCCGGATTGGTGGTGCTGCACCGCCAGATCGAACGCTTGTTGGATCGTGAGTTGGGCCATGTGCGGGGCAAGGCTAACACAACACACCAAGCGTGTTAATGGCCCACATCGACCGTAGCAACGCGGAGACCGCAATTGATGGCTGTTGGACGCATCTTATGCCCTTTCGGGGATGATCGTTACGTGGCGGTATCCATGGTAAACTGCTTCCATGACAGCGCGCGGCAAATGGACCAATCTCATTACCTTCATCGTCTGCTGCGCGCTGGTCGGTACGGCCATAGTTATCAAAAGCGTTCTGGTCTTCAGCTATCTTCGGGAACAAGACCGCCTGGGATTGGGTGCCCTGTCGGCCACCAATATTTTGGCTTCGCTCAACCGGCAGTTTGGCGGCTGGTGCCAAATCATCGCCGTAGCCAACCTGCTGGTGATGATGCTCCTGCTGCCGCTGGTCCGCCCCATCCGCAAATATCACAGCCAATGCCTGCTGCCGGTGTGTGTTTTGGCCATTGGCTTTGGACTAATCGATACCGACCCTGAACATACCATCACCACGAAGATCCTGGCCGGCGTGGTTTGTTGTCTGCTCTTCGGCCTGATTCTCAACGGCTTTCTGCTGGTCATCACCGTACCGCCGCCACAAACCACCGCGCGTTCCACCTGTCCCAATTGCGGCTATCGCCTGTTCGGTCTGACCGGCACCATCTGCCCCGAATGCGGCGGCACCATCCCCCGACCGGAATACGACTTGGATGAACTGGCCGACAAGTTGAATACAATGACCGCGGCGCCGCCACCCCCGGAGGTTCCGGTGGAAGATCAGGCGGAGGATGCGGCGGAGTTGTTATGAAGAAGCAGACGTGCCATCGCACGATTGCCGGTTATACTTCGACGATCGAAATGCCGCAGTGACAGTTTACGACAAGACTTATGACACAGATGACCATCCAACAAGCTTTTACCGTGGCGGCGCAACACCACCAGGCCGGCCGCATGCGCGAGGCGGAGATCATGCTGCGGCAGATATTGGCGCAACAGCCGAATCATGTGGATGCGCTGAATCTGCTGGGGGTGATGGCCGCGCAGGCGGGACGGTTCGAGATGGCCGTGGAGTTGATCCGCAAGGCGCTGGCGCTGAACCCCAATATGCCGGTGGTGCAGAGTAATCTTGGTAATGTGCTGCACGACAGCGGCGATCAAGACGCGGCCATTGCCGCTTATCACAAGGCCCTGGAGATCGATCCCAATTATGCCGAGGCTCATTACAACCTGGGCAACGCGCTGCGGACCAAGGGGGATATGGACGCGGCCATCGTGGCTTTCGAGCGGGCCATCGCGCTCAAACCCAATCTGGCGGAGGCTTATGGCAATCTGGGCATCGCGTTGTGGGAAAAGGGGCAGATGGATGCGGCGGTGGCCGCCTGCCAGAAGGCTATCGCGCTCAAGCCCAACTTTCCCGCGGCGTACAGCAATCTTGGCTGTGCGTTGAAGACGCAAGGGAAAACGGATGAGGCCATCGCCGCTTATCGCCAGGCTATTGCCCTTAATCCCCATTTCGCCCCGGCTTACTGCAATCTCGGCACGGAGCTATGCGACAAGGGAGAACCCGAGCAGGCTCTGGCTATTTGCCGGCAAGCGCTGGCCATCAATCCTCATTATGCCGAAGCCCATAATAGTCTGGGCACAGCGCTGTGGGACGCGGGGCAACGGGACCAGGCCATTGCCGCCTATCGGCAGGCTATTGCCCTCAAGCCCAACTATGTCGAAGCCTATTGCAATCTCGGCATTGCCTTGAAGGAAACGGGCCATCTGGCTGAAGCCAATGCCACCTATCGGCAAGCCATCGCGCTCAAGCCCTATTACGCGGAGGCTCATTACAACTTAGGCAATGTGCTGCGGGATGATGGGTGTCTGGACGAAGCGCTGGCCTCCTACCGTACCGCGGTTAAGCTCAAGCCTGATTTGGTGGGCGCAGACTGCAATCTGGTCTATTCGCTGTACTTCCATCCGGATTACAGCATGCAAGCCATCTATCAAGAACACCGCCGTTGGGACCAGACGCACGCCCAGCCGCTGGCAAAGCTTATCCAGCCGCACACCAACAACCGTGACCCGGAACGCAGGCTGAAGATCGGTTACGTCTCGCCGGACTTCCGCGAGCATTGCCAATCGTTTTTCACCATCCCGTTGCTGGGCAACCACGATCACAAGAACTTCCAGATTTACTGCTATTCCGGCGTGCCGCGCGGCGATGCCTTGACCGGCCGCCTGCAACGCTATGCCGATGTTTGGCGTAGCAGCATTGGTCTGACCGATGAACAGCTTGCCGGGCAAATCCGCCAGGACCAAATCGATATCCTGGTGGATTTGACCATGCACATGGGCCTCGCCCGTCCGCTGGTGTTCGCCCGCAAACCCGCCCCAGTGCAAGTATGCTGGCTGGCCTACCCCGGCACCACCGGCATGAGCGCAATCGATTATCGGCTGAGCGATCCTTATCTTGATCCGCCGGGGCAATTTGATGGCTGTTATTCCGAACAAACGATTCGCCTGCCGCACAGTTTCTGGTGCTATGAACCGCTGGAGGGGAGGCTGATTGACATTAATCCGCTGCCGGCTAGGGAAATCGGCAAAGGGCAAGCAGTTGAGCATATCACCTTTGGATGTTTGAACAATCCCTGCAAGATCAACCCGGCAGTGCTGCGCCTGTGGGTGCCCGTCCTGCAAGCCCTGCCCACTTCACGCCTGCTGCTTCTGAGCCTTGAGGACCACCATCGGCAAGCCACGCTGCAATTGCTGCAAGACCACGGCATCGCCCCGAGCCGGATCGAATTTATCCCCCGGCAAAAGCGTGCCGCCTATCTGGAACTCTATCACCGCATCGATCTGGGGCTGGACAGTGTTCCCTACAACGGCCATACCACCAGCCTGGATAGTTTCTGGATGGGTGTGCCAGTGGTCACTCTGGTCGGCCAGACGGTTGTTGGCCGGGCAGGCTTGTGCCAATTGATGAATTTGAACCTGCCGGAATTGATCGCGCATACCCCGGAGCAGTTTGTGCAGATCGCCGTGGCGCTTGCGCAAGATCGCACCCGGCTGGCAGAACTGCGGCGTACGCTGCGCCAGCGCATGGAGCAATCGCCTTTGATGGATGCCCCGCGGTTTGCGCGCGATGTCGAGGCGGCGTATCGCCAAATGTGGCGGAAATGGTGTGGAACCACGCCTTCGACTGACGATGGAGTGCAGGCATGACGCAGATGACCATCCAACAAGCTTTCGGTGTCGCAGCGCAGCACCATCAGGCCGGCCGGATGCGCGAGGCCGAGATCATGCTGCGGCAGATTTTGGCGCAGCAGCCGAATCATGTGGATGCGCTGAATCTACTGGGAGTGATGGCCGCGCAAGCCGGACGGTTCGACATAGCCATGGATTTGATCCGCAAGGCACTGGCGCTGAACCCCAATATGCCGGTGGCGCAAAGCAATCTTGGCAACTTGTTGAGCGACACTGGCGATCAAGACGCGGCCATTGCCGCCTATCGCAAAGCCCTGGCCCTCGATCCCAATTATGCCGAAGCGCACTATAACCTGGGCAATTCGCTGCGAACCAAGGGCGATATGGACGCGGCCATCGCCGCCTTTGAACGTGCCATTGCCCTGAAACCCAATCTGGCGGAGGCTTATAGCAATCTAGGCATCACGACGTTATGGGAAAAGGGGCAGATGGATGCGGCGGTTGCCGCCTGCCAGAAGGCCATCGCGCTGAAGCCCAACTTTCCCGCAGCTTACAGCAATCTTGGCTGTGCCTTGAAAAAACAAGGGAAAACGGATGAGGCCATCGCCGCTTATCAAAAGGCTATTACGCTCAATCCCCGCTACACGCCGGCCTACTGCAATCTCGGCACCGCGCTATGGGAAAAACGCCTGCCCGATCAAGCCATTGCTGTCTATCGGCAAGTGCTCACGATCAATCCCAACCATGCCGAAGCCCACAGCGGTTTGGGCATTGCCCTGGCGGGCATCGGCAATTTGGACGGGGCCATTGCCGAATATCGGCACGCCATATCGCTCAAGCACACCCTGGCCGATGCGCATTTCGGTTTGGGCAATGCCCTGAAGGATCAGGGTAAGCTGGATGAAGCCCTGGCCGAATATCACCAAGCCATTGCCATTAAGCCCGGCTATGCCGAAGCGCACAGCAATCTTATTCTGGCCATGCAATACCATGGCGGCAGCGATGCCCCGACCATCGCCGACGAACTTCGCCGCTGGAATCGCCAACATGCCGAGCCATTGCGGCAGTTCATCCGCCCCCACGCCAACGACCGCAATCCCGACCGGCGGCTGCGGATCGGCTATATTTCACCGGATTTCCGCGAGCATCCGGTCGCCCGGTTTTTTATGCCGCTGCTGGAAAATCACGACCGCCAGAACTTCGAGATATTCTGCTATTCCCAGGTGGAGTTGCCGGACGCCATGACCCAGCACGTGCAAGCGAAAGCTGAGCATTGGCGTAGTCTGGTGGACGTATCCGATGAACAGGCCGATGAATTGATCCGCCGGGATGGCATCGACATTCTGGTCGATCTGGCCCTGCACACGGCCCACCACCGCCTGCTGTTGTTTGCCCGCAAACCCGCCCCGGTGCAAGTGACTTATGCCGGCTACCCCGGTTCCACGGGTTTAACCACCATCGATTACCGGCTGAGCGATCCGTATCTCGATCCACCAAGGAAATTTGACGACTGCTATTCCGAGCAGACGATCCGCCTGCCGCACAGTTTTTGGTGTTATCATCCGCGGGAAGATCGGGAGATCCCCGTCAATGCGCTGCCGGCTGGGGAAATCCGCGAAGGGCAAGCAGTTGGGCATGTCACTTTTGGGTGTTTGAACAACTTCTGCAAGATCAATTCGGCGGTGCTGCGCTTGTGGGCGAAGGTGATGCAGGCGGTGCCCGATTCACATCTGTTGCTGCTGACTAATGAAGGCGGGCATCGGCGGGAGACGCTGCAATTACTGGAGCAGGAAGGCATCGACGCGGCACGAATCGAATTTGCCCCGCGGCAAGAGATCCCGCACTATCTGCGGCTTTATCACCGCATCGACTTGGCGCTGGACTCCTTCCCCTACAACGGGCACACCACCAGTCTGGATAGCATGTGGATGGGCGTGCCGGTGGTCACGCTGGTCGGGCAGACGGTGGTTGGCCGGGCGGGATTATGCCAGTTGATGAATTTGAACCTGCCGGAATTGATCGCGCAAACGCCTGAGCAATTTGTGCAGATCGCGGTGGCGTTGGCGCAGGATCGCGCCCGGCTGGCAGAGTTGCGGCGTACGCTGCGCCAGCGGATGGAGCAATCCCCATTGATGAACGCAGTGAATTACACGCGTGATATCGAGGCGGCGTACCGGCAGATGTGGCGGAAATGGGCGGCGGCAAGCCATGGACTCAATGCCAAATGCCAAATGCCAAATGCCGAATGAAAAGGCGGACCACCACGGCGTCGGAATTTTACATTTTCAATTTGGCATTCGGCATTTGGCATTTGGCATTGCCTGCTATTACAATCCCCGCCCATGCGCATTCGCTTGCTAGTTCTGATGGCCGTCGTCGCCCTGCCCGCGGTGGCGGTATGGGCCGCGGACAAACATGGCTGGGAACTGCAAAGCCAGTATTGGGGCGAGTTGTCCGGGGCTTCCTCCCAGCCCACCACCCTGCCGGGCAATGAACCCATGCTGGACGACGTCGAGCATCTGATCCTCACCGGCCATCCCGGCAAAGCCAAGCACCTGCTGCTGAAATGGGAAGCCAATCACAAGGACTCGCCGGTGCGCGACCGCTGCATTTACCTGATCGCCGAAGCGGCGTACCAGGACGACAACCGCATCCGCGCTTTTTATTATCTGGACGAGCTGATGGACGAATACCCCGCCAGCAATTTGTATTCCGTCGCCCTGCAAAAGCAGTTCGATATCGCCGATGCCTATCTCCACGGTTATTGCGACAGCTTCCTGGGCCTGGCGATTCTGGATGAAACCGATGCCGCCGTGGCGATGATGTTCCGCATTCAGCAGCGATCACCGGGCTCGCCGTTGGCGGAAAAGGCGCTGATGAAAACCGCCAATTATTATTTCGACAACCAGGATTTTGATTTCGCCGCGGACGCTTTCAAGCAGTATGTCCGCAACTACCCGCGCAGCCCCGAGGTGCCGATGTGCCGGCTCAAAGCGGCGCAATCGTCGCTGGCGATGTACCACGGGGTGCCGTATGACGTGACCAGCATCATCGACGCCCGCACGCAGATGCTGGATATCATTCGCGATTATCCCGATCTGGCCCGCGAGCATGGTTTGCCGGGAATTATCGCCAACGTCGATAATGTTTTTTCCCGCAAGATTCTCTGGGTGGGCGCGTTTTATGAGCGTACGCACCTGCCCAAGGCCGCAGTGTACCAGTACCGCTTTTTGGTACGCACGTATCCCGATTCCCCCGAGGCGGCCACCGCCCGCAAACGGCTGGCGGATATGAGCCCCGACGATCTTAAGGAGCCGCAGCCACCCATGGCCAAGGGCTATGCGCCTTCAACCCAACCGAGTAATCCGTAATGAATGGGCATGGAACATTTCGGGTGATGGTTAGTTTGCTGACGGCGGCGCTGCTGTTGCTGGCTGGCTGCGCCCATCATGAAGAGGCGGATGCCCGGCCTCGCTCCGGTGGGTATCACTGGGGCTTGAAGTATCCCGAGGGCATTCACACCGTGGCGGTGCCGATTTTCACCACCAAGGATTTCCATCGCGGGGTGGAATTTCAGCTTACCGACGCCCTGGTCAAGCAGATCGAGGCTTTCACACCCTATAAGGTGGTCGATCGCGATAAAGCCGACACCCTTTTGGAAGGCGAGATTGTTTCGATCACCCCAATGGTGCAAAGTTATAGCGCGCAAACCAACACACCGCAGGAAATGGAATATCAGCTCACGGTGAACTTTACCTGGAAAGAGATTCGCACTGGCCGGGTGCTGGTGCGGCGCACCAACTACCGGCAAACCACGGTGTACTACCCTACCTTGGGCGAAGCCTCTTATGTGGGCAGCCAAACCGCCACCGAAAAGCTGGCGGCCAGTATCGTGCATGAAATGGAAGCGCCGTGGTAGGCTGGCGGGCCGGCAAAAAACGCGCTCCCGTTCATACATGCGTACATGTATTGCGGGTCGCGGCTAACCAAGCGGAAACGCTTTGCGGTGGGTTTTTCGCCTTTGGGGTGGAAAACCACCCCGCTTTAACCGTATGATGAAAAGTCTTTGCCGAACGCGGTAAAGCAATTAAGGACGCAGTATGGCTGATCAACCCACGCCCCCTCCCGAACGACCTTTCCGCAAAAATGGCCGGCCCCTGCCCAATGGCAACGGCATGATGGTGGGCCGCGGCCTGTTTGGCTGGATCCTCTTCGCTTCCATCATCGTCATGCTCTATGTGATGTACCAGCACAGCAGCCAGCGCTACCAGACGATTGCCGTCAGCGATTTTGAGGACAAACTCAAAGCCAATCTCGTCAAAGTGTTGACCATCGACGGTGATGACGTCACCGGTTTGTTCAAGATCAAGGAATATTGTTCGGTCAATGGCAATCCCCAACAAGTCACCCAATTCCGCGCCACCTATCCCGCCGGCCAGCTTTCTTCCGGACCGGCGTTCGATCGCATCATGCAACTCCGCGGCAATGCCCTGGTGATTGCCGAAAACAATTCCAACCTCATGCAAAACCTGCTGCTGTCGATGGTGCCGTGGCTGGTACTCTTCGGCGTGATCTACTTCTTCGTTTTCCGCGGGCTGCGCAACAGCGCCGGCGCGGGCGGTATGCTGGGCAATTTTGGCAAGAGCCGGCACAAAATCACCGCCAAGGATCACACCAACATCACCTTTGACGATGTGGCCGGCGTGGAAGAGGCCAAAGACGAAGTGATGGAAATCGTGGAGTTCCTGAAGAACCCCAAGAAATTCCAGCGCCTTGGCGGCCGCATTCCCCGCGGGGTGCTGCTGGTGGGCGAACCGGGCACCGGTAAAACCCTGCTGGCCAAAGCCATCGCCGGCGAGGCCGATTGCCCCTTCTTCAGCATCAGCGGCAGCGATTTTGTGGAGATGTTCGTGGGCGTGGGCGCTAGCCGGGTGCGCGATCTTTTCAAGTCGGCCAAGGATAACAGTCCTTGCATTATTTTCCTGGACGAAATTGATGCCGTCGGCCGGCGGCGCGGCAGCGGTTTTAGCAGCGGTGGCCATGACGAACGCGAGCAAACCCTCAACGCCATCCTCGTGGAAATGGACGGCTTCGATACCAACGACCAGGTGATCGTTTGCGCCGCCACCAATCGCGTGGACGTGCTGGACCCGGCATTAACCCGGCCGGGCCGGTTCGACCGGCAAATTTACGTGCCGCTGCCTGATGTCAAGGGCCGGTTGGATATCCTCAAAGTCCATGCCCGCAAAGTAAAGCTTGGGCCGAACGTGGACATGATGCGTCTGGCCCGCGCCACGCCGGGATTTAGCGGCGCCGACTTGGCGGCGATCATCAATGAATCGGCTTTGGGAGCCACGCTGGCCGGCAAAGAATTCATTGAGCAGGACGATTTGGAAGAAGCCCGCGACAAAGTGCGTTGGGGCCGGGCGCGCAAGAGCCGAGTCATCGACGAAAAGGAAAAAGCCGCCACCGCCCATCACGAGGCCGGCCATGCCGTGGTGCAGTACCTGGAAAAGGATGCCGACCCGATCCACAAAGTGACGATTATTCCGCGTGGCAATTACGGTGGCGCGACCATGGCCCTGCCGGAAAAAGACCGCCACAGCTATTCGCGCAACTGGTGCATCGCCACCATGAAAACCTGCTTTGCCGGCCGTATCGCCGAGGAAATGTTCTGCGGCGACATCAACACCGGAGCCTCGGGCGATATTCGCCAGGCCACCGGCATCGCCCGCCGCATGGTGCGCGATTGGGGCATGAACGATCGGCTGGGTTTCATCTATTACGGGGACGACGAAAACAAGCCCAGTCTTTTCGGTGATTTTGGCAACAGCCGCGAATATTCCGAGGATACCGCCCGCGCCATGGACGAAGAGATCAAGAAACTGATCGATGGGCTGTACGATGAAACCAAGCAGATTCTGCTCGTGAACAAGGACCGGGTTGAAGCCATGGCCAAGGCGTTGATTCGTTACGAAACGCTGGATGCCGCCGATGTGGATCGCATCATGAAGGGCGAAACGCTGACCAAGCCGACGGTGGGCGATCTGCTGGAAAAAGAGCAAAACAAGCGTGGCCCGGTGATTCAACCCGACCCGCAAGGCCCCGGCGTACAACTCGGTGGCCCCCTGCCGACGCCAACCTAAACCACCACCGGTGTTCCGCGGGTGGCGTTCATGCTGCCCGACATGACCGCATCGGCGGCACGGGCAATCTCCACCAGTTTGGGTGCCACCCGGCGCACCTGCGGCTGGGGCGGTAATTTGCCTTCGATACGGTCGAGCAACAGGCGAACCGCTTCCCGGCCGATTTCGCCATTACGCTTATCCATGGTCGCCAACGGCACAGCCGGTTCCCATTGTCGTTCGTGGGTATTCCACCAATTATCGTAGCCCACCACCGCCACCTGCTGGTTGGGTTCCATTCCCAGCAAGCGGCAGGCGGCCAGAATCACCGAAGCATCCCAGTCGTTCATCGCCATGATCGCGTCGATCGGACTGGCCCCTAATGCTTGCTTGGCCACGAATCCCGCCACCTGCTGCATATGCAAATCAAATTCTTCACGCGTGCGGAGAATACCCCCCTGCTTAATGCCAGCGACGTAAACCCGCGGCCTGGCTTCAAGGCCGGCTTCGCGCATGGCCCGCGCGTAGCCCAGGCTGCGCAGTTTCATCCAGGCCAATTCATGCCCAAACACCGACATTTCCACGATCCGCCGCGCTCCCCGTGCCAGCAACCAGCGGGTGAGTTCATAAGCGCCGGCTTCATGATCGGACATGATCTGATCGTAGGAAGTAGGTTCGGCACTGGTGCCGGTCACCACCAGCCGCACCCCGCCGCCGGCCAGTCGATCCAGCAGCACGCGGCCTTGCGCGTCGCGACAGCATGACTGAGTGACGATAATCCCGCAAGGCCGTTCCCCAATCAGATGATCGACTTCGGTTTCATCCATCACCGCCGGACTGACGCAGAGCGCATGCATGCCCGCTTCATAAATGCCCTTGATCACGCCGGAATCCACCGCCATTTCCGCGCTGCCGCCGCCATAAGCTTCGGGGGTTTCCAGCAGCGGTTCACTGGCGGTGGTAATCAGCACAATAGTCCGGGCGATCAGTCCCTTCCCGCCATTGCGCGGCGGCGGCGCCACGATCCGGCCGCACGCCTTGCGGCCTTTGCCCGGCAACTCCCGCACCAAGCCTTCCACTGTCAATTGCTTTAACGCCGTGCGCACGGTTCCGCGCGATACCTGCAAACGCGCGACCAGATCCGCTTCCGCCGGCAAACGCTCGCCCGGCACCCACTGGCCCTGACGAATCCATTCGCGCAGTGAGCGCACCACCCGCGCGGTAGCGGATTGATTAACCACGGCGACCATGGGGGCGGCACTACTCATGTGACCTATCTTTACACAATGTACAAACAATTGCCAGTCAAGGCACGATCAATAAAGCTTACCTTGCACCTAATCATATATCACCGTCAGCCCGGCATGTTGAATAATTTGTTCGGCTGGTGTTGACACACATGGCCAAAGGCTGTATACAATGCTTAGTCAATTCGCATGGTTTGTTGATTGGCGCTGATTGGAGCGATATCGAGATGTACATGTCCGCAAGAAAAAGAAGTGGTTTCACGCTGGTCGAACTGCCCACAGTGAGTTTGAGGAAACGCGCCGCGTTTACTCTTGTCGAACTGCTGGTCGTCATCGGCATTATTGCCATCCTGATCGGCGTACTGTTGCCCGCCCTGGCCAAAGCCCGCGCCCAAGGCCTGCGCGTCTCCTGCGCCAGCAACGTGCGGCAACTGTGCCTGTTTACCATTCAATACGCGCAGGATAATCAAGGCAGATTACCGCGGCATCCAGGCTACGCTTTTGGCATGGTTGACATGCAGGTGATCGGTGATTGGCATGGCGCACCGGCTGGCCAGGCCGCAGGTAACCTTCAATACAACACTGGCTATACGGATATGTGGGCTTTGTTCAACACCTATATCCCGCTCCGCAGCCCCGATCCCAATCCAACCTACCCCTATATCGGTTACGGGTTGGGCACTTACGTGGTCAGCAGCACCAGTTATCACAGCAATTATTGGACGGGCTTGGGACCGGGCGAAATGCCCCCCGTGCTGATCTGTCCTGCCAACGCCAACTACGGTCCGACCTATCGCATTGGCTATTCCTACGTGAGCGGCGGCACCGGGCTGGATGCACCGACGGCAGCGATACCGGCGGTGCCCATGACCGTCAAACGCCTGCTGGCCTGTGCCAAGGCCGGACGCGAGGTGGTCAATAGCGGCGGTACCGCGATTCCTGGTGGAAACCCCACCATCTGGTGCGACCGCCTCAACACCGCCTTTGCCGGCAGCGCCAGCACACCCGACCTTGGTGACTTTAACAATTTTATGACCGGCGGGCCTTTGGAAACATGGGGCCACGGCAATCCCGGCGATGGCACCGGCGGCTCCTACGGGAGCAAGAGCGGTGCCGGCGGTAATTGCGGCCACATCGACGGTTCGGTCAGTTGGTACGACTGTCCCAGTTGTTATGGCAACTGGGGGGCGCCCAATTATTACAAAACACCGGGAATCTATGTGCAGTTTGGCCTGGATCGCGCCACGGTGGACTGTCTGATTCCCTGCGACTGTATTTTTGAGAACGGCGATGGTGCCGGTGGTAACTACGGGACGTACCAATTTCCGGTTGCCACCAATGGTCCGCTCTTCGCCGTCATGGCCATGGGCGCGGATTGGCAATATAATTCCAAGTTGCCAACGCAATAACTGGCAGCCTATGGGTCATTGGAAAAATAGAGGAAATTGGTATGGATTTCTCTTGAACTAATTATTATACCCGGTATAGTGGACAATGTTAAGGCATTTTTCGTAAGCAAGTGGTAGTTGGTCAACTTTTCTCTTCGTTCGGAGGCTGTATATGAAGTCGGTCAAGAATTCGCGGCGTTTCTCCATCAATTCCTCGGCTAACACGAGCACCAAACGCAACCATAAGCCATTGCTCAGTCACCAGGGCTGGCTTTCACGCACGGCGGTCTTGTCTGCGGCGGCTGTAGGAGCGGCTAACCTGCTCCTGGCTACCCACTCCTACGCCACCACCTATACATGGAGCGGTGGCACCGGCAGCGAGACTTGGAACACCACCGCCAGTTGGGGGAACGGCACCGACTTCCCCGGCGACACCGTAACGACCGACACCGCCTCTTTCGGCAACGAAGCCGCCACGACCGTCAACTTAACCGGCAATGTCAGCCTGGGTAACATCGCCTTTGGCAATGCCGCCGGCTGGGGCGGATATACCATTAGCGCCACCAGCGGATACGGCCTCACGCTTAATGATACCGGCATTGTTACTCGCGCCCTTGCCGCGTTGAACACCAGCGGCGCCAACATCATCAGTGCCCCGGTGAATCTCAATGGCACCGCCAACAGCACGTTTGTGGTGGCGCAAGCGGCGGGCGGTAATCTCACCCTCAGCGGCGTGATTTCTGACACCAACGCCGCCGTTATCGACATCGGCTCGGCCCCCACGACGGACCAAGGCTTGGTCAATTTCACCAACGCCGCCAACACCTACACCGGAACCACCCAGATTTTGGCCGGTCATCTGATGCTTTCCGCTGCCGGCGCGGCCGGCTCCAGCAACATCGTGTTTGCCCCGGCCAGTGGCAACGGCATTGCGGGCCTGGATTTTAACTACAGCACCGGCGGTACGCCTTTTGCCAACGCGATCACACCGCCCACTGGCACCACTGGTTTAACCTTGGGGGTTACCACGGGGAACACCGTGTCGATATCTCCCACCGCATGCAATTTGTCGGCAACCGGCGACGCCTTGACCTTGGGCAACATCGTCACCAATGAAGCCGCCCTGACCGGCACCCTCCAGCTTGCCGCCAACAACCAATTCGGCACGGGTCAGTTGAACGTGAACTATACCAGTACGGTCAGCGGTGGCGTCAATGGCGCCTTGGATTTGAACGGCTTCAACGATTCGGTATCCGAAATCTACTACAATAACACCGACGGATACATCACCAATTCATCTTCGACCCTGTCTACCTTGACCATCGGCGCTGGCGGCATTAGCGCCAGTGGCGGTAACAATGTTGCTTATCCGATGATTGGCAACACCAGCAACAATGTAAATCCGAACTTCAAGATCGTCCTGGGCGCTAGCCAGCTTTGGTTCGATAACGGTGGCAGCGGTGGCAGATACTTGTATATCGATGCTGGCAGTGTTGTCGGTAATGCCACTGCCGGGAATACCACATTCCTGTCTCTGGAAAACAATAGTGGTGCCACCAACCTTTACGTGTACTCCGCCATCAGCGACGGCAGCAATGGCGGCAAGCTGGCTGTCGGCAGAACGGCCAACTACGCCAATAGTTGGGCTACCGTAGGTCTGTATGGGGCGAATACGTATTCCGGTGGGACTTTCGCCGATGCCGGTGTCTTGAACATCGCCACCGCCACCACCACGATGGGTTCCGGGCCCGTGGCCATCGGTGGGGGCGTGCTGGCCCTGTCGGCCACGAGCAATTGGCAGGCCAGCAACCTGGCCAGCACCAACGGCAAATTTGTCGTCCCCGCCATCGGCGGCATCGGCTTTGACAACACTGGCCTCACGCAAAGCAATGTGCCCATCAGCGCCAATTCCGCTGGATTTTTGGACTGGGTCTCAAACCAGGGCAACTATAACGTGGCGATCAACCTTGCCACCCTTGGCAACGGCTACATGTTCTTGGGCACCTCCGCACTGGACACCGGCCATGCCAGCGGCAACAGCTACACTGCTGGTGCCGGCAGCCTTTTGCCCGGTGCTACTCCCGGCGGAGGGAATACCACCTATCGCCTGGGCGCCGGCGGCACAATACCTCTTAGCATTACCGTCGCCAACCAGCTTACCGGCGCGGCCAACTCATTGATCGTTGGCGAGCCGCTTTCCGGCGCTCCGGGGGTTTTGGGCAGCGGCATCATCAAACTGCCCGTCGCGGAAAACTATGGCGGCGGCACCACGGTCAACTTCGGCAGCACCCTTATTGGCACGGCCACGGGCAACACCAGCACCACGCCTTTCGGCAACACGAGCGCTCCCGTGACTATCAACGGTGGCATCTTCGAGCTTTTGGCCGCGGGAACCAACGGCAATACCGCCAGCACCACGACCGTCGGCAACATCTCTTTCACCGGCTCGGCACAGATCAATGTGAGCGCGGGTAACGCTACCGTCGCTCCCACCAAGGTCACGACATTGATACTTGGCGGCAGCGCCGCGTTGACCCGGGTGAATCAGGGCGCTCTCCAGATCGCCGTTAGTGGTAATGCCAGCAACCTGCTTGGCGCCAACGGCACCACCGGCAATGGAACCAATGTCATCGTCACCAATCCGGGCAGCGACCTCACCCCGGTCAACGGTATCGTGGCACCGTATTACACGGACGCCAGTGGTAATTTCCTGACGTATGGCGCTACCTATGGCTTCGCCCCGGATACCACCACCGCATTGTCAACTATTTTGACTGGTGGTGGCAATGCCGCCGCTAACTACAACGGCAGCGGAACCCTGACCGGCACCGATCTGACGGTGAATTCGCTGGTCCTGAGCGGCAATCTGCTCAACTCCAGCGGCAGCCTGCGCACTATAACCGTTACCAGCGGCGGCGTATCAACTGTCAGCAATTACGGCTTTGGTAACACCACCGCCAACGATTACATCAATCTTGCCTTTGGCAATGCCGAGGCGGTCTTCTTCACCGGCGGGACTAGCGGCAGCCAATTTTATGGCAATATCACTAACACCATCACTAACCCGGCTCTCCCCGGCCTTACCAAAACCGGGACCGGAAGTCTGGTCTTGCAAGCCTTGCAGGGCAACGGCAGCAGCACGTTTACCGGTCTAATCACCATCGACGCCGGTTCAATCACGGCTTACTACGACTATGCTCTGGGCAACGCGAGCAACAACCTTCTCATTAACGGCGGATCGTTGGTTCCCTACAATACCTACACGAGCAACCGGACGATTACGGTCGGCAATAACGGCGCGACCATTGCCGTCAACGCCGGCAAAATCTTTACGGACAACGGCCAACTTACGGGCACGGGCAACTATCTTGCCTTCACCGCCGGCGGAGCCGGAAGCGCTACCACCATTTTGGGCAACACCACCAGTAACGTCACCGCCCCAATCTTCATCAGCGGCACAGTCAGCACTTCTCCGGTGACGGTTTCGGTCGGTAGTGCCGTGGAATTGGGTAATGCCAGCAATATCGTGTACCTTGAGGGCGGTTACGCCACCCTACAAGTCACCGGCAACACCACGGTTGCCAACACCATCTTCCTCAACGCCCTGGGCGGATCGCTCAACGTCATCAACGGCAACGCGACCAACCTCACCACGGCGACATTCAGCGGCGTGATCTCCGGAGATGGCAATCTCGCCGCTGCCGGCAACGGCACCGTGGTGCTGACCAACGCCGAAACCTATTACGGCCCCACCACCATCAGCGGCGGCGGCACTCTACAGCTTGGCAATGGAACCAGCGGTAACGATGGCTCGATTGGCAATCTCAATGGCAACCTCAGCACCATCACCAACAATGCCACGCTCGCCTATGACCTCTATGGCACGCAGACCTATTCTGGCGTGATCAGCGGCACCGGTAACGTGTCCCTGATCGGCACCGGTAAGCTGATCCTGACTGGCCTCTACAACAGCTACACCGGCAATACCACGATCACTTCCGGAACTTTGCAGCTTGGCAATAACACCAGCGGCAACGATGGCGTTATTGCCGGTAATATCACCAATAATGCCACGCTGGCTTATAACCTCTATGGCAATCAGACTTTTGCCAAGGTTATCAGCGGCACCGGCAACGTAACGGTGTCCGGCAACAGCACCAGCGTGCTGACCCTGGCGGGCAATAACACCTACACCGGCACGACCATTCTCAACAGCGGCGAGGTTAATCTCGGCGTGGCGGAAAGTGCAGGAAACTTCGGACCGCTGGGTAATTCCGCCGCCAGCAATCCGGGGTCCATTGTCCTGAGCGGCGGCTATCTCCAGTATTCGGGCAACAACACCAATGACTATTCCGGCCGCTTCAGCACGGCCGCCAATCAGCAGTACAACGTCGATACCAACGGCCAAAACGTAACTTGGGCCACAGCGCTGGCCAGCACCGGCGGTAACCTGACCAAGATCGGCGCCGGCAACCTTACCCTGACCGCCGCCAACACCTTCACCGGCAACACCTCGGTCAGTAACGGCATCCTGGATATTGCCAATAGTCTGGCCCTGCAAAACAGCACCCTGACCAGCGCCGGGACCACCTTCGATGCGGTGGTTGGCGGCAATTTCACCCTCGGCGGCTTGAGCGGCAGCGGTAACCTGGCCTTGACCGACACCGGCGGCAATCCCGTGACCCTGACGGTCGGCAACAACGGTGCCACCACCACCTACGCCGGCGTTCTCAGCGGCAACGGCACCCTGAACATGGCCGGCACCGGCACCTTGACCCTTACCGGCAACAACACCTATACCGGAAATACCACCGTCACCAGCGGCAAACTGCTGGTCAACAGCACAGTTGGCTCTGCCACCAGCACCGGCACTGTCACTGTGAACGGCGGCGCCTTCGGGGGCAACGGCTCCATCACCGGCGCGGTCACCGTCAATGCCGGAACCATCGCTCCCGGCAGCACCGCCCCGGCGGTGGGCACGCTGAGCGTGCCGGCGCTGACTTTCAGCGGCAATGGCAGCGCGGCCTTGAATTTCCGGCTCGCCATTAACAGCCTGACCAACGATACGCTGATGGTCACCGGCAGCAACGGCCTGTCTTTCAACGGGCCGGCCAGCAGTCTCACGTTCAACGTCACCCCCAATGGCTCCGTGCTCAGCGGTCTTTATGATTTGGTGGCTTATTCCGGTTCCGTGCAGGGCGTGGGCAATCTGAGCAGCTACCTTGGCAACGCCACGCTCAATCTCAATACCACCTATCTTGTACGCACTTTCGGTACTTTGGTGGTCGATCCCAACAATTCGGACATCGCGCTCAATATCAGCACCGATAATCCCAAGTGGACCAATGCCACCGGCAACGGCACCTGGGACATCAACGCCAGCCAGAACTGGCTGTTGGTCCATGCCGGCACGGCCACCACCTATCTGCAACCCGGATCGGTCGGGGATACGGTTACCTTCGACGATTCGGCCGGCAGCGGTAACGGCACGGTCAATCTTGCCGTCACGGTTTCGCCGTTTACGATGGTGATTAATAATTCGGCTGTCCCCTACACCTTTAATAGCGGCAACGGCAGCGGCATCGCCGGCAACGGCACCCTGACCAAAACCGGCAGCGGCACGGCGACTTTCAACACCGTCAACACCCTGAGCGGCGCCGCCACCATCAGCGGTGGCACGCTGATTGTCGGTGCCACCGGCGCTTTGGCCGATACTAGCTATGCCGTCGGCAACGCCACTTTGACCGTGACCGGCAATCTTTCCGGCACGCCTACCCTCAGTCTCACCAACGGCGCGGTTAGCCTTGCCAATGCCACCAGCCTGACGAGCCTCACCGGTGATGCCACCAGCATGTTGGCCAACAACGCGGCCTTAACGGTCAATAATGTCGGCAGCAATACTTTTGCCGGGGTGATTTCTGGTATCGGCAGCCTCACCAAGCAAGGGGCCGGCACGCTGACCCTGGCGGGTGCCAATACCTATTCCGGCAGCACCTCCGTTACTGCCGGCACGCTGGACCTGGCCAACACCTTGGCCCTGCAAAACAGCACGCTGACCAGCGCCGGCATCACCTTCGATGCCATCGTCGGCGGTAATTTCACCATCGGTGGCTTGAGCGGCAGTGCCAATCTCGCCTTGACCGACACCGGTAATAATGCCGTGGCCCTGACCGTTGCCAACAACAACGGCAACACCAGCTATTCCGGTGTGCTGAGCGGCGCGGGCAGCTTGACGGAAGCCGGCACCGGCATCTTAACTCTCACCGGTAACAACACCTATACCGGCAGCACCGCCGTCACCAGCGGCACCATTGATCTTGCCAGCGCCTTGGCCCTGCAAAATAGCACCCTGACCACCGGTGGAATCACCTTCGATTCCGCGGTTTCATCCCGCGCCTTTACCATCGGCGGCTTAAGCGGCAGCGGTAATATTGCCTTGACCGACACCGCCACCAATCCCGTGGCCCTGAGTGTTGGCAACGCCGGCAACACCACCTTCTCCGGTATCCTCAGCGACGCCGGCAGCCTGACCAAGATCGGCAACGGGACGCTGACACTCGCCGGCGCCAATACTTATTCCGGCAACACCACCGTTTCCGCCGGCAAGCTGGATCTGACCAACAGCCTGGCCCTGCAAGACAGCAACGTGAACTACAGCACCGGGATTGCCTTCGATCCATCGGTTAGCTCCCATGCCTTCACGTTCGGCGGTTTGAACGGCAGCGTCGCCCTCGCCCTGAACGACAGCGGCGGCAATCCCGTGACCTTGACCGTTGGCAACAACAACGGCAACTCCACCTTTACCGGCAATATCACCGGCAACAACTGCAATCTGAATATCATCAAAACCGGCAACGGCACGTTCACCTATGGCGGCGTGTTAGTGCCGTCCAGCGGCTACATCGGCAACGTGACCGTTGCCCAAGGCACCCTCGTCTTGAACCACACAAATCCAAGCGTTGCCAACGGCAATACCGCGGCGGCCACTCTCACCATCAATCCCGGTGCCACGGTGCAGGTGACCGCCAACAGCGCGCTGCCTTGGAGCGTTGATCCCGACAGTCTCGCCTTGATCGTCAATGGGACGCTGGAACTCACCGGCAATAGCACCGGTTATGCCAGCAGTCTTGGGCCGTGGGGCGCCGGCCTTCAGGGTAGTGGCACGGTGGATAGCAGCGGCGGTACCAATACCCTGCCGGCGCAGTTCTATACGGCCTCTGATAACCCGGCAACCTTCTCCGGCACCATGACTGGCGATTTGCGCTTTATCTATAATGGTAACAACCAAAACGCCGTTCTAACGCTCTCGGGCAATAATACTTTTGGATCGGAAATTGAGATCAGAGGCAACGGCAATTTGGACACCAGCCCCTACGGCGGTAGCACGGCCAATAATCAGGCTAACCAAAACGCCGGTGCCACCATCGCCATCTCCAGCGACGCCAATCTTGGCAATGTGACTCAGGATGCACACTCGCTTGCTGGTGCCACGTATTATGGCAACAGCACCGGCAACTACACCAGCAACATCGTCTGGCTGGGCAATAATCGTACCGGTCCCGGTTTCCAGGGAACCTTGGAAATTACCGGCGGCTCGTTTGCCACCAGCCGGCAATTCTTCGTCGACCAGGGTGGCGGCAACATCACCGTGAACAATCCTGCCACTACTTTCACGATCAATGGACCCGTCGAAATCGCCGCCACCAAGCTGTTCACCTACAATGCCGGCACCAGCGGACAGCTTAGCTTCGTCGGCAACGGCACCGTGGTGCTCAACGACACGACTGGCGGCAGCAACTTTAATGGCCCCACCTACGTGGCCAACGGCACCTTGGACATCAAGGGCACTTTGCCCGCCACCCCCACCATCACCGTGGATGCCAGCAGCGACCCCGTCGCCAATCTCATTCTCGATGGCATCAACGCCATTTCGTCCTCCGCCACCGTCACTGGTTTGGGCAGCAATGCCACCGTTACCATCAATGCCACGCAGACGTTTGCAACCTTCAACGATCCCGGTATCGGCAATATCACCGCGGGCAACAGCAGCATCACTACCGTTAATGGCAGCGGCACCTTGACGCTGGGCAGCGCTGCGGCGCTGGCCAGTAACAGCTTCACACTGGCAACTTTGCTGAACAATGGCGCGTTCACGCTCAATGGCACCGCTACGGTTAGCACCGCGATCAGCGGCAATGGAACCACCAACGTGAATGGGACGGCCAGCCTTACCGCCGACAACTTCGCCCAAGCGACTCTGCTCAACAATGGCGCGGTGACCGTTAATGGCACCGGCACGGTGGCTACGCTCAGCGACACCAGCGGCCTGGGCACCGCCGGCAACACCACCGTCAACGGCACCCTCACCGTCGCCACCACTTTGGCGCAGGCCAGCCTGGTCAACAACAGTTTGGTAACCCTGAACGGCATCGGCACGGTGGGCACGCTCAGTGACAGCAGCGGCCTGGGCACCGCCGGCAACACCACCGTCAACGGCACCCTCACCGTGGCCACCACTTTGGCGCAGGCCAGCCTGATCAACAACGGCGCGTTTACGCTCAACGGCACCGGCACGGTGGCCACGCTCAGTGACACCAGTGGCCTGGGCACCGCCGGCAACACCACAGTCGGCAGTGCCGGCAACCTCGCCGTAAGCAGCTTCGCGCAAGCGAGCCTGCTCAACAACGGCCTGGTGCAGATCACCGGCAACGGCACCATCGGCCAACTCTCCGGCAACGGCAGTCTCACCATCGGCAACGGCAGCTTGGCCAACACGGTCACCCTGGCCGCGGCCAGCACCCCCGGCGTGCTTGGCGGCATTAAGCCCACGCAAGGCTTGATCACCATCGCCAGCGGCTCGACCCTGGACATCAGCAACAACGCCGTGCTGCTGAACTATGGCAACGGCACCTCGCCGCTGGCGGCGGTGGTCAACGCGGTGGCCTGGGGCGCCGGCAACAACGGCAACGCCAGCAATGCCAGCAACGGCGCCATCGTCAGCGGCACGGTGATCGCCGCCAATGCCAATTCCAGCACCGCCGGCAAGTATGCCGTGGGCTATGCCGATCACACCGAGATCAGCACCGTGCCCACCGGTAATGTCGAGGTTGCCTATACCTTGGCCGGCGATGCCAATCTCGATGGTTCGGTGGACATTCTGGACTATCAGCAGATGGCCCCGCATTATGATGAAGCCGGGACTTATGATTGGTCGCAAGGCGATTTCAACCACGATGGCCACGTGGATATCTTGGACTATCAGGCGATGGCTCCGAACTACGACACCAGGCTAACCGCCGGGACACTTATCGGTGCTGACAATCTAACCACAGCAAGCCTGACGGCCTCCGACTTGGCCAAGCCGCTGGGCGGCGCGTTGGCTGCGGCTGATCTACCGGCATCGGAAGCGAGCGTCACCAGCGAGGCAAGTCCAACGGACATTACCGCGGCGATTCCCGAGCCTGCGAGCCTGAGCTTACTGCTCCTCGGCGGCATCCCGCT
>Ga0316217_10002400_pt1 | contig 22594 bp, 21 predicted proteins | sample 1anoAmetaG_FD_203633 | JGI IMG/M metagenome (GOLD analysis project Ga0316217, IMG submission 203633) | Freshwater microbial communities from Trout Bog Lake, Wisconsin, USA - 1anoA | ecosystem: Environmental > Aquatic > Freshwater > Lake > Hypolimnion/Profundal zone | place: USA: Wisconsin...
TCTCCACCGCGCCCCGGGAGGAGGCGCCCTGGCCGGGGTCGCTGAAGCCGACCCGCCGGGCGCTCAGGTTGCGGGCGCCGGCGTTGGTGGTGAGGATCAGCGCCACGTGGCGGAAATCCGCCTTGCGGCCGTGGTTGTCGGTGAGGGTGGCGTGGTCCATCACCTGCAGCAGGATGGCGTAGATGTCCGGATGGGCCTTTTCGATCTCGTCCAGGAGCAGGACGGCGTGGGGGTTCTTGCGCACGGCGTCGACCATGAGGCCGCCGTCCTCGAAGCCGACGTAGCCGGGAGGGGCGCCGATCAGCCGGCTCACCGCGTGCTTCTCCATGTACTCGGACATGTCGAAGCGGATGAACTCGATCCCCAGGATCCGGGCCAGCTGCTTGGCCAGCTCGGTCTTGCCGACCCCGGTGGGTCCGGCGAACAGGAACGAGCCCACCGGCCGCTCGGAGCCGCGCAGCCCCGAACGGGACAGCTTGATGGCCGAGCAGACCTTCTCCACCGCCGGGTCCTGGCCGAACAGCACGGCCTTCAGGCCGTCCTCCAGGTGCGCCAGCTTGTCCCGGTCGTCGTCGGTGACGGCGTGCACCGGCACCCGGGCGATGCGCGCCACCACCGCCTCCACTTCGGGCACGCCGATGGTCTTCCTGCGCTTGCGGGCCGGGAGCAGCTTCTGGGCGGCCCCGGCTTCGTCGAGGATATCGATGGCCTTGTCGGGCAGGAGCAGATCGCGGATGTGCCGGGCCGACAGCCGCACCGCGGCCTCCAGCGCCGCGTCCGAGAACTTGACCCCGTGGTGCTCCTCGTAGCGGGAACGCAGGCCCTTGAGGATATTGATGCTGTCCTCTTCGCTGGGTTCGCTCACATCGATCTTCTGGAACCGGCGCGCCAGCGGGCGGTCCCGGTCCAGGGAGGCCTTGAGGTCCTGGTAGGTGGTGGCGCCGATGCAGCGCAGTTCGCCCCGGGCCAGGACCGGCTTGAGCAGGTTGGAGGCGTCCATGGAGCCCCCGCTCACCGCGCCGGCGCCCACCAGGGTGTGGATCTCGTCGATGAACAGCAGCGCCCCGGGATGCTGGGCCAGGGCCTCCAGGACCGCCTTCACCCGCTCCTCGAAATCGCCCCGGTAGCGGGTCCCGGCCAGCAGGGCGCCCATGTCCAGGGAGTACAGCGCGGCGCCCTTGAGCACGTCCGGCACCTTGCCTTCGTGCAGGCGCAGGGCCAGGCCCTCGGCGATGGCGGTCTTGCCCACCCCGGTCTCGCCCACCAGCAGCGGATTGTTCTTCCGGCGCCGGCACAGCACGTGGAGCACCCGCTCCAGCTCGGCCTCCCGGCCGATGAGGGGGTCGATCCGGCCTTCGGCCGCCCGGGCCACCAGGTCGACGGCATAGGCTTTCAGGGGATCCTTGGCCGGGGCCTCGGTCTCCTCGGCGGCCTCGGGCGCCTCCTTGGGGGCGGCGCCCTGGTTCGGGCCCACCTCCGCGCCGCCGTGGGCCAGGTGCTTGAGCAGCGGCAGCCGGTTGACGCCCTGGCGCTTGAGCAGGTAGGAAGCCTGGCTTTCCTTCTCCTGGAGCATGGAGACCAGCACGGCCCCGCTGCTCACCACCACCCGCTCGGAGGAGACCGTGTGCACGATGGCCCGCTCGATCACCCGGTTGAAGCCCTGGGTGGGCATGGGGTTGGCGGGGGCATCGGCCGGCAGGGTCTCGAGCATCTGGTCCAGGAAGCTCTCCAGCTCCCGGCGCAGGCGGACCGAATCGCCGCCGCAGGCCGAGACCGCGTCCACCACCTGGGGATCGTCCTGCAGCGCCAGCAGCAGGTGCTCCAGGGTGAGGTACTCGTGCCGGGCCTCCCGGGCCAGGCTGAAGGCGTGCTGGATGCACCGGTTCAAGGCCGCGGTGAGGGCTGGGGTGGGGGGGGTCACGTCAGGCCTCCGGCTCGAGGGTGCACAGCAGGGGGAATTCCTTGGCTTCGGCCATGGCCTTCACCTGCGCGGCCTTGGTGTCGGCGATATCGAACGGGTAGATGCCGGCCAGGCCCTTGCCCTTGCGGTGCACCTCCAGCATGATCCGCACGGCGTCCGGCTCGCTCTTCCGGAACACGCTCATGAGGATCCATACGACGAATTCCTGGGTGGTGAAGTCGTCGTTGTGCAGGATGACCTTCCACAGCACCGGGGGACTCAGGCGCAGATGGGTGCGGGTCTTGGTGCCCGTACCGCTCGAACTGTCTAATATCTTGTGCGTGGTTGACTTAGGCATTTTGGCCGTTCCGCTGACTCGATCTCCATTCTACCTGGATCGCCGGGGGAAGAGCGAAAGTCGATGGGGGGAACAGGTTAGGGGATGGTCCGTTCGCTTTCCCAGGCGGTTTTTTCCTGGCCGTGCAGCTCCCAGAACGCCTCGGCCACGTGCTCCGGGGCCAGGCTTGTGCCGGCCTGGACGAACCCGCGGACGGTGACGGTGGCGGCGTGGATGCCTTCCGGCGCCAGTTCGCCGGCCAGGGAGAGGGCCAGGCTGCGCAGGGCGGCCTTGCCCAGGCAGGCCGATGCCAGGCCGGGCTTGGGCCCCAAGGCCAGGCCGCCGCCGGTGAACAGCAGGGTGCCCCGGCCCGCCGCGCGCATGGCCGGCAGGGCCCACTGGGCCGAGGCCAGGGCGGAACCGACGTTCACCTGGAGATCGGCCCGGAGCCGGGCCGGATCCAGCTCGGCGGCGGGGCCCTGGGCGCCGGCGGAGGCGTTGTAGACCAGCACCTCCGGTGCCCCGCCCCAGGCGGCGACGGCCGCCAGGGCCCGGGCCAGCCCGTCCTTCCGGGACAGGTCCGCGGCCAGCGCCAGGGCCGGGCCCAGGGGCTCGAGCTCCGCCAGGTAGACCGCCAGCGGATCGGCCGGACGGGACAGCACCGCCACCCGGAATCCGCCCCGGGCGAACCGGCGGGCCGCCGCCAGGCCGATGCCGGGGCCTGCGCCTACGATCACTGCCAGCGGTTGCGCCATGGCGTACTCCCGGGGCCGCAGAGGGTTGCGGAAAGCAAATGGTAACCGGGCCCTTGATCCGCATCACAACGGATTCCGGCCGGTCCTGGCAGGCTCCGCGGCCCTGGTAACCTGTCTTGCCGCAAGTCTGTGTCCAACGCCTTCTTCCCAGGGGAACCCGATGTCCATCACCCGTCTCGAACAGATGCTCGAAGCCGTGAAGTCCAAGCCCAGGAAGCGCCTGGCCGCCGCCTTCGCCAACGACGCCCACACCATCGAGGCGGTGAACGACGCGGTGCAGCGGGGCATCGTCGACGCCACCCTGGTGGGCGACGAACCGGTGATCCGGGCGAAGTGCCTGGAAATGGGCCTGGACCCGGCCCGCTTCGTCATCGTCCACGAACCGAACGACGGCAAGGCCGCCACCCGGGCGGTCGCCCTGGTCCGGTCCGGCGAGTGCCAGATCCTCATGAAGGGCCTGGTGAGCACGGACAAGTACATGCGCGCCATCCTGAACAAGGAGGCGGGCCTGATGGCGCCCGGAGCCATCCTCTCCCACGTCTCGATCATCGAGAACGCCCGCTACTACAAGCTCATCATTTGCGGCGACGTGGCGGTGCTGCCCTATCCCGAACTGAAGGAGAAGATCGCCATCACCAACTACTGCATCGGGGTGGCCCAGGCCCTGGGCATCGCCAAGCCCAAGGTCGCCCTCATCGCCGCCAGCGAGCAGGTGCTGCCCAAGGTGCAGGCCACGGTGGACGCCGCCATCATCGCCAAGATGGCCGAGCGGGGCCAGATCAAGGGCGCCTTCGTGGACGGTCCCATGGCGCTGGACGTGGCCATCGATCCGGAATCCGCCGCCACCAAGGGCGTGCTGGGCGACGTGGCCGGCGACGCGGACTGCCTGGTGTTCCCCAACATCGACGCCGGCAACGTGTTCTACAAGACCAGCAGCAAGCTGGCCGGGTGCGAGATGGCGGCCATGGTGGCCGGGGCCCAGGCGCCCTGCATCCTCTCCTCCCGGGGCGACAGCGTGCTGACCAAGCTCTACTCCATCACCCTGGCGGCGCTGACCGCGAAATAGGCGCATCCGGCCCGGCGATTTCGCCTCCTGCATGGAACGCCGGGCGCTCGCCGGCATCCAATGAGACGATCCCTGCCTCCCCCGAAGGGCGGAGCCCTTCCGCCCGGGAGGAGCCCTTCCGCCCGGGAGGAGGCCACCTCTCCATCAGGAGGCATGATGAGCAGCAAAGTCGCAACCATTCGCAACGGCGTCAACGTGGACGACCTCACCGCCACGGTCGAAGCCATCAAGGCCAAGCCTTCCCTCGCCCAGTTCGTGTTCCGCTCCAAGGCCAGGTGGATCAACCGGGCCCACACCCAGAGCACTTTCGACTCCCTGTACGGCGCGGGGGAGGAGCACAAGCGCTCCAGCCCGCTGTTCCTGGAGGGGGACGAACCCGCCGCCCTGCTGGGCACGGATCTGGCCCCCAATGCCGCCGAGGCGGCGCTCCACGCCCTGAGCTGCTGCATGGGCGTCACCTATGCATACAACGCGGCGGCCATGGGCATCGATATCAAGTCCCTGAGCTTCGAAATGGAGACTGATTCGAACCTGCTGGGGTTCCTGGAACTGGACAGCAAGGTCCGCCCCGGCCTGTCGCCGATGCGGATCAAGGTGAACCTCGAGTGCAACGGCACCCCCGACCAGGTGCGGGAGCTGCACGCCAAGGTGAACCGCACTTCACCGCTGCTGGACACTTTCCGCAACCCCGTGGACATCCGGATCCGGACCAGCTGATCGGCCTGCCGGCGCGCTACCTGGTCAGCCCCGCGTAGACCTTGGGCACTTCCTTGCCCGAAAGCACCCGCAGGGCGCCCTTGGCCAGGGCCGCCATCTCGTTCTCGCCGGGATAGACCGTGACCCCGCAGCCCATGGCCGCGACGGTGCGCTGGATGAACGCGACCGTGGGCTTGCAGCGGGCCATGCCGCCGGTGAGGAGGATCTGGTCGACCTTCTCGCCGTCGAAGGCGGGCAGCAGGGAGGTGATCCATTTGGCGATCTGGTAGGCCATGGCGTCCATGACCTCGACCACTTCGGTTTCCCCGGCCTGGTAGCGCTTCTCCAGTTCGCGCAGATCGGCGCTGCCGAGCAGGTCGATCAGGCCGCCGCGGCCCTTGTTCAGCTTCTTCAGCTGGTCCTTGGTGTACTGGCCGGAGAAGCAGAGGTCGATGAGCTGGCCCACCGGCAGGGAGCCGGAACGCTGGGGGGTGAACGGGCCTTCGCCGTCCAGGGCGTTGTTCACGTCCAGGTAGCGGCCCTGGTGGTGCGCGCCGATGGAGATGCCGCCGCCCATGTGCGCGACGATCACGTTGATCCGCTCGTAGAAGGTCTGCTGCTCCTCGGCGTAGCGGCGCGCGGTGGCGATCTGGTTGAGCGCGTGGCTGATCACCTTGCGCCGGATGCTCTTGAAGCCGGTGATCTTGGCCCGCTCGGGCACTTCGTCCACCACCACCGGGTCGACGATGAAGGCGGGGCGGCCGCTCCCGGCCACCAGCTCCCGGGCGATCAGGCCGCCCAGATTGGAGGCGTGGTCGCCCTGGACCCCGGCCATCAGGTCCTGGGCCATGGTCTCGTTGACGGTGTAGGTGCCGTGGGCCACCGGCCAGAGCACGCCGCCGCGGCCGGCGACCGCGTCCAGGCTCGCCACCGGCGTGCCGTTCTTGGCCAGGAACGCCAGGATCACGTCCTTGCGGAAGGCGAACTGGGCGGTGACCGGCTTGCCTTCGAAGGGCAGGAGCTCTTCGGCGGAGTGCTGCAGCTCCTGGGTGAACCGCTCCTGGTCGCCTTCGAACACGCTGATCTTGGTGGAGGTGGAGCCGGGGTTGATGGCCAGCACCCGGTAGCGGCGGAAGAAGGTGTCCTTGGGGGTCTCCTGCCAGACGCCGTAGCGGTACATGCGCACCATGGAAGCCTTCACCGCCAGGCGGATGTCCTCGGGGGTGCAGTCCATGGCCAGGTCCACGCCCTTGAAGCGCAGCCCGAACATCACCGGGAACTTCTTGGCGTCGGGGAAGCGGATGGAATAGAGGTGGTAGAGCATGCTGCCCATGTCCAGGTTGGGGCAGATGATCACGTTGGCGGCGCCGGGCCAGGGCACGTCCTGCCCGGGCTGGTAGTAGGTGGCCGAGCGCTTGGAGAGGGCCACGCTCACCTTCACCTCGCCCTGGATGCTGATGGACCGGTAGCGCTCGCCCCGGGCCATGCGCTCCTCCAGGAGGGCCGGCACCAGCTGGGTGGCCTGGCGCACCAGGGCGGGGGAGGGGCCTTCGTCCGAGCCGCGGTTGGAGTGGGAGACGATGGCGCCGTGGATATGGGCCAGGACGTCCTCGGGGATGAGGTCCCGGGCGATGGCGCAGGTGCCCACCGCCACCTTGGCCAGCAGTTCCGGGGTCATGGTGGCGTTCACCCCGACGTCGCCGAACACCACGACGTTCTGGGCGAAGACGTGGTCGCCGGTCCCGTCCGGGAAGACGAACACGCCGGCTTCGCAGCAGTCTTCCTGGGCCGCGAGGGTGTGCACCATGGGCCGGAAATACTGGTTCTCGTTGGAGGCGGCGCCGCCGACGATGGTGTCGCCGTGGCCCTGGGCCACCGCCATGATGCCGAAGTTCACCGGCCGGGAGACGAACTCCCGGGCTTCGGCCAGGGTGGTGTCCCGGCCTTCGCGCAGGCAGTCCTGCATGTGGATCTGGGCGAATTCGTCCACCAGTTCCGGATGCTGGGGGATGTCCACGAAGGCGCTTTCGGCCAGGGCGAATTCCAGGCGGTTGGCATCCAGGTTGGGAAGCGACCGGGCGGCAACCTCCCGGACGGTTTCCTCGGAGGTCAGGAACACCGGCCGGGCGAACCGGGTGAGGTGGCAGGCCGCCTCGATGATGCGGGGGTCCTGGGCTTCCGGGAACACGATGGTCGGCCTGGGCTTGCCGCTGGTCAGCAACTGCCGGTCGAAGGACGCTTCGATGTCGAACATGGGCACCTCTCGGGAATTGTAGTGGGCCTCCCGGTGGGAGTAGGTCACAACCTGGAACCCGGCAAAGCCCTTGACGGCACCCCCGGCATGGGTGTCCCATGAACCCGTTCCTTGATGGGAGGCAATCATGGGTACCCGCGGGCGGGAAATTGTCGGCATGAACATGAATGTGGATGAGCTGCTGAAGCTGCTCAACGCGGCCTTCGCCAGCGAGTGGCTGGCCTACTACCAGTACTGGCTGGGCGCCAAGGTGCTCAAGGGGCCCATGAAGGACGCCGTGGCGGCGGAGCTCAACCTCCATGCCACCGAGGAGCTCGGCCACGCCGTGCTGCTGTCCGGCCGCATCCTCCAGCTGGGCGGCACCCCGGTGCTGAGCCCGGCCCTGTGGCCCGAACTGAGCCCCTGCAAGTACGACGCGCCCGCGGATCCGTTCGTGGGGGTGATCCTCGACCAGAACATCGACGGCGAGCAGTGCGCCATCAACACCTACAAGCACATCATGGACGTGACCAAGGACAAGGACATGGTCACCTACAACATGGCCCTCACCATCCTCACCCAGGAAGTGGAGCACGAGGAGGACCTGCAGAGCCTCAAGGAGGACCTTTCGCTCATGCTGCGGCGGTCATAGCAGGCAGACCTCGCGGGTCGCCGCCGCCACCACGAAGCAGCGCTCGTTGTTCGAGCGCTGGTCCGCGGGCATGACGAAGAAGCCGGCCGCCTCGGGGCGGTAGCGGCTGGTGACGCCCTGCAGCACTTCCCCGTCCTTGAACACCACCCGGATCCTCCGGCCCGGGGTCAGGTCGGTCGGCTCGAAGTCGTTCTGCTTGGTGTGGGCGGGGTTGCCGTCCAGGTGGCGGACGAAGAACACCCCCTTCAGTTCCGGGATCAGGACGGGCGTGGGCCGGGTGCCCGGGCAGCTGTCCCGGGGGAGCAGGTGGAAATGGTCCCTGGCGGGCAGGAAGTCGGTGGTGTGGCCCTTCAGGATCCGGCCGTTGCGGTAGTGGGCGATGACGAGGTGGCTCAGGGGCTGGGTCATGGCGCGCGGCTCGAGCGTGAAGGTCGGAATTCCACGTAACGATGTAAGATAAGTCTTTTTTGAAATTGCGCTACAGGGAAGCCTTGATGCAGGCTTCGTGCTGGTCGATATCCTCGGCGTCCCAGGGGTACACCACCCAGATGTCGGGCAGATGCTGGCCCACCCAGTAGCGTTTGACCGCGGGCGGGAACTCGTCGTTCTTCCGCTTGTCCTTGCAGTGCAGGACGGCGACGCCGATCTCGGCGGGATGGTGCGAGAGCAGTTCCCTGAGGCAGTAGGCCAGGGTGGTGCGGCTGTCGTCCACCTCGTCGATCAGCAGGACCTTCTTGCCCTTGAGCTTGCGTTCCACCTGGTCGATCCACTGGACCTTCTTGGGGGCGTCGCCCATCTGGTTGGCATCGTTGTAAAGCTTCACGCCGACGGTGAGGATCGGCTTCTTGAGGAAGGTCTTGAGGATGCGCGCCGGGATGAAGCCGCCGGTGCCGATGGCCACCGTCACGTCCGGGTCGAACCCGCTGGCCTGCACCTCCCGGGCCAGGTCCGCGACGGTCCGATGGATTTCGTTATAGCTGAAATAGCGTTTCTCGATGGTTTCCATGCCCAAGGATACCGGGGCCGGGGCGGTTGCAAAAGGCCGGAGCGGAAACTTCAGCCGCTAGAAACGCACCACCAGGGAGGCCTGGACGTTGCCGGAGAAGGAGTAGGCCACCGGCGTCCCGGCCACGGCGAAGGTGACGTCGCGGAAATCGAGGGCCTTGTACAGGATTTCGGCGCCCAGGTGCCAGTTGAACTGGTAGCCCGCGCCCGCCTCCGGGTAGACCAGGGTCTGCCGGCTGCTGGCGCTGGAGGACGCGCCGAAGGTGGAGCCGGAAACGTTGATCCTGGCGGTGGCCACGCCCAGGCCCGCCAGGGCGTAGAATCCCTCTCCGCGGGTTTCGCCGGGGAAGTAGTCGTAGTCCGCCCCCAGGGAGAGGCAGTCGACCGTGGCGGAAAGGTTGATCGGGCTGAAGGGGCCGGCGACGGTCGAGGAATCGGTGGCCCGGAGGTAGTCCACCCTGGGCGCGACGGCGCCGCTTTCGCCCAGGTCGAAGGCGGTCTGGAAGCCCACTCCGTAGCTTCCGGCCCAGAGGGAGGCGCCGGTCAGGGCGGAACAGGCGACGGCGGGAAGTCGTTTCATGGGGTCCTCTGGGGGGTCCGCGATGGGTCAGGCTGCCCAAGATTAGCAGGGAGCGAAGGCCGGGTTTAAGGCGCTAGGCAAGATCTTTACGGTGCGCCGGGTCACCTTGAAAAATGCAAACAAGACTCAACCTCATCTGCAACAATTACTGTCATATTCCATACCTGGAGGTACCTCCATGCCCAAACGTTACGGAACACCCGCCGAGGGAGCCTCGGAAACCATGGGAGCCCAGGCCCTGTTCAACAAGTTCCTGCCCCAGGAGCAGGGCATCTTCTTCTCCATCGGCCTGGACGGCCAATTCCTGGAAGTGAGCCGGGGCAGCCAGAAGGTCTGGGGCTTCCGGCCCGAGGAGATGATCGGTCTGAACTTCCTGGATTTCATCCACCCCGATGACCGGCTCCGGGTCCGGCAGCTCACCGAGGCCGCCCGCGAAGGGGCGCTGGCCAGCACCGACGCCCGCTGCCTGAACAAGGACGGCAACCACGTCCACCTCATGTGGAAATTCGCCTGGTCGCCCGGGGAGCAGGTGTGGTCGGCCATGGCCCGGGCCTTCCTGGACCGGAAGGAGCACGCGGAGAAGGTCGCGGCGGTGGAGGAGCTGGAGGCGTTCAAGCGGGCCCTGGACGAACACGCCATCGTGGCCGTCACCGACGCCTCCGGCCGGATCACCTACGTGAACGACAAATTCTGCGCGATCTCCAAGTACGAGCGGGAGGAACTGCTCGGCAAGGACCACCGGATCATCAACAGCGGCCACCATCCCAAGTCCTTCTTCAGCAACCTGTGGGGCACCATCCTGGCCGGCCGGGTCTGGAAGGGGGAGATCCGCAACAAGGCCAAGGACGGATCCTTCTATTGGGTGGACACCACCATCGTGCCATTCCTCGGACCCGACGGGAAACCGGTGCAGTTCGTGGCGATCCGCGCCGATATCACCGAGCGCAAGGCGGCCGAGGAATCCATCCGCCAGTCCCAGAAGCTGGAGAGCCTCGGCGTCCTGGCCGGCGGCATCGCCCATGACTTCAACAACCTGCTCACCAGCATCCTCGGCAACTGCAACCTGGCGTCCATGGTCCTGCCGGGCGAAAGCCCGGCCCTGCCGTACCTGGACCAGATCGAGAAGGCCACCATGCGGGCCGCGGACCTGTCCCGGCAGATGCTCGCCTACGCGGGCAAGGGCAAGGTGGTGATCGGCCGGGTGGACCTGAACCGGCTGGTGCACGAGATGACCGAGCTGCTGTCGGTGTCCCTGTCCAAGAAGGCGCTGATCCGCTACGACCTGGCTCCGGTGCTGCCGGAGGTCATGGCCGATCCCACCCAGATGCAGCAGGTGGTGATGAATCTGGTGACCAACGCGTCGGAAGCCATCCCCGAGGGCGTCAACGGCTCGATCACCCTGCGCACCGGCGAACTGGTGGTGGAGAAGACCTACCTCACCGTCACCTCGCTGCCGGTGGGGCTCAACCCCGGGCGCTACGTGACCCTGGAGGTGAGCGACACCGGCTGCGGCATGACCCCCGAAGTGATCGCCCGGATCTTCGATCCGTTCTTCACCACCAAGTTCACCGGCCGGGGCCTGGGCCTGTCCGCCCTGCTCGGCATCGTCCGCAGCCACGGCGGCGGGCTCAAGGTCTACAGCGAACCGGGGAAGGGCACGTCCATGAAAGTGTTCCTGCCCTCCGCGGACCCGGTGGGCAACGAAGGCGCCGTCCCTTCGGGCCCGCCGCCGTGGCGGCCCGGCGGCACCCTGCTGGTGGTGGACGACGAGACCGACGCCCGGGCCGTGGCCCGGGCCATGGGCGCCCACCTGGGCTTCCACGTGGTGGAAGCCTCCGACGGCGAGGAGGCGGTGGCCATCTTCCAGCGCAGCAGGGGGGTGTTCTCGCTGGTGCTCATGGACCTCACCATGCCGCGGATGGACGGCCGGGAGGCCTTCCTGAAAATGCGCCAGATCGACCCGACGGTCCCGGTGGTGCTCACCAGCGGGTTCAGCGAGAACGACGCGGTGAGCGACTTCGCCGGCCGGGGCCTGGCGGGGTTCCTGCCCAAGCCGTACCAGCGGAGCCAGTTCGAGCAGATCCTGCGCCAGGCGCTGGAAGCCAGTAGTTCCTGACCCCGGCTACTTGAGCACTTTGAACAGGTTGCTGTAGTCATCAGTCCAGATCCGGAAGTCCCGCCCTTCTTCCTGCTTGGCCCCGGCGCCCTTGAAGAGCCCGGTCCGGAACAGTCCGGCCTTGCCGGTGACCAGCACCCAGGTCGCCGCGAAGACATCGGCGTCCTCGTCTTCGGGCGTGTCCACCAGGAGGGTCTCCTTGCCCAGGGAGCGGGCCGCCTGTTCGACCACGGGCTCCAGATCCAGGTAGCGGTTGGAGATGTGGACCGCCAGGATGCCGTCCGGCTCGAGCTGCCGGAAGTACAGCTGGAACGCTTCCAGGGTCAGCAGGTGCACCGGGATGGAATCGCCGGAGAAGGCGTCCACCGCGAGCAGGTGGTAGTGCCGGGGGGCTTCGCGCTCAAGGGTCAGGCGGGCGTCGCCCAGCGCGCAGTCCACCGCCGCCTGCGATTCGCCCAGGAACTGGAACTCGGTGCGGGCGATCCGCTCGACCAGCGGATTGATCTCGTAGAACCGGAAGGCGTCCCCCTTGCGGCCGTAGGCGGCCAGGGTGCCCGCGCCCAGCCCGATGAAACCCATCCGCCGGCCGGGCTGATCGAAATGCCGGATGGCCAGGCCGACCCCGGTGAGCGGCCCGTAGTAGGTGGTGGCCTCGCGGCTGCGTCCGGGGGACAGGAACTGTTCGCCGTGGTCGATGGCGCCGTGCTGCAGCCTGCGCACCGCGTCGCGGCCGGCGCCGGTGTCCAGCACCCGCAGGCTGCCGTAGAAGTTCCGGACCCGCACCCGGTTGTCCTGGATGGAGGTCCGGACGCCGGAGCCCAGGGTCGCGATGATCGCGGCCGCCGCGGCCGCGCTGATCGAGGCTGACAAGGCCCGGGGGCGCAGGCGTGAACCCAGCACCGCGGCCAGGATCGCGCAGGCGGCGAGCAGCGCCGGGAGCTCGTAGTCTCCGGCGAGCAGGCAGGGCGCCGCCACCCCCACCAGCAGTCCACCGAGCGCGCCGCCCAGGGCGATCATGAGGTAGAACGCGGTGAGCTGGCGCGGGTGCGGCTTCAGCCGCACCAGTTCGCCGTGGCAGATCATGCACGCGCAGAACAGCCCCGCCGAGAACAGCGCGATCAGCGGCTTGATCGTGACGTTCTCCACGTCGAGCAGGGCGTAGGCCATGCCGCCCAGCGCCGCCGCCATCGGGGGGAGGAACCAGGCGCGCCGGTAGCACTTCTCCCGGTCGAAGCAGATGATGAAGCTGAGCAGGTACAGGCACAGGGGCAGCACCCACAGGAACGGGATGGCGGCCACGTTCTGGGTCAGGTGGTTGGTCACCGCCAGCAGGAGCGCCGAAGCGCAGGCCGGCAGGGCCGCCCAGGCGGCCCAGGTCCACCGGGATGGGTGTTCCGGCGCCTCCGGGCCAGGTGCCGGCCCCGGCGCGCCTGCCGGATCCCCCTCCCGCCGCAGGGCCGTGAACAGCATCAGGCCCGCGAACAGGAGATAGGCAGCGGACCAGGCCTGGGCCTGGGCCCGGGTGGCCACGTACGGCTCCACCAGCACGGGGTAGCTCAGCAGGGCCAGCAGCGAACCGATGTTGGACAGGGCATAGAGCCGGTAGGGCGCCGCGCCCCTGCGCCGCACGTACCACGCCTGGACCAGGGGGCCGGAGGTGGAGAGCAGGAAGAAGGGCAGCCCCACCGTCGCCGCCAGCAGCCCGAGGATCCGCAGGGTCGGGTCTCCGGCGCCGGCGGGTTTCCACCCGGGGCCGGGGATGACCGGCAGCAGCAGCAGACTCGCCAGCAGCAGCCCGGCATGGAGCCGCCCCTGGGTCTCCGGCCGCAACCGCTCCGTGCTCCAGTGTGCGTAGAGGTAGCCCAGCAGCAGGGTCAGCTGGAAGAACAGCATGCAGATGGTCCAGACCGCCGCCGTGCCCCCGAACCAGGGGAGGATGATCTTGGCGATCAGCGGCTCCACCTGGAACAGCAGGAAGGCGCTGGCGAAGATGGCGCACGCGTACAGGCCGAACTGCGCGAAACCGGGGCGTTGGGGGGACATGAAGAATCATAACCCGTTCCTGCAAACCAGAAACCGGGTATCCACCCCAGGGAATTTGAATCCACGCAAAGTTGGGCTGGCATTGCGGCCGGACCACGGCCACCATGTGCTGGTGAAGGATTCTTTCAACCGTGGAGGGGCATCATGGGCGACAAAGGCGGCAAGAAGGACAAAGAGAAGGGCCAGAAGCAGAAAACCGAGAAACTGCAGGAAAAGGTGAAGACCAAGCAGGAGAAGCAGAAGAAGAAGCCCTGATCCTGGCCGCTCCGCCGGAATGACTCCGGCGGAGAACGGAGGACTTGCCATGGGGCGCATTGCCGACCGGCGCGACACCCGTTCCGGGTCGCCGCTGCCGGTGGAGGCGCTGCCTTGGAAGCGGAACGCCCGGCCGTCGACAGCGGGGAGCGGTTCCGGGCGATCTTCGAACAGCGGGCTCAGGAGGGATTCTGCAGCTTCTCCTTGAGGTTGCGGGAAGTCAGGTCGCGGCCCATGGTCAGGACCTTGGCCCAGTCGCTTTCGACCACCACCTGGAAGCCCTTGTCCAGCTCGGACCGGACCGTGGCCGAACCATCCTTCACCGCGGAGCCCTTGACTTCCAGCACACTCCTGAAATTGAGCGTGACAAACCAGAATCCGGGCGAGAACCAGGTCCAGAACTCGTTGATCCCCACCTCCAGGCCCAGGGCGTCCGGCGGCGCCCCGGCCTCCGGCACCACCCTGTAGCCGGCCTCCCGGAGCGAATTGGAAACGGTCTCCCGGACCAGGTCCTCCACCGTCTGCCCTTCGGGCAGCAGCACATCGCCCAGGGCCTTGCCGAAGCCGCCCCGCTTGCGGCCCACCGCCCGGGAGGTGGTGGCCTTGTCGGTGATCGCCCCGTCCATGAGCGAGGGGGTGGAAGGTTCGGAGGGGGCGGCCTCGAAGGTCCGCAGGTCGGTCACCCGGGTGATGACCACCGCCTTGCCCGTCGCGTTCTCGGTGACCTTCTGGGGTTCCGCGGTGACCACGCTGCGATGGGTCGCGCAGCCGGTGGCGAGTGCGGCGAGGAGGCCCGCCGCCAGAAGCATCTTATTGATTGCCATCATATCGATACTCCTTTTCAGATGAACCTCCCGGGGGGAGGGTCCTGGGTTGAGCTGCGATGAGGCGGAAATCCGATGGACATTATACGCCGGTGCTCAAGGCACCCGGCGCGGCATCCATGGGCCGCCCTTCGTGTCATGATCTTCGGAGTCCTATGACAGACGAAAAACCATGGCCGGATGGCCAGGCTCCGCCTGGGACCGGCCCCCGCCCGATCCCCTGCAGGAGTGGCATGCCCAGCTTCTACAACACCAATTCCCGATATGGCGCCAGCGGTCCGTTCGAGGCGGCCTCCAGGGAGGCCCTGGCGGAAACCATGCACCCGACTTTCCGGCTCTGGGCGGAGGACAGGTGGGAGGAGGACCCGGAGGCTGACCTGGACTCCAAGGCCGACTACCTGGCCCGGGCCATGGAGCAGATGCGCGCGGCGTTCATCGCCGGGCTGGCGGAACGCTGAGGCGGCGGCGCGCCGCCGGAATCCGATGAATGGAGCCGAGGCCCGGCCGCGCCGCCCGGCAAGTCAGACGGTCTTCCATTTCATCCATGGGGCGGAGTTGAAGAAGCTCGCCGTCACCGACCCCGGCGCGGCGAGCGCATCGCACTGCGCGCGCAGATCATCGGCAAGGGTCATGTCCAGGACCGGCAGCAGGTTCTGGAGCTGGGCCAGGGTGCGCGGGCCGATGATGGGCGCGGTGATGCCGGGCTGCTCCTTGACCCAGGCTACCGCGAGCCGGGCGGGATCGTGCCCGGCCGCCCGGGCCAGGGCGGCGAACCGGTTGCCCACCTCCACCCCGCGCGGCGTGACGCGCTCGGCATAGAGGCCCCCGCGCAGGACCGTCCGCGAATCCGGGGGCGGGGCGGCGGCGTCCTGGTAGCGGCCGGCGAGCATCCCCATCGCCAGCGGCGACCAGGTGAGGATGGCCAGGCCATGCCGCTGGCAGGCCGGGATGAGCTCGTTCTCGATCCGGCGGTCCAGCAGGTTGTAGGGCGACTGTTCGCTCGCGATCGATGCGAACCCGTGCTGCAGGCTGGTGAACAGCGACTCGACCAGGTGCCAGGCCGGCGCGGTCGTGCTGCCGAGGTAGCGCACCTTGCCCGCCCGCACCAGATCGTCGAAGGCCCGGAGGGTCTCATCGAGGGCCGTGTCGAAATCGGGCCGGTGGGTCTGGTACAGATCGATGGCGTCCACCCCCAGGCGCCTGAGCGAATCCTCGCAGGCGCGCACGATGTGGGCGCGCGACAGGCCGCGGTCGTTCGGTCCGGGGCCGGTGGGGTAGAACACCTTGGTGGCGATCAGCACCTGGCCGCGCCTGCCGCGGTCCGCCAGCCAGGCGCCGATGATCCGCTCGGCCTCGCCCTTCACGTAGCTGTTGCTGGTGTCGATCAGATTGATCCCGGCATCGGCGGCGGCGTCGAGGATGGCGAAGCACTCGTCGCGGGGGGTCGGGTTGGCGAAGTTGTCGGTGCCCAGCGCCAGCGGGGCGATCTTGAGGCCGGTCCGGCCGAAGGGGCGGTAGTTCATAACGCGGAGTACCCGGCATCCACGTAGTGCATGGCGCCCGTGATGTAGCTGGCCTCATCGCTGCACAGGAACCGCGCCATCCGGGCGATCTCGGCCGGCTGGGCGAGGCGCCCCATCGGCACCACCCGCTCGCCCATCTCCCGGGCCTGGTCATCGGTCAGGGGGACGGCCCGGCCGGCGGCGCGCAGCATCGGTGTGTCCACTTCCCCGGGGCAGACGGCGTTGACCCGGATGCCGTCGCGGGCGTGCTCGATGGCGAAGGTGCGGGTGATCTGATGGACGGCGCCCTTGCTGGCGGCATAGGCCAGGGCGCCCTTGCCGCTCAGTTCGCCCCAGATGCTGCCGAAATTGACGATCGCGCCGCGCCCGCCGTCCGCGCCCGGCGGCTGGGCCAGCATCCGCCGGATGGCGGCCCGGCACATGAAGAACACCCCGCTGACGTTGACGTCCAGGGTGCGCTGCCAGTCCTGGTCCGAAGTGTCCAGTCCGGTGGCGCGCACGATGATGCCGGCCGCGTTGACGAGGCAGTCGAGCCGCCCGCCGGCCGCGGCGCGGGCGACGGCATCCTCGCAGAATCCCGGCTGGCTGACGTCCCCGATGATGGCTTCGACGCCGAGTTCGGCCGCGGCCAGGCCGGCGAGTCGCGCATTGAGATCAACGATGAACACCCGGGCGCCGGCCTCGGCGAACAGGCGCGCCGCCGCCGCGCCCATCCCGCTGGCGCCGCCCGTGACCAGGACCGTTTTACCCACGAAGCCTTGAGACATGCGGGGATTCTAGCAGAACACCAGTCCGGAAGGGAGGGCCGGAAAGGCCCGTCCGGCCATGGCGAAGCCGGAACCCGGGGCAACCCGCGAACATACCGGCCAAGTATGCGAACCATACCTAAATAGTATTTCTCGATTTCCGAATTCTGATGTATTAATTTGAAACACCATTCCGTTTCCGTCCTGGAACCCGGGTTTCTGATTCCAGGATTGCTCATACCGACCTGACCCCGTTCTTTCGATCCATCCATGCCCTGCAACGCAGAACCCAGCATGGATGCCATATTCCGTGTTTTGCAATAACCGAAACGCTGTTCCACTCCATCCGTTCAAACCGGATTTCCGCTCCATCACCTTCAAGGAGGGCTCGCAATGAGTCGCATCACAAGGATCCCTGCCATGCTCGTGGCCGCCGGCGTTCTGTCGGTAGCTCTGCCCCAGCAGGCGAAAGCTTCCGATATCGATGACCTGAACCTCAAGGTCCAGCAGTTGAGCGCTCAGGTCGAGCAGCTGAAGAAGCAGGAGGACGCCGCCGCCGCCGCCAAGCCCGGGGCTCCCGCCGCGCCTGCCGTCCAGCCGATCTGGAGGCCCTGGACCCCGCCCGGCTATTCCGCCCCCGGCCCCGCGGTCAACAACGGTCCCCTCAGCGCCCAGATCGCCGGCGCCACCTTCACGTTCTACGGCGACGTCGACGTCTATGCCAACCACATGACCAGCGATTCCGGCCACACGATCAACGCGCTGGAAGACGGCGCCATCCTGCGCAGCCGCTGGGGCTTCAAGGGCGACAAGCCCGTCGCTCCCGGCTACGAGATGAAGTTCACCCTGGAAAGCGGCTTCAACACCCTCAACGGCAAGCAGGCCGACACGCCCAACGGCACCTACAGTGGCCGCCTGTTTGACCGGCAGGCTTGGGCCGGCCTCCTGACGCCCATCGGCGAATTCCGCTTCGGCCGCCAGAACGCCACCATCCAGCAGATGGGCGGCGAGATCGACTTCGCCGGCCGCAACCTCGGTGGCGTCATCAACCTGTTCGGCGTGCCCTCGCGCTACGATTCCGACCTCTCCTTCCTCTCCAACCGTTTCTACGGCTTCACCATCCAGCTGCACTATTCCCTGGCCGGCACCGCAGTCACCAACGCCTCCAACGGGAACATCTCGAACTACGGCAACCAGAAAGTCTGGCAGGCCATGGTTGATTACAAGAAGGGCCCCTTCACGGCCGGCTACATGCAGATCGTCGCCGCCCCGCCGGCGGGCGGCACCGCCGCCGCCCCGCCCAAGTACGGGACGTCGGTCGTGTACCTCAACCCCTACGTGAACTATGACTACGGCAAGGGCAAGGTCTGGCTGGCTGGCGTGCACTCGAACAACAACGGGTCCACCAGCGGCGGATTGTTCAACGGCAACGGACCGCTGAGCAATACCGGCGTGACCGCGACCGGCACCCTGAACACCGGCGCCGATGCTGACATCAACACCTACTACAACATCTACCAGGGTTCGGCCTCCTACATCATCACCAACAAGTTCGTGGTCGGCGCCCTCTACGGCATGATCAGGGACACCACCTACCACGCCAAGAACGCCCACGGCTACGCCCTCGGCGCCTTCTACGACGTGTTCAAGGACACCCACACCTACTTCATGTATGACGTCATCCACAACGATCCCGGCGCCGGCTTCACCCAGGCGGCTTCCGCCGGCCTGTCGCCGAACTTCTCCGCCCCCAACGATGTCAACGGTCGCAAGATCACCGGCGTCCAGCTGGGCGTGATGTACAGCTTCTAGACCCAGTCCTTCGTTTTCCTTGCCAGCGTCCAGCCCCCTCCGGGGGACTGGACGCTTTTTCCATGGCCGCCGCCGGGCTGCTGCCATGCAGTCTTCCCCCCATTCCGCCGCCACCGGTCCCTGCCATGCGCGAACCGCTTCCCCCCCTCCTCATCCTCACCCCGGTCCGGAACGGAGCGGCCTTCCTGCCGCGCTACTCCCGCCAGGAGCAGCCCCCGGACCGCGGCTTCCGGGAGCACCATGCCGAAGGGTTCGTCCAGGGGCAGGGTGGCCATCACCTGGCAGGCCTCGTACACCCGTCGGAGCTCCGCCTCCGGCAGGAAGCCGTGGAACCGGCAGCAGCCTTCGGGCATGAGTTCCCGGGCCAGGACCCTGGCATCCGGTCCCACCCCGCGATCATCCGCCCGGGCAGGCCGGTCTGGACGCACAGGCCGCCGAGATTGCCCTCGCTGACCGGGTCCTCCCGGCTCAAACAATGCCGATAAGAAAGAACCCCCGCCGATGATCCGCGGGGGTTTCTGTTGGTGCAGCCGGCGCGACTCGAACGCGCGACCCTTGGCTTCGGAGGCCAATACTCTATCCAACTGAGCTACGGCTGCCATTGCGGGTTGCCGCCGGTGGGGGCGGTCCCTGTCTCAGAGTTTGCCACAGAAGCGGGTCCCCGGGCCACCGTTTCTTGCGGCGGGCGCGCTCAGTTCCCTGTGGCCAAACCGGGCGAACTGTGCTGAATTAGTCCCATGGACACCCAAGAGTTCCGGCGCCTGGGACATCAGATGGTCGAGTGGATCGCTTCGTACCGGGAACGGATGGCGGATCTCCCGGTCATGAGCCCGGTCTCCCCCGGCGAGATCCGGCGGCAGCTGCCCGCCGCGCCGCCGGTGGAGGCGGAGGGTCTGGAGGGGATCCTGGAGGAGCTGGACCGGGTGGTGATGCCCGGCATCACCCACTGGTGCCACCCGGGCTTCTTCGCCTACTTCCCGGCCAACGCCAACCTGGCGTCGGTGCTGGCGGACATGGCCTGCAGCGGGCTTGGGGCCCAGGCGATGAGCTGGCAGACCAGCCCCGCCGCCACCGAGGTGGAGGAGGTGGTCATGGACTGGCTGCGGCAGATGCTGGGGCTGGGTTCCGGGTTCACCGGGGTGATCCAGGACACGGCCAGCACCTCCACCTTCTGCGCCCTGCTGTGCGCCCGTGAGCGGACCGGGGCGTTCGGCCAGAACCGCGGCGGGCTGCAGGCGGAGGAGGCGCCCATGGTGGTCTACGCCTCGGACCAGGCCCACAGTTCGGTGGGCAAGGGGGCCCTGCTGGCGGGCTTCGGCCGGGAGAACCTCCGGCTCATCGCCACCGGCGGCGACCACGCCCTGCGCCTGGATCTGCTGCAGGCCGCCATCGAGGAGGACCTGGCGGCGGGGCGGCGGCCCTGCGCAATGGTGGCAGCGGTGGGCACCACGGCCACCACGGCGCTGGACCCGGTCAAGGGCATGGCCGAACTGGCCGGGCGCCACGGCCTCTGGCTGCACGTGGACGCGGCCCTGGCCGGATCGGCCATGATCTGTCCCGAGTGCCGGTGGATGTGGGAGGGGATCGAGGCGGCCGATTCGGTGGTCCTGAACCCGCACAAGTGGCTGGGCACCGGGTTCGACCTGAGCGCCTACTTCGTGCGCGACCCCGAGCACCTGATCCGGGTGATGAGCACCAACCCCAGCTACCTGCGCACCGAGCACGACGCCGAGGTGAAGAACCTGCGGGACTGGGGCATACCCCTGGGCCGGCGCTTCCGCGCCCTCAAGCTCTGGTTCCTGGTGAAGGACCAGGGGGTCGCCGGGCTCCAGGCCCGGCTGCGGCGGGACCTGGACCTCGCCCAGTGGTTCCGGGCCCAGGTGGACCGCACCCCGGGCTGGGAACGGCTGGCGCCAGTGCCCCTGCAGACCATCTGCATCCGCCACCGCCCGGACGGGATGGCCGGGGAGGACCAGCTGGCCCGGCACAACCTGGCCATCGCCGACCGGATCAACAAGGCGGGCCGGTTCTACCTCACCCCGGCCGTGCTCAAGGGCGTGCAGATGATCCGGGTCTCGATCGGCAGCGAGGCCTCCGCCCGGAGCGATGTGGAACAGCTCTGGGACGCCCTGCGCGCGGCCGCGAACCGGTAGGATGAGGGATGGACACGCCCATTTCCGTCAAACGGCTGCTGGAACAGGTCAAGGCCAGGCTGGAGCCGGCCTTCCCGGCGGTGTGCGTGGTGGGCGAGGTGTCCAATTTCCGCGGTTCCGGCAAGCACTGGTACTTCACCCTCAAGGAGGAGGGAGCCGCGCTCACCTGCGCGGTGTGGGCCGGCCAGCAGCGCTTCCTGGGGCACACGCCGCGGGACGGCGAACGGGTGCAGCTGAAGGGCGCCCTGAACTTCTACGTGGCCGGCGGCACCCTCACCCTGGCGGTCACCCACTGCCTGCCGGCCGGGGTGGGCGATCTGCAGGCCCGGCTGCGGCAGCTGGAGGCGGAGCTGCGCGGGGAGGGCCTGTTCGACCGGCCCAGACGGGCGCTGCCCCGGTTCCCCCGGCGGATCGGGGTGGTGGCCGCCCTGGGCGGGGCGGCCCTGAGGGACGTGGTGGAGGTCACCGGCCGGCGGGCGCCGGGCATCCACCTGCTGATCGTTCCCGCCGCGGCCCAGGGGGAGCGGGCGGTGCCGGAGAACCTACTGGCCCTGCAGGAGATCCAGGACCCGTTCTGGGAGTGCGAAGTGATCCTGCTGGTGCGCGGCGGCGGCAGCCTGGAGGATCTGTGGGCCTTCAACGATCCCGCCCTGGTCCGGGCGGTGGCCGGATGCCGCCTGCCGGTGGTCACCGGGGTCGGGCACGAGATCGACACCACCCTGGTGGACCTGGCGGCCGACCTCCGGGCCGCCACCCCCAGCCAGGCCGCGGAGCTGGTCAGCCCCGACCGGCGCCAGCTCCTGAGCGAACTGCGGCGGCGCCGGGAGGCGCTGGTGGCGCGCATGGCCTGGCGGCTGCGGGGGCTGGAGTCCGACCTCAACCTGCTGATCGACAGCAAGGGCATGCGTTCGCTGCCGGAGCGGCTGGAACGGGGCGCCCAGCGCCTGGGGGCGCTCTGCCACCGCCTGGGCCGCTGCGGGGTTGAAGGGCAGCGGGGCCTGCGCTTCGGCGCCCTGGTCCAGCGCCTGCACCTGGCCCATCCCCAGCGGCGGCTGGACCAGGGCTCGGGCCGGCTGGAGCTCCTGCGCCAGCGCCTGCGCCACGCCGCCGCGCTGGTGGGCCGGGAGGCGGGCGGGCTCCGGCTCGGGGAGGCTCGGCGCCGGCTCGCCCCCGCCGTGGATTCGACCCTTGGCGCCAGGATCCACCGGCTGGAGCTCCTGGACGCCCGGCTGGGGGCCATGGACCCCAAGGGACCGCTGGAACGGGGTTTCGTCCTGGTCCGGGACCAGGACGGTCGTCCGCTCATCCGGTCGGCGGAGGCGCCGGCGGCGGCGCGGGTGGAACTGCAGTGGCTGGACGGACGGCGCTTGGCGTGCCTGGATCAATAGCGTCTGAAAAAAAAGATAATTATTTTTAAATTAACAAACCTGATCCGGCTCAATCCATGCGCCGCCAGTCGATCGTCGGGTGCTGGAGCCGAAAGGACTCCGGCACATGCTTGCTGGCCTCGCCGATCAATTCGAGATTCCGGAGAACGGCATCGTAGGTCCGGACATCCGCCACGAAAGCCTCGAAGTCCATCCCTTGCGTGAAGGCCTTGACCTTGGACGCACAAGTGATGATGTCCTGGAGGTAGAGCGCGACATCACGCGACACGGACGGCATCCCGTTCGATTTCGGAGCACAGAATCGGCTTCAGGGCCCGGCGAGTGACCAGGTCCACCGGGATTCCCAGTGTGTCTTCGAGAAGGAACTTGAGGTCCATGAATCGGTCAAAGGATGGCGGACCTGAAAACTCCACCAGGAGATCCACATCGCTGTCATCCCGTGCTTCGTCGCGAGCCACGCTGCCAAACAAATACAGCTCGCCAACCCCCAAGGCGATCAAGGACTCTTTT
>Ga0316217_10002401_pt1 | contig 22578 bp, 24 predicted proteins | sample 1anoAmetaG_FD_203633 | JGI IMG/M metagenome (GOLD analysis project Ga0316217, IMG submission 203633) | Freshwater microbial communities from Trout Bog Lake, Wisconsin, USA - 1anoA | ecosystem: Environmental > Aquatic > Freshwater > Lake > Hypolimnion/Profundal zone | place: USA: Wisconsin...
GAGGCAGAAGCAATTCAACAAAAAATTCAAAGAGGAGGCTAAATAAGATATGAAGATACATCAGGACAAAAGACAAAGATAGCTTGTTGAACATTAGCAGGAACAATTCTACTATAAGAACAGGTATAGTGGTGAAGTCATACCGAGGTCTCAGAGCTTGGTTCAGCTGAAAAATTCCTATAACCCCACGAAAGATGTATACATTCACTGATTTAGTACTATTACTAAGTGGACCAAGCAATCAGACAAAGAAACCAAATAGCACCAAACCCCTAAGGCCAAACCAATAACAGCTCCTTTAAGATAACAAGAAAGGTTTAGTAGCTAAACAAACTTGATTTTATGTTCGCAGGTGGCGATCTCAAGAACAGCTACCAAAAGCAAAGGTCCTTTTACGAAGGGATTAGAAATGAAGACAAGCGTTTTCGCGAATAACTGAAGGAGACCTTAGTCGGCCAAATAAAGGAAAAAGAAGAGATGAGAAAAGCATAGAAGTTGAAGGATTTCTCAAAGCCTTATACGAATGTTGAGTTTCAGCAAATTCATCACCCAATCAATAACCCCGTTGATTTCCGCATAGCGCACGACAACAAATACATCTTAGGGCAACTTAAATCAATCCAGTGATTGTTCATAATAACTTTCATTCCTTGAACCAACGTCATAGAAGTAAGTTATTCAGATTGAACAATGCCTCAAAAAGGGAGTGAATATTGTGAGAAAAGCAGTAGCGCTTCTTTTAGGTTATGAGTGAGGAATACTGCTGTGAATTAGCGAGTTGTAACTTTACTTTTGTTATTGACTGTTTTGCAAGAACTGTCCTTAAATCATATGTTAATCTAATGAATAGCCACGATAAGCATATTGATTAGCAAAAATAGGTCGATTATGGCAAGCAAACTTATTAAACCTTGATTCTCCCTTCTTTCGGACTCTAGGCTTAAACCAATCATTCCAATCTTTCATCATTCTCAACTATAAAAAGCTAGCATCGAAAGTATCTTTGCTCAGCACAACTGAGTTTAAATCAAATATAAATGAGAGTTCAAATCAGTTACATAGCAAATTTCAACTATGCTTAAATTAAATTACATTAAAATGTACGACCCAACCACTGGCAGTCCTCATAGGACCCTGGATATCAAAATGATCTCTTAGACTGCGGGCATCCCCAACTTCAACAAGCAAAAGGGCAAGGAACTCATCAAGAGGCTTGATGTCTTTGCCAGCTACATTCAGCAACTCAAAAAATTGGAGCTCATACTCTATAACAGAGTCATGCTCACTGGGCCTTCCACTGAGGTCCTTGCTAAAGACGACAGCCAAAGCACTCACTTTGGGGTCAACTACGCCTCAGCCGACTACTTGGGACTGGCCCAGCACCCAGATGCCAAAAAAGCGGCGATCGCTGCAATTCAAAAGTACGGCATAAGTGCAGGAAATACTCCCTCAGGACTTGGTTCCCATGAGTACTTATATCTTTAACTGAGACTGTTTATGCAGCTGCAGCGATAACTGTAGCAGTTTTGGGATACGAATATCCTGATTTTTTCTACTGGTTGGATGGCTGGCTTCGGAGTGATTAATGCTCTGATCAGACCCTGCGACCACGTTATCATGGACTACGTCTCACATAATTGTTTGCAGTAGGGTGCAATTTCAGCAACCAAAAACATCAAAAAGTTCGCTCATCTTGACCAGAACTAAATGGTTGCTATGCTCAAGGAAACCAGGGAGAAGGACCCAGACAATGCCATTTTGGTCATCACTGAGGGCCTGTTTTCGATGGACGCAGATTTTCCAGATTTGGTCTTTTACCAGAAAGTCACTAAACAATACAATGCCTATCTCTTGATTGACTGTGCACATGACTTCGGACATCTCGGAAAGACCGGCAGAGGTATACTCAACCCTATTTAGGGACCTGGGAAGTTCAAGGCTTGAGTGACTTTTCAAACGTCATTCTCACTGGCACAGGTAGCAAGACTTTGAGCACCAATATCGGATTTGTGGGGATAAAGGACAAAAAAATTCTATAGCTAATCAAGTACATGACTGGCGCCTACAGCAATGCTACAGTCATCAACCCAGTTCAAGCAGCCACATCTTTGGCACAACTGCACATCTTGAGAACTCAAGAAGGAGTTTAAAGAAGGAAGAAGGTAGTCGAAAACTATCACTATCTTCGGAATAGGCTGGAATAAAAGGGACACCAAGTCATCGGCAACCCTGGTGCCATAATGCCAGTGTTTATTGGCAACTAAGTGATTTCAAGGCTTGTCTCTCGCATAATGATGGACAAAGGTATGTAAACTCTTATACAGGTGTTCATGTGAATGGCATTGAATTCCCAGTGGTCAAGGTTGGACAGGCAAGACTCCGAGTATGCTTGCTCCCACAGCACACTAAAGAGCATTTGGATAAATTTTTCACAGTTTTTGAGTAAAGTTTGGCGAAAGCGAGTGAGATCTTTGAGAGCTCAATGTAGAAGTTCAGCGAGGAATTGAGCAAGCAATAGAATGCTAAGCTATGAATGATAATTGGAATAATAGAATACTATTTTGTAGACTAATAAGCAAAAGGAAGCATGAAACGATAATTCTTCAAAAGAGCAGTTTTGTTATGTTAGCTTCCATTTCATATTGTGGTACAATGAATTCCCGATTCTTTCAGATTCAAAACGTATGAGGCTAAGAGGGAGCAAGAATAAAATTTAACTTATTGACCTTTTTTTGTGAAATAATCATGATAAGAGAAATAGATATGACTCAAAGAATTAGATTTGCATTAAATTTTATGACAATTATCGTTTTTACAGCTTTATGAACATTACTATGGAAAGCAATAAAAAAATAGTGAACCGAAAATAGCAAGACGGAAGATAATAACAGAAAAATAATAATGAATCCGAAAGGATTGTCAACGATAAAGTTCAAATCTTAACAGGTACCATGAGCGATTCCATCAATTACATTTAAAAGTAGCGATATTTCGACAATAATCTAGCGAAAATTGCCTATCTTTCCCATCTAATTAACATTTAAGATTTTTTTCATTCCCAACTTGCTTATTCTCTCTAGGCTACTATTTTTAACAAAGACTGCTAACCTAAACCAATCACCATCGATAATCTATGTCGTCCTTCTCTTTAAAAACTTTCTTTTAAATCATCACTGCCTTCAATAAAGGAATCAAGAATCTCCTAAAAATCATTATCTCAATCGAAAATAACTTCAACCCTCATAAGATACAAAAGTTAATCTCTCAAATTAAAGTTAGAACCTATTTAGTAAATGAAAGTTTTCAGTGATTTCAGGCAAAGAAAGTTAGAGTAATAAAACGAGCGAATCAAAAAGCAACAATAAACATAATAACAATAAAAAAGATTGGCTAAACTCCAGTCTTTTAATATTGATGTTAGCTTTGATTATAATGGAGAGAGAATGTTTAAAAGGAATAACATTCAGAATAATTTAGTGTAAAAGCTTTTAAATCTGAAGTTGAAAAAGCAAACTGTTACTAAGAGAAACGAGGGGCCACCCTAAGCTTCGAATATTTAGGCAACAACAAAGTCAAAATACTTGAAAAAAAGTAATACCAAAGAGGGTAAAAGTGAATTTACTTAATTCTTAGATTGCCAATCTTTGACAGATAGCATAGAAATCAACAAAGGTATTCGCTATAGCCACAATTCATTGGTATTTTAACAAAAGAAGCCTAAAATTTAGCCTTATGAGCTGAAAAATAGTTTAGGAAAAAGAAAGATATCTAAATCCGAGTTCTCTAAGGTATCAGAATTCGTTGATAAAAAGCGTGAGGCAAAGCTAAAGAAGTTTAAAACTGAACAAATGAGCGAAAATGAATTCCAATCTAAAAGGGCTTACTCTGAGACAAACTTAAATAGCTCTCAATGGAAACGCAGAGAAATGATAAATGTAATAAACCCTGAGCTAAGATAAAGCATGCTAATTAGGTTAGCTGATTACTAATCTTTTCTAGTGATAGAAAAAGAGTTTCCTACTGAAAAATACTAAAATGGGACTCAAAAAGACAATTTAGAGGATTCAATGAGCATAGCCTCTTTCACGAAAAACGATTAAACGAAATCAAGGATAACGGAAGCAGTGAGTTCGATTCCAAAATTACCGGAAATAAGACAGAAAATACTGCCCCAAACGAATGAGGAGGATCTAGTAATCACAAAGCTGAATAGTCGGCTCAGGAGCAAATTGCAAATTTGATTGCAAATAATTTTTAAAGCATAGGAACAATAATAAAAGTATATCGTATCATTATTTGATGAGATAGCTTTGTTTGTAGGCTTATTCAATGTAGCGAACGATTGAAACTACTTCAGTTTATTTTGAGAACTTTTTCAAGCTTTACAGAATGTAAATTTGACCTTAGAACAGCACTGTCGTGTTGAAGTGGCCTAAGATATCAGTTGCAACTATTACTGGCAACTTTTTGTTGCTTTTTCTCAAAAAGTGTTAGAAATCTTACTTTTTTTGAAACTTTAAACCTCCATCAAAAGAGTTGAACATAAATTTTGAGCCTTTAAATGGTTCTTCGACTTTAACTCTCTCTGATTCTTCAAGCTTAACATGTTTTAGCTCTTAAGGGTGGTCATGTGCAACTTGCCTAAAAAAGTAAATTTGCTTATTTGGCAAACTTTCGTAAATACTGTTTAAGTAGTCCTCTATCTAATAGTTAGCAACCCAGTCTTTTAGATACATTTTTTTGTCCTTTTCGCTTAGACCGTACTTTATGGTTTATTTCACTCTTCTCGCAAGAATTATCTGCATAGCATCTTCAATGTAAGGAGCTAGCTGATAAAGTCCTAAATTCTTGATGCTCTGAGGATGAAAGTTATGGATCGCTAGGTATTTAACCATAGCGCAAGTAATGAATCCGCATGTGCCATAGGTAGTTTGGTGCTTATTCGCTAAATCTTCCATAGCTTAGGAAGACTGATCGATGACACAAATTTTTTTTATCTGCATTTTGTTCTAAACTGGCAAGAAAGAAATCGCTTTGTATTGGATGCTTCCCATCGATTTCTGATAAGTTTATTTTTGCATCAGTAAAGCTCAGCCTAAATGTTGAATGTTTGACTTTCCTAGTTTTTCTGAAAATAGTGTCAAATATCTTTTATTAAAGCGGAAATTTTGGTGGGTTATTTGATTTCTAGCTAAAGCTTAGTGTAAAAATTTAAAATATAATGTTCACAGGCAAAATTCTAAGAAACAAACCCTTTGAGATGTAGAAATAGGGGTACCTAAGTGAGCCTGCGATGACTCAAAATGCCCTCAAAAGAGTACTTTTGGTTAGAATTAGGTGCTGTCCAGTGGGCAACTCATGCAGACATTCGCATCCAACATCTAATACAATCTAAAAGATTAGTATAATCAAGAAGCTTAAAAACAAAGTTTTGGGAAAGCCCGTTAATATGTCTAAAGAAGTGAAAGAAGAATGAAGTAAAGAATAAACAACTTGGAAAGAAGGTACAATTTAAATAAAGAGGAGTTTTAAAGGACCATCGAGGAGAAAGATTTCGTCATAAAAATGCGTATTTTTGATAACATTCAGTTAGATAAGCTTTGGAAGAAAAAGATAGAATGATAGAGTAACTCAAAGCAGAGAATAGCTGTATGTTATCCAGCAGCAGAAGCAGAATGGTCCTTCAATAGCTTTAACACAACCAAAGATGAAGAAAATGATGGTTTTTTACCTTCAAACAAATAATTTTCCCAAAAGTCACTTAGCAATGTCTAATAATATTGATAGCTGGGGATAAGGGTTGATACGTTTGGATATGTACAAAGTTTGATATGAAATAAAATTATTATGTAAGCAAATAAAAGCACCTTTTTAACAACAGACAATAACAATACGGTCTTAGAGGCTTACAAGTAGCTCAACAAAATGATTGATGATATGGATAAAAAAGTGGAGCACGTTATCAAAAAGCACTAATCTTAGTTTCTCTACGCCTACAGGAATCACATCTCAAAAATAAAAAAAGAGCTCACAGAAATCAAGCACAAGTCTGAGGAGCAGGAGAAAATGTTTTCTTCTAATGACAGAATCCAGTATCTTGAGAAATAGATGGTGATCTTCAGGGAGGAAGCTCTGAAACTTTACAATAAGTTAGATTAAAAGACGCAAGAGAACTAATTCCTGAAAAACAAGGTTAAAGAGTATGAGAAGGAGCACTAGATACAATAATACAACTAAAAAGAAAAAAGAAGAAGTATGAAACTGGAAGAAATGAATAAAACTATTCTTGAGGCAAAGGTTCAGGAGTTGGAGGCCGAAGTCGCTAAAAAGGAAGAGTAAATTTTTAAGCTCAACAAGAAGATAGAAACTTTGAGGGACGAAACTCAAAGAAGAAGTATCATGGACTATAAAGTCGCCTCTTTGTCATCAAGTCGAAAAGTCTAATCACTCAAAGAAAGCCAAAAGTTTAAAAAGCCTGAGGTTTACGAAAGCTAAATGAAAGAATGGTTCTTGGACTGCATCCGGACTGTCAAGAAGGAGATAGCAATGCGAAACAGCAGTAACCTACTCCTCTAAATATCTCACATTACGAGCATTGATGAATTCAAAACAGTGGACAAGTTGAGACTCCTCGAGCTATTTCTACAAAACGAGAAGCTCCTTAGTTGGATGTATTAGAGAATTTTTCCAGATAGGCTCTCCTAATTGAGATATCAGCTATCAAGCCATTCGGAGAAACAAACCAACAGCTAGAAAGATTTATAGTAAGTTAATATCAGTCAATTCGATAGGCGGTTTTTGCCAAGAGTGGGGAGAACAGTTAAGAGCTAACTTAGAAGTAGCTATGTGGTAAGAAACGGCAAGCTTAATATATCTCAATTTGATAAAAGTTGAAATGCATTTTGAAGTATATCTTTCATAATATGGTTTAATATTGATAGCAAAGTTCATAGGACATTTACCAAGGCTTTGAGTCTTTGTAGGCTTCAAATCACGTTAGTTAACATGTAGCACTCTTTATTGATATCGTAGTAGCCGATTACGTTGCCACAGTTACATTAAACTATAATCTTTATGTTAAACTCTTCTTCTCGCTGTTTTAGCAGCAGTTAAGCTTTCTAACTTTAGGCACCGATCCACACCATTTTATCGCTGACGTTTTGCTGACGTACTATAGCATTCTACTTCACTTCAGCTGAAAAGATCTCAAATGTTGAATAAACTATCTCATCCTTACTTTATTCAGATATTGTGTAGTTGAATGCTATTTGGTTGAAGCAGGAGGGACAGCATAGAGATCTGCCTACCTTTTTAAAGCATTTCTTCATCCAAATCTAGTTTTATTCGTCCTACAATGGATTGAAAAGTGCTTAAGTCTTCTCAGTATTTTCCTTTCTTTGGCCCTAAAACATAGTATTTCCTTTAAACAGATCATGTTGTAGTTCATTTTATTGTGATTTTTCGTCTTCTTACTAAAGCTAATGCAATTCAATGTTATAGATTGGAGTTTTCATCCTCTAATCTATATTCCTTTAAATGTCGCTGTCACTGTAGACAACAATTTGCTTTTGAAATATCGATGTGGGTTGAATGACGGGCTCTGCTTTAAGCCACTAATCGTCTTGTTCTTATAACTACATATGATTCTATTATAAAAGGGTCAATATCAAATGAAGAGCTATGGTTGAGATTAAGCGAAAAAAGGAATATGAATGAAAGGAAGAAATAATTAAATGAAACCTAAAGCTAAGCCGTTTTCATGAGCTTCAGAACAGTAAAACGTACAGTCTATAGGGTAAGTACTAGAATTCAATACATTTCTTACTTATACATCAATTTTGAACTTTAGTTTCTTCGTTTCCCTCATATTCTTATTCTGATGCATATTTTGCTTTTATAATTGGATATTACGGTATAGTGGATGTAGGGCTCAACTAGTAAAAGATTAAATATGATAGGCGAGCATATAAAATCTTAAGCTTTAGTTAAGTATTAGACTAAAAACAGTTTATTAACTATTACCCTAAACAGACCAAAAGCTTTGAACTCTCTTAATTTGGAAATGGTAGAGAACCTTAGTGAGAATTATGATTATGTCAACAAACATGCAGTTGCTTGGTTTCAAGGTGCAGGAGGCAAGTCATTTTGCGCTGGTGGAGATGTAAAGGTGCTGTTTGAGAAAGGTTCAACTGTCTAATCTCGACTGACTTTCTTCAAAAAATAATTCACTTTGGACTACAAAATTGCCAACTTGAAGGCTTTGCAGATTTCCTGCTGGGATGGGATTGTGATGGGAGGAGGTGTAGGACTATCAGCTTTTGCGCCTTTTATTATAGCAACGGAAAAGACTGTTTTCGCTATGCCCGAAGTAAAGATAGGATTCTATACGGATGTAGGTTCTGCATATATTTTGGCTAGAATGAGGAATAACATAGGCTATTACCTAGGCATGACAGGAAACACTCTGAAAGGAGAATAAGTTTTTATAGCAGGTCTTGCCAACTATTTCATCCCTAGCAACAAGCTGCAGGAAGTCTACGATGAAGTGGTAAAGATCTCCACTTAAAAGCATTAAAACCTCAAGAATCGAGTGGCCGCAGTGTTGCAGAAATACCACGTAGCTCCAAAAGCGCAGCAAATAGCTGACTAAGAAGAAATCAAGCACTTGTTCGGGTTTGGATCAAGCAAAGCCATCTACCAATAGGCTTTGAAATAAAAAAGTCAATTCCAAAGCAAAATCGTCAAAGTATTTAAATCAGTCTGTCCCGCTTCGGTGGAGTTGGTTTATAGGCTGATTACCATGACTAAAAATATGCAAAATATGACGCTGAGATAGGTCCTTATCCATGACTACATGATACTTGAACATATGGCAACGAATCCGGATTTCAACGAAGGAGTTAGATGCGTTCTCATTTAAAAGGGGTCCACTCCCAAATGGAGCTCAGAAGATCTGCTATCACTGAAGGAGGAGTCAGTTGCGTACTTTTTCAAGCCAATTGTGGGCTCTCAGCCTCTTGAAATTTGATCCAAGATCTTTGAATTTGCCAAAAGCATATATATCTACAAGTGGTTGAAGCTGCTGTGGCTATTTGCATCACTTATCTAGTCTCCATTTGGAAAAGATGAACAAAATGCCAACTTTGCAAACCAAAACTATTTCAATGTCTAATTAACTCTATCAATTATTATAAGTCACAATGATGCAGGCCTTCTGGGGTAGGTACAACTTTTACTTAACCTACTTCCCTCTCGTCATAGGCATCGCCACTGCCTTCGTCTACTTCGAGCAAAACGTAACTGCCCATAAAGTTAGTACTTGTTAGTGAACCTCTCTGCGTAGACTTACTTCTTGGCGACCTCCCTCAACATCCTCAACTTCAGCCTGTTCGTGCTTTCCTACGTCCAGGCGATCAGGGTAAAGACAACTCTGCCCAAGGAGGTGCCTTTCCCGCGCGTGAAGAACCAATTGCGCAACAACCATCCCTACTACATCTACCACAACAAATGCGAAAAGGACGAGGACAGGTACAAACCTAACAGGACCTCGCATTGCAGCAAGGACGGCTGTGTTGTCCGGTTCGTAACTATGCTGGTATCCAGGATCACCACTGCGCGCTCACTGCTAACTGTGTAGGCCACCGCAATCTCAAAATCAATATCCTCCTGACCTTCTATGGAACAGTAGCACATTTCTGACTTAGGTCCTCTTCTTGCAGTTTTTCATCGTCTCCATCTAAAACTACATCCAAATCACTAGAAATGGAGTGAATCCGATGGGGTAGAACGAGGTCAGCCTTTGGATGTTGTTTACCTTTCTCGCTTTCTTCTTCATCATTTCGCTCGCGGGATTGACCTTCAGTGGGCTGAAACTTGCCAGCAAAAACGTCACCTATATCGATTTGCTCAAAGGCAATTTCACGCTCAATGACAAAGATGGAACCAATCCCAACCCCTTTGATCTGTAGTGCATTACTAACTTTGCCACTATTTTCGAAGGAGAAAGATGGACGTTTTGGCTCCCAACTGCTGGAAATATTCGCTATGATGGCACTAAATATCCCATGGTCCCACCCATCACTGATGCCGATAAAAAGACCCTGTTCGAAAATGTGCAGTAATACCTCAAAGACCCAATCTAAAAATCAGTGCCCAAGACATTCGAATAGCTCTACGAAAAAGAGTATCTAAAGTACGAAGACACAATATTCCAATACATGGGAGAATAGTACAACCTTTAGGGCGTGATCTAGAAGCCGAAAGCTTCTCCGAGGGGGAACGAGCCTCTTGAAAAGAAAGAAAGTCTGCTGTAGGCCGAAATTGAGGAAAAGGAAGCAGAGGATATATTGGCCAATGTTTACGGAGAGGCAGAAATATGATAAGCTGGATAACTTATTGTTGTAGTACAGATAGAGAGATAGAAGATAACAATCTAACCAAGTAAATTATTCACTAAGAGAGGATAAAGGCAACTTTAACCACAAATACAGGTTCAACTCGGTTGCAGTCACTTTGGTTAAACATTTAGAGGCAGAAAAGAATAAATTATGGGTAGTGTATTGTTCATGGGTTGCATGGTCTGCCCTCCATCCTTCTCAGCTCCTAGCAAACAATCTCATACTTCTCCTGCACCTTCTCCTTCTCCTTGATGAGTTGCTAGTTTTCAGTGAGCTGCGTTTTCTAGTTGGACATGGTCTCCATCTTTTTCTACAGCAGCTGGCGGTACTGCGTATTTTCTGCCTGCAGCTCAGCCAGTGAGTTCTAGAGGAAGGTCCTGTTCTGGAGCAGGTTGAGGCGGATGCTGGAGTTGTTGGAACTGTGCTCTTAGAACTCCTGGTGGATGTTGCCAGCCATCTCCTGCAGCCTCTCCTTCTTGAGCCTCAGCTCGGCCAGTTCGGCCTCGTACTCCTCCTTGATGGTCTCGACATCGGCCATCATCAGCTTCTCCCGCTGCTTCTCGCATATCTTCTTGTAGAACTTCCTGCGGCACTAGAGCTCTTAGATGATAGGACGGTTGGCCTTGACCATTTTGGTGAGTTCTTTGAGCTGGTCCTCGAGTTTGAGGGCGTAGTCGTGGAGGTTGGGGTTGCTCTGCTGGTGGGAGATGGGGTTGGAAGGGGAGCGACTCATGGCGATGTTCTGCCGTTGGCTGTATGATACTCGCATGATTCTAATAAAATTCGTTAATACTCTATCCCCATAATCTAGTCATTTATAGAAGTCTAGTAGTTATCATAATCCATCTAGGGTATCACTCAGTAGAATTTGCCCTCCCGTTGATCGTAGTACACATGGGCTGAGCTGTTCAGAAAATTGGTCTGCGGCAGGTTCAGCTGCTACAGGGAGCAGCCTTTGCCGCTGGAGTTGGGCTGGTTCTTGACCTCGAACTTCTTGTAGTGTTCTTTGTAGGCTGTGCTATCTTCGAACTTGATCTTTGGGGCCTGCGACAGCGACTGGCTGTAGACTTCGTATGAGGGCTGGAGCAATTTATACTATTTGTAGTCCTACTTGTAGCGTGAGTCTCCTTTGAAGGGGACGTCAGGCTTCCTGTACTCGGGGTATGGGCTTTTGGTAACTTTGGGTGGAGAGGGGGCAGCATAGTGTTATTTGTAGGCAGTATGGTCGTCGAGTTTGGCTGGCGATTGGAAGCCGTAGTCGGGTATCTTGTCTCGGGTGTTCAGGTAGGCGTCTTCGGGGTTCACGGGGTGCTTAAGTTCAAAGGGACGGTAGTGCTCGGTGTATGAGGTGGAGGTGTCAAAGGGCACGTGCGGCCGGACTATGGATTTCTGAATGGGGGGTGGGATACGCCGATGTTTTAGAGTCGCGATTTGTTGAGCTATTCGTTGACGTAGGGCGGCTGCTTGACGAAGGTCTACTTGTAGCGCGTCATCATTGCTTCCGGCGGGTAGTGCCGTTCCCTGTACTTGTACGCCGGCGGCTCCTCCACTTTGACCTTCTGGTGGATCTGCCGATAGTGATTGTTGTAGCTGGTTTAGAAGTCGCCCTTGATTTGGGGGCGAGGGCAGCGGTGGCGTCCTGAGTGGAGGGAGGGGTACCGCAGGTGCAGGTCTCGCAGATGCATTTGTAGTCGCGGTTGGACTGCAGCAGGAGGTGCTACTTGAGGGTGTCGGCGTGGTCGATGTTGGCGGGGCAGTTGGATTGGGCGGGTTGCGTGGGAGGGTGGTTGGCGGGGGTGGTCATGGCAATAAAAATAAGTATGGGGTGATTTCAAGCAGCAATCTAAGATTTAAGCAGACACATTCCAAACAATAAAACATCAAAACGATCTAACAAGATAGGATCAAAACAACGTAACAATATCATAGCAGCAATTACAAGAACAAACAATTAAACAATGAGCTCAATGATAAAATTAAATCTTGATTATTAGCAGCAAATTGCCAATCAATAGTTTTGCTAGAGCAGGTATAATCAAGGGGATGTGGGTGCTGATAAATACTGCGGTGAGTTGATATCATATAATTTCGTAGTGATGTTTGCGGTCCACGGCATGGCCTTCAGCAACGAGCAGGCTGCCAACCCCACCAAGGACCAGAAGACCGGAGAAGAGGTCTACTTCGAGGGCAGCAAGAAGAACGAACTCAACGACCTCAAGAAGTATCTCAAGACCATCGTCTCCGACCCCGAAAAGGACTACTACCGCAAGGAGATCGTCAAAAAGATAATAGCCTACACCACCTCCGGCATAGATACCTCGCGACTCTACCCCGAGCTGGTGCTAGCCTCAGCGACCAAGGACCTAGTCTAAAAGAAGCTCATCTATCTCTATCTCAGCATCTACAGCTCAAACAACACAGAATTCGCACGCATGGCCATCAATACCTACATCAAGGACCTCTCCTCGCCCAACCCCAACGTCCGCACCTTCGCCGCCCGCTCCCTCTCCAACCTCAGGTTCAAGGGCAGAGAGGAGTACGCCCTGCCCGCCTTCCACAACGGCCTCAACGACTTCGTGCCCAGCGTCAAAAGGAGCTGCGTCCTGGGCCTGGCCAAAATAGCAGTAGAGCACAACCGTTCTTCAGCCAACCACGAGCGAGACGAGTCGCTGCTGAGCAAATTTTACGAGCTGCTGCGAGAATAGGACAGCACTCTAGTTTGCACAGCGCTGGAGGCGATAAACTAGGTCGAGGAAGAGGGCATTTCGATGAGTCGCAAGCTAACTTTCTACCTTCTCTCCAATCTGCACAAGTACAGTGACCTGCAGCTGCCCATCGTCATCAACTACCTCGAACTCTACGAGCCCAAGAACGACCAAGAAATAATCGACATCCTCACTGGCCTTGAGCCCAAGCTCAAGAGTTCCAACTCCGCCACAGTGCTGGCCATCAGCAAGGTCTTCATCAAGATGGGCAAACTCAAGTAAGACCTGATGGTCAAACTGCTGAAGACCCTGCGCAAGAGTCTGCTCTCGTTCCTGCACAACGAGCTGCCGGAAATCGAGTATACCATTCTGAGGCACATCGAGTACATCATCCGGGTGCTAAAGACGGATGTGTTCAGTGCGGACTACAAGAAGTTCATGATCGGCGGGCAGGAGCCTTCCTACCTCAAGTCTACCAAGATAAGGCTGCTCAGGCTCAGCGCCAACAAGCACAACTTCACAGATATTGTCAACTAATTCGCTGAGTACCTGTTCGACGAGCTCATCAGTCTGGAGGCAGTCTAGGCCTTGTCCTAGCTGCTGTCCGACGCTACTGAGACCGATGCCAGGTTCATCGCCAAGACCATGGTCAAGAATGTGGAGACTGCTCCTCTGCCGCTCATCTGCAACAACATCATCCCCCTCGTCAGCACCTACTTGCGTCTCTACCCCAAAGAGTTCACCCTCTTCGCCAACATTTTCTACACCCTTGCTGAACACGCCAAGGAGGAGAATTCCCGCTGCTGTGTAATAGAGATCATTGGGGATTTCGGGTAGTTTATCGAGGATGCGCCCTAGTTGATAGCAGTTGGTACCAAGGAGGTTTCAGACAAGGTCAAAATCAGCTTGCTGAGGGCAACCACCAAACTCTTCCTCAAGCGACCAAAGGAAACCATCGGAAAACTGACAGCCCTGCTCAAAAACACTCTGAGTGATGACTAAACTCATCTGCACGTCAAAGACTACGCCTCTTACCTCTACCGAGGGTTGCAGGCAGGCGTGAAAGAGTTCAAAGTGGGTTTCCTGTAGTAGAGGCCTCACCAAAAAGCAATAAAGTTCTAGCCGTAGCAGCTGGAGTTCAACTCCCTCTAGATAATCTACTGCGCCAAGGTGGAGAAGTGGGGGTTGAACTCACTCAAATACATCTAGGTCGATGAGCTCGCGGCCGAGGGGGCGGAGGAGACGGCAGCCGAGTAGCGACGGGAAATCCATGTGGATTTGGAGAGCAAGTTCCAGAAGCTGGAGGTTGAGAACTTTGATATCACCTATACCATGAGTACTGAGTAGTTCGAGAAGTACTGGGAAGAGTACGATGTGGCGTAATTGGTGTGGTATGTAGGTCGTCGATAACGAGGGTTGTCAACAATTTGGAGGTGCTGAGTGAGGAGAATCTGGAGGACCTGTTCAAAGCGTGGAATATAACGGTGTTGGCATCCAACTAAAATGAGCAATAGATCAAGTTCTACACGTTCTGCCGCGTGCAGTCGGAGTAGAAGTACCTGGGTGTGGCCTGCATGGAGTCCTGCTTCGACAAGGCCACCGAAATACTCAAACTCAATATCAAGAGCGACGACGACGAGCTGGCCGGCTTCGTCTCCAGGTACATCGAGGAGTTCCTGCGCATCAACGAAATCATTTGACCTGATATGTGTAACATTATAATAGGATGACTCTAAACTGGCGAATGAGGTTGTGAGGGCAGAAGGAATGCAAGCTGTACAAACCAAGATGGGTGAGACACTACCAACTAGGCATGACTGGGTGAAATTCCTATCTACGTAATTATAGCCAGTTGACCTGGTTTATGCAGCATTATAGCCATTTTGTAGTTATATGAACGATTTTCACTGGCTGCCCCTCAGGCTCAACATCCTCCCCCTCATCCACAAGCAGACGCATCACCTGCTCGACCGCTTCCTAATCATCAGGGCCCAGGTCATGGAGGGCGATATACTCTCGCTACAGACCATCATTGGCATCGGAGAAGTCGTACGCATCTAATTATTAAGGTTGAGCAGAGATTGGCTCAGATTGACGCCTTCTATGTGAAGAATGCCAAAGATACGCGCACTAAGTATCTGTATACGGTGCGTGCTGTTTTAGTGCATATACTTTAGGGGTGCAGACAGTTCGATAAATTCAATGTGGAATAGCCCAACGAGGGAGGTCTGCAGCTATCCAAGAAAGTATAATAAACAGCGAACCGATACAAACACAGCCCATCTCCCTCTCCCAAGTCTTCCAGAGGCAAAAACAAATCGCCAAGGAACAAATATGAGAAGCCAAAGAAAACGTTTTATAACTAAACATCCGTTAACAAGAGACTCTATTAAGCCAGCAAACCCACAGGGAATAAGTCTTCAATGACCGGGTAAAAGAGTGAAATGAGGTTGAGTGACCTCAGGAAAGCGAACGCCAGTAACAAAAGCAAAACCCCCCGCAAAAACCAGCACAATGAGAAAGCACCCAAGGGCAGTTTCCGTAAGGTGTAGGCAGCACAGACGAAGAGCATGCGAGAGTAGAGTGAGACGATTCGCAGGATCTAGTAATAGAAGCGTGAAAACATGTAGAGGATGAAGGATAGCGAGGGGATGATAAACAAGTCGATGAGGGACCTTTCGTAGCTGGTGTTTACGATTAAGATGACCAAGGAGGAGTACAACTAGTTTATGAAGCTGAAGCGGTCCAACAACCATGCATGACACCATCTCATGCATGAACTATCATCTCTCTGACTTGTTTTTGGATGTTACTGTATTACAGAACTCATTACTATCTTAGTGTTGCCTACATCCTATTCTAGTGTTGCCTACATCCTATTCTAGTGGTATATGTGGTTTTAGTGGTTTTATGTGGTATTATAGTGCTGGGATGGGCTTACTGTCACTCAATTCAACAATGTTAGAGATGATTGCTGTACTGATATTGTCTAGCAATAATATGATCATTTGGCCGGCTGGTGGAACACTTCGAATTTGACGACTTGGAAGGGAGGGGGCTCAAGGTAGCTCTCTCTGAGATTCTCCTTCAGGGTTTCTCTCTTCTTGATGGCTCTAGCTAGATATGAAAGTACTCTTCAAGGGTCAGCTTCTTGTCGAGGAAGCTTTCAACCTTTTCGGGACTGAGTGCTTCTGGGTTGCGATTTTCTTTGCTGGCTGGGTCGATAGGCTTGCCTTTTTTCTTGGCTGCGCAGTTGCCCATACGGAAATAGAAATAGAATACAGAAAGAGTATAAACTTATATTAGCACCCTTGGTTATTTCAAATGAGTGATAGAAACAGTTACATTGTCGCAAATGTGCTTCTAGCTGTTATAGGCAGAGTAACCCTTCGGATCTTGATTCAAAAATGGATTTGTATTCTATTTTTGTTTGAAGGGCGCACTTTTCGCTAAATTAGTTATTGAATGCGAGACATCTTTAAGGCATAGATGATCTCAGTTGTTTCACTTCTGAGCCTTAGTTTTGAATTTAGATTGCGATTAGGACTTAAAATGGACTATATAGGGCTCAAAATAATTCAAAATACTCCTCTAAATGTGTAATGTTTCTTTAAGAAAGGGTAAAATGTTGATTTTTTTATCTATGAGCTATAAGAACACTTTTATATGCAGCCGAATCCAATAATTTTACACTCATTATAAACTTTAAGGTCTTAATTTACTAAGATGAAAGTATAAGCCAGCCCCTCTAACTTCTGCGTGGTCAAAGCACTGAAAATAACCGATTATAAGATCACCTCTCTGCAGATAAGCAAACAAGATCTCAGCTAAAACGCCAAACTTGACCCCACAAAACTTTTCATATTGAAGTAGTATGCTTGCAATCGTCAAATCATCTAAGCAAAGGCCATTTAGAGCTGGGTTCAAAAGACCAGAGGTTTACACAATCTAAGCACAGTCGTTTCGGCCTCTGTTCAACAAAAAGACGATAAAATGGAGTTACATGTGGTTTAAAAGTACATGCCATATGGTGATCTGACTGAACTTATTCGTCCTGGATGGGAAATAGACTGTGATTTGCTACTTAATTTGGCCCAAAATGTCAAATCTTTCCATGACCAAGGCATAGTGATTGCAAACTTAAAGCCCTAAAACATATTATTGAGCAAGAATCAGAAATAAACGTTCATTACAGACGCCAGAATACCATTCCTAGATAAAGCTTTCTAAGCCAGCAATGAATATTTCAAAATGAAACAAAATCTTTATACTGCTCCGGAGATAATCGAGGATGGTGAGTATTTTGATGAAGCTGGAGATATTTTGGCTTTAAGCTTGATTTTTTTAGAACTGGCCGCAAATAAAAGACTAAAAGATAGACAAAAGACAAGTATCAATGATCACATCAGTATACTGAAGAAGTTTGGTGAAAATTCTCTTCAAGCTTGTATCAAAGTATTGATAAGAAGCATGATTTGGAAAGATCTAAGGCAACGAGCCTCAATAGAGGAAGTCATAGCCGAATTGAAAAAAATCAAAAATATGCAAATTTCACAGCAAATACTGCCAAACAATGTATAATTCTTCAAACTCTATCTGCCTCTCATGAACTTGTCACCGAATATAGCATTTTATTTGGTTTAGTTTAATGAAAAATTCACGATAACAGTTAACCGTCAGTAGATACAATTCATGGTTGATGATAAATTTTAGCTCTTCAAAATGCAAGTTTCAATAGACGGATGGTCACAAGTGAGCACTATGACTTACAGCTAATTAGGATAGAAGATTAAACGATATTTTAGTAGCATTAAAGAGCTATACTAATTGCTGAGAAGCGAACCGAATAACCTCAAAATTACAAACACAGGCTTTTTGATGTTTCAGTGTGTGAAGAAAGCTCAAAATCAAGATGATTAGTAAAAAACAAAAAAGTCAACAAAAACTATGACTCAGAAGTAACAATACCCCCAAACCTCTTCAAAGAGTCTTTAGGGTGACTCTAAGGGTCCAAAGGACGAACTAACCTAAGCTAAGAAATGATTGTGTTTGAAACGTGTGAATACTATTCAAAAGAACTAAGCATATCATTTTGTACTCATTATTTAAGCTTGGAGGCTAACTTGTACAACTAATTGCCGTCGACTGTCATCTTGGCATTCACAATGGTCTCCATCCTGCCCAGTCTCCCAATGTTCAGTATAGCTTCTTCATAGTCACTTGCTTCAAGAATGTTGAGAGTCATTTGCAGAGTGACCTGCAAATCCATAATGCTTTTAATCAGATGCTCTCTTTTTATCTTTTGGTTCTAGTTTACTCCCTTGGCTGATTTGCTTTCCAAAAATTGGGAAGATTTCAGTACTTTTTCGCTTTTTTGTACTGAAAGACGCTATTACTACTTAGTTTGGCTTAGTTTGGACTTTTGAGATTTTGTTTAAATCGATGTTATGTTTTTTTGAGATTTGAAGGTGCTATACTTTGGCAAGTTGGCTGCACTAAGAAAAGTAGTCTTCTTTTGATCAAATGGTTCCGTTACGATGATGTTCTAAACGGGCAGCATATTGGAACTCTAAAAGTTGTCTAGATCTTGCATTTAGTGCTAAAGCGAGTTATTTATGCTTTGGTCCTGAGTAGCCTTGGCCAGGATGCTTGCATCCAGAGTTTTGGACCTTTCGAAATGCTAGGTTAAATACAGACATCTCAAATATTGCTTTTCTTTTCTATAGAGCTCTTCCAAACCTTCATCTAAACCTTAGCGAAATTAGCGAGAATTGACTTTTTTTACATTTTTTGTGAGGACATTATTCTAATCAACACTCTTTTGGGTCGTAGGCTGCTGTGCCTTGCTTTAGTTTGATAGGTACATCGACTTTGCCTGCGGCCTTTCTACGGATTTTCTATGAGATGTTTCTGAGGCCTTGAAAGATGGGGTCTATGGTTCTATCAACTCTTAATAAGCCGATTCTGGCCAACCAAATCTGTGTTGGTGGGTTTATTTGATGAATTTCTGTGTGTAAGAGGTAGGCGCTTGCATTTTGAATGGTTTAATTAAGGCTTACACTAATTTTATTGAATATTTACAGATCGTTTTAGTCTAAGATCGCAGGGATGCTGAACTTTACTGTTGCTCAATTAATAAGAGTTTTAAAGAGTTATAAACTTTTGCTGTAAAAAAGGAAGTGGAGGCAAAAAGCCTTGAATAAATAAAAAATACAGGTTCTAGAAAAGCAATACTACTAAGAAATCATCATTATACCAAAAACAAACTCCAAACGATGATGGTTTAGGATCCTTTGCTGAAAATGATAAGTCTAAGTGTTGGTTTGTTTATAAAACACTCTATTTCATAGAAGTTAGTGTTTAAATAAGTTAGTATTCTAATTATGTATAAAGATAAAGAAATCAATTCATGCTTTCATTCTCAAGAAGTTTTGGCGCTTTATTTTGCAAGTCTCAGTAACTCTTTACCATCAACTTGCATCTTAGCATTTATAATGGTTTCCATTCGATTCAGTCTCCCCATTTTGACGAGGCTTTCAGTGCTCTCCTCTCCTTACAGTAAGTTCAAGGCTTAAGCTAAGTTTTACTGCAAAAGTTTGATGTTTAAGATAAGTTCTTACTTCTTTTTCAGCTGCATCCCTGCAAAGTTGGTAACTTATGTTCGCTTTGTTGTAAGGATGTTTGACTTTTTTTAGCTAGATTCGGTTTCTTTTTAGCTAACGTTAGAGGGCTTGATAAGGTTGAGAGGCAATTGAGGGCTGGAGACAATTTTCTGTAAATTTTTTGCACTACTAATACTTATTAATTTTTAAGTTTGTTACCTACAAGAGTCGGTAGGCCTGCGGGATTCAGCAAGAGCTTGATGAGCCTTAATACAGTCAACCCTTTGACCGTTCTCAAAGTACTTTAAGGAGTTCAAGCAACTAAAATACGTTTTTTACTTAGCTTGCATTAATTACAAACTTTATTCTTCTATTTCATGAGAGGAAGAATTGGCTTTAAAAGAAGACAATAATTCAAAATTATCGAATGTCGATTTTTTAAATTAATAAGTATTCTTTTTTTTTGAATTTCTCTATTCTTTTTTGGAAGAACGAGTAAATGTAAATTATTAACATTCTTCTTCCTTTTCCATATTACTGTTTTCATCATATCTTACAAAGCCTTTCTGATTCTTTTTTATAGATTTCTTGTTTGTATCTGATTTGTCTTCATTAATGCTCACAATTAAGTCAGAGCTTAACACTTTAGTGATTTGACGTTCAGTGGCAGCTGTTTTAGTACTACTATGCTTCATTAGATCAAAGAAGTTTATTTGATAATATTATAAAATAAGAAACATTCAGAACTGTTTATCAGATTAAAGGATCTTCGAAAAGTCAAGCTCAGTCCTTTCACTATCGGCATCTCCCTATTAATGGTCCTCTTTTGTTGGCATAATTGTCTTTGTAGGAATCAGTTAGGATTTCTGCAATTTTATGTTGTATTTAAATGAAATATAACTTATACCAGTAAATAGCATACAACTATTAAGGATGCCTATAATCAAGGTTGATCAAAAACAATGTACTTAATCAAGATCATGATCCCATTTCATGGCTTTTAGTTACTGTCTTTAAGAAATTTGATTATTTCATCGTTTCCCACTAACATTCGTTATTTGATCATTCTGCTTATAGTGTACAGTCTCATTATCTATTAGTTTTCGGCCTCAGGACAGTTATTCTGGGTAGAAAAGTATTCTGATAGAATGTTGATGTTATTTTGTATGAGCTTCAAGTCATTAGCAATTTCATGCTTTATCTTTACAATAACCTCATTATTTGAAGGTAAAGTCTTTTTTTTGCGAGCGAAACTTGCCCTCCTGTCGCTCATAGGGGTCAGAGGAGAGTTATTAGTTGAAGAAGATGAGTCTTTGTCCATAGGTTTAGTTGCCAGTTAATTCAAATGAATGTAGTCTCTGAGGGTGAGTTTCTTATTGGCAACTTTTCCAGCCTACTGCTTTTTGTAGGGAGATTCTTGAACTGTAGGTATGACTACATGAATGTCAGGCCTCCTGATAGTTTACTTGCCTTGATTTCTAATTGACGACTGCATTGCTAAATCCTATTTTAGCAATTGACTTGAATTAATGGGCTTAAAGTATGGTTACTGGAAAGACTCTTAGAGGTTTTGGGAGTGTTAAGACTCAACTTAAGAACATCTAAGGCTGGCCAGAAGCTACTGGTTTTTGGTTGAGTCACTTGGCTTTTTTTCCTTCAATCCCCTTTAATCGCGAGTTTCTTGAATTTTTGACTGAAAAACAGGCGTTTTTTCGGTGTCTCTTTTGATTTCATTGATCATGATGTTCATCTAGTTGTCAGAATAGGTGACTTTGTATTTTTGCATTTCCTAAGGCTTCTTTAGCTTTTTAACTTCCTGATTTTCTGTAAAGTTGGTGAAGTTGTTAAGTTGAGAAATGTTGTTATTGGTCTTGGCAATTGACATTTTCATCGTCATTTCATCAAAGGAACTAGTGTTGTATAATGAGTTGACATATTAGGTGCCGATTTTGGGTTGCTTTTGAGAGGCTTGCTTCTATTCCTTTGATCCCAACTCTGCTGCGCTTTTGGAACGCATTAGATCCAGAATATTCTCTTGGTAGCTTTGAATCTGCATCAGACATAAAATACCATAAGACTTTGTTCTAGACCGTTCAAAGAGTTTTATTCATATCTTTTGGCTTGTGCCTTATTTTCTTTGATATTTCTGTTGTTGACTCTAGGTTCCATGACCTCGTTTTAGTCTTCAGCGTTTAGTCTTATCGAGGAACATTCGAAACCTTCCCTGAACTACTCCTAGTTGATTGCAAAATTTTTCAGTAAATTTTTCCGCATTAAAAAGCAAGTTAATTGATAATAAAAGGGCTAAGAAATTATGGTATTCTACTTGCATCAAGAAACTCTTAAAAAGTGGATTACTTCATACAAAAAAACTCATGAAATGAGAGCTAACGGAAGCAGCTGAAGTTTTTTAAAAGCATTGGTTAAGCATTCAAATATCAGTAAAATCATTTGATTGACTGTCAAAAAAGCAAATCCTACTTTTGGAGTGCAGTGTAGTCAATGCATTAATAAAGAGGCTTATGACTCGTTTTCCTCCGCTGTCGAATCCCTTCACTCTTTTTTTCTGATTTTCTGTACTAACTCATACTTTTGTCTTCCAATAACTCTGCGTTATCAGCGATCAAATTTAAGGTCCCTTCATTTTCATCAAAAACTAATTTATCAAACATTTTGTGAATATTTCCGCCACAAAATTCCTCAACGAAATGCAAAGCTTAGCCTTTATCTATCTAAATAACTTTGAGCTCTTGATCCGTCTTGAGATCCCCAAGGATAACACACTTGGTCTCAGTGAATTTGATGGTGATGATGAACTTTTTGTTGCCGATTAGCTTGAGTTTGGAGAGTGTGAAGTCTTCAGGATTATTCCTC
>Ga0316217_10002402_pt1 | contig 22575 bp, 17 predicted proteins | sample 1anoAmetaG_FD_203633 | JGI IMG/M metagenome (GOLD analysis project Ga0316217, IMG submission 203633) | Freshwater microbial communities from Trout Bog Lake, Wisconsin, USA - 1anoA | ecosystem: Environmental > Aquatic > Freshwater > Lake > Hypolimnion/Profundal zone | place: USA: Wisconsin...
AGTCGCATTCTTGGCCTTGCCCTCAGCCATGACGGTTATACTGGATGCTATTGACAGACTTCCACGCGCTTGGCCTGTTAAGCGCAAGCGTCTTGGAGGCGTCGACCATGAATTTCATTTAGCAATAGTCGATTTAGCTTATCGACGGATTCATGTCAGATATTTTGTTGACAAAGATGATATATGTTACCTGGTGGCGGTATGGGTAGATGGGCATGATGAACCTAATTATACGACATTTGATTGATCTTATCTGACTGCAATGCCTTATTATGCGATTCACATGTCAGCCAATGTTGACAGGCTGGTTTTCAATCACCACTGCTAGAATAACTCAACCCTCCCTTTTCATTAGGGGCGGGTTTTTTATTCGCCAGGACGGCAATCTTTTTACCTGCAACGGCACCGCAACTGACAGCAAAACACCGGCGCAGGAACCGGGCGGGCCAACCATAGTTCAGGCATTTGGGGTTTTGGTTTTCAACACCTTTGTGAACCGGCTAGTTCCCGAGGAGCGCCCCCTTTTTTTATGCCTGCAGTTGATTGTCTTGTCGAGGCGGATATGTCACTGACTGCCCGCTTTGCCTGCTAATCGCTCACGGTATAGGAACCGTCTGCTTTGAACTCAACGTTGGCGTTTAGGAACTTGACCGAATACTCCTTCCCATTGACCACGTCGAAGGCCATCTCGGCCCGGATGCCGGTGCTGCAGTAGAACAGTATCTGTTTCCCTTTGGGGAGTTCCGCGAACCGTTTCGCCATCTGTTCGGCCGGTATGTTTACGGCATTTGGGAGGCGTTTCTTGGCGTACTCTTCAGGGGTGCGGACATCCACCAGGATTGTCCCTCTCGCAAGGCCATTGAGGAACTCGGCCGAGCCCATCTGGTGGGGGCCGAGTATCTTCCTGTAGGCGATCCGGCCACCGGTGGCACCCTTGGCCAACTCAAATCCGCTTTGGTTCCACTCATTGATCCCCCCGGGGAATCCGGTGACGTTGGTGTAGCCCCAGTCGCGGGCAGTGCTGATCGCTGATGCAACGTCGCTTTCCTTGTCGCCGTAGAAGACCAGCTGAGCTCCCTTGGTACTTGGGAACTTTTTCTCCCACTCTTCAAGCTGCGCCAGCGGAATGTTGACGGCTTCGGGGATATGTCCGCTGGCGGCAGCTCCCGGCTCGCGCAGGTCAACCAGCACGACATTGCCATCCTTCAGGAAAGAGGCCACCGGTACCAAGTAATGCTCGGTTCTAACCCAGTCCGGTTCTCCACCCGTATAGACCTTCACATTGCTGTAACCAAGTGTGCGTGCCATCTGAGCGGACTTGTGGCTCAAACCGCAGGAGACGCCTCCGCAGTAGAACACCAACAGGATGCCTTTTTTGGGCGGCAGTAGCTTCGCGCCATCCTTTTCCAAGGCAGAAAGCGGGATCGAGATTGCCGTCGGGATGTGTCCTGCCGCGTACTTCGCCGCGGGACGCGCATCGACCAATAAGTAGCCCCTTCCCTTTTTACCCCTAGCGATCAGCCCTTCGATTTCTTTTACCGTCATACTACCAACCCCTGCTGGGAGTTTCGGGATGACCCTGGTGATCCTGGTTGCCAGGTTGTCGTCGCCGTCATGCTGGTATTCGATGGCGAGATTCTCTCCAGGGAGGATTTCCTTGGCGCTTGGGACGTTCTGGAAGGAAGTCTTGTCGTTAAAACGTACGATCATTGCCGGCTTGCCGGTCCGATCGATCGCCATGGTCTTTGACTTGTTGGCGCAGGCGCGAACCGATCCTTCCACCGTGAGGGGGACTGCCCCTGCGCGGGCCAGCGTCGCACCGAGCAGCAGCGTGAACAGCAGCGCGTTTCCGGTTCGGCCAAAAGATCTTTTCATGGCTCATATCTCCTGTCGGTTGTATTAGTCCAAAGGTTTTGCATTTATTATTGATAATAAACGCTTTGCTAAAAGGCATTCGATAGAGTAGAAAACCTCAGCTCCATTCCTATTGCAGGTAACTATACCTGCATCCTTGAGAAGTGCCAAGTGGTGCGAAATTGCCGCTTGCGAAACCTTTAGTGATTCACAGATCCTTGATACATTGCACCCTCGGCTCTGGAGTTCGTTCAGTATCTTGATCCGAAGCGGATGACCAACTACTTTAATAATTATAGATTCTGTAACAAACTCTCTGTCTACAGGGAAACTGGCTTGGAGGAGTGACACCATAGGAAAATCCTTTCAGGTGGCTTGGTGGCTGTTGTTTCTGGACAGGCAAGGATAAGCGCAGGAGTCACACCTATCCCGACCCTGCAGACGATCAACGGCAGGTCTTTTGTGGCAGCTTAGGCACTCCAAGTTTTTCCAAAATCGTCATCATGGGGCACCAGTTGGTAAAGCCGGACTGGAACAGGTTCAGGCCGATGAACGCGGTGAACCAGAGCCACCTCTGATCGACGTAGTGGGCAAGGACCAGGGATAACAGTGTAAAAGCGCCGGCAATAAGTCTTAACAGTCTGTCGATGTGCATTGGGCTGCTCCTTTTGTAGTGTAACTTGCTGAATTATGTTTTCCCACCGGTATTAAGCCATTTCGTTGTTCGTAAACGGAGATTTTCCGTTCAGTTGTTAAGTCAAGGCCCCGGTCTCAGGTTGCACGCCTTTGGCCAAAAGCATATCTGCCACTTTGCCGGCTACGCTTGAGGTGAGCTTAACGCAGCCGCTCTTGCCATGTGAGGTGAGGATTTTGCAGCAGGTAGCTCCGTTCTCCTGCTTAAACCAGCGGTGCATCTCCTGCGTCATGGTGGTAACGGCCTTCTTGTCGCCATTCATGACAAGTCCAAGTGCCATGGTTCCACCGGAGACCGCTCCGCAGATGCACCCGGCCCCCGATCCGCCTCCGAATCCGCCGGCTAGTTGCACCACATTGCCTGGGGTCTGTGGTGCGAAAAAGTGCCTGATCGATGCAAGCACTGCCTCGGCGCAGTGCATTTTCCCGGAGCGGTAGAGCCGATCCGCTTCCTGTGCGACCTGCGCTGCAACATCATGGTATTCATCTGCCGTTTTCTTCTTTAACCCGAACATTCTGCCTCCAATCCGTTATTTTGGTGTCTGCGCTGGCCCCACCAGCCCACGCGAAGTCGTTCTCGAGGCTATCTTCCGATATCCTCAGCCGCCTGCTTAACCGTTCGCCGCTCCTTCCAGGACTCCACCATGAAGTAAAGGATCGGGATGGTGATCCTGGAAAGCGTCGTAGACGCGATCTCGCCGCACATCATGGCAAGTGCGAGCCCCTGAAAGATCGGGTCGAACAGGATCACGAAACTTCCGACCACGACGGCCGCGGCTGTCAGCAGCATGGGACGGAACCTGACCGCACCGGCGTCTATGATAGCTTCATCGAGTGGCATTCCCTCGCGGCGACGCAACTCGGCGAAATCGATCAGGATGATGGAGTTACGGACGATGATGCCGGCAAGCGCTATGAAGCCGATCATGCTGGTTGCGGTGAAAAAGGCACCCATCACTGCGTGCCCCGGCAGGATGCCGATCAGGGTGAGCGGAATCGGGGCCATGATAACGATCGGCGTGGTGAAGTCCTTGAACCAGGCGACTACCAGCACGTAGATGAGGATCATGACCGCGGCGAAGGCGGCACCCAGGTCACGGAACACTTCATAGGTGATGTGCCATTCGCCATCCCACTTGATTCCAGGGCGCTCCTCGTTCCAGGGTTGACTCGCGGCCCGTTGTTCAATCTGGTATCCGCCGGGGAGCGCGATCTTGTCGATCTCCTTTTGCATTTTCAATATCGCGTAGACCGGCGCCTCGATGACCCCGGCCACGTCGCCGGTGACGTATACTACGCTCTTCAAGTTCTTGCGGTAGAGCGATTTGTCCTCCACCCCCGGCACCACGCGCACCAGCTCGGAAAGCGGCACGTTCCCTTTGGAGCCGGCGACGTAGACGGAGGAGAGCGAAGAGAGGTCGCTGCGCGAACCGACCGGCAGACGCAGGTTTATGTAGATCGGTTCTTTCTCCCCGGCCACATGCATGAGGCCGGCATCGGTCCCCCCCACAGCAATCTGCAGTGTACCCACTACGTCCGCCGCGGCGACCCCGGAAAGCGCAGCCTTCTCCCGGTCCACCACGAAGCGGTAGCTTGGCTGGTCCTCCTCCTGATACCAGTCGGTGTCAACCACGCCCGGCGTAGCCTTGAAGATCTCCTTGACCTTGGCGGCGATAGCGACGCGGCTCGCCTGGTCGGGGCCGTACACCTCGGCCACCAGTGTCGAGAGTACCGGTGGCCCGGGCGGGATCTCCGCCACCTTGAGGCGGGCGCCGTAGCGGTCGGCGATCGCCTGCAGCCCGGGGCGGATCCTTTTCGCGATGTCGTGCGACTGGTCGCGGCGCTCGTCCTTGCCCACCAGGTTTACCTGGATTTCGGCCACATTGGCGCCCTTCCTCAGGTAGTAGTGCCGCACCAGGCCGTTGAAGTTGAACGGCGAGCTGATGCCGACATAGCTCTGGAAGTCGGTCACCTCAGGCACCTTCCTGAGGACCTCTCCCATCTCGGCGATCATGCGGGCGTTTTCCTCCAGCGTGGTCCCCTCCGGCGCGTCGACGATCAGTTGCAGCTCGCTCTTGTTGTCGAACGGGAGCATCTTCACCGTAACGAGCTTGAAGTAGACCAGCGAGCAGGAGAGCAGCAGCAGGACGACCACCAGCGACAGGAAGCTGTAACGCACGATTTTGCGGTGCAAGAGAGCCCCCATGACGCGCCGGTAGGAGCGGGTCATCCAGGATTCCTCGGCTTGGGCCGAGCTGCCGAAATGGGACTCGCCTTTCATGAAGCGGTAGGCGAAGTAGGGGGTCACGGTGAGTGCGATCAAGAGCGAGAAGATCATTGCCATGGAGGCGCCGACCGGTATCGGGCGCATATACGGGCCCATCAGGCCGCCGACGAAACCCATCGGGAGGATGCTCGCGATGACAGCGAGGGTGGCGAGCATGGTCGGGTTGCCGATCTCGTCCACGGCGCGGATCGCCGCCTCCAGAGGCTTCAGCCTCGTCGTGGTGAAGTAGCGGTGGATGTTCTCCACGACGACGATGGCGTCGTCCACCAGGATGCCGATGGAAAAGATCAGGGCGAACAGGGTGATCCGGTTCAGCGTGTAGCCGATTCTGTTGAAGATGAACATGGTGAGGGCGAGTGTCACCGGAATGGCGATGGCCGCGACCGCACCGGCGCGCCACCCCATGAAGAGGGCGATCAGAACCGTTACCGAAATCGCGGCCAGGAACATATGGAACAAGAGTTCGTTGTTCTTATCCTTCGCGGTCTCGCCGTAGTTTCTGGTGACCGTCACCTGCATCTCGGCGGGGATAATCTTCCCTTTCTGGAACTCCACCCGCTTGACCAGGTCCTCGGCGAGCCAGGTGGCGTTGGCCCCCTTTCTCTTGGCGACCGATATGGTCACCGCCGGGTAGTCTCCGGCTCCCCCCTTGATTCCCTTGCCGGCGGCAGCGGGGCCCAGTCCGAAGAAGACATAGTTTTTCGGATCCTGGACGCCGTCGGTTACCTGCGCCACGTCCTCGAGGTACACCGGCCGTCCGTCCTTGACGCTCACCACCAGCCGCTTAGCGCCGGCCGCGCTAGTCAGGAAACTCCCCGCGTCGAGGATGTAGTCCCGGTTACCCGAGGAGATATCCCCGACGCGCCGTGCCACGTTGGCCTTCTCGAGCGCCCCCATGACGGCAAGCGGCGCCAGTCCGAAGGCCGAGAGTTTACCCGCGTCGAGGCGCACCTTCAATTCCCGGGGGAGTCCCCCCTTGATCTCGGTCTCCCCAACGTTGTCCGCCTTTTCCAGCTCATCGCGCAGTTCCTGGGCGACACGTCTCAGCGCGTCGTGGTCGTAGCGCTCGCTCCAGAGGGTTAAGCAGAGGATCGGGACGTCGTCGATCGACTTGGGTACCACCAGCGGCTCTAAGGATCCGGGTGGGAGCAGGGTGCGGTTGCTCATCATCTTGTTGTAGAGCTTGACGAGCGACTGCTCCATGTTCTCGCCCACCACGAAGCGGACCGTAACGATCCCCATGCCGGGACGGCTCGCCGAGTAGACGTACTCGACCCCCTTGATCTCCCAGATCTTCTTCTCGAACGGTTCTACCAGCCGTTGCTCCACCTCTTTGGGGGAGGAGCCCGGCATCGGGAGGTAGACGTCCACCATCGGGACCACGATCTGCGGCTCTTCCTCGCGAGGCGTGGCAAGGATGGAATAGAGCCCCAAGAGCAGCGCAGCGCCGACCATGAGCGGGGTGAGCTTGGAATCTATGAAGGCGCGGGCGATCTTTCCCGCGAAGCCAAGGTCATTCATGCTTTTCTCCAGTGACAATCATTCGACTTTGGCGCCGTCCGACACCTTTTCTGCGCCAGCCGTCACGATCCTCTCCCCGTCGCCGAGCCCGGATAACACCTCGACACGGCTCCCAACCGTTTGGCCGAGCTTTACCAGGCGAAGCCTCGCGATCCCTTCCTTGGATACCGCCCAGACCGAGGTCAAGGCTCCCCGCTGGACGACGGCTGCAACCGGAACGGTGATCCCCTGCCGTTGCCCCACTCTGAAGAGCGCCTTGCCGAAGCTTCCCGATCTCAACCCCTTTGCCGCGAGATCCAACTTCACCGTGAAGGTGCGGGTCGCCGGATCAACGGTCGGCACGACCTCGGAGATGCGCCCCGATGTGCTCGCATCCCCCAGCTCAATCCCGACCTGATCGCCCAGTTTCAGCTTTCCCAAGAGCCCCTCGCCGGCAGCTACCTCAAGGCGGTAACCGCCATCGCCCTCGACCGTCACAAGAGGCGTACCCGGGAACACCGTCTGTCCCACCTCCACTTGCTTTGCCACGATGAGCCCGGAGACCGGAGCGCCCACCTTGCCGTAGCCGGCTATGGTCCCCGCTCCCCTGGCACCCTGTCTGGCCTGACTCAGACGCGCCTCGGCCCGCGCCACCCCCTGGAGTGCAACCGACTGCTCCATCTGGCGTCCTTCAAACTCTTGCGGCGTCACAGCCTTCTCCTGGAAGAGCTTGCGGTAGCGCTCGAAGGTGGCGTCGGCGAGAGTTTTGCGCGCTCGGGCCTCGTCCAGCGCCCGGGCCGCCTCGTCCACGCCGGAGGTGGCACCTGCCGCAGCCGCCCCGGCTTCGGCGGCCTCTATGGCAACCAGGAGCTTCCCCTTGGCGACCCGCTCCCCCTCCTTCACGTACACCCCTGTTACGTTACCGGCAATTCTGGCGCAGACGACCGCCTGGTTGCGAGCCTTAACCGTGCCTACAGCCTCCTGGATTTCCGGGATCGACTCCAGGGCGAGCGCCGCAACGCTCGCCCCCTGTACCACCACGGGTTTGCTTTGAAGAGCCGGTTCCAGTTCCTTCTTGCCGCAACCCAGCGCCGACAGTATCAAAAGGGCACTAACCGCCCTGCGGCTGATTCTCATCGCAACACCTCCTTCATGAATACACCCGAGGCAAAATATAGCTGCGCAGCCGACCTGCGGTAGCTGTTCTCCACTTCGACCAGAATCGCCCTGGACCGGTTCAAGGCGGCCTCGGCGTCCATCATTTCGACCATGGGCGACAGCCCGTTCTCGAAACGCAGGCGCACCAGGCGCACCCCCTCCCGGGCAGCCTGCACGGCCGCGCGGGCGGACTCCAGTTTCAGCCCGGCCTCCTGGCGGCGCAGCACCCCTTCGGTCACCTGCAGCGCCACTTCCCTGCGGTCGTTTTCCAAAAGCTCCGCCGCCGCGTTTCTGGCCAGAGCCGCCTTTCCCTTTTCGTGGGAGCGCCTGTTGCCATCAAAGAGGTCCCAACGCAGATTGACGCCGACGCTCCAGGAATCGTTGTCATAGCCTAGCGGCACGTTGCGGTCATTTACCTGGTAGGCCGCGGAGGCATAAATGGTCGGAAGATAGGAGTCCCTAATCTGCCGTAAGGCAAGGTCTCCCTTCTCCACGCTCTTCTGGGCAGCTCTCAGCTCCGGCCGGTTCTGCTGCGCCAGGAAAATGAGATCTCCCTGGGAGGGAAGCTCGGCCAGATTCGGTGCCTCGCCAGGCTCTTCCGAGATATCAAGGGGTTCCCCAAGCCTGCCTCCGGCGGTGAGGTTCAGCCTCAGGCGTGCCAGTAGCAGATCGTTAGTTGCCGAGATCTGCAGTTGCCTCGCCTCGGAAAGCTCCGTTGCCGCGCGCAGTTGATCCGAGGTGAGGCCGACCCCGTCCTTCTCGCGCACCTGAGCCAGGCGGGCGTGCTCATTGGCATCAGCCACCTGCTGGTCCGCTATGTCGCGAAAAGCCCGGGCTCTGCGCACATCGAGGTAGGCGTTGTAGACTCGAAAGGCGACCTGTTCTCTGGTCAAATCCAGGGAGATCTGCGAGGCCTCGGCATCCTTACCCGCCAGATCGACTGCGGTTGAGATGCCGAAATCGAGCAGCGGCTGCTCCAGTTTCAAGACAGTCTTGAAGTCGCCCCTTGCGTCGGGGTGGTTCAGGGTGTTTTTTGAGAAGTCACTATCGGGATTGATGCGTCCCTCGTCCAACTTCATCAGGAAAACGCTGCTCGGGGTGTTGGAGAGTAAGGCTCCGCTTTCCAGATGGACCCGGGGGAGGTAACGGCTCCGGCTGACGGCAACCCCTTCCTGTGCGGCTCCCTGCTCCATGGTGGCGGCCTTCAGCAGATGGTTGCTCTCAAGGGCGCGGTTGACCGCATCGCGCAAGGAAACCTCCTCCCCGAAGGCCGGTGCCGCAAAGGGGGCAAGCATGCAGGCAACCAGCAGTACGACCTTTTTGTTCACTCGGTACCTCCTGACGGGAACATGAAAGCTTGAGTCAATGGTATGAATATATGAATGTGTATATATATTAGTAACAACCTCTTGTCAACGCAATATACGATTTTTTCCATCGGCCACCAATTTATCATTAGAATGACTTTGACTTTACCCCCGAGATGCCTTAATCTGAGGCGCCAGTAGAGCTGCCCCTGACTTCAGGAGACGGTAATACCAATGTCCATAAAGCTGCTTATCATCGACGATGAGGTGGACTTTCGCGAGAGCATCGCCCTCTATTTCCTGGACGCGGGATTCACCGTTTTCGAGGCGTCAAACGGTCGGGAGGGGCTCGAGGTTTTTGGACGGGAGCGTCCGGACATCGTCTTCACCGACCTGCGCATGCCCGTCATGGACGGCTTCGAGGTCATTGCCGAACTGAGTTCCTCAAGCCCCGACACTCCGATCATCGTGATCTCCGGAGTGGGACTCGTGAAAGAGGTGATCCACGCCATACGCCTGGGCGCCAGGGATTACCTGGTAAAACCGATTCTCGACATGGACGCGCTGAAACTCGTGCTGATGCGGGCTTTGCGTGAAAATTCGCTGCTGAAGGAAATCGACTCTCTCAAGGAAAAGCTCCTGAGAGGGCAGTTGAGCCATCAGGATGCCTTTGCCCCGATCAAGACCCAGAACCCTTCCCTGATCGCCCTCATGCAGTATCTGGAGGCAATCGCACCCTCCGCGGAAGCGGTGCTGATCACCGGCGAAACCGGAACGGGAAAGGAGCTGCTGGCCCAGGCGGTTCACAAGATCAGCGAGCGCAGGGGGAGTTTTGTCCCGGTCAACGTCTCCGGACTTGACGACCAGATGTTCACCGACACCCTGTTCGGCCATGTCAAGGGTGCCTTCTCCGGCGCGGACCAGCGCCGCGGAGGGCTGTTGACGCAGGCCGACGGCGGCACCATCTTTCTGGACGAGATAGGGGACCTGAGCGAAACCTCGCAGATCAAGTTGCTGCGCCTATTGCAGGAGCGCGAGTTCTATCCGCTCGGTTCGGATACGCCCAGAAGGTCGGATGCCCGGGTGGTCGCCGCAACCAACCGCGACCTGCGCGGCTTGGTGCATGCCGGCGCCTTCAGGCAGGATCTCTACTACCGCCTTTTTGCTCACCAGATAAAGATCCCGCCACTGAGAGATCGTGACGGCGATCTGGCGCTGCTTCTGGACTGTTTCCTCCAGGACGCCGCCCGGGCTTTCGAGAAGAAGAAACCGACCTGTCCTCCCGAACTCTGTTCCTATCTCGCGGCCTATGCCTTTCCCGGCAATGTCCGTGAGTTGAGAGCCATGGTCTTCGACGCGGTGGCGAGGCACGGTCATGGGGTCCTTTCCATTGACAGTTTCCGCAAGGCGATTGGCTCTGAATTCCACCCAAAGGGGCCTTCCACTGACACTTCGAAGCCTTCTGTCATACTGCGTTTCCGTGATGAGGAGCGCATGCCCACCCTGGACGAGGCCGAGTCCGTGCTGATTGAACAGGCGCTCGATCTGGCACACGGGAATCAGGGCGTCGCAGCAAACTACCTGGGCATCTCCCGTAATGCCCTGAACAAGAAGATCATCCGCAGCAGGGATCACTCCCCGTCCTGAACAATTGTTTTGTTGTAGCAGCGGCTTCAGCCTCAAGGGGCTTGAGTTAACCGAGACAAACCCGTCGCGCCTCAAGGTGCTCCTACCTGGTTGATCTGCTTATTCGGTCCCCCACAGAGGGGAGCTTCTCCCTTTTGGAGACCCCTGGGACAAAAGTCCCAAGTGCGCCATTAGTACCATCCCGTTAAAATTCAGATATCTTCTGCCTCCAGCCCTTTTCTGCTCAAGAACCTGATCCAATTGTCTCAAGGGTGTTTTCTTCTGTGTTTCCCTATCTATCCAATTAAAAACAATAAAAATTCTGGCACTGTGATTGCTCTGGTAAGATTGTTTAGTTGGCCCTGTGGGTATCTGCAGAGGCTATTTGCTGTTTTGAACAGAGAGCTGGAGACAATAATCCCGAAAGGAGCGGCACTATGAAGAAATTGATGAAATGTATCCTAGTCGTTGTGGCAGCCTGTTTGCCACTGTTGTCGGCGCACTCGATCCGGGCAAGCGAAACGGGGGGGGGCGCGCCGAAGGTGGCGAACGAGCCTGAGTCTGTGCGTACCCTTGAGGGGTATGTGGAGCAGGAGAAGGAATTCTACGATTACCTTAAGAAAAATCACCCGATCTTCAAGTACGAGAAGGCGGGGAAAATGATCGGCAAGTACCAGATCTCCGACCGTGAGGAGGAGTTCGTCGAGTTCGGAGGTGGCAAGGAGTACGCCAAGAAGGTCAACATGCAAACTGCGATGACCTACCGCCTCGGCATGGAGTCGATCCTGGACCTGCCCAACAAGTTCGTGGGAGCCAAAAAGTGCGGCGAGTGCCACCCCGCGCAATACGAGAAATGGAGCCGCTCGCGCCATGCCCTGGTGGTGCGTTTCCCCGACGAGATGGTCGAGTTGCCCAACAAGGACCTGAAGGCGCCGCTTTACGGCACCAAGGACCTCGCCATCCTCCCCAAAGGGATCACGCCGGACATGGTGTACGCCATCCTCGGCACGCCGCGCACCAAGTACGGCTACCTGGACGCCTGGCTGGTGCGCGGCACCTACCACATCGAGGACGGCCTTTTGCGCGACCTCACCGGCACGCTGGTTGCCGGCGGGAACCAGCATTCGCGCCACTGGGGTGAATCGCTCACCCCTGAAATGGCCAAGAAAATCGCCGCATTCGTGCCCGGATTCCCGACCAAGCTGGAGGATTTCGGTGACAACGGCTCCAGCGTCTGGGGCATGACGTCCTACGGAGCCAAGTACAAGAAGAATTTCCTCTTCCAGCCGGCCAGTTCCTATTGTGAAGTCTGCCACAGCTTCAAGTTCGACTTCAAGAGCCAGAAGGAACTCATCGCCGCCTTGGGCAACCCGGTGGAACTGCGCAAGCACACCATCAACAAGGGGATCACCTGTGAGGAGTGCCATGGCGCTGGCGCGCACCTGGTAGGGGCGCGCGGTGCCGGCATGCCGTCCAACTGCGAGCGTTGCCACCAGCGTTTCGCCTATAACGAGGACGAGGCCAAGAAGGATCCGAAACACCAACTGAGCTCATTCTTCAAAAGCGCCTGCCCCGCCTGCGGCACCGAAGGCTCGCAGTCCTTTTACACCAAGCATGGCGAGAAGGGGATGAGATGCGGGACCTGCCATGATCCCCACGAAGTGACCCAGAACGACTGGAAAGACCCCTACACCGTCCCGGGACTCAGGAAACAGTGCCAGGACTGCCACAGCGCCCAGGCGGATTTCTTCAAAAACAACACGGCCCACGGCACTCACAAGTGCTCCAGTTGCCACATGCCGGTCATGAACAGCTGCGAGAATTTTGGTACCATTCAGTACCCCGACAAGGCGGGCTTCGACAACACCCGTGCCGCCCACATCTGGAAGATCAACGTCTCCGCGGACGAGAAAACCCTTAACCCGCCGGACGGCCAGCCACGCAATTTCAAGGGCGCCTGGCGCCTCACCAAAAAGGACGGCAGACCGTACATCGACCTGATGTGGTCCTGCGGCCGGACCAGCTTCAGCGACGGCAACCTGCTCAATGCGGGCGGCTGCCACTCCGGCGCGCAGTCACAGCTTCCGAAGGACCTGCACTTCACCGACCAAAAGCAGATCTACAACGTGGTTGTCGGCTGGCAGGGGCCGATCAAGGAGTCGGTGCAGGGGCTCAAGGCGAATTTCGCAGCGCTCGATCCGCAGCTGGTGGCTTCCAAAAAGCCGCAGACTCAGAAAGCCCAGATCCAGGTCATGGTGAACCAGGCCAAGGACATCGTGGCGGCTGTCGAGAAGGACGGTTCCTGGGGCGTCCATGCCCCGGAATACACCCTGAAAAAGGTGAAGGAAGCGGAAACACTGGTAAAGGGCGCTCAAGCCTCCCTGATGTGACCCACTCATAATAACTGCGACCCGGTGAGTCACAGCGCCGGGCCGAGCTTTGGACATGGTGAAGGAGTTTGCTCGTGACCTGTAGAAATCTGAAAATATCGGCGCTGCTCCTGGGTGCGCTGACAATAGCCGGTATCCAGGCCGGCGCCAGCTGGGCGGTGGGCGCGCAATCCGGTACCCAGGCAAGTACTGCGACAGGAGCCGGAGTTGCTGCTGTCTCAGCGCCAGCCGGCGTGCTCGCCAAGGTAAACGGCGCGGCCATCACGCGCGCCGAAGTGGACCGCGCCATCGCCATCTTCCTGGCCCAAAGTCGAGCTTCCCATGACCTGACACCCGATGCGCGCAAAGAGGCAGAAAACGGCGCAGTGGAACAGCTTATCAGAGCGCAGCTGCTCTACCAGGGCGGACTGAAATTTGTTACCGAGGACCTGGAAAAACAGGTGGCGGCACGGCTAGCCGAGGTAAAAGCGAAGTTTCCCTCGCAGTCCGCGTATGATGCCGCCTTGAAGACCAACAATATGATCGAAGCCGAAGCTCAGCAAATAGTGCGCCGCGACTTGGTGGCCGCCAACCTGCTGGAAAAGGAGGTGATAGGCAAGATCATCGTCTCTGAAACCGATATCTCTGCATTCTATCAACAAAACCTGGCTAAGTTCAGCGCACCCGACAGCGTTCGGTTGAGCCACATTCTGGTTGAGGTTCAGCCCCAGGCAACTGCAAAGGAGAGGTCAGTGGCAAGGGAGAAGGTCGAGACTATAAGGAGGAAGATCCTGGCGGGAGCAGACTTCGCGGCACTCGCCGAATCGGAGTCCTCCTGCCCCAGCAAGGAGGCCGGCGGTGATCTCGGCGTCTTTGCCAAGGGAGAGCTGATCCACGAATTCGAGACCCCGGTGGCTGCCCTGAAAGTCGGAGAGATCAGCCCGGTGGTCGAAACCAGCGACGGCTACCATGTCCTGAAGCTGACCGCGCGGACAGCGGCCTCGGCCAGCAAGCTTTCCGAAGTCAAAGAGAAGATAGCGACTTATCTCAAGCAGACTCGCGCTCAGCAGGCGATAGATGAGTATGTCGGCGCATTGAAGAAGAAATCTGTCATCGAGTTGGTCGCGGGCGGGTGATGCCGGAGGTGCTTGGCCCCGGTGCCGTGCGGTTTGGTAAACACAATAAGGAGCCGTCATGACGAAACTACGTTGCCTGCTTTGCTGCCTGCTTCTGTTGCTCCCGGCGCTTGCTGGTGCCGACGACTATTTCCAGGTCATCCCGGTGGCAGAGGTTGCCGGAATCATGTATAAACCTGGGGTCGCAATTCTAGACGTGAACGTCCCCGAGATCTGGGCAAAAAACCACATCCCCGGTGCCGTGCATATCGACAGCGAGGACATCGGAAAGTTCCTGCCGGCAGACAAGACGTCAACGCTGATCTTTTACTGCGCGAGCCCGATGTGCTCCGCGAGCGCGGCCGCGGCCAACGAGTCCGTCATGCTTGGCTACCGTCACGTTTACGTCATGCCCGAAGGCATCCTCGGTTGGGTCAAGCTGGGCTATCCGGTAGTGGCGACGCCGGTGCAAAAGGGAGCCGACATGGATATGAAGCCCGGCATGGAAAAGCAGGACGGCTGCAGCATGTAAGCGACCAGTCACCCTCTGGTCAATCCTGGCAGCCCCTCGGGGCTTCCGGCAACCGGCACGCGGTATGGCTGGCGGCTAAAGGGGGGGGAAGGCTTTTTACCTTTGGGAGCAGAAAAGGGGTGATTCGCGTGAAGATGTCAACTTTATCGGTAATCTTCCTGGCAGCCGTCGCTGCCTTGGTGGCCGCCGTTCTGGGACCGGGCGGGTTTCCGGGGCTTTTGGCAGGATAATTCGTCACAGGCGCGAACTTCGCCATTTTTCGCTGGTATTTTTCTTCCAGTCTGGCATAAGTCGAACAAACTCAGAGTAAAGGTAAACAGCTGGTTCTTAGGAATTGCCGATTAAGGCAAGCGGGATGGTTCCCCTTGGAATGAGAGCAACCTCCCCGGTTCCTGGCCGAATCTCCGTGCCCTACCTGCCCGTCGAAAAGGCGCTGAAATGAACATCAAAGTTAAAATGTACCAGCTGTCACTGGTGATAACGGCCTGCGTTTCCGCCATGGCAGTGACCGCCACCATCAGTGTGGGCAATCTGTCCGAAAAATTCAAGGCGCTGCGCAATCACGAAATCGCCACCCAGCATAGCGTCTTCAAGGTGAGCCGGGACATGAACTACCTGTCCCGACTTTCCCGGGACATCATGCTGGGAGGTGATTACCGCAGGGACATGACGGCCGTAAACGACATCGTCCAAAAGGTATCGGACAACTTCGCGGCGCTCGACAAGGCGGCCGAAGGGGGAGAAATCAAGGCTCTCATCGCCGGTGCGAACGTCGATGCCCTGGATTGGCTCAATTCGACAAAGGTGATGATGACCGCGCTGGGAGCTACTCCGGTCCAGCAGCGCCACACCTATTATCCCAAATACGAAGAGCTGATAACCCCCAAGGCGATGAAAGCCCGCGGTAGTTTTGCCAAGATACTGGACTACACGGAGAAGAACTTTCAGGGGGGAGTCGAGGCATTCGAGGCAACCATATCGAATGCAGCCAGCTCGTTCGTCATTGTCAGCCTGTGTGCCGTCATCCTCATTATCGTCAGCTTTTTCGCCATCCTGCGCACCATTGTCGCGGAGATGGAAAACCGCCGTTTTGCGGAGGAGGCGCTCAGCGCCAGCGACAAGACCGCCCGTGCGCTTTTGGACGGCATCGACAACTCCGCCTATCTCATCAACCCGGAGGGGACCATTGTCGCCATTAATGCAACGGCGGCCAAGCGCGCGGGAAAGGAACAGAGGGATCTGTTGGGGTCGTGTCTCTGGAGCCACTACCGCGAGCCCGGGATCTCGCTGAGCAGGAAGCAAAAGGCGGCGCAAGCGGTGGCTACTGGGGAAGCAGTCAGGTTCGAGGACGAGCGCAACGGCAGGATATTCGATCAGACCTACTATCCGGTGTTCAATGACGCCGGTGCCGTTATCAGGATAGCAGTGCTCGCCATCGACGTTACCGAACAGAGAAAAGCCCTTCAGGCCCTGGAGGAGAGTGAAAAGAGGTTTCGCACCCTGATAGAAGGAGCTCCGATCGGGATCTCGCTCTGTCAGGATCTGCACTACAACTATGTGAACCCGGCCTATCTGAAGATTTTCGGGTTCACCGAACCATCTGAGCTTATAGGTGCGCACACCTGCAACCGGATCGCTCCCCAGTGTCGCGACGAGATCACGGAGTTGGCTCGACGTTGCGTCAGTGGCGGGAGTGTCGCTCCTGAATACGAGACGATCGGCATCCGCCGGGATGGTTCCCAGTTTCCCATTTGCCTGGACATCACCATGTTGGCATTCGATGACGGCCCGATGTCGGTCTCGTTCGCCAGGGATCTCACCGAGCGCCAGCAGGCGAGGGACCTCATGGTGCAGGCGGAAAAAATGGCGATGATCGGCGGACTTGCCGCCGGCATGGCACACGAGATCAACAACCCTGTCGGCATCATCATCCAGAACCTGCAGAACATCGAGCGCCGGCTCTCCGACGATTTGCCGGCCAATATCGAAACAGCAGAAAATCTGGGGATAAGCCTCCCCCAGGTGCGCGGTTATCTTGAACAGCGGAGCATCTTAAATCTCTTGAGTAAGATGTACAGCGCAGGGGAGCGCACCACGAAGATCGTATCCAACATCCTGCAGTTCAGTCGTAAAAGCGACTCGGTGCGCAAGATGACCTCCCTGCCGGACATTATCGAGCGGGCCGTGGATCTCGCGGCAAACGATTACGACCTCAAGAAAAAATATGACTTCCGCAACATAAACCTCATCAGGGATTTCGCACCCGACCTGCCGCTGGTGCCGCTTAATACCACCGAGTTTGAACAGGTAATGATCAACGTCCTAAAGAACGCTGCTCAGGCCATGGCGGAAAACAGGCCGCAAGAGCCTGAAATTATAATCACTGCGATACGCGAAGATGACTTGGCCGTAATTATAGTGTCCGACAATGGCCCGGGGATGGAGGAGAGAACGCGTAAACGGATTTTTGAGCCATTTTTTACCACCAAGGAGGTCGGTGTCGGGACCGGTCTGGGATTATCAGTGTCATACACACTCATCACTCAGAATCATAAGGGATTTTTTACCGTTGACTCGGCTCCCGGTCAAGGCGCACTTTTCACCATAAAACTTCCTCTCGTTTAGCTTGAGTTAAAATGTTTTGGTGACATAGGTGTCATCAAACATTGGTTTTTACCGTTTGCCTTAACATTCTGACACGAAGGGTTTGAACTAGTTAATCGTTTGTAGCTTCGGCCGGCTGGGCCAGAGAGGATTTATGCAAAAAAAAGGAAAACGGAATTTTGACGCTGCAGCGGCTGGTTGGGACGAGGAGCCGCGACGTGTGCTGCTGGCGCAGGAGGTCGTAACGGCTATCCGTCGTGAGCTGCCGCTTGCCACAGAGATGGAAGCGCTCGATTATGGCTGTGGCAGTGGTCTGGTGACGCTCGGGTTGCAGCCATTCGTTGGGCGGATCACCGGCGCTGACAGCTCACAGGGGATGCTTCAGGTTCTCAGTCGTAAAGTGCAGGAGCGCGGGATAACCAACGTCGTTGCGAAGTTCATTGACCTTGAGCAGCAGCGCCTTGATGGCAGCTACGACCTGATCGTCAGCAGTATGACATTGCACCACGTGCACGATGTGGTGGCGCTGATCGTCTCTTTCGTTCAGATACTGAATCCCGGCGGATGGCTTGCCCTTGCCGATCTCGAAAGGGAGGATGGCAGCTTCCACGACGACCCGACGGGCGTTTATCATCGTGGGTTCGACCGCGAGTTTTTTCGCACCGTGTGTTCAGGAAATTCCCTGACCGATGTCCGTATCACAACCGCTGCGACAATCGAAAAATCTGACGCTTCCGGAGGCTGCCGCCTCTATCCGGTGCTACTTTGCCTGGCGAAAAAGCAAATCTGATCCAGGTAACCGGAACCGTACAGGGTGAGGTTTTTAGGTTTCACGGCTGTGCCAGGAAGAAATCGAACCGCCTGTTCCAGGCGCTAAAATGGCCGGTTTCCCTTGGGGATGACCGGCCCTTGCATGTTTTAGATCTCGCCTTGGGTAGCCAGGTAGGGGGGTGCCAAGCGTATTTTAACGGTGGCGCCCACCGGAAGGCAGGGACGGCATGGAGCGCCCGGCTGGCGCGGACCTGAAGCTATGTGAGCCGCCACCGCCGTGCCCGAAGCCGCCGTGCTCGCCGCCGTGCCCGAAATGATGGTGTCCCCCATGCTCGCGTCCCGGACCCACGAAGAAATCGGGGCCCCAGCCGTAGTCTGGGCCGTAGTAGCCGCCGTAGTAGTCATAGGGATAACCTTCGTCGTAATAACCGCTGTCGGGGACCGCCACGCAGCCGGCAGCCAAGGCCGCAATGGTCCCGATGATAAGGATGCGCGCTCTCATTTCACCACCTCTTCACCTGCCGCCGTCCATTCCATGAGTCCCAACGCTGCTCCCTGCGGGTCGGCGACGACGGCGAGCTTCCCGCCGTGACGGTCGGGCCTGGGGGCGACCAGGACCGTCCCCCCTAGTGCCACCGCCCTGGCAGCCATCTGGTCGGCCTTTTCGACCCGCACGAAGTTGATCCAGAGCGGTCCGGTCTTGCCGCCCGGCGGCGTGGTGTTGACGCTGGCGCGGGCATAGTTGCCGGAGGCAAGCAGAAAGTGTTCTGTTCCGGAGGAACCGGAGGGGAGCTCGAACACCTCGTAATCGGCCAGCTTCTGGTAAAAGGCGGCATCCTTGTCTGGGTCGGGTACCACGAGTGAACTCCAGATCCATTCACCGTAGAGAGCGAGGATATCGGAGGGATCCCCGCTACTGGAAGTAAGCAGCGCGAAAACGGCCCCCTGTGGGTCGGAAAGCACCGCTTCCTTGCCGCGGTTAGGGAGTTCGCGAGGTCCGAAAAGGGTTTTCGCACCGTTTTCCAGGGCGACCTTCACTGCCCCATCCAGGTCCGCTACCGAGATAAAGGAAAGCCAGGCCGGGGCGCGTTCCTTCCCCTTCGGCAGATCTTTTTGTACCAGTCCCGCCACCGGGTGGCCGTCGAGACGCGCCTCGGCGTATTTCAGCCCGCCTGTTTGCACCTCGCGGAAGGTCCAGCCGAAAAGCCCGCCGTAGAACCGCTCGGCAGCAGCGATATCCGGTGTCGCCAGCTCCTGGAACACGACCTTACCCGGATGCTGTTCCCGGCTCACCGGCTCGACGACCGCCGGCAGCCGGAGCGGCGCGGCAGCTGCCGGCATGGCAACAATGGCGCCGAAAAAGGCCGCGACCAAGAGTCCCTGTTTCAGTGTCTTCCCGATGTCCCACGTTTTCCCTGTTTTCATCTCTTTTCCCTTGTCGGCTGGCAATTGATGTAAGTCTGTATCTGGTAATTAGCATACCTTTATTATAGCAGATATGAAACGGCGCTCGCAGAACCTGATTCAGGTCACCGCCCAAAGATGCATGCTAAAAGGGGCTACCAGATTAGCCTCTAAACGGATGCCTTGCATTTTTACTGAAATTCCCATAAACTCACAACATTAGTGGTGGGTAATGTATGGTGGGCTGGCATGCCGGAATGTTTATACCGATTCTATGGAGTAAATAACCAGGATCTTGAGGCGCTTTTTGGACCAGGCCGACTCGAAAGGCGCCAGCGGTCAAACGATAATATCCTGACGGGGTTTCGCACGAGCGCACATGGAATGAAGCCGCAGAATTATCACAATGTCATCGGCGCAGCACTGCTGCTCCTTGCCGCGACCGGCAGCGTAATCTTGTACCAGAGGCATAAACAACAGGAACTGCACGCCACCGCGGAGAGTACCTTCTATGACCATGAAATCACACGAAATCCTGATTGGCAAACTTGAGCAGGGCATGCTCAAGAACCCCGATCCGGCCCGGACGGCAGCACTCAGGGCCGAGCGAGACAAGGTCAGAAGTCTGAAAGAGGAGTACAATAAACTCCTTCAGGGACTCAACATCTATGACAAGGCGTCTCCTGAGGATCGGGTCATTATGCAGGTAGCGCACACCTTCGGAGAGTGCGTGGTTGACATGCCCAAGAGCTTTCCAGGCCAGGTCAAGCAATACATCGTCAAATGGAATTTCTCGGACCGGCTGCAAAAGGCACTTAGCCTGGCGCAGCAGAAGGGGTACCCGCAGCTTATAATAAATATTTTGAAGAAAAACAACCTCTCTCCCCGGTTCTTTTTCGTCGCCCTACAGGAAAGTAATTTCGACGATCGTGCGATAGGACCGGCGACGCACTTTGGCCCCGCCAAGGGATTGTGGCAGTTCATTGCTCCTACTGCTCGGGATTTCGGCCTGCATCTTGGCCCGCAGCACGACAAACCGGTCTTCGACCGACGGGACGACCGATTCGACCCGGTCAAGTCCACGGTCGCCGCTTCGAAATACCTCAAGAGCCTCAACGACACCTACGCACAAGGCTCGGGACTGCTGGTCATGGCCTTGTACAACATGGGGGAGGGGAGTGTCCTGAAGATTATCGACCAGATGCCGCCTGACCCCCGGGAGCGGAACTTCTGGCGCTTGCTGTCCATGAAAAATATTCCGAAGGAAATCTATGCTTATGTCTTTACCATCGTAGCGGCGGCCGTGATCTGCGAGGAGCCGAAACTGTTTGGCTGCAACTGCAACTGCCCCGCCTTTGAAGGCACCGAACCGCCGGCCCAACGGTGAAGTCCGGCCCCTGTAGCTCCTGATTTAAGCCCAAACACTACTCTTACCGGAGATCCCATCAGTCATTCTCATTTCCTTCAACAAATCCTAGTTTCTGCAGCGGTTCAAGCTTATCCAGCAGGAATCCGGGGAACCCGCCTGCGCCGTGGGCAGCAAAGTCGGCACCCAATCCTGGCTTGTAATTCCAGGTGTGCTAAAGCAGGCCACTTGCTAAATCAGTCCAATTTCTGGACCTTTGTGGCTATTACTACGGGACGATTCTCCCACCCGCGGGTCGACTCGGCAGGCAAATTGATACCATAGTCCTGTCTCACCCTGCCTGAATCGAACGCTGTGGGCGTTCCCTCAATAAGGACCTTTTCCCCCAGCGAAACGACGATATCCGGTTCTTTTACAATAACCGGGAGAGAGGCCGTCCCCGCAACGTCGGTAATCGAGAAAACTTTGCCGTTTCCCGGAGTAGAGACATAGCCGTATATCTTGGTATCCTTGCCGTAATAGGAAGTTCCGTCCGCCACTACTTTTCCGGCTACAACGGCGTCGGATGGAATTCCGTGTTCCCACTTGCCGTACCATCCCAGGAAAGCCACTCCGATCACTGCTATTACTGTCAATACCAATAACCACATGCTCCCGCCCCATCCCTGTGGGGCTGTCTGGCTTTTCATTGTCATGGTAGTCATGGTCTTCTCCTCACATACTTATTTGAACAATGTCGGCTTATGCCGGTGTCGGCTTATGCCGGCTTCGCCTGAGCTATAGGAACACCTACCAGTGTGCCGGGTGCAATGCGTGCCGCTTAGCGTTGAACCTGCGGACAAGTGTAACACCGCAACAGGCGGTATGGGGTCATCTGCTGATGACGAGAATGCGTTTGGTGGCTTTCATATAGGGTCTCAGGGTCTTTAAGTGCAACATAATCCTCCCCCTTGAAGCTTCTGTACTTCTCCATTAAATTATACTATTTTGTCACTCCTTTGCATAGGGGTCAGAGGATTTATCGTCGGAATACTAATCAGTTGCAGGGTACAGTTCCTTCAAATTTTGCCGCAGATTTCCCCCCTGCGCATGCTCCGCGTCGCACCTCCTAGAGCGCCATTTTGCTTTACATTTGCCGTCACTCATCTAGACTTGATTTGAATGCAGGTCCTTAGGGTCATCGCCCGCGACGAAACGACCGACATGGGGACCTGGCGGAAAGGAGAGGGACCAGGTTGGTGATGTTATCACCACTTTCGATGGTAAAAAGGAAAACGCACTTTCTTTGAAACCTTGGAAGGGAGTGATTTTTCTGGACTGAGTTGCGCCTGCCTTGACATCAGGAGGGAAAGGGGGACTATGCTAATGCCTGGTATACCTGCCAGTTTTGCCCTGGTGGTCCTTATGATTGCATCGGTCGCCGCCGGATGCGCAACCGTCAAGGACCAGAGAGTGGATATCCTCTACCAAAGTGCTGCAAATGCCACTGGCGGCTCAGGAGACCTTTATCTTGTGGAGGAATCGCCTCCGCCTTCTGGTGGGGCCACTACCATCCAGTGGGTCATTGGCGGGATAACGAACAAGGACGGCGAAAATCTCGGCAATACTGTCACCGGTACGGCGCCGACCGATATCTTGATGGCGGCGTTTGTTCGGGAATTCAAGGTGGCCGGGTACAATACCACTCAAGAAGGCTCTATGCCCAAGGACGCGACCAAAGGGCTGGTGCTGAAGAGTGCCACAATCAGGATGAATGAGGTGAAAAACCCGTTAAGTGACGAAGCAAAGTGTAAAGTGAAAATTGCAGTCGTGCCTTGGCGTGACGGTAAAGCAATTACCAATCTCGAGTATGAAGCTGAATACCAGCCACTCCCGGTTAGTAAACGCCAATTCCGTGTGAATTGGTCAACTTTGCTTGAAGGCTAACTTTCTAATCAAAATATAGGCAACCGGAGCCCTTTTTAGCATCCATCAAGCAACTTGAGCGCG
>Ga0316217_10002403_pt1 | contig 22575 bp, 19 predicted proteins | sample 1anoAmetaG_FD_203633 | JGI IMG/M metagenome (GOLD analysis project Ga0316217, IMG submission 203633) | Freshwater microbial communities from Trout Bog Lake, Wisconsin, USA - 1anoA | ecosystem: Environmental > Aquatic > Freshwater > Lake > Hypolimnion/Profundal zone | place: USA: Wisconsin...
TCCGGCAATTACAAAGGCCCATGCGGCAAAGGGCAGCCGCTTGGCGAGGTGCATGGTTTCAAGCTCCGCAAACTGGCGCGTGTGCGTGCGCTCATAAACGATGCGCCCAACGATGGCGAACAACAGCCCGGCGATGATGCCGTGGGAGAACATCTGCAAAACCGCGCCGGTCATGCCGATCTGGTTCAGCGTCATCAGGCCCAGCAGCACAAATCCCATGTGGCTGACGCTGGAGTAGCCGATGACGAATTTGAAGTCAGTCTGCGCCAGCGCGACCAGCGCGCCGTATACGATTCCGATAACAGCGAGGATTGCAAAGACATCGCGCCATGAGCCGATGCCGATAAACGAAAAGCCCCACGGGGCTAGTCCTTGCGGAAATAGCCCAATGCCGACGCGCAGGCATCCGTAGGCTCCGAGCTTCATCACCACGCCGGCCAGCAGCATCGAAGCGGCAGTTGGCGCGGCGACGTGGCCCGTAGGCGCCCAGGTATGGAAGGGCCACATGCCCGCGAGAATTGCAAAACCGACGAAGACCAGCGGGAAGCACCACATCTGGAAGCTCACCGGAAGATTGGCGCTGCCCAGAGCGATCAGGCTGGTGGAATGGCTGCCCGCCGTGGTGTAGGCAGCGAGCAGGCCAACCAGGACCATCGCCGAACCCGCAAAGGAATAGATGGCCAGCTTCATCGCCCCGTATTCACGCCGCGTGGAACCCCAGATGGCGATCAGGAAGTACTTGGGAACAATGGCGATTTCGTAAAACACAAACAGCAGGAAGAGATCGAAGCTGAGAAAAACTCCGTAGACTCCGCCAATCAGAGCCAGAAAGAAAGCAAAAAATTCATTGGTGCGCAGATCGATGTTCCAACTGAATAGAACGCCGGCAACCGCCGCCAGCCCAGTGAGCAGAACCAGCACGCGGCTGATGCCGTCTGCGGCCAGCAGGAAGTGAATCCCCATCGACGGCACCCATAGCGCGTCGACAAGCGTGATGCGGCCCTGCCCCATGCCCACGACAAAGCCCTGCACCGCCAGCGCCAGTCCGGCCACGGCAACAATCAGCGCCAGCCAGCGCGACAGGACCGGCCGCTCTTTGGGGAGCAGCGCCTGGAGCAGCGCTCCGGCAAACGAGAGATAGATCGTCCAAGCTAACATCAGAATCTCCAGTGAGCCAAGAGGTTCATGACCGTGGGGTTTATACCAGCCACAATCAGTTGCGGCAAAATGCCAATCAGCAGCATCAGGCCAATCACAGGTACCAGCGCCATCCGTTCGTTGTGGTGCAGATCAGGAAATCCAACGCAGTGTTCGGCAACAGGACCGGTAAAGACTTTTTGAATAACGGTCAGAATCACAGCCGCGGTGACCAGCAGGCCGAGGAGCGAAACAGTGGCCGCAACCCAGGCCAGCGGAAATGCCCCGCGGAAGATGAGAAATTCTCCGGGAAACCCATTGAGCCCCGGCAAACCCAGTGATGAAAACAGTGCAATCCCCATCAGCCCGGCCAGCACCGGCGCAGGCTTGCGCAATCCGCCAAATTGATCGATGTCGCGATGCCCACCGGTGCGGAACTGCAACATGGCGACAAACCAGAAGAGCGCCGCTGCCGTAAGGCCGTGATTGAACATTTGCAGAATCACGCCGTTGAGCGCAGCAGCCTGGCTCACAGCAGCGGGAGTGTCCGCTCCATTCGCAGCGGCTGGAATCGCCAGTACAAAGATTCCCAGCAAACAATAGCCCAGGTGGTTCACCGACATGTAAGCAAAGATGCGCTTCAAATCCTTCTGCGCCGCCGCAGCCCATGCGCCCATCACCACCGTCGCCACGGCCAGCACCAGCAGCGGCGTGCGCATCTGATAAATCTGATGGCCGAAGAGCGGCAGCGCGATCCGCAGCAAACCGTAGACGCCCATCTTGGACATGGCGCCGGTCAACAGCATCGTCACCGGCGAGGGAGCCTCCGCGTATGCCGCGGGCAGCCAGGTGTGAAAGGGGAACATCGGCACTTTGACTGCGAAGCCGGCCAGCACTCCGATGGCCAGCCACAACATCACCGGTGAAGTAACCATGCGTTCCAGTTCGCCCGATGAAGCCAACTGCGTCAGATAGCCGAAGTCCATGCTCTTTGCGTATCCGAACAGCGTGCTCTTTGTCGCAAAGAACAAGCCTAGAAACGCAACCAGCAACGCTACTGAACCGGCCATAGTGTAAATAAGAAACTGCGTTGCAGCCGGCCCGCGCTTTGACCCGCCCCACAGTTTGATGAGGAAGAAGGCGGGAATCAGGCTCAACTCCCAGAACAGAAACCAGTGGAAAAAGTTCAGCGCCGTGAAAGAACCAAAGAGGCCAGACTCCAGCAGCAGCACCAGGCCAAAGTAAAGTCCCGGCTGGTGATGAACGCGGTGCGCCGCATCCACCGACATCAACGTAACAATTGCCGAGAGCACCAGCATCAGCGCGCTCAGCCCATCCACGCCAAGGTGATACTCGATGCCCAGCGACGGCGCCCACGCATGCTGCTCAATCAAGCCGTAGCCGCCGATTACACTCAGCTTGCTCCACTGTGTCCACACTACGAGCGAGAGCGCGAGGCTCAACAGTGTAGTGATCAGCGCCACAGCCCGCGCGTGCCTGCCCGCGACGAGCGCAATCGCCGCCCCAACGAGGGGCAGCACGGTCAACAGCGTTAGTACAGGAAATCCGCTCATGCCCGGCTGCTCCATATCAGAATTACCGCCAGCAAAACGACTGCCAGCGCAAGCAATCGCAGGTAAGTCTGCACACGGCCTGACTGCACCCGCGAAAGTAGACCTCCGCCCACACCCAACTCCTCGCAGCCTTTGTCAAAGCCGCCATCCACAACATTTGTGTCGAGGAAGCGATTCATCTGCGCCCCCAGGCGGAAGATGCCGGCAACCCCGGCCACCACGCCACCCCACACCTTGCGATCAAGCCAGTCTGAAACGCACGCCCACCAACTGTAGAAAGCAATCACAGTCGAGCCATAGAGTTCGTCAATATAGAACTTGTCGCGTAGTAAAGCCCACAAAGGCGGAACAGTCCGCTCCAGCGCATCCGCATCTTGTGGACGGGTAGTCCGATCGCCATAGATCCACCAACCTAAAGCAAGCCCCAGAAAAACCACCAACGACGAGGTTGCCATCAGCATCATCAGGCCCGGCTCGGCAAATCCATGCAGATCGAAGCTCGACGCGTGACCGTCCAAAAACGATTTAAACCATGGCCAGGCCGGGGTGCCGATGAATCCCAGCGTCAAGGCGAAAAAAGCCAGAATCGCGAGCGGCACGGTCATCACGCCCGGGCTTTCATGCGCCGCTTTATGCCCTCGCCAGTGGCCGTAGAAAACATATGCCACCTGCCGCGTCATGTAAAAGGCCGTCAGCAGCGCGCCAAAAACCAGCAAGTAGAAAGGCGCTTTGGCCGCGCTCCAGTGCTGCGCCGCCTCCAGAATTCCATCCTTGCTCCAGAAACCGGAGAAAAGCAGCGGAAATCCGCACAGCGCCAGCATGCCGATCCCGTAGGTAGCAAAGGTCACAGGCATGTCGGCCTTCAACCCGCCCATCTTGCGTATATCCTGCTCCTCGTGGCAGCCATGAATCACTGAGCCCGCGCCCATGAATAACAGCGCCTTGAAAAAGGCATGAGTAATCAGGTGGAACATGCCCACCGCGACGCCGCCCATCCCCAAACCCGCCATCATGTAGCCCAGTTGCGAAACGGTGGAGTAGGCCAAAATGCGCTTGATGTCGTTCTGCGCCACGGCAATCAGCGCGGCGAAAACCGCCGTCGACGCGCCCACCCAAGTGACGACAGTAAGCGCGGTCGTGGTTCCGCCGGCCAGCGCTCCGGCCTGCATAAGCGGATAAACGCGCGCAACAAGATAGACGCCCGCGGCCACCATCGTCGCCGCGTGAATCAGCGCCGAGACCGGCGTGGGACCTTCCATGGCATCCGGCAGCCACACATGCAGCGGCAACTGGCCGCTCTTGCCCGCGGCGCCGGCGAAGATCAGCAGGCCAATCGCACCCGCAGCCGTCAGGCCTAGAGCAGCGTGTTGCGAAAGCAGCGCAGCCAGCGCGCCAGCTTCCAGCGAACCCGCGCCATTGTTGTAGAAAAGCAGCGTCCCGGTCTGATCGAAGAGCCACACAATTCCGAGAAGAAAGAAGATGTCGCCAACGCGCGTAGTGAGAAAGGCTTTCTTCGCGGCAGCCGCAGCCGAGGGCTTCTGATACCAGAATCCAATCAGCAAATAAGATGTAAGCCCCACCAACTCCCAGCACATGAACAGCAGCAGCATGCTGTTGGCAATCACCACGCCCAGCATCGCTCCGGCAAACAGAGACATGAAGCAGAAGAAGCGCGTGAAGTTCTCGTCGTGCTTCATGTACCCAATGGAGTAGATGAAGATCAGCAGGCCGACAAAGCTGACCATCACCAGCATCACCGCCGCGAGTGGATCGAGAACCCAGCCCAGGTCAACGTTCGATGCGCCCGTTTGCATCCAGGTAAAGTTGACGGTTTCGCGCACAGCTTGTCCATGCGACCAACTGGCCGCCACCTGTGCAAATGCGAAGAGCGACAAAAGCAGCGAAATGCTCAGCGAGCCAATGGCCAAAGCCGCGGCGGTTTTTCGACTCGCCTGCTTCAACAGAGCGGTCACACCCGCGGCCAACATCGGCAAAGCGGGAATCAGCCACAATATCCCAGCGATGGGAGAAGTTGCCAACTGTGGAGTGAATGAAATTGTCTCTTGCATCAACCTCTCACCCCTTCATCCTGTTCATCGCATCCAGGTCTGTCGTTTTTGCGTGACGATGAATTGAAATTACCAGCCCCAGTCCCACCGCGGCTTCCGCAGCCGCCACGGCAATAGAAAAAATCGCAAACATCATTCCTGTCAGCAACTCGGGATGCGGCCCATAACGCCAGAAGGCAATCAAATTCAGATTCGCCGCGTTCAGCATCAACTCAATGCCAATCAGCACCAAAATCGCGTTGCGCCGTGTAAGCGCGCCGGCCAGGCCAATCGCAAACAACAGCGCTGCCACTAATAAATATCCCGCCAGCGGCGTCATTTGGACTCCTCTTTCTCGTGCCCAGCTTTTTCATGCATCGCCACAATCACTGCGCCGATCATCGCGGCAGTCAGCAGCACGGCCACAATCTCCAGAGGCAAAACATAGCGGCCCATCAGCGCCTGGCCAATTTGCAAAACCGTAACCGATGGCATAGGCGCGCTTTGTGGAAGCATGGGAGCCGTCTGCAAAACAGCCCAGCCCAGCACCGCAAAAACCGCCGCCGCAATCGCGAGACCCGCAAGCCATGTCTTGCTAAAGACACCGTCCCTGGGCGTCTCCGATCCTTTAGTCAGCAGAATCGCAAAGACTACCAGGATGGCCACCGCGCCAATGTAAACCAGAATTTGTACAAACCCGGCGAACTGCGCATCAAGATTCAGAAACAGCAGCGCCAATCCCGCAAAGGCCACCGTGAGCGCCAGCGCGCAGTGCACCGTGTTCTTCAACAGCATGGCCGCCAGGCCGCCCGCCACGCTAAGCGCTGAAAGCAAATAGAAAACCGGGCTCATCGGCGGGCCTTCTCTTCCTTGCGGCTCATAACGAAATCACTCCGCATAGCGATAACTCCTCGGCCCAATATGCTTCTTGCGCATCTGTCCCAGCCCCATGCCCGCGTAGGTCAAAAGCAAAATCGCCGAACAGACCACCCACCGCAACCAGCCGTCGCCCATAAAACGCCACACCGCGGCCACCATCAGGTTCACCAGGCACATGGGCAAAACAAACTTCCAGGCAAAGTTCATCAATTGATCCTGGCGCAACCGGGGCAGAGTTCCCCGCATCCAGATAAAGACGAAGATGGACATCATCAGCTTGGAGAAGAACCAAATCCACGAAGGAACCCATGTCAGGAACGAAAACGGCGCCGACCATCCACCCAGGAACAATGTAGTGCCCAGTCCGGAGATGGAAAACATCGCAACATACTCGCCCAAAAAGAAGAGCGCGAATTTGAAGCCGGAATACTCGGTGTGATAGCCGGCCACCAGCTCCGACTCGCCTTCAGGCAAATCGAAGGGCGAGCGATTGGTCTCCGCAGTGGTTGAAATGGCGTACATCACAAAGCCCGCAAAACCCCACGGCGTGAAGATGTACCAGTGCGGCAGGCCATAGCTGTAGTGGTTCTGCGCCTCGACAATTTTCGTCAGCGAGAGCGAACCGGCGATCATGACGACAGCCACGCTGGACATCAGCAGCGGCACCTCGTAGCTGATCATCTGGGCCACGGCGCGCATGGCGCCCAGCAGCGAATACTTGTTGCGGCTCGACCACCCGGCCATGAATACTGCCAGCTCCGAAGAGGCGCCCATGGCAAAGTAAAAAAGCAGGCCGGCGTCCATCTCCACCAGCACCATGTTACGTCCCATGGGCAGCACCGCAAAGCCCATGAAGACAGTCACCACCAGCAACACCGGCGCCAGAAAATGGACCGCCGCGTCCGCGCTCAATGGAACAATGTCTTCCTTGGTCAGCGACTTGATGCCGTCGGCAATCGGCTGCAACCAGCCGAAGGGGCCAACGCGATTGGGCCCCAGCCGATTCTGCATGCGTCCCAAACCCTTGCGCTCCAGCCACACCGCGACAGCAAACAACACCGGATAAAGACAAACAATGGTTGCGGCGCAAAGTATCACCCCAACTGTTTGCTGCCACACGGCGGGAACAAAGCTAACCAGCCATTGCTTGAGCAGCACGAAGATCTGGTCCGCGAATTCGATCATCCGTTACGCTCCCTCTCCAGCGTGTGCGGCCGCAATAATATGGGCCTTGGCTTCAGCCGTGCTCTTCGCCTTGGCTTCGGCTTTGGCCTTTTCCCCGCCCAGCCGCGCATCCACGCCGGCTGCTTCCGCAGGATGAATCGACCGGTAATACTCGTTCGATTTTGCCAATTGCCTGCGGTCCAGAATCAGCCCGCCAAAACGGTCGCGGGTGCTCAACTCAAACTCCGTATCCATCTTGATCGCTTCAAACGGACAGACCTCCACGCAGATCTGGCAGCTCATGCAAACCGAGATGTCGATGTCAAAACGCGTTGGATAGAACTGCGGCCTGCCCAGCGCATCCGGCTTCTTGTCTTTACTCTTTTCGATAAAGATGCATTTAGGCGGGCACTCCTTCTCGCAGATTTGGCAGGAAACGCACCGCAGCCCAGCCTCCCAATCCGCTCCGTCAAACACCAGGAAGGGAAAAACGCGCGCTGCCTCAAATGGAGCAATCCGCTGCTCCGGATACTCCACCGTCGTCAGCCGCTTGGCGGAAAAATAGCTGCCGAAGAAATTCTTCGCCGTCTCCGCCATCCCCTTCAGTATGCCTTCGCCTAACAATGCAATCTCCTCTTCGCTTTATGGCTTGGTCACCAAGATAAAAGACTTGAGGTTAAACGTCACCTGCAACCCGCCCTGTGGAACACCGCCGCCATTCGTCCCCGAGCCATCGCTGCCTGTTGCCATGACGTTCGCCAGGGTCACGTTCTGAAATGTCCATTCCATGCTGTCCAAAGGCTTGCCCGCGCCATTGCCAAACCGCACGACTACGCCGCCACTCTCTGTCTCGGTCAGCTTGCAGTTGCTCATCATTTCGTTGGTGTCCATCGCCTGCAGAAAACTCGCATAGGCCCGCTGCGCCGGCATGTGAACAATCAGTTCGTGGTGCGACGCACCGGTCGGCAGTCCGGATTGTGGATCTCTTGGCGAACTGATCGCGAACTGGAACGAGCTCAACTGCGCGGTGATCCTGCCTTGCTTCATCGCCTGGCACTCCAGTGTGTAGGTTGCCGCGGCGGCGCTGCGTGCCCCAAGGGCCAATGTCAAGGCTATTCCCAATACAGCCCATTTCACTCGATGTTGCATCTTCATTGCTGCCTCCTATTTCTGCCAGATCTCCGGCCTTTGCTTGTTTACTACCGGTCCACTTCTCCCAGCACAATATCCACGCTGCCGAAGATCAGCACCACATCGGCCACGTTTACGCCCAGGCACATATCTTCCAGAATCGTCAGGTTGATCAGGCTTGGCGGTCGAATGCGATAACGATATGGATTCGGACTGCCGTCGCTGATCAGATAAAAACCAAGCTCGCCCTTCGGCGCTTCAATCCGCCCGTAAGCCTCGCCGGGTTTGGGGCGCAGCCCGCGGCTTCTGGCCTTGGGATCCATCACCGGCCCGCCGGGAATCTCCTTGAGCGCCTGTTCGAGAATCCTGAGCGACTCCCGCATCTCCAGCAGCCGAATCATGTAGCGGTCATACACGTCGCCGTGATCGCCCAGCGGCACGCGAAAGTTGAAACGGTTGTAAATGCCGTAGCCGTCCACTTTGCGAATGTCGTAGCCCACGCCCGAGGCGCGCAGCATCGGTCCTGTGACTCCCGCATTCACCGCCAGCTCCGCCTTCAGCACGCCCACACCCTGCGTACGCGCCATCAAAATCTCGTTCGAGCTGAGCAGACGGTCAAACTCGTCCGTGAATCCCGGCAGGCTCTCGACCACCTGGCGCGCTTTGTCGAGCCACTCCGGCGTTGCGTCCACGCGGCAGCCCCCGAAGCGCATGTAATTTACCATCATGCGCGCCCCGGTCAGCTCTTCAAAAAGATCAAGAATCTTTTCCCGCTCGCGGAAGGCATACATCAGCGGCGTGCCGCTGGCGCCCATCTCCTGAAGCAAAAAACCAATCGTTGAAGCGTGATTCTGAAAGCGCGTCAACTCGCCCAATATCACGCGCAGGTACTCGGCGCGCTCGGGAACCTCCTGACCGATCAGCTTTTCCACCGCCAGCGCATAGGCCCAGTTGTTGGTAATCGGGCACATATAATCCAGCCGGTCGGTATACGGCATCGAGGCTAAATAGCTTTGACCTTCGCCCAGTTTTTCGTGATTGCGATGCAGGTAGCCGAAGACCGGCTTGAGCCGGATTACGCGCTCCCCATCCAGCGCCACATCCATGCGAAAAACGCCGTGCGTCGAGGGGTGGTGCGGCCCCATGGCCACTTCCAGCAATTCCCCCTCGCCCTCCGGCGCAATCATCGCGGGACGATTCCAGCCTTCCGGCTTTTCGGCAATACTGGGTGCCCCAGGTCCGGATTTTCGGACCTGGGAATCCTCGACTATGATGCCGCTCTGATCATGCGAAAGCATTTCCGTCATGCGCCGGCCTCCGATTCCGCTGGACCGGCTATCTCCGCCTTATGAGCTTCCGCCCGCTTCAACACTTCGTCATGCGCCGTCGGCTCGTAGTCAAAATCGTCCGGTTCCACGTAATCGCGGCGCATCGGGTGATCCTTGAAGCCATCCCACATCAGCAACCGCCGCAGATCCGGATGCCCAGTGAAGACAATCCCATAGAGATCGAAGATCTCCCGCTCCTGAAACTCCGCCGAGCGCCAGATGGGCGTCAGCGAGGGCAGCTCCACCTGCTCCGTCCGGTTCACCGTACGCATCCGTATCACGACCGGCCCATGCTTTTTCTCAACCGAATACAAGTGATAGACCGCCTCAAGAAATCCCGGCTCGACCCGCTTGCGCGTTTCCTCAACTGTTTCCTCAACCGGCTGCTCCACGCCATCCACAGTCCTCGTAACGGTGCGCGTGACTTCAACCTTTTCGGAAATTTCTTTATCCGGCCAGTCCACGCCAGTTGCATTCGACAGAAAATCCAGCTTGAGTTCGGCATTGTCTCGCAAAAACTTCGCCACCTGAACCGCATGGCTGGGCAAAAGCCGGAGCGAGTGCTGGCCGCTGACACTGGAGTTCAACACAACCTCCACACCAGCGCCCGGCACAGCCGCTTCAATCATCGCCTGAATCTCTTCGACTGTCTTCAATCCCTGTTCCCTCAAAACCTCTAGTTAGGTCCTGGTCCCCTGATCCCTGGTCCCTTCGTCCCTAGTCCTTGTCTTGAATCACCACCGGCACCGTCCACACGCCGGGATTCGACGCCGGCTCCAGATCGTGCGCGCCCTGCACGGGCACGGGAAACTCGCCCTGAGCTTCAGCATTCAAATGGCGCGGCCTGTTCTCGCCGGTCAAATGCTGGCCGTCAATCTTCTTCTGCAACGTCATAAACGCCTGAATCAGCGCCTCGGGCCGCGGCGGGCAGCCCGGAATATGCACATCCACGGGAATGTAGCGGTCAATCCCCTTCAGCACGTTGTAGCCCTGCTTGAACGGCCCGCCGCTGATAGCGCAGGCGCCCATCGCAATCACGTAGCGCGGCTCAGCCATCTGGTTATAGAGCCGGACAACTTGCGGAGCCATCTTCTTCGTCACAGTCCCGGAGATGATCATCAGGTCGGCCTGCCTGGGCGACGGCCGGAAGACTTCGGCGCCAAAGCGAGCCAGATCATAGCGCGCCATGGTGGTGGCAATCATCTCAATCGCGCAGCAGGCTAGCCCGAACTGCATCGGCCAGATGGAGTTCTTGCGTCCCCAGTTGTAGAGTTCCTGGATGGTCGTCACGAAGACCCCCTGCTTGCCCAGTTCGATCTTCAATCCCTCATCTACAGCCATCGCCCACTCCGTAAAGTTGCTCTATTCCCTGGTTCCTTAGTCCCTAGTCCCTTAGTCCCTTGGTCCCTTGGTCCCTTGGTCCCTGGTCCCTGTTCTTACTCCCAGGTGAGAACGCCCTTGGCCCACGCCCAAACCAGCCCCTCGACCAGCAGCAGCACAAAGACCAGCATTGCGGCGCAGGCCGCCGCAGTCAGGCCGGTAAAGGCCACCGCAAAAGGCAGAAGAAAAACCGACTCCACATCAAAAATCAAAAAGATGATCGCGTACAGGTAATAGGCCGAGCGGAACTGCATCCAGGCATCGCCCGGCGACTCCAGCCCGCACTCGTAAATGGCATTTTTCACCGCGTTTGGTTTAGGGGGAGAAAACACCTTGGCCCATAGCCAGGCCAGTGCCAGGGGAGCCAGTCCAAAGCCCAGCGCAGCCAGAAACAGAACGGCCAGCGAAAAATATGGATTTAAGGAAATCATCTAAAAAAAGAACCCTTATTCAACCTACCAGTTCGAGGGCGGTTTTGGCTAAAAGAAGCTCTCCCTCCGGAACTGTACCGTCCGATTTCGGACTTCCATATCCCACACTATGAATTGCCTCGATTTCCACAACAAAAAACCTTTTCCGCCCATCGTTTCAGCCCTCGAAACCTATAACTCTACCAACCAGCGAAGCCACTCCCCCAGGCGCAACAATCCCATATTTTAAATCGAGAAAATTCTGTAATTCCTCCGGCAGCATCGCCGCCAGTTCCTGCCACGCAAGCACTTTCAGCCGCGTGCGCATCTCGGCAGACCTGACCGCCGCCAGCACTCCAAACCATGCCTCGCGCAGATCCGGACGGCGTTCGTCGTGAACCACGCAAAAACTGCACCCCTGCGCATACGCAGCCAGCACATTGCGAATCAGTTGATAGCCGGCATATCCCGTCCCCCCTTGCAACGCGGAATCAGCCATCGGCTCAGTTCGCTGCTCCAAATGGGCGAGGCTATTCCTCCCAGCTTGTGAAAGGTTGTTCTCTCCCGCCAGGATTTCTTCCGCCTCCTGCGAATAATCCTCAGGAAACTCCGTGGCTTCTCTCCGTCTCGTCGTGGCCAGTTGAACCCGCGGCAACAACTCCCTGTCAAAGACCGCATCAAAATCCCTATATCGTTCAACCACGTCCGCGCTCTTAGTCTGAAAATCGCTCTCGGTCAGCTTGGCCTCTACAAGCAGCGAACCCCATTTCATATCGACTTCGGTCCGGTCAAAGTGACCGCTCTTGAGCGGCACTCGCGCTTTCCATCCAAAAACCGGCTGCTCATCCCCATCCACTCCCAGCGCCCGCCGCACAGCAAGAGCTTCCGCCACGCCCGGCGTAGAAAAAATATTCATCAGCAGCGCGTCAGAACTCATGCACGAATCCAGCTCCCGCCAGCGCCTTCCCGAATCAGCCTTCGGCAGCGCCCTTCCCTGCGCGTGAATCTTGTCAAAGCGCCGCATCCACTCCGGGCGCGAAGCAATCGCCGCATAAGCCGCATCGAAGAAATTCCCGTGCCGGCCGCACTCCGGCGTATAAACAATCACCGGCGGGTCGCCGTAGCTCTCCACATGAGCGCGCCCCTTCGCCCATTGCCGGTTGCGCACCCCCAGCTCTCGCCGCAGTTCACTCGCATACCAGCCGGAATTCCCGCTCATATTGATTCGCTCAACCCTCGATTGCCGCAGCAACCCCGGCTCGTTCCGCCTCGATCAGCACCGGCATGGCGCCCGTGTGCGAGGCCACCCATGCGCCCCAGCGATTGCCCGCCTCGTTCAGCGTTGCCAGCCCTGCCCCACGCAGCAGGTAGTGCGTCACCGCCGCGGTAAACGCATCTCCCGCGCCAATTGTGTCCGCCACCTTGACCGGTACTCCGGTGTGCTCATGCCATTCCTCGCGCGTTGCCAGCAGACTGCCGTGACCTCCGCGAGTCACTGCCACCATTTGAAGCGACGGAAACTCTGCGAGCAATCTCCTGGCGCTATCCAGCAATGAAAAACAACCGTCCGCATTCTGATTCGCCAATCCCAGTAACTCCAGCACAACCGGCGCTTCTGCATCATTCATCTTCAGCACCGTAGCCAGTTCTACCGACTCCCGAATCACCTTGCCCGCGTAGAACGGCGCTCGCAGGTTCACGTCGAAGATACGCACGCACGAAGCCGGAGTCAGCGCCAGCAACGAATGGATGCTCCTCCGCGACTGAGCAGAACGCTGCGCCAGAGAACCAAAACAGACTGCATCTGCCCGTCCAGCCAGCACCTTCCACTCGTCCGTCACCTCAATAAAATCCCATGCCGCCGGCTGATGGATCGTATAACTCGGCTGCCCGCCCTCGAGCCTCACCGTCACCCGGCCTGTCTCCCGCACCGGGTCCATCTGCAAAAAACTCGCATCTGCAGGCAGCGGCTTCAGCAACTCCACCGCCCTGTCGCCCAGTTCGTCGCGCCCAATCCGGCTCAGGATCGCCGCATGATTGCCCAGCCGCGCAGCCATCACCGCAAAGTTTGCAGGCGCGCCGCCCAGACGCGCTCCATCCGGCAACAGATCCCAAAGCAGCTCGCCAATGCCGAGAATCAGATGTGGTTGTTTCAAATCACTACCCTCAGGTTCCAGCATCATTTTTTGTTCCCCGTTCCCTATTCCCTATTCCCTGTCATTTCCCGCCCAGCGCCAAATCGAGCAATCCTCATAATTCGCCGAAGCATATTCCCCCTCCGGCTGATTGGCCAATATGCGATGGTCTGCAATCGCATCCGCTCGGGATCGCTGAACCTGCCCCGAAAACAACCGCACAAATCCGGTCTGCCGCTCCAGTTCGCGCTCCTGCTCATTATTGACATATATGAGGTCCAATTGCGTATCGCGCCCCGCAAGCGTCCGGCTCCACGCGGTAAGCAGCCGCCGCATCACCGGCGCGCCAAATGGATTGAATAGAAATGCCAGGCACGGCCCTGCGGGAAGCGCAAACTCGACTGCATCGCCGCAAACCAGCCGCATCGGCGCCTTTGCCCGCTTTGCCGCGCGCCATACAGCCATGTTGCGCCGCGCAATCCGCGCAAGCGTGAGATTCAGCTCCACCCCCACCACCCGGCGAAACGGAAACTCCGCCCCCAGCAGCACAGCCCGGCCCATTCCCGCGCCAATATCGATAAAACTGAAATCTTCAATTCTGCTACCCGGCCGGCTCCTCTGCCAGCGGCGAATCAAAGCCTGAAATACCGACGGCGCAACCCCGTAGTAGGCCGTGTTATGACGGTCGTGCCGGTGCGCGCTCTTCAAATTGCGCCCCGCAACCAGCCCGCTGGTCAGCACGCCAAACTCCACATCAAACGGATGCCGGGTAAATCCTTCGCTAACCTTGAGCCCCGGCAGCCTCCGCCGAGTTGCTATCTTACTGCTTGCCATCCGATAAATCTCCATCCACTCCGCACGCACAAGAGCCTCCCGCTTGGGGAGGCTCTGCAGTTGAAATTGCCGATTTTGCTCTAACGTGAACGCAGAGACTTGATGGCCTCGGGAAGCCGTTCTTCTATTGATTTGGCGCGCTCCGCCGCTATGCCGCCCAGGTACGACGGAGCAGGCGTGGCCGTCAACACCAGCGCCAGCAGAGTCGCCGAGAAAATCAGTCCCGAAACACCCGCAGAAACCAGCATATGGTAGGTGTCTTCAATATCCAGCCCAAAGAAGTTGAAGGCCACATGCTCCAGCGGCTTGAAGTGATTGAGAACCAATAGTGCGAAAAGGAAAAAGAAGACCGCCAGCGAGGTCAAAACTGCAAGCGTTGCATCCAAACTGCGATGAAACTTCTGCCGTGCGCGGCAATGAGGACACTCGGCAAAATGCTGCTCATAGTCCTTCCGCATCTCCGGCGTGATCCCGGAGATGTCATAACGCCATCTCGCCAAGATCGAGCCCGCGACTCTATCTGTGCATTGGGTTTTTGCCATAATTGATTAGACTCACTTTGCAAAGGATTCTGTTGACCGCAGTGATCGGGCGCGGCTAGCGGGGCAACCGAAGGCTTGAATGCAACAATGCTTCTTACTCAGGCCGGACTGTGTAAATGATCCGGTTCCCTTTGCATTTCTCAGGGCGAGATGCCCTGGCGTCTTCCTTGCCAACCTACCTGGTACAGAGTGATGCCTGAGGCTTTCCTCCAATCATTTTAACTTACATAAATCAAAAGTAAAGAGAAGAAAGCGGCACATGCTGCTGGGCCAGCAGCAGCATATTCGCCAGCAAGCTCGCCCGGCCGCTCAGCGCGCGCTCGGCGGCGACCTTAGCCAGTTCTGGAAGATTATTGCTTTCAGAAAGATGCGCCAATATCACGTACGCCGCCTGGCCGTCGTAGTCCGCTTCAAGAAATCCCGCCGTCGCATCATTAGAGAGATGCCCCACCCTCGACATCACCCGCTGCTTGACCGCCCAGGGGTAAGGACCGTCGCGCAGCATCTCCAGATCGTGGTTCGATTCCAGCAGAAGCAGGTCAAGATCCTTCAATTGCGCCTTCACATTGGGCGAAATATAGCCCAGATCAGTCGCAAAACCCAGCCGCACCCCCTCCGTCTCGAAGACAAAGCCCACCGGGTCAGCGGCGTCGTGGGAAGTGGTAAATGGGCTGACGGCAATTTCGCCAATCTCGAAAGGCTCACCAGCCTGAAAAAACTCCACCGCAGGCAGCCAGGTGGGATCTTTTGTCTTAACTGCCACAACTGGCTCTTCGATTTCCTGCTGCGCTTCCACGGTCTCGGCTGCTTCGGCTTCTTCGTCCGGCTCGCCCTCAGCCGTCGCATCGACCTCCGCCTGCCGCTCGGCAGCTTGCCTGCGAATCTGCTCCATCCACTGCGCGTAGGTCATCTGCTTGCGCGGCTGCAGCCAGCGCATCCATGCGCGATGCGTCCCTTCGGTAAAGTAGACCGGAATCCCCAGCTTGCGCGCCGTCACCGCCAGCCCGCCCACATGGTCGGAGTGCTCATGAGTAATGAGAATCGCGTCCAGCGTCTCCGGCTCCTCGCCCACAAGCTTCATCCGCCGGAAAAGCTCCCGGCAGCTCAGCCCGCAATCGACCAGAATCCGCGTCCGCCCGCCGGAGACAACCGTAGCGTTCCCCTTTGACCCCGACGCCAGCACCGTGAAACGCACCATGGTTTGAGGATATCGCGCGGGGCTGTGGATATGAGGCTCTCAACAAGTTCTAGCCAGCGCTCGCCAGTTCCGCCGGAATCTCAATCGACACGAGCGTGCCTCGTCCCGGATTGCTGACCACTTTGAAGCTGGCCTGGTTGCCGTAGAGCACTTCCAGCCGCTCCTGTACATTCTTCATGCCAATGCCTGCTCCCACGCGGCTGAGCGCCGTCACCGGCCGGTCCACCATGCCCACGCCATCGTCGGCCACTTCAATGCGCACGCGGTCGCCTTCGAGCCGGCTGCGCAGCGTCACTGTTCCGCCCTTCATGCGCGGCTCAAGCCCGTGCTTGATGCTGTTTTCAATCAGCGGCTGAAGCAGGATGCTGGGCACCAGAACTTTCAGCGTCCGCGGATCGATCTCCTTTTCCACTTTCAGCTTTTCGGCGCCAAAACGAACCACCTCGATAGCCAGGTAATCGTCGGTGAACTTCAACTCCTCGCTCAGCGGCACGTAGCTGTCGTGGTCCTGAAGCAAGGCTCGAAGAATGTTGCCCAGCTTGACGATCATCTCGCGGGCCAGGTCCGGCTTCATGCGCACCAGCGAGGCTATGGAGTTGAGTGTGTTGAACAGAAAATGGGGATTGATCTGCCGTTGCAATGCGTCGAGCCGGGCTTCGAGCAGCAGCCGCTTCTGCTCTTCGAGTTTCATCTCGATGCGGAGCGCATTCCACACCTTGAGCGCAATGCCCACCACAATCGGCGCGCAGAGCCAGACCAGGGCCTGCAGCCACCACTGACTGGCGAGCAGCGCAAACAGCCGGTGCGGAAATTCATGGGCAATCCAGTCCCGGCAGGCCTCAGCAGCCACAATGAGAAAAAGCATGAGAAACTGACGGTCAACGCGGGGCTCACGAAGGTTGCGGCGCACCCATCGGTAAAGACTCAAGTCAATGAATGGCGTAAACGACCAGATATCTTCTTTGTCGACAAAGCGTCCCAGCAGGCCAGATCCCAGGCCCAAAACCACGTTAAAGGGAAAGACGAGATATTCCTGGTGCAAGACTGCCGGCGCTGACAACACTGCCCCGCCCAGCATGGCCCAGCCCGGACCTAAAAACAGGCCCAGCAATATCACCGCAGCCTCAGAAATGTCAGCCGCCAGAAAGTTGGGCACTACAATACGAATCCACACGCCCAGCGTCAACGGCACCAGAAAAAACGCCAGCAGCGCGAGGGTTTGCCCGGGACGTCGCTGCTCGGCAAAGAACAACCGCCGGAAAGTGGTCACCCGTGCCAGAACACTGGCCACCGAGGCCACCACACCCAGCTTGACCAGCAGGGTAATCAGAATCAGATTGTCGCTCACCGCGGCGTATCCCGGTGCAGCGCCTTCACCTGGTAGCCGGCGCGCTTCAGTTCCGCGGCAATCTCCTCAACCATCATCACGCTGCGGTGCTGGCCGCCGGTGCAGCCGAAAGCTACCGTCAGGTAGCTCTTGCCTTCTTCTATGTAATGTGGCAGCAGGTAGAGCAGCAGCTTTGTTACCCGGCTGAGAAACTCCCTGGTCTGCGGAAATTTGCGCACATAGGCCGCAACTTTGGGGTCCAGCCCGGTAAGTTTGCGAAACTCCGGCACAAAGTGGGGATTAGGAAGGAATCGCACGTCAAAAACCATATCCGCATCCAGCGGCACTCCATTTTTGAATCCGAAACTGAGGCACGAGACGAGCAGGCGCTTGGTCTCTTCTTCGTGTCCAAAGCGGTCCTGGATGTGGGCGCGCAACTCATGCACGTTGAAATTCGATGTGTCGATCAGCGTGTCGGCTACGTTGCGGATGGGATCCAGCAGTTGCCGCTCTTCAACAATGGAGCGCGCAACCGTCTCCTGCCGGCCCAGCGGGTGCGGCCGCCGGGTTTCGGAGTAGCGGCGAACCAGCACAGAGTCCTGCGCATCCAGAAAAACCACGCGCGTAAGCAAAAGCATTTTAACCTGCTTGAGAATCTCCGGAAGACGATCAAGAGTCTGGCCTTCGCGGACATCCACCACAATCACCGCGCTTTGAACGTCGGCTGATTTTTCCACCAAAGCGGCAAAATCGGGCAGCAGTTCCAAAGGCAGGTTATCAACAGCGTGATAGCCCAGATCCTCGAATGCCTTCAGCGCCGAGGCCTTGCCCGCGCCGCTGATCCCGGTGACGATAACCAGTTCCTTGCTGGGAGCTTTCCTGGCGGATATTGCAACCCGGCTGGTTGATGGTTTAGGGGAGGAAGCCTTGGTGCGCGTCATGGGCACATCCTACACTGAATGGCGTTCCTTGCGCATGGCTGACGCTGGTTTGCAAGAACGCTGGTTATAAAATAATATGCCGGCCTGCCGACAAGGCTATGTCCCATCCCAGCGCCAATCCCGGGGACTGGCGCTGGGCCGAGAGTGACCAACCTCAAAATGAGGCAGGATTTTATGGAATTTCCACCAGTTCCATTTGCCCGTCGCGACGCCGATGCAGCACAAACAGCTCGCCGGAAAGATTGTGGAAGATCAGCAGGTCGAGGTCGCGGAATTCGGCATCTTTGACCGCCTCCTCGACAGTCATAGCCTTCAGCGAAAAAGCCTCGCCGCTGGTAACAATGTGCGGCTCAACAACCGCCTTGGCGGCCGGGAAGGAATGAACGGCAATCACCGCACGGGCCTTTGTGCCAGCGCGCACCGGTTTGACCTCGCTGGCCTCTTCTTCCGGCTGGGCGGCGCGAGTTTTAGGCCGGGCTACCGGAGGCGCCGCGAGTATCTTTTCCTCCTTGGGCAGCCGCTTGTTTGTCATCCTCCGGTCGCGATGGCGACGCGCCTGGTTTTCGGCATGTTCCAGGGCCTGACGCAGCGCCGACGGCAGTGTGTCGGCCTTGCCCGCTGCCACAATGGTGTGCATGCGGGCCTTGATTGTCACTTCGGCAGTTTGCGAACGTTTCTGCGCGCCAAAGACTATGCTCGCGCACGCGCTTTTGCCCAAAATACGGGCAATCCGTTCCATCCCCTCCTCGGCCTGCATACGCAGCGCCCTGGAGATCTTCACTTGTCTGGCGGTGTACTCCACTTCCATGGTCAGCCTCCGCTCCTGGTATTTGCCGCACGGTCGTCCCGCGGGACACTCTATTCCTACAACCGTTGATTTACAGCTTACGTATGCCTTACTGCCAACTTCACCTCCGCATCAGGTCACCAGCCCGGACAAAAACTCAAGGTGAAGAAAATCAGTATATGCCAACTGTCAACCGCTTAAAAAGCCCGATTGTCAACGGCCGTCAGGATCCCCTGCAAATTGTATTCAGAAACGGGAAAGCAACCCTCGGATGAACCAGAGTGGAAGGAGCTTTGATATTTGCGCCACGAGACTGCTCTCTGCCTTGGGGCACGCCAAACATTGAAAGGTAATTAAATTTGTTGAATTACGCCAAAACCGGCTCCTTTTCTAACCGGTTTTCCAAGTTACAAACTGCCTTCAAGGCCATGAAACTATAGTTAATTCAAAGAACGGGTCTGAAGATCAAAACTATTGCGCTGGAACCTGCTATTTTCATGGTGATTTAGAACACCTTTTCTTACATCCGAACTGTAAAAAAGCCTTTAAAAAACAATCTCTTGGTACCATAGTTTGGGCTCCGGCTCAGCCTTATCGGGCTATAAAACTCCAAATACTGCGATTTTGAATTTTCTCCTTGACAGGAGCAAGTCGTTCCACCTAAAAATGGTAGAACTATCCGGGAGTCCCTACCGGCTGCACATAAGGACTTGTTGTGAATTATGTGACAGGCAGGCTTTCGGGCTTCCCCGTCCGTATCTATCGCCGCTCACGCCGGTGAAGAGGTTGGATATTTATCTTCTTCTCCGTTCGATAACGGTTGGCTGTGTCTCAAGCTATTTCCAAGGAGCAATTTCATGTTCGGTACAAAGCTCACTACCAAGTTGGCAATGTTCTTTGCCATCGCCGCCATAGTTTGCCTGCCGGCGCTGTCACAGTCGACAGCACCCACTAGCACACCGGCCCCAGGGCATATTCACACGACGGCAGTTCCAACCGCCCGTGTGATAGCGAAGGTCGATAACAGCCTGCGCACAACGCTCCCCGGTCATCTTCCGGGAGCTTTGAGCACGGCACAGGATATGGGCAGAGTCGCTCCTACGACCTCCGCCCAGCATCTGGTCATGGTGCTCAAGTCCAGCGACCAGCAGAAGACGGAGCTGCGCCGGATATTGGACGAGCAGCAGGACAGCAACTCTTCCAACTATCACCAGTGGATAACGCCAGATCAGTTCGGCGCCACCTTCGGCGTTGCCGACAGCGACATCGCGCAGGTTAGCGCATGGCTTCAGTCGCAAGGCTTCTCGGTCGAGAGCGTGAGCAAGAGCAAAAGAGTGCTCTACTTCAGCGGCACCACCGGCAATCTGGAAACCGCCTTCAAGACAGAGATTCACACCTTCCAGGCGAACGGCGAGACTCACGTCTCCAACAACAGCGTCATTTCGGTCCCCAAGGCGCTCGCGCCGGTCATCGCGGGCGTGACGATGGACAATTTCTTCCGCAAACCGGCCATGGGTCCCACCACGGTAATCAGCGGGCCGGAACTCACTAACGGCTCAAATCATTATGTTGGGCCGGCGGACTTTGCCACCATCTACAACACCACCCCCCTGCTTGCTGCGGGAATCAACGGAAGCGGAGTCAGCATCGCGGTTGCAGGCCGCACCGACATCCTGTTGAGCGATGTGCAAACTTACCGCCAGCTGTTCAATCTGCCCAACAACGATCCCATCTTCATTCACGCCGGCCAGGACAACGGCACAGAGCCTGGCGACGACGGCGAATCCGACCTGGACGTTGAAATTTCCGGCGGTATCGCTCCTAAAGCGCAGGTCTACTTTGTGATCGGCACGCCCACCTATTTTGTGGACGGCATCACCAACTCGGTTCAGTACATTGTTGAAAATAACCTTGCCGACATCATGAGCATCAGCTACGGCCTCTGCGAGGCCAGCCTGGGCTCGGGCGGCAACGAATTCAACAATCAGGCCTACGAGCAGGCAGCTGCGCAGGGCATCAGCGTGTTCGTCTCCTCGGGCGACAACGGCCCGGCAAGCTGCGATAGCTCCAACAACAGTTACGAAGTCTACGGTTATGCGGTGAGCGGCGACGCCTCTACACCCTATAACGTTGCCGTTGGCGGCTCCGAATTCTACGAGAACGGCGTCACGTCATATTGGGGCACACAGAATCCCCTGACCTTGGGTTCTGCGGCCTCCTATATCCCTGAGACGCCATGGAACGAAGCCAGGGGCGCCGACAAGACCTCAACCACGGGCGGCTTGAGCGGCCTTTGGTCGAGTAGCGGCGGCATCAGCGCCTACTACCTGAAGCCCGCATGGCAACATGGTCCGGGCGTACCCACGCTCGATCCTGATTTAACCCAGGCCCAATACGGCGGCCAGTGGGTCAGCAGCTACACCATTACCAATGGAGGCAGCGGCTACACTGCCGCGCCAACCGTTTCCTTCTCAGGTGGCGGATGCACCCAGCAAGCAACTGCTACCGCGGTGCTTACCGCCGGTGCAGTCACCTCGCTAGGGTTCAACTACCTGGGCATCGGATGCACCTCGGCTCCGACCATTACCTTCTCAGCAGCGCCTGTCGGCGGAACAACCGCGACCGCGACGGCGACCATCGGGCCCATGCAGACTCCGACGCCTCTCATCACCGGAGTTCCGCATCGCTACGTGCCTGATCTCTCCCTCAACGCAGCGAGCGGCCACGATGCAACAGTCTTCTGCTCCGAGGGCGTTTGCAAGATCAGTTCCACCGGAACCTGGCAAGGATTAGGTCTGGTAGGCGGCACCTCGGTAGCCGCGCCCAGCATGGCCGGCCTCCAGGCGCTCATCGATCAGGCAAACGGCGGACGCCAGGGCGCGCCCAACTACATCTACTACACGCTGGCCGCGGCCGAAAACACCACAGGATGCAATTCCTTCCTGCCGCCTGCCGCCGGCTCGAACTGCGCCTTCCAGGACATCACCGTGGGTGACAACCTGGTCTGCGGCACTTCGACCTGCTCCGCCACCACCGGAACCAAGATCGGCTTCCAGGCCGGCGCTGGTTACGACATGGCCACCGGGCTTGGTTCTGTGAATGCCGCCAACCTCTCCAGCCAGTGGAGCAGCGTCAAGTTCAACAGCTCGAACACTACGCTGAATCTACCCCCGGGAGTGGCGCTCCTTTCGCAGACCACTGGAATTCCGCAGGGCACCTCGATCACCTTATCTGGAACGGTCGCCTCGGGATCCTCTTCAGGAACGCCAACCGGCGACGTTGCTTTCATCCTCAGTCAGGGTGAATTTGGCAACACCGTCGACATAACGACCGGTGCCTGGAGCACTCCCGGACCGTATACTACGCTGGATAGCAGCGGCAACTATTCCGCTACTCTGTCCAATCTTCCAGGTGGAACCTATACCCTCACCGCGCGCTATGCGGGCGACGAGAACTTCGGTTCCAGCCTCTCAGCTCCAGTGCCGATCACGGTCCTCCAGGGCAACTCCGTGATTACAGGTACGGCCGCGTACATCGACAATAACTGCAACTACACTACCCCTCCTTCGTTCACCTACGGCCAGTTTATTTGGTGGCCGGTGAACGTAGCCAGCAGCACCCCCGGCGCCAACGGAAGCAGCGTGCCGACCGGCACGGTGGCCTTCACGATTGACGGCAATCCCTATGGGACTGAGACGCTGGACCCGCAGGGCAACGGCTATCTGGCAGCGGGCACCATCGGAACCACGGTTTCGTCGTG
>Ga0316217_10002404_pt1 | contig 22574 bp, 29 predicted proteins | sample 1anoAmetaG_FD_203633 | JGI IMG/M metagenome (GOLD analysis project Ga0316217, IMG submission 203633) | Freshwater microbial communities from Trout Bog Lake, Wisconsin, USA - 1anoA | ecosystem: Environmental > Aquatic > Freshwater > Lake > Hypolimnion/Profundal zone | place: USA: Wisconsin...
ACAAGGAAAACCAGCCCTGGCTGAGCCGGTTCCATGCGCACTGTCGCGCCCTTCAGTCGTTGAGGTTCATTTCACGCACGCCAACCGGCGGGACACGAGGGTTCAGTCCCCCGGAGATGGAAAGCTGCCCAGTGATGAACGTCCAGATAGTGTCGCCAGGATCGTCAATCTCAACGGTGAAGTCACCGGCAGAAAGTTTAGTTAATTGGGTTCCTTCATCGAGACTCCAGGATTTTCCACTGAGTTTAGCTGTATTAGTGGAACTTGTTGCGTAAACGTTACCGGGAATACCTGATCCGGTGTTTTGCATGATGGTGACGTAGATATTTCGCATTTATCCATTCCGCCGGTTGAAGTCCACCATGACCTGACTAAGGTACTTGCCGATGACGTTGGCACTGTCAGCAGAGCTTCCGAGGATGTGCCCGGTGTTGATCGTGATGTTTGGGGCCCCTGAGCCTCCAGCGGTGGCCATCCCTGAGGATCCCCCGGAGAAGGACTGGGCGGCATACGCCTGGACGGAGGCCGTGGTGGCCATCACGCTGTTGATGACATCCTTGATGACGTTCTTGAAGTCCCGCTCGGGGGCAACGAACTCACGCTGCCCGGCTTCACCCATGAGGGCCAGGGTGGGTCGGTCGATGACGCCGCCCTTGGCGAATGCCATGGCCTTGACGGCGGCCAGGGAGCCCTCCATGGACGAGATCTCGGCGAGGGCCAGGGCCTCACCACCGAAGGGGATGTCGGCGTAGGCCGCCCAGATGGACGTGGCGGCGTAGTCGGTCATGGACGCGGTTGCGAGATCGGTGGCGGCGACGATGTCGGTCATGGCAGCCGTGGTCGTCGCGGCACCGGTAGTGGTCGCTAAGGTCTTTGCCGACTCCCCCGCGACCGCAGCAGCAGCGTCGGCCTTCTTCTTGGTCGCGGTGATGGTGTCGAAGGTATCCATTCCCTTCTTGATGGCCATGTCTACCAGATACTTCGCGGCCATCTGGGAGAAGGAGGAGACCACCGACGTCGCGACGGCCCTCGTCGCGTTGACCATCGCGTTCTTCCAGGAGGTGCCCTTGATGATCATGTCGTCGAAGGCCTTGCCTAGGGAGTTGGTCATGGTGGCGTGGATGGAGGCACCGAAGGCCGCGAACTGCTGGTAGACGGTCGGGAGCTGGTTGACGGCCTTGTGGAGCCCGGCCAAGAAGCCGGAGCCAGCGGTACCCGTCAACGCCCCCAGCTCCTGCTGGGTCCGGCGCTCGGAGGCAACTCGCTGGTCCTCGAGCTTCTGGATCTCGGCGTTGACCTTGGCGGTCTCGATGGGGTCGGCAGCCACCAGCTCCCTACGTTTGGCCAGGGCCTGGGCATCCTCCTGGTACTTCCGGTTGTTGGCGGCGGCCTGCTGCTGCAGGAACTCGGTCTCCGAGATCTCCCCCTGGGCCTTACGGAAGTTGAGGTCCTGGAGATCCAGGGCGTCCATGGCATCCACGTGGGCCTTCTCGGCGTTGAGGATGACTTCGTTGACCTTGAGGGTCTGGTCGACCTGCTTGTTCTTGAGGTCCGTCACCTGCTTGGCGGCTTCAGCGTAGTGGGAGGACTTGACGCCCTCAATGTGCCCGATGGACGCGAGGTTGGCCTCCGCCAGGGCGATCTGAGCGTCGAAGTTCCCCTTCAGGTCCGCGAGCTGCGCAGCAAGTGCGGCCTTCTCCTGGCCGAAGTGCTCGTCCTTGGACGCCTTCCGAGCGCTGTTGACCTCGTTCTCGAGGGCGATCCGGTCCTTTCCGGTGGCGGCGGAGGTCTTCAACTGACCCGACCAGAAGGCGAACTCGTCGGCCTTGGACAGCTGGAAGTAGTCGGCGTCGACGCCCAGCTCGGCAGCTCGGGATTTGCGCAGAGCCTCGAGACGCTGCTTCAGCTTCTCCATGAGGGACTCGGAGTCCCCGAGACCCCCCGGAGTGTTGCCAGCCTTCCCCGCCGGGGCTTCCTCGTCCTTCTTGATGTCCGACCAGATCTGACGGTGCCGGGCCTGATACTTCTCGTCCGAGGCCGTGATCTGACCGGCATAGGCCTCGTGGTCGTCCGCCATGGCCTTGTAGCCGTCCTTGGCGGCCTGGAACGCACCCTTGAAGTCCCCGTCCAGGATCTTGTTGATGACGCCGGAGACGAGGTTGAACCCATCGATGATCTCGTCGAAGGTCTCCGCCGCGTAGATGCCCAGGTCGTTGAAGATGTTGATGACGGCAGCGATGCCATCCGTGAGGGCCTTGACGGCCCAGGAGACGCCTGGGAGGACCTCCTTGGCGAACTCCACGAAGCTCTTCATCAAGCTGGTGATGATGGGCGTGACGGAGTCGCCCACGGTCTTGGCGACGCCCTGGAACGCGAAGCCGACGTCCTCGGTAGCAACCTTGTAGGCCTTCGAGGCGGCTACCCCATCCCCAGTAACTGTGAGGTTGAAGTCCTCCTGGACACGCTTACCGTGCTCGAGCTTCTCCGAAAGGTCCGACATCAGCTTCTGGGACTCGACCCAGGACTTACCCATGGTCGAGGCCAGCAGCGCGTTCCTCTCCTGCTGGGTTCCGAGGCTGCTGTATTTGGCGGCGAGGTTCTCGAGGACCTGGGCACCCGTCAGGGCGTGACCCTGGGCGTCCTTGGTGGCCACGCCCCACTTGGTGAAGGTGTCGGAGTTCTTCAGGATCCGCGTCTCGAGCTTGGCCGCGATGCCCGACAGGTCATCGATCGAGATCCCCATCTCCTTGGCCGCGATTGCCCAGGTCGTCGCGGTGGCCAGCGATACCCCGAGAGTCAGGTGCAGCTTGTTGACCGAGGCGTTGAACTCATTGGTCTGGGCGATTGCACCGATGATCGCCGCGCTCACGGCGGCGATGGCCCCGGTCACCATCCCGAAGGAGGACTTCAGGGCGGCGAAAGGCGCGGTCAGGTTGCCGATGGTGCCGCTGATGCCCGACATCTCGCTCTTGATGTCCTGGGCGAAGGTCTTGATCCCGGCAGTCGACTGCTGAAGGCTGGAGAACAGGTTGGTGCTGTCCCCTGTGATCTTGACCTGGACCTGTTTATCAGCTGCCATGGGGACCTCATTCGCCGAAGATGTTCTGCAAGAATTCAGGCTTTGCCGGGCGGCAGGCTTCTCGGGCTTCGGGTTCAGCGTTGACCGTCATCGTCGCCCAGAGCTGCAGCGAGTTCTGATAGGCCTCAACCTCCCGCTGCTCTAGGACGTAGCCCAGGAAGTCCAGGGCCTCGTCGGCGGCCATTTCCAGGACCTGCGAGTAGGACCCGACCGGGGCGGCCAGCATCCTCGCGATCAGATAGATGGATTCTTCGCGCTCTTCGAAGTAGTCGCGCTTGGCCTTGGGAGGACGACGGGCAGCAAAGACATCGAAAAGTCTTTCAATTTCTCCGAAAAATTTCGGATGACTGATGCCACCTCCTCAGGAGCCATGGCCTCGACCTGCAGGATGTAGGGAAGCAGCGCGGACGGGTCCTTGCGCGACTTCTTGATGGTCTCGTCGTCGGCCAGGGCGATCGCGGCGAACCTGGGACCCTTCTCGGGGTCAGTTAGCACATCTTCGAGCTTGCTGACGAGGGTCATGCCCTCGAAGACCTGCACCACCGACATCTTTTTCTCATTGGCCATGTGTGACACTCCTACAACTTACTTCTGTGAACATGGAAAGGCCCCGAGGGATGGAGGACCTCGGGGCCGTCTTGGTGGTCGTCGAACTAGGAGGCAGGGGCGGTGACCTCAACCTTGAAGCCGAGGAACGGGGTGGCGTTGTCGGGCGAGAGCATGTTCAGGTCGGAGACCAGGGTCCACTGGATCTTCGCGGTGGTCGGGTCCTTCTTGGCGAACTTCATGTCCAGCTCGGGGACGATGACGACCTTGGGGAACACGAGGCAGTCGAAGGCGGTGACGGTGCCGGAGCCAACGGGGACGATGACGGACGGGTAGCGCAGCATCAGGGAGTACTGCTTGAGGACCTTTCCGTTGCCGAAGGCGGTGATGGTCTGACCGGTCTGACCCGCACCGGCAGCGATCGAGGAGAACTCACCAGCGGTTGAGCCGAAGAGGCTCTGGAAGTGGGCGCTGTCGATGTCGGCGATCACGCCCTCGACGGTGCCCTCGTAGTCGCTGACGGCCAGGGGGTACTTGCTGCCCTGCATCGGGTTGAACTCGATGGTGTTGCCCTTGACCTTCAGGGCGAGGCCATTGTGGTCGAAGACGCCCAGAGGAAGCGCACCGGCCATCAGGGCGGCCTGGGTGATGCCGGAGGTAAAAAACTCGGCGAGGATGGCCTGTTCCTTGAGGATCAGGGTGGCACCCACGGGGACCACATAGGGGACGAGGTAGACCTGGATTCCGATCCCGGTCTGGACGTAGTTGGGGTTGAGGACGAGTCCGGTGTAGGCCATTGGTTAATTCTCCTCGGGGGTCGGGATGGCAACGGGTTCAGGGGCTGGGGCAGCGATGACCACACCCTCCAGGGTCTGGAGCTTGGCGACGGCGGAGGCAGGGACGTCCTGGGGGACGCCGATCAGCAGGTGCAGGTCAGCTTCCAGTTCTTCGACGAAGTGGCTCTCGGCGGTAACGAGCCAATTCAAGGTGGTGGAAACGATCGAGATCATGGTCATGGTTCCGTCCTATAGATAACTTCTGCGACCAGAGCTGCGGTTGCGACCTGCCCATCCCCGGAGTTCGACCCATCCCAGCTGAGGGTATGGATCCGGACCTGAAGTGCCAGTCCCCCGAGGGTCTTGTCAGCCTTGATTGCGTTGCAGACGGCGTCGAGCAGTGGAATGGTGGTCGTCGATACCGGGAAGGTCGTGGTCCTGAAGGCCATGGCCACGGTCAGGATCCGGTTCTCAACGTAGTTGTCCCAGTCCTCTTCCAGGCTCTCCTTGACGTCCTTGGTCGGGTAGAGGAAGGCCACGGGCAGCTGGGCTACCGGGGTTTCCTGATACTCGTCCCGGGAGATCGTCCAAGCCGCGAAGACCGGAAGGGCTGTGACCATGGTGGTCAGGTGCTGCAGGATGGCCTCGATCTTCATGATCATCCGACCACCTGCAGGACGAGGTCGGTCTCAAGGCCGTCACCGACTGCGTTCGCGCCGATGATCTTGAACGTCTGGGAGTTGAAGGAGATTGTCGACTGGTTGACGATGAGCGCGGGGGTGCTGTTGGTGATGACCCGGAAGGTCTTCTTGGTGATGCTGACCATGCCCTGGCCGTTGTCGGCCAGGATGTCCATCGAGACATTGTCGAAGAACCCGAAGACGCTGGCCCCGTTGTAGGTGGCCAGCGTTCCGGTCTCTTGATACACGAGGGCAAGATCCCCTCCGAAGTCGATCACAGCCAGGACTTAGGCAGGGATCGCGTCGGTCATGACAACGAAGCCGGTGGAGCGACGGAGGGCGCAGTCGACCATCTGGTTGGCGATCAGGCGGTACTGGCCCTGACCGGCGAGGGTGTATGGGTCAACGGTCAGCACGAGGTCGCCGAATACGCCGTAGACGAGGTGGGCGGGGTCGCCCAGCGCGAGGCTCTCGCAGGTGCCGTTCGCGGTGCCCTTGGTCAGGCCGACAGGCAGGTTGTTGGTGCCGAAGGCCTTGAAGTTGTCGAGCTTGCCGTCGGCCCAGTAGGGGGCGGACGCGTAGGTCAGGCCGGGCGGGACGGTGGCTTCGAGGACACCCTCGATGTTCGGGGTGCCGAAGAAGAGCGGATTCCAGCCAGCCAGGGCGTTGTTGACGTTGAGCTTGGTCTTCATGGCCTTGACCTTGGCGGCGTTGGTGCTGATGTTTCCACCATTGGTGCCGAGGGCGATGACCGGGACGCCGGAGTCCAGGAAGATGCCCTTGGTGGGGGCACCGGCCAGGGCGGTCAGGGCGTTGCCGGAGATGTAGTTTCCCCAACCGGCCTGCTCGAAGGCGAGGGCCATCTCGCGCAGGATCAGCCCCTGGATCCAGGAATCGAAGGCGAGGGGGGACTGGGCGAGCTGCTGACGGGAGAACTTGGTCATGGCCATGAGCTGGTGGGGGGACAGCGTCTTGGTGGTCAGGGTGTCGACCGAGGTCGGGACGTCGGTGCCGGTGTTCTCACCCTGCCAGTACGTAAGAGGCTGACCGGTCTCGCAGACCAGCTCGTAGTTGGCGGACAGGCCGGGGATGACCTCCGCGCCGTTGGCGGTCAGGAGGCACTTGGGGCGGAGCATCTCGACGAAGCCGCCATACTGGGTGAACCCGAAGGCGGAACCCGCGCCGGAGATCGCGAAGACGTTGGGGTCGGCGGCCTTGGTGGCCTCGAGGCCACGGGGCATGAAGGCCTCGTGGGGGACAATCAGGCCACCCTTGAAGCCGGTCTGACGGCCTTCCAGGGCCTTCTGGCACTCACGCTCGAACCCGGCGTCGGACCAGTCCTTGGTCGCCTCGGCCAGGATGGCGCGGGAGAAGCTCCAGTTCTTGCGGATCTCGGCGGCTACCTCGGGCTGCATGTTGGAGACCGGCTTGTTGCGGCCAGCGATGACGTCCATGAGGCCGGACTTGATGGCTTCGAGGGAGTTGTCACCGGACGACAGCTCGTCCAGTTCCTTGACGCAGTCGTTCTTCTGGGCGAAGCCAGAGAGGTTCAGGAGGGCTTTGCGCTCTTCAGGGGTCATGTGGTTCACCTCGGTGAGGGGTTGGGGAGGGAGGGGAGCACTCTCCCCGGATTTGGTCTCAATAAGAACTTCTGACTTTTCTGCAGGTTCCAGGTCGACGGGGGGTTCGACGTCGATGACGGCGGCCTCGTCGTCGGTCTTGATGTCCTCGATATCCAGTTCGAAGGTCTCGCCGTCGTCCGCGCCCTTGTTGATGCCAACGGTCAGATCGAAGGGGACTCCTACAACCGAGATCTCCTTGACGGTCGATTTGGTGATGTTGACCAGGAGGGGGGTCTGGGTCTTGTCTACCTTGTAGTCGTCGATTGAATATCGGTAGGAGATGCAGTCGTGGCCCTGGCGGACCATGTCGGCGACCTTCTGGGAGTCGGGGTCGGAGAAGAACCGGATGGAGCATTTGCCACGCTTGTCGGAGGGGTCGATCCGGACGTTTTCGGCCCTGCCGATGACCTTGTCGCCATCGTGGTTCCAGAGCAGCGGCAGGCCGTTGCCAGCGTGGTCCAGGTTGACGCAGCCGGGGTCGTGCTTGACGACCTCGATGCCATAGGGGCGTCGGCCCGGGGTGTCGGAGCTGAAGGTAGCGGAGAACGAGCCATCCTCGTTCGGGATACTCGAGTCGATGACGGCGGCCTTGAGTTGGTTGCGTTTGATGATCACGGTCTCTCCTAGTCCTTAACTTCTTTGGGTTTTCCGGGCGGGGGCGTGGCCGCTGGACCCTCGACGGGCGTGTTGGCCGGGGTTCCGGGCTTGCCGAAGGCGGGGTTGTTGGTCGGCTGCGGGGTCACATCAGACTCGCCATATTCGAGTTCCAGCTCTCGGTCGCGCTGACGCTCGATCAGGATCTCCTCGTAGTTCTCGCCCCGTGCAGCGGCGAGCCGGGACTTGCTGGTGGTGCCGAGGGCGAAGTCCGCTACCTGGGCCTGGATGTCTTTGAGCGGATCCGGCATCGGGAAAGCCGGTGGAATGAACTTATGATCCTTATAGACGTCGAAGCTCCCGGCGACGGCAGGCAGGTCGAGCACGCCATTCGTGCAGGCGAAGTCGATCCAGTCCTCGAAGATCACGTCCAGGACCTTACTGATCAGGAACTCCTGCAGGTCCTCGACGAACTGTTTGTCCTGGTTGTACGCGGCTTTCATGGAGCTGAAGGATGTGTTTTGCCAGTCGCTGTATAGGATGTTGTAGGACAGGCCGATCCCAGCCGCGATCTCGAGCTTCAACGAGTTGGAGAACTCACCGAAGGCGGTGTTCGGGTGTGAGGGCGTCAGGAAGTTGGGCTTGACGCCCATGGGCAGGGCCTCGGCCATGCCGGGTGCGAGCCGGTTGGGGGTGATACCGGGCTTGAGGATCTGCCCGGTGGGGGAGCTGACCGGGGCGGTGAATCCGGGACCGCCTGGGACACCTGAGGCAGGGCCTGACGCCGCGCCGTTGTAGGGGTCGGAGGTGACAGATCCATCCTGGGTATAAAAGACCGCGATGCACGCGCCGACCTTGGCCGCGACCAGCTCGGCGGTTCGGTAGTCGTCCAGGAGCTTGATGGTCCGCATGCTGGCCATAGCCGGGGGGAGGCCGCGACAGGCCCCGATCTGGTGGGGCTTGAACGCATGGATGACGTCGCTCGGAGGGAGGCGCAGCAGCTGACCACCTGGGGCACCCTCGCCCGGGTGGGTGGTGTGCAGCAGGAAGGCGACAGGAGCGTCCCAGGAGTTCCGCTCGATGCCCATGCTGTAGTTGGAGGTCTGGGTCTGGTCCTTCGCCAGGAGGTCGGTGTGAATCAGCTGGACCTGATAGCCGTGGGGACCCATGCCACGAAGACGGCGGATCAGGACCTCTCCGTCGGTCGCCCAGGACTGAATCCACTGGTCGAGGGCGTCGTCCAAGGAGTAGCGACCGCTGACTTCGAAGTTCCCAGCCTTGGTGAACTCCTTCCAGGCGTCCTCGATCTGCCCGGCGACCTTGCTGTTGATGCCCTTCCGGGCATTGGCGACCTTGGAGTGGAGCTTGTAGGGCTTGAGGCTCTGCTGCAGGATGCCAATGAACGACGCCATGACCGGGCTGTTCTCAGACAGGTCGCGGGAACGCGCCCGGATGACCGGGAAGGCCATCCTGACCTCCTGGTTGGGCGACAGCAGCGAACCAAACCAGTCAGCGGACAGCCGGTCGAGCTGCCCGGCCTCAATGAACTTCTTGCCCTCCACCGGGATCTCGGGGAGCGCGGTCTTCTTGCCCTTGAATCGATCGAAGAATCCCATGGCCGTCCTGTCAAAAGGTGAAATAGATGGAATTGCCCATCGGGAGACCCTTCTCGCGCCGGACCTCGAACTCGTAGACGTGCTTGAGCCGCATCAGCTCGGTCCGGTTCTTCTTGAAGGTCCGGCCCCCGACGGAGTATTCGACGATCGTGCTGGTCAGGTCGGCGAGCAGGGCCTTGTTGATGTTGTCCAGGGCCTTCTCGTTGTCGGTCCGGTTGTCAACCAGTGGATGGTTCAGGGAAAGGTCAGGCAGGACGGCCAGGATCGTGTCGCAGAGCGTCGTCCGGTAGCCGGTGGCGGTCTCGGTGACGTAGGCCTGGGCACGGTAGTTGCCCGGGGGGATGCCGGTGGTGATCGTGCTCAGGACCAGCAGCTGGTGCTTGCTCGGGTCGGACGGCCAAGGGACGGAAGAGAATGAGGTTGGCGTGCCCTGTCCGGCCACGACCAGGACGTAGGTCAGGACATAGGCCGAGGGTGAGTAGTCCCGCAGGTCGACGACGATGTCCCAGTGGTCAGACTGCTGAAGTGCCAGGCCTTCGATGGGAAAGACATTTTCGACAGAGTTCATCCACGCTCCAGAGTCCGGTGCTCACTAGTAACTTCTGGACCTAGAGATATCCCCCGTCTGAGAGGGCGTAGAGGTATGCGGGAGCCGCTACAGGCTGTGCCGGTTGCGTCAGGGGCCGTGCAGGAGGCGTCGTCGGCTGTTCGGCGGGCGACGGGGGCTCGACGAACTTCAACGCCTCCAGGCGGCCTTCCAGGACGTTGTTGAAGTTGGCCATCTTGAAGGCCCCGTAGGCGTAGACGAAGCAGTCCAATGACTCGTTCCGGGCCCGAATCTGCTTGTAATACTTGGTCTTCTGACCAGAGATGTAGCGGTAAGCCGGGACCTCGGCGGTCATCTGCTTGAAGAATTCGAGGTCGTGGTCCGGCTGACCTGGGATGGGGTGCTCGGGGAAGTGGACGTAGCCGGGGCCTTCCTCCTTGTTGCCCAGGTAGGCGAACAGCTGGTCCTTGATGGCGTCGCCGCCCAGGTCAAAGCGGAGGATGTTGCGAGGACCGCTGGGCGTGCCTTTGGCCGGGATCATGGGGGCCCCGGGTTGGTTGCTGCCCTTGATCGGGACGATCAGCGGGCCCCGGCCATGGACGAAGCCATAGACCATCGCGGTGAAGTGGCCGCCCGTGTCTACGGCCACCCGGTCCAGGCCAATGAGAGCACCGGACTCGTGCTCGTAGGTCCTATAGATCGCCATCTGCAGGGTGGTCCAGACCTCGCGGAGGCCGGGCGAGCCCAGGATGATCTTGTGCTCGATCAGCCAGCACTCGTCGTTTGCACCCCAGCCCCATATTGAATACTCGAGTCGATCGTCCTGGACGTCGACGCCCATCGTCAGCATGCCGACGCCGAAGGGGATGGGGTGGGAGTAGACCTCGCGGCGGTTGTAGAGCTTGTCCTCGGAGATCTGCCCGGAGGACGTCTGCCGCCAGGGCTCACCCAGGACCTCATTGATGAAGTTCTTGAGCTTCAGCTGGTCCATGCCGATGTCGAGCCACGCCTTGACGATCGCCTTGAGCGAGCTGAAGGGGCTGACCAGATCGGAGAACCAGAAGCCGGGAAAATCAGCACGTTCGATGTCGGTGTTGCCTATCCGCCACTCACCGCGCCTGACCATGGCCATCCGCTGCAGCTCGGAGATGTGGCCGTGACAGGCGATGCACTCGATGTAGATGTCATCGAGGGTCTTCTTGCAGTGGCCAAACTTCACGGCGTCCCACTTGATGACCTGGAACTCCCCACAGTGAGGGCACGGGGACCACCACTCGCGCATGTCGCTCTTGTTGTGGTAGAGGTCGGCGACGGTGTTGGGGACGTCGGCGATCTCAGGTGTCGAGACGTAGATCAGCTTCCGACCGAACCCCGCGAAGGTCTTGGAGCGGGTCTCGGCGAGGTCAACGACATTGCCTACCCCGGGGATTGGCTTCATCTTGTCAACCTCGTCCAGGAGGACGATCTTGGCGCTGAATCCTGCCAGGGCACCAGCGGATCCCGATCCGACCATGGTAAGGCTGCCGCCGGGGAAGAGCTTTTGTTTGATGGTGTTGTTGGAGTTCTTTCCTGTGTTCTCTCCGAAGAAGGACCTGAGCTTTGGGCTACCGTCGAGCAGGTTCTTCAGCTCCTTCTTGCTGAACTTCTGGACGTCCTCGTTGGATGGCCGGACGTAGAGGATGTGTGCGGGGTCCTGGAAGATCGAGTAGAGCATCATCCCGGCCAGGACTGTCGTCGTGATACCGGACTGACCTGACTTCAGGACAACCACCCGCTCATATCTGGGGTCGGTCACGGTGTTCATGATCCCCACCTGGAATGGGGCGAAGGTCGGATCAAACCTCCCGGATTTGCGCGAGGCCGTAGAGCTGAAGACGATGGTCTTCTCAAACCACTCACCGAGGCTGAGATTCTCTGGTGGCTTCAGGTTGAGCGTGACGCGCCGAAGGAGGTCGAGAGCTTTCATTGGACCTCGGCGATCTCAATTTCTTCGACGGCGGTGGGGGCATCGTTGGCCTTCAGCTCGGAGAGGTCGGTCAGGGCCGCATAGATGACCTTGTCGTAGACGCCGGAGATTCCCGCGAAGTCGGGGTGCTCGAGCCGGAGGACGTCCTCAGCCAGGGCAGCCCGGGCACCCAGCAGCGTCGAACGGAACCGGCTGAGGGCGGAGGTCCAGGTCCGCTCCACGTCGGCGACGTCCAGCAGCTCGTCCTTGCGCCGGGCCAACTCCAGCTCCTTGGTCTGGGCATCGGCCAGAGCTTTCCTCAGGTTGGCCGCTGCCAGATCCTCGGCGGCGGTGCCGGTGACGCGTCGGGTTGCCGTGCGAACGGCATCGGCCATGAGCCAGTTGATGACCTCCGTCAGGTTGTGCCGGTCGGAGCCGATCCGGAGCCCCATGTGACCGGGGAATGGGTTGTCGGTGTTGGCGTTGTCCGCCACCCATGACGCCAGGGTCCGGGTAGTCTTCCCGAGGATCTTGGCCAGCTCAGCACGCGTGAGATTCTTGAAGTCCATTGCCATGATCCGTTTATCTTGAATGAAGCGAAACGATGAATGATTTGTGTGTGGGTGATGCCTGGGCTCGATTCGATACCCCGTGCCGCGTCAGGGCTCAGGAGGACCCTTTGCCTTTTGTCATATGGGTATTCCTTTTTCGTCGCGAGCCTCAATGGTATGCATTTTTTGCCTAGTCATGCTAACCCCTTTGTTTAGGCACCGTCTAGCGACTCGTCCGAATGGCGGTTTCTATTGCTATACTCATAATTTGATCCATCTGTGAATTGATTACTTGAGATGCCGTCTCAACAAACTGGAGGGTCGGCTTCAGGGTCGACCTCTTGACCAGCGTGTATAAGATTCGGTTGCCCTGGCGCGGATCCTTCTTGCCGAGGCCGCGCATTACCTTCTTTGTGTGCGCCTGGGATAGGGGGCCGAAGTAACCGGAAGAGAGTGACACCATGTCCTGCATAACTAACGGGGTTCCGGTGTTCTTGTCCCTGATAATGAAGCTACCGTATAGGCCTTGAAGGTGGTTGGGTGAGGTCTCCTTGATCTTCAAGTTCTTGATAGTGAGTGGATCATCGGCACGGATGATGGACTTAAAAACGTTCTTGTTGGGTATGGCCATGTGGGCGTGGCCTTGGAATGGCACGTGCTCTCCACCCTCCTCGAACTTGGAGAGGATTTCGCGGGGCTCGTTGATGGAGATCGTGGTCGACCAGCTTGTCTTGGTGGCCTTGTCCTCACGAGCGATGAATACGCGGTTCAGGATCCACGCCTTACGCCGGAGGGTGAACCGGTCGATGATGCCCTGCCTGATTCGATCCTGGATTGCTAGGGCTAGGGTGTTGAGCCCAAGGCTAATTCCAAAGCCCAACGATTTGGGGCAGGCCGACTCAAGCCAATCAACTGCCGACTGGAGGTCGACGCTGAAGGTGATGGATTCCTCAGGCACAGTGGACCTCCACGGGGGCGGGGTTCTTGATGGCGGTGGTCCGCGTCCAGGTATCGCGAAGCGCGTCCAGGTAGCCGAAGACCAGCCGACCGTGCTCCGCATAAAATGCCGTGATTTCGGACATGTCCACCCCTGCCTTTGACCGAAGTGTGGTGATGGGATGGGCCAACAGTGAGACCATCCCCGCGTCGGTGTTGACCAGGGAGTCTAGGCAGCTAGCGATCCTGCGCAGGGGGGCTTCTACTGCTGTCTTCGCTAGGTCCTGCAGGGCCAGATGGAACTCCGTGGTCACCCAAGGCATCACATCGACATCACTGTCGTGATCAGCATCCACGACATCCATATCCGGATTTTTGCTCGCGTGAGCGGTCGTGACGGTGATCAGCTGCCAGAAAAGGATGTGGTTGAAATAGCTGAAGACCCGGGCATATGTGGGCGTTCCGGCCTTGTCTCGGCTGACGACGCGGTTTGGATCAAACTTGCCCATTTTGGCCAAGATGACGAGGACCAGCTCCTGGAACAGCTCGTCGAATCCAAGCTTGGATTTGAGGTGCTGACCGGATCGAAAAATGACGCCCTCGATGACCGGAAACATGTAGGTCACGAAGGCATCGGAGTCGGCTTGGGACCTCGTGGAATTCCAGCGGGACCACAGGTGGTGACCGACGACCTCCCAGAAGTAGATAGGGGTGTCACTGCAGAGCTGAGCCACCGCGACGATCTTGGTGTCCTCGGCTGACCACTCGGGGTAGTAGCGAGAGGCGTAGCGGATGAACTCCGGGGAGTAGGCATAGAGGTCCGGGTTGACCGCGAGCATGTTGGCAATTGCCCTGCGTTCAACCTCGAGAACATCCAGCTTGTTGTAGGGGCTGTTCAAGGTTGTTTCCTAGTGGATCTGCTGCCGAAGAGGGCAGTGGTCGTTCAGGCAGGCCCCGCCGTCGTAGATGTCATCGAGCTTTTTGTCATGCTGGTCGAGGCGCTCGGCGTGCACGAGCTGCTTGGCGTTTGTCAGGACCAACGTGTTGGTCAGCATGTCCATTCCCACTCGGAGGCTGTCGATGCTTGCCTTCAGGCCATCAACCCAAGACTTGGCCAACCAGACAGTCAGCGGAAGGACAGCGATGGTCCCAATCCGGGACGTCAGCTCAATGGTGGCGGCGGTCTCTGGGGTCATTTAGCTCTCCTGTCGGGTGGGTATGGGACGGCGGCAGCGAGATGAAATGCGGCCAGAACGATGACGATGTAGACGACGGCGACGATCACTTATAGGTCACCTAGGTGAAGGGCATCACCAGCAGGCCCCAGCCTCATTGTTCTCCCGCGCTTGAACTCGAACGTCGTTGGCCCTTGATGGTTGTAGATGCACTTGACGCGGTAGACGTAGGTGAGGCCGGGGTGGGGATTGGGAAGGTGGGCTATCAGTCCCTCGAATGCCAGGGTGATGTTGTTCAAGAGCTGCTGCTCACCTGCGGTCCCATCCAGGAAGTCTTTTGCAACCAGAATGGCCTTCACCGGTCACCTCGAGGACGAAGAGCGAACTCGACCAGGACGAACCCGGCGACGACGAGGACGACCAACGACCACAGGTTGATGGTCATTTGACGACCTCGATGCCAGATCGAACCTGATCAAGATCAAATGCGGCGGAGATCAAGTCATGACCCAGGTCGTCTAGGTCGGCCTGGGTGGAAAATGAGACCTCGGTCGTTCCACTAGAGAGCAGGCCGACGACGAGACCCTCAGTGTCAAAGGTGAGGTGGAGGTTGAGGTCGCCACCGAGGCGGATGGTGCTGACGCGAGTCACTGGATGACCTCAGGCGGGGTGGTGGACGACGTCGGGGTGGTGGACGACCCAAGTCGGTCGCTTACCACCCGAAGTGGTGCGCCGACGCCGACGAAGGCCGCGAGGGCCTGGAAGGTCGTGGTGAAGGCCGAGGTCAGGGCTCGGTGGAGGGCGACCTCGGTCGTCAGCCAACCAATGGCCGCGACGACGACGAGGACGAAGGCCAAGAGGCCAACGTCCCTACCTGGGTCCTGGGAGTCCAGGAATCGACTGAGTTCGGCCTTGAGTCCCCGTAGCACCACCACCTCGTCTCGGTCCTTAACACTAAGTTAAGTCGACCATGACATAAGGTTAGGTCTTGTGGGGCCTAGTGCAACCTTTTATTTGCCGGAAGATGCTGGGGATGGTCGGGTTACAGGCGATGGGCCTGACGTGGACTGGGGAATTGGCTTGGTCGGAGAAATTGCGGGTGAGGTCGTCGACAAGGGGTCGCGTTTGAAACGCTGAACTTGGGCGAAGGGGGTGCATTTGAAATGCGACCCTTGGGGGTGGGTGGGTGACATTTCAAATGCGACCCTTGGGGGTGGTGGCCAGGGCCGAGCCGAGATCGAGGTTGGTGGGGGTCAATATGACCCGGAAAAGCCATGAAACACAAATAATGCCCACCCGGGCCAGGAGTGTGATGGCAGAAGTGGTTACCTGCCGTCACAATTTTCTCTTAGAGCCATAAGGGAAAAACCCATATTTTTTCTGTGACGGCAGGGGTGGTCAAAAGGTTTTCTATATATGGGGGGACATGAATGTATCATTATGTATATACTATATAACTGTATCATTATGTATTACATATATATCTACTTCCTCTCTTATATATCTATTTACCCATATGCCGTCACATCTGTCACATAGGATATATAGTATTAAAAACAAAGGTGGTTAGGTGTGAAGGCAGAGAATCTTCTACCATCACCAAGCCTTCACTGCCGTCACAGTGTTGTCCTGGCCAAATGGCTCAGGCTGACCTGGGCCTGCGGCACCTCCCCATCCATGCAGGGCCTTCATGATAGACATCCGGCCCGGGAAAGCACCCCGAGTCCACACCAGACCACCCGAGCTAAAAATATATTTTTGATCCTTTTCCCCTGACGCCGTCACGGTGGGCAACATCTGCCCTAAAACCGATTTCCTATAGGAATACAGCATTCTCGACCTATTCCAGCTTTTTCAACGGGTTGACCCCTCGCTTGACTCCCTGGAATTCCTGCCGATACTTCAATTACGGCGATCGGCGAGATCACCTACATGAACGGCAACGGGACTTCACATCCCACTCGGCCTATCCCGAAGACAAGCACCTTACAAACGCCTCCAGTCTTCACCCTCTCGCGGAAAACCAGTGACCGGCATTACGTCGTTGTAGTGCCCACCTGGGAAACAACAAGCACACCCCCCGATCTGTCATAGCGCCCAACCACGTGCTCGTTGGGAAGAGGCTGACCGATACAACGACCGGGGGGTGTGGGCCAATCCGCGAGGTATCTGCATGACTATCACCACCGCCTTCCTCCTCGATGATGAAGACCTCGTCACCCCCGGCATCGACTTCGGCGACGAGCCCAAGATCGCGCCCACCGCCGACCTCCTCTGGATCCTCGGTGCGACCCGTGATGATGCCCAGCCGGGCGATCCCACGCAGGCCGACCTCGACGCCGCCTATGCCGCAGCCCTGGCCACGGATGGTGACCCCTTCGCTGCCAGGAACGCGAGCCTCCAGGCCTCCCGTGCTCGTCATCAGGCGGTGGTCTAGATGGTCACCCGGAAGACCATCGTCAATGAAGTGAATTTTGACCCTAACGCCGTCCCTTCCCCTGGCCACACCCCCTCGAAGGTCGTGACCATCACCCCGGCCAATGACATCTCCTTCGATGCAACTGGCATCATCGCCAACGCCACTGCCAAGGCCGCTGAGATCGCCGCCGAGATCGCAGCCACCCCCTTCACCGTTGTCAACCGGCTGGCCTTCCTCGCTGCCCACCCCGAGGTCCCCGACGCGGCGGACCGCTGGAAGGCCTACTGGGTTCCCCGGATGGGCCTCGTTGGGTTCAACTACGACACCGCCTCTGCCCAGAAGCTCGCCAACGCCGAAGCCGCCGGGCTCATCGAGGTTGGCTCGGCCACCTACGATGAATCCTATGAGGATTCCGCCACAGCTCTGGACATCGACCTGGACCAGGAAGATGAGGATCTTGATGCCCTGGTCCTGCCCGTCGTCCCCGATACCACGCCCCGCCCGGACTACACCGAGCGCTGCAAGACCCAGGTCAGGCCCTTCCTGGCCACGGTGCTGGGCCTCAGCGGCTCCGAGGCGATCCGAGTCCCCCTGAACTTCCAGGCATATGGCCGGACGTTCAAGTCCCTGCGCGGGACCTTCTCCACCCCTGACAACGCCAGGATGGCCCTCGAGGAGCTGAACATCGCTGGTGGCAACATCGGTGTCCAGGTCAACGTTCCCGACGACTCCGGATCCCACGCTGCCGATCACCTGACTGCCATCTCCACGATCTGGCTGGACTATGATGGCCACCTCGTCGACTCCCCGCTGGCCATCGAGGACCTGCTGCCCCTGCTGCCAATTTCCCCAACGGCGGTCGTCCGGACTGGGAGCACTCGCAGCTACCACATCTACTGGATGCTGGACACCCCTGAGACCTTCCCCACCGAGGCCGGGCCCCGCAAGCAGTTCATGAACGTGGTCAAGGGCATGCTCTTGAAGGCTGCCTCCGTGGTCCCTGGTGGTGACCCCCAGGCAGCCACGCCCGAGCGCCCGATGCGCATGCCTGGATTCAAAAACACCAAGCCCGGTTCGGGTTGGGCCGAGCTGGTCATGTCCGACGGCCCCCGCTACACCTTCGGCCAACTGCTCTCGACCTTCCCCCCGATGCCTGTCCAGGACACCGTGGCAGGGGACTTCACCAACGAGACCACCAATGATCGCCGGGCCCGCCTGCTCGCCAAGCACTACCTGCTCAATGTCGCCGACGAGACCCCCCAGCGCGGTAGTGGCCTCCACGCCAACGGCACCCTGATGGGCGTCATCCGTAACCTGTGTGCCGGTCATGCCCTGCCCGAGGAGACCGCCACGGCCATGCTCTACCGCTACTACCTGCCGGACCGGTCTCAGGCAGTGTTCCGGGATTCCGAGGTCGCCAAGAAGATCGCTGATGCCTACCGCAGCCCCGCCAATTGGGCCTGGAAGCTCCCGAAGGACCTCCGGCTGACGATCTGCCCCGACCGGGTCGCGGCGGAGCTGGAGGCCGCTGCTGCGAAGTCCAAGGCCCAGGCCGAGGAGAACGCCGAGATCGACGCCCGGCTGGGGGTTGAGTTCGAGCCTGGGGGCAACATCGCCCCCGACGCCCCTTCCCACCCAGTGCAGCGCGTGCCCGAGATGGACGAGGACATGCCGGATGCCCCTTACGTCGCCCCTGAGCCCATCCGGAGGCCCCTGGCACAGCCCCGGGTCACCGAGATCGAACTCCCGGTCGAGGACAAGCCGAGCACCCCCGAGTTCAAGAGTGCCGACGAGACCCACATCGCCTACTACTTCTCCAAGTCCAGGTGGGCAGCGCGGGTCCGCTACTGCGCCGAGACCGATGTGTGGTGGGCCTGGAACGGAAAAGTGTGGGCCCCAGATAAGCTCCTGGCCGATGACCAGCTCACTCGTTTCCTGGCCCAGGAGTTCCTGAACCCCGAGTTCGAAGGTAATGCCCTTGGTCTCACCACCCCTGCCCAGGTCGCCAAGATCAACAGCGCTCGTGGCCACTCCGGGATCCTGACCTGCGCTCGCAGCCGGATGCGGGTGCGCATGTCCGAGTTCGACGCGGATGACTACAAGATCAACACCAAGAGCGGAGTCCTGGACCTGAAGGACTTCGACGAAGCCACCCAGACCTTCCGGCTGATCCCCCACAACCGGCAGATGTTCACGAAGTGCCTGAATGTCACCTATGACCCTGCGGCTGCCTGCCCCCGGTTCAACCAATTCATGACTGAGATCAGCTGTGGGGATTCCGGGATCTCCCTTATCCTCCAGCAGATATTTGGCCTGTCCCTGACCGGGGATGTCCGCGAGCAGCGCCTTCCGTTCTTCACCGGGACCGGATCCAACGGTAAGGGCATGATCTGCCAGACCATGTCGAGGATCATGGCTGACTACTACGTGTCCAGCTCCCCCTCCCTGGTAATGGAGAGCAGGTCCGAGCACCCCACCATCCTCGCCGCCCTCGAGGGGATCCGCCTGACCGTGGTCGCGGAGGTCGACGTCAAGAAACACCTCGACGTCGCGAAGGTGAAGCTCCTGACCGGCGGTGACCCGATCGCCCTCCGGGGGATGTACCAAGACTTCAGGACCGTGGAACCCCATTTCAAGCTGGTGATATGCGCAAACGGGCTCCCTCCCTCAGAGGACTACAGCGATGGTTTTTGGCGTCGGTTCTTGCCTGTCCCTTTCAATGCCCAGTTCCTTCGGGAGGATGCTGACACGGCCCTCAGTGGAAAACTCATGGCCGAGTCCTCCGGGATTTTCAACTGGGTGCTGCGGGGCCTCAGGAGCTACCAGCTCAACGGCTTGGTAGTCCCCCAGGCATCCATGGATGAGCACGCTAACCATCGGAAGGGTCAGGACCACATCAAGGACTTCCTAGAGGACGTCCTGGTAAGGGACCAATACTCGGCCATCCGCTCCGGGGAGATGCACTTAGCATTCGCCAAGTGGTCCACCGCACACAAGGTTCGTCCCCTGACCCGCGAGGTCCTAGGCAAGGAGCTGGTCAAGCACGGGATCCCCAGCGCCCACACCCGCAACGGCAGTGAGTTCCGGGGCTGGGCGTTCACCCCGGCCTTCCTAAACGTCCAGATGTCCCGCCCGACCTACGAGACCCTCGGCGGCCCAATGGACGACATCGACGACGACTGCCCGAAGGTCGTCAATTTCCAATCCAAGTCAAACCCCTGCAAGAAAGACTAGGAGGATGACCATGTCAAACCTCGCGAATGCAGTAAAGACCAACGTCTTCATGGTCGATGGCCCTGACACTGTGACCCAGAGGACTGGGGTAGATCTGAAAAATTTCCTGAAGGAGGAGTCCGATGCTGATCACCGGGAGCATATTTACAGGCTGGAATCAGCCGTGGCTCGGTATGACAAGGCCCAGTCCAGGCTTGTGAAGTCCTTCGGATCCGCCAGAGGGAATGCCCGGTTTGCTTTCGATGTGGCAACCAGTTCGATTCATTCAGCAGAAGTTGGAGAGGGGGACCCCATGAGGTTGTTGTCCAGGGCGCTCTACGCCTCGGGGGAGACCACCATCCTCCTGAACGACGTATCGATACACCTAGCCGAGTTGATTGAGGCCCATGACCGCCTCATGTATCACTATCAGGAGCTTCGCTTCATGGAGATCGAATACAACGCAGGAACGAGTTATCAGGATGATGAGGAGGCCAGGGAGAACTCGATCAGAGACCAGTTTGAGCACGATGAGGAAGATGTCCCCGGTGTCCCCCGGTCCAAGTCCAAGGCAGGTGCCCGATGAGCCCCTGGACCCCCCGCGCCTGCTACACCAACATGACCCGCGTCGCCGACAGCGCCCGGCCCAAGCTCGCCGCCTTCCTCGAGCGCGAAGCCGCTGACGCCGAACTCGCCAGACGCCTCGCTGACCCGTCCTCCCAGGAATCCGCTGATGCCCTTTCTGCCAAGCAGGAGGCCGCGAGGATCGAGGACATCGACGAGACCGAGCCGGATCCTGATGACCCGTGGTGGTCCTGATGGACGTCCCGCGAATCCTTGCCGAGCTTGTCTCCACCGTCACCGCCGACCGCATCCAGATCTTGACCCTCGACCTCGAAGAGGTCCTGGTCCCGGCCCACCAGCGCCACGGCTACTTCCTACCCCCTGCTCCCGAGCCCTCCGGCGACTTCGTCTTGACCTTCCGGTGCCGCCGGATGGGTCCACCTCGCGAGGCCGTCTGAGATGCCCATCTACTGCTACCGCTGCGACAGCTGCTCCGCCCAGCTCGAAGTCCTCGAGCCCGTTACCGCCCCAACCGCTAGGCCCTGCCCATGTGGTCAGACCGCTCAGCGGATCCTGAAGGCCAGCTCCTTCATCCTGATCGGCGGCGGCTGGGAAGCCGACGCATACCAAAAATAATTCACCCCCCACCCAGGAGCCAAAATGGCCTGGTCTTACCCCGAAGTTCCTAACCTCACCATCCAGGTCAAACAAAAGCCGGTCCTTTTCCTCCCCAACGGCCAGCTGGTCACGGTCAAGAAAGCCGTAGGGTTCGCCAGCCACCCCGAGGTCCCTCCCCTCAATCGGATCAAGAGCTAACCCCTGACCTCGTTGCCGACCTGACGTTGTTGTGAAAAATATCCCGACTTCCCAAATCGATAGTGAGCGCTCAGCTCGACAAGGAGATGACCATGACCATGACCCCCGAAGAATCCAACTACCTGAAGGCCTTCCAGGCCGCCAATGAAGTTTTCCAGCTCGCGAGGCGCATTCGGGACGCGTTCATGCCCGGTGACCCCAACCGCGAAGTCCAGAACGAGGTCGTCGAGGACCGGCGTCGAGACCTGCTGGCCGTCCGGATGACTGACCCTCGACCGGGCGCTGATCGGCTCGCCGAACTCTACGAGGAGATGACCGGGCAGGCGTGGTCGAGGTCCGCCGGTCCCCGCCCGGTCATCGACCCCGCCCGGGTCAGCCGGGGAGTCGCCGAGCTTCGCCACCACCTGGAGGACCTGGACGCCCGACTCGGTTAGGACGACCACGACTTCTTACCACAAGGCCCCTTCGGGGGCCTTCGCTTTGCCCGAACAAAGGCGAGCCCGGTCTGTAGTTGGCCACCCCCAGAACTTGATATAAGTATTTGCATTTGCAGATGTTGGGTCATGTCGGAGACCATTGAGAACTTCAACCAAGGAGACCCATGCGACGCCAACCACCGCCCCCAGACCCCGATGATTTCCTGGCACCACTACCGAGACTCTGCTTGAAGATTGAAGAAGCGGCGACGGTTCTTCGCTTGGGGAGAAATGCGGTCCTTGAGTTGATTGAGGCTGAGAAGCTTAGGTCCGTCGGGGTTGGCCGCCGGGTATTGGTCCCGGTTGAAGCGGTTTCCGCCTTCCTTTCCAGGGAGGGGAGACCATGACGCGATTGACCAAAAGACAGAAGGAAGCATCGGCCCAGCCGATGATGATCCCATCGGGATGGATGCCAGCCCCGACACCGGCCCCAACCGTGACCAAGATCGCGCTTTCGATCGATGAGGCAGCCGAGTCGTCGGGATTCTCGAGGTCCACCCTTTACGAGGCCTTGGCCAAGGGTGAGCTTAGGGGCAGCCGAAGGGGCAGGAAGGTGGTCATCCTGGTCGAGGAGCTTCGTCGGTGGCTCGTGGCCATGACCGCCAACGCCGAACCCGAGCCACCCCCACCATACCGGAGGCCGGGTCCCGTCCCGAAGGTGAAGCCCCTGAACCGGGAGGATCTTAACCACCGGGTGACGATCCCGGTACGGAAGCCGAAGCCGTGATCCCATTCCCAAGGTGAAGGCCCCCGATTGGGGGCCTTTTTCATCCTCGGAAAAAATGTTGACAATTTTTTCGCCTGATTGTCAACAAATGGGCCTAATCACCGTTCGCCCTTTTTAAGAATATCCTTGTGCCGAAAGGCGATGAGCCCGATCCCCAGCAGGATGGCCCCGCAGACGATGCAGCTGTCCGCCAGGTTGAAGGTCCAGTAGTGCCAGCCGCCGAAGACGAAATCCAGGAAGTCCACCACCGAGCCGTGGCGGAGCCGGTCCAGGCCGTTGCCCAGGGCGCCGC
>Ga0316217_10002405_pt1 | contig 22569 bp, 13 predicted proteins | sample 1anoAmetaG_FD_203633 | JGI IMG/M metagenome (GOLD analysis project Ga0316217, IMG submission 203633) | Freshwater microbial communities from Trout Bog Lake, Wisconsin, USA - 1anoA | ecosystem: Environmental > Aquatic > Freshwater > Lake > Hypolimnion/Profundal zone | place: USA: Wisconsin...
CTCGCCCTCTCCCACCGTTGCTCCGGGCGGTTTTTGGGTTCAGCGATTTTCCACAAACGCTCCGGCACAAGATACGAGATCAGGAGTCCTGAGTCTAAACCGATGAGCCATTGCATGGCCTTCTTGATGTTCGACCAGTTGGTCGTGAGGAACGTGTTGTCGGCAGACATCTGATGCTCACGATAACACCGTAGGATAACACTGGCCTGCCCATCCACGGCGGCCGACATGTCGTTCTCAGCCCTGGCGCCTATCTGTCCGGTGGCAGAATCGAGGCCGATGCCTAAGTCCACTCACTGCCGTGTGTCTTTGGCGATGGCCGGAAATATTCTGCCGACGGCCTGTTCATAATTCCAGACATGGGTGGCCGTGCCGGGGCAACAGTAGGTTCCTTCCCAGCCCCAGAACCGGCCGTTGCTCAAACGATGCGCGGTCGCGGTGGCCAGCGTGGAAGTGTTGGCGAAAGTTCGGTCAAGAAACCAATACGGTAGCGTGGAATTATACCAAGTGTCGCGCCACAATTTGGTCTGACCGCCGAGCCACGCATAGTTTGCCGCCACATAGCTGGCCACGACGGCGGCATCGGCGAACAGTAGGCTGTAATAGCGCTGAAGCGTGTTAATGTTTTGAATGCCGCCCCAGCCATTGCCGACGACGGTGCTGTTGTTGTATTGCGTGCTTGGAATATTCCAGCCGATGACAAATGTCACCGTGGCCGAGGCGCCGGGCGCAAGCGCGAGCGGACGCGCCAAGGCCCCGACCAACTGGCTTCCCGGCGTCAGGGGTTGCGTGACGTCGGTGGTCTGTTGGGCTGCGAGGCTGTTGAAAAGATTGGCTGGGCTGGTGGTGGCAGCGTTCAGGCTCACTTGATCCCCCGCCTGCGGATTGAGCAGCGACAGACTCATGGTGCCGTAATCGGGCGCAGCGGATGGCGAAACCCATCCACCTGGAGGCGTGTCGCTGAAAACAATGTAGTCTATCCCGATGTTGCCCCAGCCGCCCGTGGCCCTGTCCACGATCTGCAAATAAGCCGTCTGCCCTTCCCACGCCCGCACGTCCCAACTGGCCTCGGTGTAGGTGTTGCTGTCATTGCCGGTTGCAGTGCGAACCGCCTGGCCGTTAACCATGAGATTAATGCAGGTCTGGCCGGCATAATTGCCGCCGCAGATCAGGAAATTGATGAAGTGTCGCGATAGGGTAAATTTCGGGCTGGTCAGCAGGCCGGTGGCATTGTCGCGTGTAGCTTGCGTCCCCTGAGCCGAGGCATGGGAATTGACGACGTAACGGCCATGATAGCCGGCCAAAATCTGATAACTGGACGAAGTATAATTCGTCGTGTCCACTGGCCCGGCTCCAAACGCCGTGGTTGTGGAAACGTTGTTGGCAAGGTCGGTGGCCACCCACGGCGCATAAGTTGTGCGTTCAAAATCATCAAACACCACATCCGCTCGGCCGACGTTCGAGAAAGTGATATTGTCCACGCCGATGTTGCCCCAGCCGCCGGTGGCGTTGTCAACGATTTGGAAATAAACCTCTTGACCCACCCACGCCGCCACATTCCACGTCTGCGGGATATAACTGTTGGAATTAGAACCCGTGGATGAGATCAGCACTGAGTTGTCTGAAGCGCGGCAAAGGTTGAAGCAAGTCTGTCCTGGATGGTTACCACCGCAGAGCAGAAAATTAATCTGGTTATAGTTTAGCGTGAACGCCGGGCTGGTGAGCGTGCCGGTGGCTGCGTCGCGGGTGACCACGTCAGTCGCCTCATTAGTCAGAGTGGATGGCGTTTGCGGCGGCGCGGAAGCGTGCGAGTTGACGACATAACGTCCGTGGAATCCGGCCAAGGTTTGATAAATCGAGGAGGGATAATTCGTCGTGTCCACCGGCCCGCTACCGAACGCCGTGCCGGCGGAAACCCATGGCGCGTAGGTCGCGCGCTCGAAATCGTCGTAGAGAATTTGCTTTGGGGAAGCCGTGCCCTGTTCGACGCTGCCAATGATGGCGGTGTGGTCCGCCGCAAAGACAGCATGATTGCGCAGCGTGCCATCCACGCCCGACGTAAAGGCGCAGACCGCATTTTGCAGCCACCCGGCAATTTCCACGTCCACCGCTGCGCCGCTGTCATTGGTGAGCGTGAACTCCATGACCGTCGCCGGGATGCCCGAGTCATTATCATTGAGCGGAATGAACGGCGAAAAGGCCTGCAGCTTCACTGCCACCGGACAGGCGGGGTCACTGTAGTTCACCACGCCAATCGGATATTGACCGACGAACGAGACACTGGCAAAACCGGTTTTGTCCAGGTTGAAATACCGGACGCCTAGTCCGGAACCCACTTTGAGCTCAAACCCCTGGTTGACTGGTGGAGCGGTGCTGTCAAACGGGCTGTCATAGTTGCCGCTGTAAAGTCCGGCCAGCATCGCATTCGTCGGAGAATTGAAAATGTCCCAGAACCACAGCTTCCCGTCGCCCCGCAGATAAAGCTGCCCGCAGCAAATGCCGCCCACCGGCATCCCGATGTTGTTCAAGGCCGCGCCGGAATACGTCGTTGCCGTGCCGCGGGCGAACAAGGAGGCTACCCATGCCGGATCCAGATTCTTGTTCGCCGGGATAAGATTATAAGGAAAGTCCGCTGCCATCAACCGCCTCGGCATCAACAACGCGGAGCCGCCGGCCAGCGATGCGGCCCCGCTCATGCCAAGGAGTTTAAGAAAATCCCGGCGGTTGAAACGCGTCGACCCACCGCACCTGTTGTTACACCCACAACTGGAAGCCGCTGTAGCCAATGTCTCCAGATTCAGGCGTTGTTGATGCATATATCCGAGACCACAACCCTGCTACAATGGACGGCGACTGAAATAAGAGCAATCAACTCCTGGTCAATATTGCGGATGGGCTGGGGCACTGCTGTAACCAGGCAAATCATTTCGCGCCGCTTGTCTTTTTTATTGGTTTCCGGCTCTTTGAAATGGATCCCAATACTGAGAGTTCTTTAACTTGTTGCTTGCCTGCGGGTTGATATTAATATCCGCCCTGGCCTCAGAATGAGCATCCGCGAAAACCACCACGCCTCGACCACCGCTTTCGCCTTTGCCAACGCCTTTGCCGCGTCCCACGTGTCGGCAAGCAATCCCTTCATACATGCCATTACTTCCATCCATGAACGCGGTATCCCAATATAGGCTCATGCTCCAGTAGCCCTCCGAATCGCCGATTTCCATGCAATGGCTGGGGCTGCGAATCGCGCTGCGTTTAGTATGATATCCGGTGCTGAAGTTGAATCCGCCAGCCAAAACCGTATAACCCCCTTGAACAGATGGCGGGGGATAGAGCAAAAAGAATACATTGGCCCCATATCCCACCCGGTCTCCCGGATTTGCAGCTGGCCTCCAACTCCATTTAAAATTCGGTTCGTACACGTTGCGGGTCCCTTGCAAGACAGGACAATGAAACAGATTGGAATTCGCCGCCGAATATTTGCCCAGATAGGTGCCCCACCAATCATCTGCCGGCGCAACCCCGGGTGGGGAGAGACCCCGGCAGGGAGGAAACAAGTCCGTATTGTCATCTGTGTAGAGTTGAAAAAAAAGGCCGACCTGTTTGAGGTTGTTCAAACAGGAAATCGTCTGGGCCTTGCTCTTCGCCTTGGCCAGAGCCGGCAAGAGCATCCCCGCCAGGATGGCGATGATGGCAATTACGACGAGGAGTTCAATCAACGTGAAACCGCGATCCCGATTTCGGCGGCCCAGATGGCTATGCTTTCGGCTCTTTTCGATCATACACTCTTGATTAGTCTTCATTCCGCAATTATCAACAAACGGCCCCCTTTCCTTTACGGAGGGCTGGAGCGCTGCAGCGCGCCCCAGCCCCACTCCAACCAACCCAACACCATAAACCGACCTGGTTGCCGTCTTGGGCCAGCGGCACAGGCCGCTCAGAGTTTGCGCAACCGGAAGAATCGCGGGTTGCCACTCATGGGCGCCGTCACGGGGCTGGTCGTACCAACCGTTGTCCACGATGCGCCACTGATAGCGTCCGCCTTCTCCAAAACCCAGCCACTCGTGGCGCCGGTCCACGCGATGACAACGTTGGCGCCCGACTTGACGATCGTAAGCGTGGGCGGGGTCAGGACGGTACCGGTGAGATCCGCGAAGTGCTGGGCGACCGCGGCGGAACTGAGCGCCTTGCTGTAGAAGGCCACGTCGTCCAACGCCCCCAGCCAAGTCTCGCCGCCGCCGGGGCCGCTCGCGCCTAATTGGGCGCTCGCCACCGCCGGATCTCCTCCTCCGAGACCGTAGTTGGCGGATGAGCCCACCAGCGCGCCATCGACATAGACCTGGGTGCTCGGCGTCGTATTGGTATTGAACACCCAAGCGATGTGGTGCCAAGACGAAGGTGCAATCAAGCCCGTGCCCGCTTGCAGCAGCCCGGCTCCATTCCAATCCGCATAGGACGTCAGGGGGCTCATGGAATAGAAGCTATACAGGACATCGGGATCCTGCCGATAGGAAACCATGCAGGCGTTGACGCCCGAGTCCGCCGGACGATCGTTCCGCACCAACAACTCGACGGTGCCAATGCCGTTGGTGAAGGCAAGATTCACCACTGAACCCAACGTGATCCAGGAACTGCCATCGAAGGTGAAGGCGCGATTCGTGCCGCCTCCGAGACCCGCCTCGTAGGCTTGCGTGCCAACCACGGTGCCCTGATTGGTTCCTTCCACGTCCTTGACAACAAAGCTGGTCTGGTTGTCCATATCGAACGTATAGAACGAGATCAAGCCGCTCTCGGCGCGGACCGTGGCTTCATAGGCGGGCACCTTGGGCGTCCATACCGAAACGGTGGCCACTGCGCTGGTGAAAGCCAGATTTTGGTTGGTCACCACGGCAACATAACTGCCGGCATCCTGCAAGGCGGCGTTGGTCACGACAAGCACGGTACCGGTCGCGCCGGCCACCGGCATGGCATTGCGGTACCACTGGTAATTGAGCGTGGGGCCACCGGCGCCCACGGCGAGCATGAATGGATTGCCGACAAATGCCCCGATGTTCGCCGGCTGTGACGTGATGGTCGGAGGAACCGGGGACAGCGCGTTGTGCGCTTGAAGCACGTTTGTGCTGAGGGCATCGGCGTAAATGGCAATCTCATCAATGTCGCCAATCCACCGGTTGTTGCCGCCATCGATGGGAATCGGCGAGCCGACTTGGAAACTGGCGGTCGCGCCACTGGGGGTGAAGGGCTGTATGCTGGGGACGCCGTCCAGCACCACGGTGACGTTGCCTCCGCCAAAGACCACCCCCAGGTGATGCCAGGCGTTGCCGAGTGTGGCGGGAAAGTCCACCTGACCGGAGTCGCTTCTGATGCGGATGATGGTACGGCCACTGGTGACCGCCACCGAGTAATTATCCCCATCCACATCGTCGCGGCAGGCGAACAGGTACACATCCGCGCTGTTGGCCGTCGGCCCCGTCCATCCACAGCGGAACCACATTTCCACTGTGCCTGAGCCATCGGCGAACTGGAAGGCATTCACCGTGCCGTAGTCAATCTGGTCGCCCGAGAAGTAGGCGGACTTGGTGGCGCCGCCGAAGTAACTGGGACCGAAGGTCAAACTACCAACGATCTTGCCGTTGTTGGTTCCAAACGCATCCTTGGCGTTTTGGAGGTTGAAGGTGTAGTAGGAAATCAGGCTTGCCTGTGAAGTCACGGCAGCGGAGTAGGCGACCTGCCCCGGCGGGATGGTGGTGGTCACGTTGATCACGGCCACGGCGCTCGTGGCCGCACCGGCGGAATTGGTCGCGACAAAGTTATACGATCCGGCGTCCGACAGCGCGATGGGGGTGAAGCTCAACGCGGAATCCGTGGCGCCCACGACGCGCGCACCGTTCTTGTACCACTGATATTTCGGCACGGTGCCCTGCACCACACCGCTGATCGTGACATCAGAACCCGCTAGATAATCGCCCCCGATCGGTGGAGAGGATACGGTTGGGGGGACAGCAGCCGCTGTGTCCACTGCGATGCCCGTCAAGCGTGTGAAGGTGGAGTTTCCCGTGGTCGGGTTAGCCATGTCCAAGAGGATATAGACGTCGCTGCTGCCCGCGCTGATATCCCAGGATTGGTACGTCGTCCAGCCGGTGGCCGTGCCGAAGACGGGGTCATCCATTCCCCGGACAACGGCTCCGGAACCGTCATCCACCGTCACCCCCTGCGCGTATTGCCAGGTGGGCTGCTCCTTGGAGTTTCCCACGATTAGGGTCAGCCGGAACGCAGGCGATGCCGTCCGCTTGAGCAGGAGTCCAATCGGACCGGATCCGCCGTTCTTGAGTACCGGAGCGCCGGCCCAACCGGTGGCGTTGGCGGCCACCTTGTCCAAGTTGCCGAAGTTGCCGCCGTCTCCGCGCCAGCCGTTTACCGGAGGATTGGTCAGGATCAGACCGTTGAACCACGCGGGCATGGAGGTCAGTGCCCGCGAATTGGTCGAAAGATCGACATCGCTATAAGTGATGTAGTTGGCTTCGCCGGCGGTGAGTTTGCCCCAGGTCAATACATACCCGGCCGTGCCGTACACATTGTCTCCGTCCAGGTCGTGAGGTTTGACGACAGAAGGGGTCCGCCAATTGGAGTCCGTGGTATTGTCATCGCCGACATATTTGACGGTGGCTCGAGCGGTGCCCGCCAACGTCAACGCGACAAGCGCGGTGATTCTAATGCAATTCAGGTTGTGTTTCATATCACTCTTGAGTCTTGGGTCTTGTTTTGGTTTTTTCTGGGGTTTCCAAGCCCCGTCAAAGTGACGGGTGAATGTTGATCAGCAATTCGTTCACCGGTTGTCGGGGCTCGGCTTTCACGCAACCATCCCACCGCTTCCGGCACGAAGCGAGCGCCGTCGGTGGTGGTTTGGTTGTGGTCATATCTTCGTCAGTGTATCCTAATCCAAACTCGCCGGTAGTAGGCAAAACTGCTTACCCCTTGCACGGGCTGAAACGCCCGACGACGGCCGCGCCGCCGCCGTCAGAGCTTCCGGTATTTCGCGACCGCCTGGCCGCGAAAGCGGACGTGAAGCTTCTGGTAAATGCGGGTAAGCGGGTAACGTGCGTATTAATTTTAGCATAACCCAGGTTGAGCAGGTCCGCAACCTCTTTGTAGAGACACCTCTTTGTAGAGACACCTCTTTGTAGAGACACCTCTTTGTAGAGACACCTCTTTGTAGAGACACCTCTTTGTAGAGACACCTCTTTGTAGAGATAGCCCTTGGCGAGGTATTCCAGCACCTCCGCTTCTCGTGGCGAGAGTTCCTCGCTCACACCCTTGCTTGACGTGGGTGGGCGACGGAAAGACTGAATTACTTTGCGCGCGATGTTGGGCGTCATCGGCGCGCCGCCCTTCTGGACGTCCTGCACCGCCGCGACCAATTCCGCCGCGCGCGCCGGTTTGAGCAGATAGCCGCTCGCACCGGCTTCCAGCGAATGAAAGATCGCCTCAGTATCGTCATGCACCGTGAGCATGATCAGCTTCGTCTCCGGGGAAACCTCGGTCACCTGTCGCGCAAATTCCACCCCGTCCATGCGGGGAAGGTTGATATCCACCAACACCACGTCCGGATAATCGCCCGCGAGCTTCGCCAGCGCTTCCTCGGCGCTGCCAAAATCCCCGACACACGCGATCCCACGCTGCATCTTTAGAATGTTCGCCAGACTCCGGCGCACCGCAGGGTTGTCTTCAATAATCGCAACTTTGATGGTCATCTCGCTGATTTGCGCGACGTCGACTTTATCGGAAACCGGGGTTTCCAACCAGTCAGCAGAATTGTCTAGCCGGGGGCGGGCAACCGCCCCGGCGGTCGCTGCCCGGATGGTTCAGGTTTGCAGCGGCACGATGAACCGGGTGACGGTGCCGCGGCCGATGGCGCTCGTTTGCTCGAACTGGCCGCCCACGGAGCGCATCCGTTGCTCCATGCTCCGCAATCCATGACCCCGGCCGGAGGCGGAGCGCGACTTGGCAGCCGCGTGAACGGCGATCGGATCGATCCCCCGACCGTTGTCCTTGACGGCCAGCGTGATCGAATTCGCTCTGCTCTCCACTCGTAACCAGACTTCGGTGGCGGCCGCCTGTTTCACCACGTAGTTCAACGCCTCCTTCACCGCGAGGAAAAGGTGATGCCGCGTCGCTGAGGGCATCGTGGCGTCCGGCAATTCCGGTGGCAAGTCCAGCCGGCAGCGCAATCCCGCGGTCCGCAAGAAGTCCTGCGCCGAGCGGGTGATGAAATTCAGCGACAGCTCGACGGAATTGTTTTTGGGATGAAGCGCCCAGACGATTTCATCCGTCGCCCGCGCGAGGTTGCGGGCGTTGGTGAAGATCGAATCCAGATGTCTCCGCGCCGCCTGCGGTTCCTCGATTTGGCTTTGGGCCAGTTCGCTCAAGAGCGCGATCTCCGTCAGACCCGCGCCCAAGTAGTCGTGAATGTCCTGCGCGATGCGCGCCCGCTCCAACTCGACCGCACACAGTCCTCCCAGACGTTCCAGGCGGACCCGGTGTTGTCGCCGGATAATCCAAACGACCAGCGCCACCGTTCCGCCGGCCAGGGCGCAGGCGATCCCGGCCTGGAACCACCAGGTTTGCCAGACGTGCGACCGCAGGCGCAGCCGATGACCGATATAGGTACGCGTCATCACTGCCAAAGCATGCCACAACCCAACGCGCCTGCCCACGTGAAATTAAGAGGGCGCACCCCCGGTCGAGCAGCTAGGCCCTGCCTCGTTAGTTCTTCCCCGAGCCCTGGGGACGGGCGTTACGGACTTCCTCTTTGATGCGTTGCACGTGTCCGCGACCCAGGCCTTTGACCTCGCAGCCCAACTCGAAATAGCGGCGGATCTTCTCATCCGGGAGGAGGCCAAAGCAATCGACGATGGCGATGGGTCCGCCGGCCCAGTTGACCACGTCATCGGGCGATAGCTTGAGGTAGGGGGCGTGAGGAACGGCCAGGATCAGGGCTTCGACGCCCGCCAGGGCTTTGGGAAGCTCCGTTTGAACGCGGATGTGGCTCAGCTCGCCCTGGTTGCGGAAAAACCGTTCCCAAGAGAGGCCTTTGACCGGGTAATCATCCTGGTTCTCGAGCTCGTACCAGTGCTCGACGTAGGGGTCGTGAACGCGCATTTCGGCGCCCATCTCCGCAAGTTTGCGCACGACAATCTCGCTACCGCTGTAGCGGGTGTCGCCCACATCCTGCCGGTAGCTGGCGCCGCAGATGAGGATTTCCGCCCCGGCGATGTAACGCCCCATGTTACGGAGGGCGTCGCGCGCCAGTTCCGCAACGTGCAGACCGCGCGTGTCATTCACGTCGATGGCCGTCGGCGTAATGCGGAAGACGTCGTCGCCGTCCTCAAAACCGAGGATATGGCGGTAAGCCCAATAGCCGAGGCCGCCGTCTTTGGGCAGGCAATAGCCGCCCACGCCGGGTCCGGGAAAAATGATGTTACTGTGCGTGGGTCGCATCTTGATGGCCTTGATGACTTTGATCAGGTCCACGCCGTTGCGCTCCGCGAAGAGGCTCCATTCATTGAGATAGGCCAGGATGGCCGCGCGGTAGGAGTTCTCGACGATCTTGGTGGTCTCGGATTCAATGGGCCGATCCATGATGGTCAGGGGGAAGTCCTGGGTATTGAGGACCTCGCGCAGGAACTTCTCGACCCGGGCGCGAGCCTCGTCGTTACAGCCGGCGCAGACGCGCCAGAAGTCCCGGATGCTGGCGACGTATTCGCGGCCGGGCATAACGCGCTCGAAACTGTGGGCCAGGACCGGCTCCGAGGTGATGCCGCGCTTGGCGAACGCCTTCTTGAGAATGGGCCAGGCGACAAACTCGGTCGTGCCCGGGGCGACCGTGGTTTCGATGAGCACCAGGCACGAAGGCCGAATATGCTCGCCGATGGTTCGCATGGTGGCTTCGAGCGCCGCCATGTCAGCCTCGCCGGTGCGCATGTTGCCCAGGTCCTGCTTGGTGTAATCGCATTGGACGTCAACGACGACGCAATCGGCCAAGCCGAGGCACTCCCCATTGTAAGTGGCGGTCAGCGTCCGGTTCTCCACTACGCAGCGGTGGATCAAGACCTCGACCTCGGGGTCCTCAGCCTTGACGGGCGACTCGCCGCGATTGAGGAGGGGAATTTTCCAAAAGCTGCGGCTGCTCGGACGCTGGCATCCGATGACGAACTTCCCGGGCTGCCCGTCCGGGTTCCGGGAATCGGCGACGATGGCGGCCATCACGGCTCCCACAAAGCCCAACCCCATGACCACCACGACCTCCTTGCCTTGGCTCCGCGCCTCCTGGGCCAGGGTCTCAACCCGGGCGAATTCAGTGGCGTAATCCGCCCGTCCCGGCAGCGGAAAGTGTTCATTGGCGGGACTAACGGAACTGGGGGGCTCAGGAGTGTTCTGCATGACGTCGGTTATAACCGGGGGAAAGTTAAGTTCAAGGAAAATCGAAATGGAAACCCGGGCGCGCCTCTTGACCAGCGTTCGAACCAATTCGAACCAATGCATTCTCGCTGGGGCCAATCCCATCACCGGCCACGTCCTGGTCCCTCTGGCCAGTGTTACCTCTCCGTATCCGCCCGAGATCCATATCCTCAGCGGCGCGGATGGCTCGGACCTCGGCCAGCGGAACCGGCAATAGCGCGCTCTCCATCGGCACCGCCAGTTCCATTAATGATGGCGCCTGGCATCATATCGTCTCGACCTTCCAGCGCGCGGGGAATGCCAACACCTACGTGGATGGCCTGTTGACGGCCACGGTGTCCATCGCCGCCATCGGCGACTTGGATACCGGCGAACCAACCGTGGTACGCCAGGACCCCACGGGCGCCTATGATGACGGCGCGAGCGATGTCGTCCAATTCGACCTTGATGACCTGGGCGTCTGGCGCCGTGAGCTTTCCCCCACGGAGGCGGCCATGATCTATGCGGCGGGCGCTTTCAACGACGCCAATTTCGTCTTGGCCCCGGTCCACCTTCGGGCCCACATGATCGCGGGTCAGATCCAACTGGTCAGGGCGGGCGGCCTCCTCCAGGCCGCGGACCAGGTTAACAGCGCCTATAGCGACGTGGCCAACGCGACTTCGCGGTATGCCGTCGCCCCGGCGGGCGCGAAGAAGTTCTATCACGTCCGGCAGTAACGCCTCAAATCCGAGGGCACTCCGGCGGCCGCCGCGGAAGAGTTGGGGGATTCGTCCCTCCGCCCCTGGCCCTCCGAGAGCGCTTTGTGTCTTCTTTACCGGAGGCGCAAAAGCATGGACTATTCAATCCTCGGCCTTTAGCAGCATACCTGCGACAAAGGCTGTCCAAGGCCAGGTGAGCGAAAAACCGAGAGCCTCTTTTCCTCACCGCTTCTCGCGTCTTGTGTCCTGGACACCGTAACCCTAACCAACTCGGCGCGACCTTACTTCGATGTCGCCGCCTTTCGGCAGCCCGCCCGGCTTTATCGACTTGTTGCCATCCCATGACACCGCGTTCGTTTCCGGCGTGACTCGCCTTGGCCTCGCCCGGGTTTTGTTGCTGGCGTCGGTCGGGGGCTTGCGCGATGATCACTCAACCGTCTGAACTATGAGCGTCATCGAAACCAGACTCCTCCGCGACCGCGCGAAGCCGCCAGCGGCCTCCTGGCCGCGAATCCGGCTCTTGCGGTCGCTCCGGTGGGTCTCCGTCGCTTTGGTTGGGTTCCTTTCGACGCGGGGTTACGGGCAATCGGCGCCCCAAATCAGCCCATTGACCGCGCCGCGGCAGTGGCAGCGACTCGAATTCGCCATCGACAACGCGCCCGCCGCGGCCAATCCCTTTGACCCCGACCTCATCCGACTGGATGCCACGATCACGGCGCCTTCCGGGCGGATGACCACCATCCCGGCGTTCTGGTTTCAAGGCTACCAGCGATCACTCTCGGGAGGTTACGAAGCCGACGTTCAGACTGGACCGCCCGGCTGGCGGCTTCGCTTCACTCCACCCGAAACCGGCGCCTACGCGCTGTCCCTCATCATCCGCACCAACGGCCAGCTTGCGGGCGGACCGGTGAACGCCGCCTTCAGCGCGCCCGCCGACCCTCCGCCCGCTCGCTTCGGGTATGCGACCATCGCCCCCGGCGGCCGCTACTTCCAGACCGGCGACGGCCAGCCGTTGCGTTTGATCGGGCAGGACGTTTGCTGGGGAGACGCTCCAGGAACCTACAGCTACGACGCCTGGTTCGCCTCGATGTGGAGCGCGGGAGAAAACTACGCGCGGCTCTGGATGTCGCCGTGGGAGTTCGGCATTGAAGACACGCCAACCTCGCTCGACCATTACGCCCTCCAACCCGCCTGGCAACTGGATTACGTCCTCCAACTCGCCGAGCAACGCGGGATCTACCTGCTGCTCTGCCTGGATTACCACGGCATGTTCGTTACCCAGCCCGATCCCACTTGGGGCGGCAACAACTATTGGCCGCAAAACCCCTACAACGCCGCCAACGGCGGCCCTTGCGCGGCGGCCAATGATTTCTTTACGAGCCCCGCCGCGCGGACGATTTATCAGAAGCGGTTGCGCTATCTCATCGCCCGCTATGGCTACAGTCAGAACCTGCTGGCGTGGGAACTCTTCAACGAGATCGACAACGACTACGCTTTCCTCAGCGCCAGCAATGTCGCCGCCTGGCATGGCGCCGTGGGCGCGTGGATGCATACCAACGACGCGTTCGGCCATCTCGTCACCACCAGCCTCACGGGCGACAGTGATCGTCCCGAGCTATGGTCGCTACCCCAGCTCGACTTCGCCGCCTATCATTCCTATGGCGAGCCGGCCCCGGCCGCCCGCCTGGCGGCGGTCGCGCAGTCGTTTCGCCAAAGGTATGGCAAGCCGATGATGGTCGGTGAATTTGGAACCTCCGCCCAAGGTTGGAACCGGGCCGGCGACCCCTTCCTGCGCGGCTGGCGACAGGGCCTTTGGGGCGGCGCGGTCGGCGGGTCGGTCGGTACCGCGATGTCCTGGTGGTGGGAGAACATCGCCGGCGAAAACGACTATGCCGCTTACGCGGTGCTCGGGACCATCCTGAATCGAACGGGGTGGGGACAGGGCGCCTGGACCGACATCGTGTTCCAAACCACCGGCGATCCTCCGGTCACGCTAGGCGCTCCGTTAGTCGACGGGGAGCCGATCGACGTGCAACTCCCCCTCAATAGCGGTTGGGGCGTCAGGACGCCCGGGCTCCTGGCCGTTCCCGGCCCGGCGGCCATCGGTTACTCCGCCGCCGCGCTGGATGGCTTCGTCCACGGCATCTGGCACGCCGACCTCAAGACCCCCTTCCGGCTGAGCGCCTGGCTGGCCGCCAACGCCAGCCTGGTGATGCATCTCAACTCCGTTTCGGACGGTTCCATCCTGGTGGTGGCCGTGGATGGGGTCCAGCGCTTCCGCACCAACCTCCCGAACCTGGACGGCGGCTATGCCGTCGACGAGGAATACAACCTCGACATTCCGGTCAGCCTGCCCAGCGGTTACCACCTCATCACCATCACCAACGCCGGCAACGATTGGTTTTATCTCGACTGGGTGCGGTTGAATCAAGTGTTGCCGGCGGCCTACTCGGACAGCTGGCAGCCCTCTCCCTCAGCCATTGGCTTGAGCGGCCCGCGCGAATCCCTGGTCTATGTGGTCGCCCCCGGCGCTTCGTTCCCGGCCAATGCCACCAATGCCGTCCTGCCGGTCCAGCATGCTCAGACGGTCGCCTTGACCAATTGGCCTGCCGGTCCCTTCGTCGTGGAATGGTACGCCCCGGCCACCGCCGCATCGCTCGGCCTCGCGCAAGCCACGACGGTCGATCGCGGCCTGGTGCTGTCCCTGCCGGACTATACAGAAGACCTCGCCGGCATCGTCTATCCTCGCCCCCGGCTCGCATCGCTTGGCCTTTCCTCTACCAACGGGTTCCTCTTCCGATTGGATTCCGAAACCGGCGGCCATTACCTCATCCAGCAATCCTCGAACCTGGTTAACTGGTCGGCGTTCTTGAACGTCACCAACACCACTGGAACCAGCGTTTTGGCCGCTCCCAACAGTCCAATCCGCGCGCCGTCCTTCCTCCGCGCGGCGAAGGCCAATTGATCGAATGACATCTGCCCAAGTGACTACGCGCCTCGAAACACGATGTAAGCTCCGCCTTCGCCGAGACTCCCGCGGGACGTTTTGAGCCGCATCGGCCCGCGCAAAACGGGTTCAGTGGATTGCCGCTCCAACATGTCCAAGAGCGCTTGACGCTTACAGGAAGTGCGGTATGATTCGACCATAACCAAAAAGCGTGCGGATCTCTTTTCCTTTCGCGATGACGCAAAGACCGGAGCGAGCCCTCGGCGCTTGCCCGGGGGGAGATAGCGCGGCGCGAAGCGTTCAAACACAAAGCCCTCCTATGAAAACAACAGCGGTGTCCAAGCCCAGCACGATCGTTGCAGCCCTCGCCCTGCTGGCCGGCCTCGCCCAACCCCTGCGGGCCGCGACGGTATTCCAGGATAACTTTACCAACTTCACCCTGGGCAGCCAGTGGATTGCCTACGGCACCGGCGCCCCGGACCTCGCGACGAGCCTCGTTGGCGTCGGCGCGGATGGCTCCTCACTGCGCCTGGGCACCGCTTCAGGGACCGCCGGGCAGATCCTGGGACTCCAGACCGCCGACTCGTTTCCGCTCGCCGGCGCTCGCCTCGTACGGGTGACGGCGCGGGTCCGCCCGCTCAACCAGACGCCTTCCGGCAACGGGGGGTCCTCAGACGCCTCGGTGGGAGTGGCTTTGATCGGGGCTTCGGGGGCATATACGTGGGCGTCGGCCAGCGCCAACCGGCCCACCGCTCCCACCTGGGCCGACTTTTATGTGGACAGCGAAGGCAGCGCAAACGCCAGCAGCGTTGCTTATGTGCAATTCCCACCGAATGATCCCTCCGGCGGCGCGGAGGCTTTCCGCTCGTTTGTCCTCGAGGTCGGCACTAACGGCGCCAGCTTAACGACGCTTTCGTCGACGGGGCAACCGCTGGCGGTGACGCCGTTCAACGTGTTCAACCCAAACCTGACGCTGGCGGCGTTCAGCAACAGCGTCAACGTCGCCCTGTTCCAGGAACGACCGGACGCCACGCTGCCGATTCCGGAGAACGCCTTCGGCGATGTGGACAGCGTGCTCGTCGAGGTCGAGGGCGACGTGGTGACGTTGCTGGACGACCCGTTCTCGCCACCAGGGTCCGGGCCAGGGGTCAACTGGCAACCCGCGGCCGGCGGCCTGCCGAACGTTGTAAGCGACCGGATCGCTCTCGATGCCACCCATCTGGGACTGCGCATGGCCACGGACGATACCAACGGCCTGGTTTACGGGGTGCAATTGGTCTCCCCCCTTCAGATCCCCAAGGGGGCGACGGGGTTGAACGTGGACTTGCTAGTGCAACCGCGCAATGGCGGGGCCTATGACGCCCGGCTGCTGATGCAGGATACCGGCGGCAGCAATTCGCTGACGGTGTCGTTCAACGAGTTTTTCCCGGGCGGCGGCACGCGGCGGATCGTGACGCTGGGCGCGGGCGGCGGCGGGGCCTTCAGCCAGGCATCAACGGACTACGCCTTCAGCCCCTATACGTTCTACCACGCGCTCATTGCCGTGGAGGCCTCGGGGACGACGGTGACGATCAAGAGCGAGGATCTGAGCAGCGTCATCCAGACGTTCGTGGTACCGCAGTTGACCATCTCCAACCTGCTGGGAAAGAGCTGGGAGGTTTCTCTCTTGCAGGCGGACGTGGCGCATACGGCGACGTATATTGGCTCGCCGGAGTGCTTCGTGGATCGGCTGACGGTCACCGTGACGAGCTCGACGCCTCCGCCGCTGATCATCTCCATCACCCCGGGCGGCAACATTATCGAAGATTCAAAGCCCTCGGGCGTCGCGCATAACGGAGTCAATATCGGGGCCAAGTGGGCGGCGTCGAGCGCCGACGCAGGCGGAGTGACGCGCAACGGGGTGATGCAATTCTCGGCCAGCGCGACGAACCAGGTGGCGCTGCCGGCGGACCCGGACTTTGGCGCGACCGCGGGAACGATCCTGTTTTGGATGCGCTCCGCCGGGACGGCCGGGAGCGGCAACGGGGGCGGGATGCTCTTCGACCGGATGCCTACGGACACCAACGGTCCCCCGGGAGCCGTGCTGGCGCAGACCGACGCGGGGAATGTGCTCTTTCAGGCGTCGTCGGGGGCGGGCATCGCCGGGTTCCCGAGCGAGGTGAGCGACCGGATCAACCTGGATGGTACGCACTTGGGCTACCGCATGCGCACAAGCGATCTGAGCGGCGCCGTTTATGGCATCCAGTTGGCCACGCCCCTGACCATTGCCGCCGGCGAGACCAACGTGGCGTTGGACTTCCTGGTGCAGAATCGGGGGGGCGGCGCCTATCCCGCGCGCCTCGTGCTGAACGGGTTTGGCGGCGGCAAGTCGCTCGCGGTGTCGCTCAACGAGTTCCCGCCGGACGGCCACGCGCGGCAATTTGTGGCCTTCGGGAATGGCGGCGGCGGGGCGTTCTCCCAGGCTTCCTCGGATTACACCCAAAGTCCTTATAACTTTTACCACGTCCTCGTTGCGATCGGCGTCGGCGGCACGACAATCGACCTGATGAGCGAAGACCTGAGCACGGACCTCCAGGAGTTCAGCGTGCCGGAATTCACCGTGGCAGACCTGGCCGGCGCCAGCGCGCAGGTGTCGATCCTCCAGGCCGCCAATACTTCTTCCGCGACGGAAGCGCTGGTCGAAAGCCTGACGGTGACGTCGGGGATCGGGGGCGGGCTGCTCAGCGATAATTTCCAGCCGCCTGCGGCGGGCCCCGGAGCAAATTGGGTGGCGGCGTCCGCCAATGGCGTGGCGAGCCAATTTGCCAGCGCGAAGACCCTGAATGACAATCGGTGGCATCAAGTGGCTCTGGTCTATGACCAATCGGCCTCGGGCGTCAATGCGCTCTTCATCGATGGGGTAGCGGACGCCTCGCAAACGAATGCCGCCCCCTGGTCCTGGGGTGCCGCGCAGGCCATCGACCTGGGGCGGTCGCACCGCGCCTATTGGCGCGGTTATGACGGCCAGTTGGACGATTTCCGCATCTATAACCGGGCGCTGACCGCTTCGGAGATCGCCCAAGCCTCTGGCAGCGGGGCGCTCGTGGACACGGCGGCCCTGATGGTCCGCTTTAACTTCGACGGGCCGCCCGCGGGTTGGACGCTCACCTGGCCGGGAGCGAGTTCACTGGAATCGACGACAAACCTAACGCCGCCGGCCGCGTGGAGTCCGGTCGCGGGCGCCACCTCTCCGTATTTTATCGGCCCCCTCGCCGCGCCCATAAACTTCTATCGTACGTCAGGTCATTGAGGCGGCGCGGGGAGCGTTGGCGCCGAAGCCCGAATGAGCCGCCCGCCTAAGCGGGCGGCTCTGAACGGTCCTTTCTCCCGGTGTTTGCGAAAACTGATGGCGCATACGCCTTGCTTGACGCCTTGATGTTTGCGTCCAGACAGAAGTGATGGCAGGCGGTTGGTAGAGCCGAACCGGAGAGAAGAACTAAAACCCGGCAGGTCATTTCCCTGGATTGCGCTGAGTCAGCGGCTGGTTCCCACGGCGCCCGGGGCTTCCTTCTCCAATTTAACGACGGTTAGCCAAAGCTCCTCTGTTTCGTACCGCGTTCGCCTAATCAGCCACTGGAAACGATGGTGGGAAAACTCCGGTCGAAAACCGCGCATCGTCGTCCAAAGGCTGGCCTTCCCATGCTTATAAAACCAGACCCCGTTAACGAGAAAGGAACAGAATGCCGATAGCGAACCGCGCCCAAACTCGGAAGATGCCCTTTCTCGCTTTCCCGCCACCATCAGGTGCGGGACGGTTTAACCCTGCAGCCTCGCCTGAGATGAGCTCAGAATCAGCCGTCATGCTTCCCCCCAGCGTTCCACGGGTGGCATTATGGCGCGCTCAGGCGGAAAAACAGACCCCTCGATTGTGAGCCCGTCACCGTCAGAAACTTGTTCGTTCCGTCGTTAGCAACCCCGGGACTGGTCGTCCAACTGGCCAAATCCGAGCTTTGGAGCAAGCTAAAGCCCGTTAAACCGGCCGGCCAAGAGATTGTCAGGCCGCGAGAGGAAGGGGTAACCGTCAACGCCGGCGTCGCTGGATTGCCCGACGAGCTAGGGTTGCTGAGCCGTCCCAGGAAGAGCGCGCTCCCGGTTTGGGTGTCACGGATCAGGAATAAGAACGGATGATCCGCTCGGAAGACCGGCGCACCGAAGGCGACGCTGGTCGAAATGCCAATGACCGTTGCCGCTGCCGCTTCCGTGCCCGCTTCGTTCACCCGCCCCCAGGCTTTGTGCAACACGAAACTGACGAAGAGATCCCGCGCCCCGTCGATCCCGGAAAAGTCGGCCACAAACGGCGTGAAGGCGTCCGTCATACCCATCGCCGCCAACGCGTTGCCCAGATCGAACGAGGATTCCACCGTAAATCTGGGCAGGAAGATCTCGACCTCTCGCGGCGTCATTCGCCCGAGCACATTCGAAAGAAACGCCGGAGAGAGTTGCTGCTCCAATCGTCCCAAGCCATCGACCTGCGACGGCAACAGAATGACCATCGAAAGCTGATTGCTGCCATAGGGCAACTCGATCGCCTGGAAATCGTTGCTGGAAGCAGGCCCCTGCCCCATCGGATAGCTTTGCATGTAATTGAAAGTCACATTTGCCGGCTGGCCGTTGCCGCCGACCGCCTGCGCCAAGGGCAGGCGCATGAGCGGCGCTTGCACAAGCGTCGCGCTTGAAAGATAGAACGGCTGCGTGGTAGTGTTGGTCTCCTCAAAAGGGATGGTCCAGGCCCCCAGAAAGTATATGGCATTCGCCAGAACCAGCACGGTGTTCTGATTTATATAGCCGGGCGGGATAATATTCTGGATTTTATTCTGAGTCTCCTGCGCCACCCAATTGTTGATTTCCCCGGTCACGTCGCTCGCATCCGTGAGGAAGTCCGCCTGACCGATATTCGCCTGGTACTGGTTGGCCGCGGTTTGCAGAAACGCCGGCAGAAACGGGAAGCCTTCCTGGAGCCATAGCGCGTTGGCGACGTTTAGCTCAACTGCATTAGTCGCTTGATCGGTTTCAATTGCAGCCTGGAGCTGACCAAACAGGGAAGAAAACTGCTGCTGATTCGTCCCAAACCCCAGGACTTCCGACATTTGCCGCTCCGTATTGCCGCTTGCGCCGGCGTACAACATGGCGAAACAGGTCGAGATGCTGTAAGGCGAAAAGAACAGGTTGCCCGAACGGGTCGCCAGTTGGCTGTAGAGGTTTAGGGCAAACCTGGTGTTGCCGTCCACCACCGATTGGACCTGAGGGGTTCCGGCGATGGGCGCGAAAACCAGAGTCAAACCCAAAAGAGCAAGCAGCCGGTTTTTCACCGAGTGCGCTCGGCGGTAATATTGCGGAATTCTTTTCACCCTGGGCCGTGGGTGGTTGGATCGACTCGCGAAGCTAAGCGGGTTTGGTTTGCATCCCTTCAGCCCTAATCGATCGGCCTGATAAGGCGCAAAAACCCCCTTCTCAGGCTGGCTTCGCCCAAGAAGAAGCCGCTTTCCCAGTGAGGACCTGCAGGCCATGTTGCTATTGTACCACGGCTTCTAGATAATTCAATGTCACGCCAGATGTATATCGCTCAGACAGGCATGGCCTCGTTGGAGGAACCATCAGAGAGTGGGCGGCTGACTCGAACTGGAGTTCGGCTGTTAACAAAGTCCGGTCTGCTGTGATTCGGGAGATAACCGCGCTGCAAGGGTCAGTTTCCGAAATTGGTACCATGGTAATGTGTACCCTAATGGGCCCAATTCGGGAACTGTGCGATTGAATGCACAGACCCCGGTGGTCATGAAATGCCGATTCGAACGCTCGTTCTTGCTTATCGAGTAACACCCGCCGATGCCGCGCTAAGCATCGCAAACCGGGGGCGGCCTTATAGGACCGCGGCCATGACGTCGAGGCCAGCCTGGGAGACCTTTACGTCCTCCTCGGACTTGGCTCCGCTGAACGCCGCAATCAAATATCCCGCCTTGCCCCGCATCACCAGTCCGCCTTGGTAACCGAATTCCCCTTTCATCGCGGGACGAGCGCCACTGCCGCTTGCCTTGAGCGTGTCGGCCATTTCGGCCGCTTTGGAATAGGCGATAGCGATGAAGTTTGAGCCCGGGTGCGTGTCCGATGGAGCCCTCTTCATGGCACCGACCACCCGCATTTTGGAAGACCATGACGTCACGGAGTCGCCCTCGCAATACGCCACCACGGCCACCCCTTTGATGTTGAGTTCCTCGGCGCCCTTTTTCATCGCCAGAAGAGCCTTATCCGCCACCTCATTGAACACCAGAGCTATTGACGCTTCGTTTGACATAGTCGCCATTGTCAGCGAGCCAAGGAGCGCCGTCAAGCGATGCGACCGAGCATGCCATCCCCGATTGGGAGTTGGGCCAAGCCCTCGCGAAGCGCAGGATGCCAATAGCCCACGAGTCTCATGGCCAGCGAAGGCGGTAAAAACGGGTTCGATATTTCATGCGCTCCGGATCGCTGAAATCGGCGGTACCGCGGGTCAAGGTATTACCAAAACGCACGTCAAGAGAAAAGTAGTGATAATAGGAGCACCTCTTGTTCCTAGAAGCATCTCTTGTTCCAACCCCATCCACCCCGGTTACAGGGGTGATTCGGATGACGCTAACGATGGCGGTAAACCTGGATGCGCAACTCGCCCGGCTCCTCACGAGCTGGCGCGAGAATACGATGTTGCTCCCGCGTCTCGATTCTCCAGCCTCACCTCGGCCAGCGTCCCCGGCCACTCCTGATCCCACCGCCTACCCGAGTCCATTCCGGCCAACCCCTTCCCTACGGACCGACAACTCACGGCGCGCTCTTGCGGTTTGACTGAGGACCGAAATTGACGGAAAGTTGCGCATGCGTTCGCTGAATCGTGCTGATGAGCCGCCGGGTCTTCTGGGAGACTCCAACCTCCCTCCAACCGTCGATTTCTTAGACCCGCGCGCAATCATCCAAGAGGTCGTCGCCGCTCGACCCAGGCAGGCTCGATGGGCGACATTCAAACGAACTGAAGCCATGCGACCCCGTTCGTTCGCTGCTGGTTCGGGGCTTGGCATGGCGCGTAGCTAAACGTTCGGTGGTTAGGTCGGAACAGAGCCTCTGTAAAATGAATGATTGGCTTTTCGATTTCGCGAGAGAGCCGCGCCCGCCGAGCGAATACTAACCATGAGTTCAATCGTCACGAGCGGCGGAATCAAGCTTCACAAGCTCAACGTCAAGCGGCGGGAATTGCGCGATGCGTACCACTGGCTGCTGACTTTGAGCTGGCCTCAGTTTTCACTGTTCGTTTTCGCTTTGTATCTCGCCATTAATCTGGCCTTTTCCCTTTGCTACTACGCTCGGCCTCGTTGTATCGGCGGTATGGAGACGATCTCCTGGGCCAATTGCTTTTTTTTCAGCGTGGAGACTCTGGCCACCGTCGGCTATGGGCACTTCTATCCTGAAACCACTTACGGACATCTGGTGGCCACGCTGGAAATCGTTGTCGGGATGTTCGGCATGGCCATCATAACAGGCCTGATCTTCCTTCGTTTCTCCCGCCCGATTGCCCGCATCGTTTTCAGCAACAACCTGGTCCTTTCGCCTTTCAATGGCCAGCCCGCGCTGATGTTTCGGGCCGCCAACCTCCGGGATGAGGCCATGGCCGAGGCCGAGTTTCGCATCATGTTGATGCGCAATGAACCGACCTTTGAAGGGGAAGTGTTTCGGCGTTTTTACCCGCTCAGGTTGCAGTTCGACCGGCTGATTTTGTTTCCCGCGGTCATCACCGTTCGTCACGTTATTGATGAGTCCAGCCCTTTGCACAATTTGACGCTCACCGACATCGAACGCGGCGACTCGCGCTTTACCGTCTCCATCGTTTGCATTGACACCGTCATTCCGGCCCCGGTCCAATGCCATCATAGCTATACCTGGAGCGACATCCGCCTTAATCACAAATTCGTCGAAATATACCAGGAAGTGGATTCTGGCACTTTGACGGTGGATTACGCCCGCATCCACGCCACTCAACCCATTTCCACTGATCCTTCGGCCGTTTCTTAATCGTTTGATTACTCTCCGCGCAATCGTCTCGTCCACCCAGGATTAGTAATCACTTCCCCAACTCGAGCGGCGATGGTCGCGGCCTAGCCAGCAATCAATCAACGATGAATGGGGTTGGTTTCAATCGATGTCCATTTACGCCGCTGACGGATTTCGAGTCAAATCCGAGCAGCAACGGCAACACCCATCAATGCTTTATCGGCTCTGTCAACGAGACATCTTCATTGATCCATCACGCTGCTTGCCTGTAACAACTTGGTAAGTTGAAGCCTTAGCAGCCTGTTGAAATAAAAAGCAACAGTAGACGATTTGTATAGACCTCTTTGTAATATAAGACATAATAGTGTCGTGTTCAAACCGCACTTTTTGGCCGCCCCTGAGCTCTTCATCCCTTTTTCC
>Ga0316217_10002406_pt1 | contig 22567 bp, 29 predicted proteins | sample 1anoAmetaG_FD_203633 | JGI IMG/M metagenome (GOLD analysis project Ga0316217, IMG submission 203633) | Freshwater microbial communities from Trout Bog Lake, Wisconsin, USA - 1anoA | ecosystem: Environmental > Aquatic > Freshwater > Lake > Hypolimnion/Profundal zone | place: USA: Wisconsin...
AATCACTGTGCTTGTCTCATACTCGATTGAGGTTGATAGTTTGTTTGCCGCAGCCCGCTAGCTGTGGTATATTAATAAAATTATAGCCATGTACAGCAAAGCCAGATCGAAAACCCTCACCAAACTCCCCAAACTCGTGCCCTCGCCCCTCAAATCCCCCGACAAGTCGCAAAGGAAGTCAGTCAAGCTGGACGAACCCTCGAGCAAGCTGTCGGCCGTGGCCTACGGCATCTACACCACCTAACTAACCCCTGTGGCCTGTACGCATGCCCTAAGCGAGAGTTGAACCCTTCCATGAGACGGGAGATCGCCAGTCTGACCAAAATGATGACCATGCTCTGCACTGTGCGTCTCTGCAGCAAATACAAAATCAATATGACCAAGTGCTATTTCCGGGTCACTCCCAACGCGGCCTCCACTAGGGGGACCTCGGCGGAACTGGAGAGCAGGGAGTGGGCCACTGTGCAGGATCTGCTGCATGGGCTGATGCTGCCCAGCGGCAATGACGCAGCTTCCGTCCTAGCCGAGAACCTGGGGGCGTGCGTGTACTATGATCGGCTGGGCGAAGCGCATCTCCTGGTTGGTAGTTCATCGCTAATCAAGGTAGACCTCAAAAGTTTGGATCTGACAGAGGACTCCTGGAACATCAAGATCTACACTGAGCAGTTCGTCAAGGTCATGAACAGCGTGGCCAAAGAGATCGGCATGAAGGACACCTTCTATGTCAACCCTCATGGGCTTGACTGCGCCTTCCGGCTCGAGGCCTACTCGAACGTCGAAGACCAGGCCCTGCTGGTGAAGCATCTGGTGTAGCATGAGGACTGCTGCAAAATAATCGCGAAGTCAGTGCACACGGCCGAACTCAAGACCATCTCGGGCAAGGAGGTCGACATCCGCACAGTGGTCTGGCAGAACACCAACTTGCTGCTGGCCGAGGAGGGCTTCATCGGGGGCAAGACGGGACAAACCCAGAACGCCGGCAACTGCCTGGCCTCAGTCTACTAGTCCAAAGCCAAACAGAAATACATAATCGTGCTGCTGGGCTGCAGCACGAAGGAGCTGCGGTTCAGCGAGACCCGCACGCTTGTAGCCAAATATGTCCTGAAGCAGGAGTGAGGAATCGAGTGGTTGATGATGTTACTTAGAAATCACCATGGATACTTATGTAGTATATTCGGGATGTTTGTTTTGATCTAGCTGCAATGTTAGTTTCAATACAGTCGCGATGTTTGTTTGATCTAGCTGGATTTTTGTTTGGTGCAGTCCAGATGGCGAAGTTGGATGGTATATAATTTGAATGTCTACTGTCGATCGTAAAAATTTACTGGACTACCTGCCTCCCGAGTAGAAGCAGAAGATCCTCACCCTCGTCCAGAGACTCAAGGAGGAGACCGAGGCCAAGTAAAAATACGCGGGTCTCTACAGCAGCTCGCAGAAGGCACTGGGCGAGCTGACCGAAAAGTTCAATAAACTCAAAGACGAAAACAGTTACCTCAAGCAGCAGATCCACAACTCCTTCTCCATGGTCTCCCAGGTCAGGGCCACCTTCAAGGCCAACAACCAGAAACTCTCCACCCAGAACCAGACCAGCCACCCAGAGCAGGACTGGCAGGATGAGTCAGATGAGGAGGAGGAGAATAAGCAGCAGAACAGCCAAACAGTGCAGAGCAGCCATCCACCCCGACCCCACAACAAGTCGCCCCTCGACAAGTATCGTCCGCAGCTGACCTCCTCCAAAAAGAATAACAACATCCTGAACATCTCGACCATCGACCACGAGCATAGTACCACCAACCTAAGCGCCAGCAAGAGCAAGGAGCTGGAGGAACTCAGGAAGGAAGTGAGGGCTCTGCAGGACAGCAAAAAAAAGACAGCCCAGGCCACCAAGGAGTACGAGGAGAAGAGGAAGCTTGTCGACTAAATCAAAAACAGGTACAAAAGCACAGACAGCAGCAAGTAGATACACCCGAAGAATCACCCTTAGTAATCACATATTGAAAAAATTGATATCTCCGACACCTTCGAGAACAAAGCCGAACCAATAGTAACACAACATCGGCCATAGGCAAGCAAAAAGTACCAGAAGCAATAGCCAAAGCAGTAGCCAAAGCAGTAGGCAAAGTAACGGCCAAAGCAGTAGGCAAGACAGTAGGGAAAGCAATGGGTGACGGTTGGCAAACCCTAGATTTCTTCTTTGTAGAGCAAGCAGGCCAAAAGCAAGATGCTGACGAATTAAGATTACGGAGACGTGCTCTAGATGATAAACAGCTATAATCTCTGAATGATATTGAGTGATGATGTTGCCATTTATGCAGTAAGCAGAGGACAAGTGCATGGCTTTATCTCGTTTTAATCCTACTACAAAAGGTACTTTTAGTTAAACTTAATTATCGCTATTCCTGTAATCAAAAGATGCTCAACCGAGTGCTAACCAACCAATCTAAACTCATTTGCAATCCCATTCTCAGACCCATTCTCAGAAACAAGATTCCCGCACGGCTGACTTCAACTTACCAATACTCATTTGCTCATTCTGGCAAACACATAGCGCATACTAAGTTTGCATATCTTACAGATAGAGCTAGGACTGAGTCTGCCTTGCTCAAGCCTAGGGTCTTTCAGTTTTCAACAGCAAAGCCATCGCAAAACGTAATAAAAAGGTTACTCAGACATAGCAGAGAGGCAAAGGTGGGCAAGAGGAAGAATATGTCGAAGGGCTGAGTTTCTAGCAAAAGCTGTACTTTGTGCAGGCAGCTGGCTTCTTGTTCCTGTTCAACGTCGCTGTGAGACTCTCGCTCAGCAATGACAGCCAGATCGACTCCCACCAAAGAAAATTGTGATATTTATTTTGATCATCATATTGCCAGCATACTAAATTGTGTACTCAAAAGGGGATACATATCACTTGTAACCTATCTCTTGAACACAGCTTTATACTTACAGAACCCTTTCGACCATCTGAGTTCATCACATAGTTCATCGTATCAATGAGATAATAATGCGACTAGGCTGTTATGGGTAGCAGTCATTATAATTTTGAATCGATGTCAAAAGAATCCGCTTACCGTGCGAACAGCCGCAAGAAGATCTCTTCCGACTAGTAGTCTGTGCCAGAGTACGCTCACACTCATTCAGCTAATGGAACTCGGTGCAGAACAGACTCGACTTCTTGGAAACCACTCTCGTCAAACTGCAGAAACGCACTCAGAAGCTATAAAAAAAGATACTCTCCAACGTAACTCTGCACCTATCTAGGAGGAGGAGATAACCATGCTCAAGAAAGAATGCGTGCAGAATAATGAGGAGATGAAGAGAGGACAGAGTGCCTAGTTTTTGGACAAGGAAAGAGAGCTGGAAATGGGAAATCTGCGGTCTTAGGTCTAGGAACTGCATCAATTCACCAAGCGGCTATAAAAAAAGAGCACTGAGATGTTTAAAGAGCTGAGGAGTGGGCATAGTATGAACGGAATTGAGGAGATAGTCGAAGAATAGCTGGGCGAGAAACTTGAGCAGAAGCTGGAAAAGCACTACAAGAAAAACAAACACTACATCGACCAAGCAGTCACAGAGCTCAAGCAACTCATCAAGCAGTATGTCAAGGACCAAGCTGAACTCGAAAACAAAATAACCTATTCCGTCAACGATGTATCTCGTTCCAACTCCAAAAACAAAACTGCCAACCAAAGAAGCAGTCACAGCATCAAAGCAAGCCAGGTGAAAGTTGAACCCTTGCGGCAGTTCACCTAAACTTCCTTCGACGACAAGTCCAAATGCAAGAGTCCCAAAAGCATCGAGAACAACAGCAGCAGCCGTGTGAGCTACCTCAGAGAGAAGCTGAAGTAGTTCGAAGAAATCAACAAAAAGTACGAGGATCGCACTGACAAGAAAGGACAACCCAAAGAGTAAGAGAAGTTCACCATCCAGAAGATGAAGGATTTCAAGAACTACCTGGAGCAGAGTGAGAGCGAGATAGACCAGTCCAACCTCGAGATCAAGGAGACTAACGTTCTCACCGACTCCATCAAGAAGTGGAGAGGCGACCGCTTTCGCTACGAATGATACATACATAATATTGAGAGTTTTGTCAATTACCACTAACCTGCACCCAACCGACCGACCAAAGCTGCCCGCAACCGCCCGCCCTCCAACTGCCCTAACCAAGATAGAACTACCCTAATCAGGATAGCAGTAGTTACAGTCCTATTATGATACCAACTTGATTCTAGTATTGAGCAGCCGTTGTTCATCCAATCTACTGTATGCCGAATGTGATTATATAAGTATGCCCAAGTGATGTTATAGGTATACCCAAGTGATGTTACAGGTATGCGTATCAGTGGAAGGGCGTCCTGCTGGAAGCCCGCCTCTTCAGTATCTCCAGCTTCTCCTCCTTGGTGAACTCGAGCTAGTTATACAAAGGGTTCTTATCGATGTAGTTGTCCTCCAGGAAGTACTAGTTGTAGACCTCGGAGAGCTTCTTCTCGTTGAGTTTGAACTCCTCCCCGGCCACCGCATTGAGTATGTAGTCCCACGGCAGCAGCATGAACACAATCGAAAAGCACAACAGTATCACGCTGATCAGGTCCACCTTGCCCTTGAGCTGGTAGTCGAAGAGGATCTCTCCACAGAATCGCCAGAAGAGGGTGAGGTCCAGCAGGCGCACGATTTTGTTGGAGAGGGACATGGAGATGTTGTGGGGGGCGCTGGAACGGTTCAGCAGGTTGTACTTGTCCACCCAGTAGTATGCGCACACTCCGATCAGGATGGCCATGGTTCCGGCTGGGATCAAGTCCACGTAGAGGAAAGCAAACCACATCATCTCCAGGATCTAGGCGTACCTCTTGCCCACACTGTACTCGTAGTCAGCCATGAGAAGGTTGGCCTGCTTCTGGGTCACGAACTCAGTGCCCTGGTACAGCCAGCGCTGGAACTTGTGCGCCAACTGGTAGGGGTGGATGAGCCAGATGAGAGGCACCAGCACCGAGGAGAAGATGAACATGAGGGACTCCTCCTCGATAATGCCGAAAGGGTGGGAGTAGTAGTTCTTGTGCATGAAGGCTTCCACAGTGATGGTCATGAGGCAGGTCGTGAAGAACATGCCCAAGGCGTACTTGAAGGCGAAGGAGAAGTCATCGTTGGCCTTGTCGTCGTGGTGCTACAGGTGGGTGAAGTAGTGCAGCACTGGACCCATCACGAACTTGTTGAAGAGCACGATTCCGATCAGAGTGGCCCAGGCGATGATTCCTGCGTAGGCCTTCTTCAGCTAGGCGTCACCACCCTTCTCGTGGGCGGCGTCCACCAGCTCCTTCGCCTTGAGTTCTGAGAGAAAGTAGAAGATGATGAAGAAGACCAGGAGGAAGACCAGACTCAGGAACCACCCGTAGAGGATCTTCAGCTTCCTGCTGCTGAAGTGCTGCAGGTGATGCCACATGATTTCCTTGGGGTCTGAACACTTCGACATCTCTATCACATCAACGTATTGGGCACCGAAAAAGGCCGCCAGCTTGGCCCTCACGATAGAAGAGTGCTCTTCGTCCATGAAGTACTCTCTCTCAGCCTCGGTCTAGAACACCAAGATGACGTTTTCTGAGTCCATGACGTCGTCTTTGAGTTCCTTCTTGCTCTTGGCCACTTCCTTCTCGATAAGTTTATGGTTCTCTTTATACTAGTTGAACACCTTGTCAGCCTTCTCCTTGTCGACCAGTCTCAGATGCAGATACTCCTCGTTGAGCTCCTCCTTCTTATGCAGCAGTTCCTCAAGATGCTCGTTCTAGGGTACGACGATGATCTCAAAGCAGTTGAGAGGCATGTTGTTCTCCCTCCTGATGCCGAAAACAAGCTCATCGAATATCCTCTTCTTGTGATGCACGCCCTTGGGCAGCCCCTTGAAAATAACCGAGTAGTCCGAAAGGTCCACCGAGATCTAGTTGTAGTACTCCCCCGTCTTCATCAGACTGTTCTTCATGTAGACCAGGAACAGCACTTGGATGATGAATGAACTTATCCTGGCGACTGTCTCGGTTGTTGAACTCTCGTCGTTTACGTTGGAGATGAACACGAAGGCGTTGCTGCAGAGGATATCCATCTTTGCTGCCTCGGAGTCCGCTCCTCCCGAGAAGTGGGTCAACTATCGCATAGCCATGAAGTGGTGGACTGCTGCGGATTTGCCAACAGTGGTGGAGTTGCTGGGAGAGTTGTAGTTGTTACATTTTTTGCTGTTGTTCTGGATGGCCTCAGTAGTCATCATGATACCGTCGGTCAGCACTAGCAGCAGGTTGAGGATGATGCAGTATTGGAGGAAGAGGAAGTAGAGGGGCATGCCGAAACCTAGGAAGGCTAGGTTTTTGATGTTGGTGCCCAAATTGAGGTGCTCTCTGTCGACCAGATTGTTGCAGCACTCACAGACATTCCGCTTCTGTTGAATATCTTTGATGTCGAGGAGATGCTTGGGTCTCCCAACGCTGACTGCTTTCGCGTGTCTTTAGGCCTTTTACCAGTCGGGTAAGAGAGATCTCTAAGATATCTCTTCATTGTGTTAGTGCAAGTCAGGATACATTTGCTTCAGTAATTTATTTTTAAAATATATTACCCAAAATTAATTTATTTTAAACAACTACTCCCATCAACTCAATTTTTTTGCACTTTCACCCTCAATCCTCTCGCTTTACCTTACTTTGCCTTTGCTTGGCTCTCTTATTGCATTAAATATCACTATCAATCCAATCATTGCGATTTGTGGTGCGAAGTATAATTTCAACACAAGCTTTAGGCAGCAGGCGCCATCTAAAATCAAGAAGAAAGCCGCGTTTTCAGTGAAGAAAAACTGCACCATAAACGAGAGAACAAAAGTTCCCACTTTGCCTGTCTTTTTGTAGAGTTTCACTATCTTTGAATGGCTATTTTTGGAGTGGTTGAAGATGAGCCCCTGCAAATAGAGCTGTGTGAACCACAACACAAAGGAAACGTAGTAAGCCCCATAAAACCCATGCCAGAAGGCACTAATCAGGAACACAAACAGCTGGTTCTTGGTCTTGCTTTTGAAGTCATGGCGCTGGTAGATGCAGCGGTTGAGCCATTTCTGCACCTGGATGTTCCAGTTGTTGATTTTCTAGCGCACGTGGATGCTTGTCTCGACCTAGAGGATGTTAACAGTGTTGATGCGGCTGAAATCCTTACCGTTGTAGCTCACTCCTGAGGCGTGGATTGCGCACATGCTCAGCTTCCACCCGCAGTGGTATCTGAATCTTGCCAAACAAACTGCTAAGAAAACGTACAACAGGACGTACCAAAAACCATGGACTTCGTAAAAGTCTGCTGAGCGCATTGTAGCCACAGGGTAATAGGTCTCCCCAAAGAGAAAGATGGCTGCGCAAAGGAAGGTTTCTCCGATGGTTTCAAGCAGCACCTTGTTAACTCCTACAGTGGGAATGGAGCCATAGACTTCCTCATTTGCCATGAAGTGCTTGTAATCTTGGTACTCTAGGGGTGGACCAATCAAAGCCGACGGCAAAAAGCTGCAGTAGCCAATGAAATCAGCAAAAGCCAACTCCCCAGAGATTATCCTATATCGCTTCTGATCAGGATTCAAAGCCTCAACTTTTTTGGAGTCCTGGATAGACCCATCCTCAAGATTGTAAGCCAGGAGGGAGTAATTGCAGACAAGGATCATTAGCAGGGCGGAGACATTCATGGTCCATCCTCCGTAGTTGGTGAGAATCTCGTGGATTTGGTAGCCTGATAGGAACAGCATGGACTCCACAGTGACGATGAGTCCGCATCTGGGCCCCTTCAGCTTGATTATCGCAAAGACGATAAAATGTTGAATATAGACAGGATACATGTCCCAACGAAAAACGTAAATTTGCAGGGCAGAGCCCACTATCAGGGAATACCAGTATTTGAAGGCAGGCTTGAGGTATCTGAGCGCATAGCTGAGAGGCACAAGCAGGGCCATTCCGAAAAGCAGCCGCAGGAGCTCAACAGGGAAAAACATTTTAATTATGAGAATAGAGTTATAAGGACCTGATTTAAACAAAAGCTCACCTAGGGTTATGGACTCTTGAGGGGCATCTTGGGCCGACTATGGCCTCAATCGAGGCTGAGGGTGCGTTGTTTGCGATTTAGGGCATTGAAATTATTTAAGTTTGTAATGATTATATGAAGCTTCAATACTGGTAATCACTTTATTATGCTACATCTGGGATTTCTTTGCAAACAGCTAAATCTAGCAACTAGGAACGAGAAAACACCCTTTACCTGCTAGTAATAACTCATCTCTTTTCTGTGACTCTGCAGACTTTGGTCTCATAGAGTTATAATTCATTTTAGGTTGGTTCCAAAGCTGATATTTGATGATATGCATTAAAAGCTAATTTTTAATCAATCAGGTAGATTTGTAGGGTAAAGTCTCATACTCATGGTACTCTTTCTCTAGCCCTCGCTCGGTTATGTTGGAGAGCCGGATTATGCCTCCTGAGGAACCGTCTCTGCGCATCGCCAGTGAAACTGCATTCAGGCAAAAGGCCTTGGCCTATTCGAAGCTCATCCCTTATTTGTAGTTGGCATCAACATAACCATAAATAAAGCCACTCCCTGAACCTCCAAGTGCGTAGTTTCTGAGTAAAGTGGCTCCTCCCAAGTTGACGCTGTAGACCTGAGGACCTTCATAGGGATCCCACCCTGCAACAATGTAGCCCGTTTCAAGCCCTTTCTAGTAGTTCGCCTTTTGGAACATCCTTGCGGCAGTTTTGACGTGAGGAAGCTTACCCTGTTAGTTGGCGTGGCTGTCAATGAGATAGCGTATCTTGTGTGCAGTCTGTTGAGATTGTCCAGCCATGCCACTACGCAACACAACGATGTGTTAGTGTACATAATCGATCTTGTCCGCCACTCTATCGACAACGTAGACTCCTCCTGATGAAGTCCCTAGCTTTTGTTAAAGGTACTTGAATCTGCGCAAGCGATGACCCCTCGATCGTACTTGATAGCCATTATTGTAGTTCCCATGGTTTCCTTGGGGTAAAAGAAGTCTTTTTGTTGGACTTCTTGAGTTGTAGCTTTGCTGTACATTGTCTTTGATTTAAAAAATATTTAAAAGGCTTTGTAAGTCAAGTCAATAGATGAGAAAATAAAGCAATAGATAGTGGAAAATAGAACAGGGTAGAAGATTGTGAAAGAAAAGATTATATGAAAATCAATTTCCTTTACAAGCCTACAAATAGCGATTTTAAGTAATTAATACAAATTTTGATTTAACCGGATGCCGCCAAAACAAGATGAAAGTCGACCTCGCTTTATTTCTATTTAGGGAAACATTGGAAGTGGCAAATCCACTATCCTATCAGTCATAAGATAGAACTTTCCCGACCTGGTCATTCTCGATTAGCCGTTAAGCTAATGGCAAAAGGTTGGCTAAAATCAAAATATCAACCTGCTCGGAATGTACTACCAAGACCCCAAAAGGTGGGGATTCACCTTCCAAATCTACGCCTTCATGACTAGGCTTAACAAATGGAGATAATACAGCAAGATAGTAGGCCAAGGAATACGCATATCTGAGCGCTCATTGCTATCTGACCGCTACATCTTCGCCAGCATCATGCGGGACAGTTAGCTCTTAGATGAGGCCTAGCATTCTATATATCTCCATTTCTACGATCACTTGGTTCAAATGAATGACATAGTAGATCTCTATGGAGTTATTTACATCCGCTGTCCCCCTGAAATCTGTGCTTAGAGAATAAAGAAGCGTTCTAGGGAAGGTTAGGACTCAATTCCTGTGGAGTATCTTTCAAAGATCCATGAAAAGCATGAGGATTGGCTGATAAAGGGAGAGACCAAGAAAGATGAGAAGATTTTAGTGATAGATAACAGCATTAAAATGGATAAAGACTAGGTTATTAGCACAATATCCAGTTGGCTAACCCGCAAGCAACTTAACACCACTGAAAACTCAAACCAAAATGTTGAAATTTGCACTTGATCCATTTTATCTCATTCTAATGACTTTTCACTACCTTAGATTGTTACTAGATTATTAAAAAGGTTATTGAATCGATCATTAGCCTATATGGCCGATTTGTATTATTCTTGATCCAAACCTCTTTTTTGCTTCTTTATCCTTAGCTCTTCCTTGTCGTCTTTAGTGCCATTATTTCATAAGCGATTCAAGTTTTTCCTCCAGTTTCATGATTCTGGCGCAATTAGTCATTTTTTGGATATCTCCCATATAAACTTCTTTGATAAGATTCCTTTTCTGGTCTATGCTCTATTTTTAGTATCTTTCGCTCAATATAAAGCAAATTTCTTCCTCTTTTGTCCTTTAATCCTTCAAATTATCGAAAATCTGCTTGATTTTAGAAACTTAATCGTCGCTTTTCAGTTGTTTCATCTTTTTCTGTATCTCTTCTTTTTGCTTTAGAGATTTCTTCCCTTCTAAAGAGAGTTAATTGGCTTTATTGATGCTTTTTTACGATTAAACTGCAAGAAATTATCTTTTTATTTCATTTTATTTCTGCATCTTTATATACTTTTACTTTTTTACTTTTACTTCAGCTTACTTTATCTATAGTTATCTTAAAATTTTCCTATTGTTACTGCTGATTTTGGCCATTTCTTTTGTCTCGTTTTATAATTTGGCATAAAGTTAGTCAAGCTAATTAATTTGAGCCATTAGACTTTACGAATAAAGCTCTTGCTGAATGTTCAAAAGCGACTATTTCGAAAAAGATTAAAGACTTTGTATATAACTTTAGTCAAACTTATTTTCAAAAGGTTTTATTTGCCTTTGAAGCTTTTCGAGTTTCTCAAAAGCTTCTCTAAATACTTCTGTGTTTAGCTTCTACTATGAAATCTTTTTTGGAGGAGAGAGTTCTTGCAAAACTTTAATCTTTTCCATAACTAGCTTTTTATATTTGGATCTATCAAAGTTATTGAGCTTTAGCTATTCATCACTTATGCTTTTGAGTTCAATAAGCACTCGGAGCTGATTTAGGTAGTTTTGCTGAATGATTGAATATTGGAGTACCAGGGATCCCAAATTACCTTCAAAAAACTAAATAGATCCCTAAAAAAGTTATGCCATTTGATATTGTTACATAAGCAAAAGCTAGCAAATAAGGTATTCAAATCAAAAAGTATTGGCCTTATTTTCACGAAGCAAAAAGTAAAGACTTGTGAGCGTGACAGTAATGCCTAGTATAAACAAGATGAAAAGTTTGAGTCTATAGCTCATTAGCTTTTTCTACGTTTGGTAAATGTAGTTAATCTACTCTTACTTTCGCTTGAGCTGCTTCTCTGAAATGGACTTGAAACTCTCCCCTCTTTAGCTGATACTGAGTAAGGAACTTTAGCTTTTAGGCTACTTGAATGATTACCTTCTCTTTAACTAGAAATGATCCTCCTCAGCAATTATCTGCTCAATCCTAAATCTCAACTTTCTGAACTCTTGAGCTTGGTAGTCAGTGAGATGGTTGGGCAGTTTTTTCCCCGTACAAATGTTTTAAAACAGACACTGGAAGCTTCTCACACAGTTATTCAAGATGTTTTAAATAGCCAACAGTGTGTACTAGTCTTTCGGGGAGGTATATATGAACAGAAGCTTGTGCCGTGCCAAATAAAAGAATTCCTCGCCTCTTATTCGGACATAATTCAGCTAGTTATCGTATTGCGACAAAGGGAGCTTTCTAGAATGATCGATTATCTATAATATAAGAGTTCCTTCGTTACGAACCTCGTACTTTTGTTGTACTCTTCGATTTCGGTTTGCTTCTAATGCTTCTATTTTAACTTTTTTGATTATTCGTAGCTAATGATTGAGGAGGAGGAAGTTATCTAAGAGCCTGAGTTTTAGCCCGACTACTTCTCACTATCTTAGGTGATAAACTAAGTAAGTGTATTGCCGTTGAGCCTGGCTAAGTAGGTTCAAAAGTACCAATGAATATTTTCATATGATGTTATAAAGAAAATGTTTGAGAATTTATAAAGAGTTGGAGAAACAAGAGATGCTGAAAAAAAAGTGAACTATTAAAGCCAAAAAGGATTCAAGTTTTCAGAGAGTTCATAAATATGATTTCTTTTACCTGTAATAAGCATTTTCAAGAAAGTTTGATTAAAGTATTTAAACATTAATATCAGTGTCAGTTTTGTTGAAAAACTTTCTTTTTCTATTTCTTATGCTCTCTCTTTTCCTCTTATTCCTTTATTGGAATCATCTTGATCTAACTTTTGTAGGGTTGAGCTTTAGAGACAATTTATTCAATGCTTATTTATTACGAAAAATTGTTTTTCAGCTGCTAAGGAGCCTAGAATTTCTAAACAATACTTTTCGCTTCTTTCTCTCTTTATTCTAAAAGCTAAGGCTTTGCCTATAAAACTTTACTCTAAATTGGTTTTTCTTATTCTATTGCTTGCTCAACGATTTATTAGCATTTTTCAAGCCTTTAATCCTCCTTTTCTTATTTTAACCCACTTTAAATTTTTGTGTTATCCTGTTCTCTTCTAAGATTGCCTTTGACCTTTTGTGAAGGTTAGGCTTTTGACTGTTTGGTTTTGCTTTTAGGTGCTGATTTGACCTTGGGATCAGCAATAGTCATCAAATCGTTGAAAATATCAGGGTTTCTAATGTTTTTGAAATCATTAGTGAAAATCCCATAAGTCTCATCCTTTTAGGGCTCATTAGGATCACATTTGAATCCATCAATCGGCCAATAAGTCCAATCAACATCGGTTTCATTAAGGTACCTTATCAGATAGTTCCAAAGAGTATCTCTTTTGTTGTTGCCGAATTCCCCAAGCAAAATAGGATAACCCAACCCTCTAATGAAGAACTGAGAATTGAACAGTTTCTTTTTAAAAGCTTCATAGCTAAAGTTAGCCCAAGAAGGCGGCCATGAAAAGCTGTAAAGATGTCCACTATAAACAAGTTTCTTCTCAACGCTTAGTTTCAAAGGGTGCTTGAAGATGGGAGTGAGGTCAAGCTGATAGTTGAGCCCCGCAACGATGATGAGCCAGTGAGGGGCTATTTTCAACACTTTTTCAGCGCAAATCGATGCTGCCCTGCGCCAATCAGTAAGAGGATTGTTATCTCCCCAAGTGGCCTCCAAACCATTGGCTTTTCTAAGCTAATTCCTCAGATCCATCCCAATAACAAGAGGGTTGTGCTTGTACCTCTCAGCAAATGCCTCAGCACACTCGAAAAACATGTACTCCGGATACCGATAAGACCACCACAGCCCATCACCATCGTTATTCGAGCAGCACCACTGACTAGTACTGGTATGATTATTCAGAATGACCATCAGCCCCACATCAGTCAGTGTCTTCACCGTGAAGTCAAAGATCTCCATGGCCGTCTTGCCGATGAGTTCAGGGTTGGCCTTCAGGTACTTTGGCTTGATCACGCTGTTGTCGAAGTACAGCTGCAGAGAGTAGGTCAACCTGACGCAGTTCATGTGGAATTTATGCTTGATGTCGGCCGCAATCTAACGCAGCGGTCTGCACTACAGTCCGTCCACGCACTCTCTGCAGAGATGTCCGCCCGACCAGTTGCCGCCGGCCAGCTTGACTCGCCTGCCCTTGGCGTCGACTATCCTGACTCGGTTGGTGGAGAGGGGGAACTGGATTTCTTCGGGATGGAACAAGGGAGTTTATTTGAGGAAATCTTGGACCTATCTGTTGTAATTGAGCATGAAATTCTGGTCACCTGTAAAATCGTTGCCCATGCCTTTGTTATATCTATATAATGAGGCAATCCATATTAATGCATTTCAGAGCATTTTCGAGTAGTAAAAATTTTTAACAAACGTTGGCCAACTCTTCAACTCATGTGATAGATTGTGGCCTATTAACTTTCGCATATGACTGGAGCTTATTTGCTGCCCTTTTTACTATAACCCCAGTCAAAGGAACTCTCCTCACTACTAAAGCACAATTCTAGAAGCTGCCTTTTAGTCCCTTTGTAAGTATAGCAGTTGCAAAGATTCTAGTCCATCCAATATTGACCAAAAATGAAGTAGTAATAAGATCAAAATTTGCTGTTGTAGATAAGGTCGCCAATCTCGTACTCACAATCTTACTCTATCAGCAGCCTATCTCTATTCAGTATGTTGCACAGCTACTGATAGTTGCTGCGATTCAGTGCCTGGCGGTTGGCCTTCAGCTGCTTAATGTATTTGTTGTGCAGTTCAATCGACTTCTTTTTCTGCTTTCGCTCCTACTCAACGTCAGAAAACATGGCCTGTTAGATAATGGACTCACTGATTGGCTGGGAGTCTTTGGGTTTGGAGAGATGAATGTCGGGCAGTTTGACTGCTGTTTTTCGTGAATTCTACTTTTGCAAACTTGGGTGGGATTCTATCAGATCACTGCCCTAAAGGATGCGGCTGAGCTTTTAGTTCTCGTTGTACTAAATCTTCTTAAAGTACATATTCTTCTCCAACTCTGTGTAAATCCTCTTCTTGCGCAAACTGAGCTCTAGCCTTTCCTAGCTATCGTCGGGTTCAGTTAGGGTGCGATGGGCTTTGCTGTTGATGGAGGTGTAGTCATTCTCTCGCCTCTAGTGCGATCTAAAGGGAGTTGTGTGTTCGCCTGATCTCTTGATCTTTTAGACTTCCTTGAACCCTTGAGGCGTATTGGTTCGAAAGTATCTGGACTCTACCTTTTTTCCCACCCCCAACCCTCCTTTCTAGTCGTGTTTGCTCTTCTTGATAGTTGCTTGCTGCTGGGCTTTTAACTTCTATAGCTAGATTTCGCTGGCTCTCATCTTCTATGAAAAATGGTTGATTTAGTAGTTGATGTTGTCCAGCAGTATTTCCTTTTCCCCCAAATCCTTAGCCTTCCGCTGGTACTCCAAATCCTTTTTCTTGAAACCCATCTCGTTTATTTTGCTGTACCGCAAAAGTTTCAACTTTGTTTGCTCGAACTTCTCCATCAATAGTTTATAGCTCTACTGTGGCAGCAACTCCTATTACTCACATTGCTACTCACACTCGATTATTCTTCTATTCAGCTTTTTTAGGTTTTCTTACTTTTCCTTTATTTTTGAGGATAGTTCAGCCAACTGCTCCTTTTTCTTGATGTTTGCCACCTTTTGTTTCTAGATAAACATCTCAGTCTAAAACACCTCTTTTTAGAGCCTTTCCAGTTTCATATCGCTCTGCTGGATGTCTTTGATGAGGGGCTTGGAAAGCTCTAGATTTAGAGAGGTCACTTATTTCTTGAGCTAATTGAACTACTTGATCGAAGCTTGAACTTCCTCTTAAAGTCTGATGTGGTAGTCAGCCTGGAGCATGGTTTGATAGCCTTCGTACTCGTCTTCTAGGTTCTTCATGAGTCTTTTGTAGCATTTCTTCTGCTTGACCACTCTCTCATATTCATTAACTAGTTAATACTTCTTGTCCAGCATCTCACTCACAATCTAGTTCAACCCTCTCAACTACTCCTTCAATTTCACCTGCTGCTACCTCAAGTTGTGGATCGGCTTATCATCGTACAGCAGGTGGCTTGAGAGATTCGGATGGAAGGTGAGGTTCGGGTCGCTCCAATTGTACTATTTGCTGGCAGGTGGGTGTTGGTTGGGGTTTGGCTCGAACTAGCGCAGGTTGCTGTGCTGCTGGTTGTGGATGAGTGGCTGCGGGAGTACGATGGAGTGAGATTGGGGTACTTCCTCCAACTCTGGGAATTCATCGATGGGACGGAGATGGGAGTCAAGGCTGGAGTAGGGATGGGTGTGGGGCTTGTTGAAGGTGGCAGTCTAATTCTAGTTTTATCGCTATTAATGTTCAAACTTCATAACAATTATATTCCCTAATAAACTTATATTGAGAAGGGAACTGTCTGTCCAGTCACTGCAAATAGGACAAAAGCAGAACGATCCAGAGTCCACCTTTGATAATCCAGTTGATTGGAGATGATGGTGAGATAAAGATTAGAAGAAATCAACAAATGAGTCTCATGCCAGGCTGGAGTGTTGTTACGGTATGGACTAGGTGTCAGCCAGAGTGTTGAGGATGCACCTGCGGGCCGCAATCAAGCTGCGCTTATACATCTAGAAGTGCTGAGAGCGCTCTCCAAGGCTCCTCTGGTTGTACTTTTTGAGACTTCTGCTCTGGTTCTAGCACAAGCACTACCACATCTCCTCTCCAACCCCCCATATCATCTTCTTGTTGGAAAGCAGGGCTGCTGGCTGCTTGCCACTCAATGGCGGGAATCGGATCGCAGTGCCATTGCTCTAAGGTTTGGCAGAGCTGGCCTCGTTTCTGCTGCTCTAGTAAGAAATAGTCACTGATTTCTCAGTCAGTATGCTATGCCTCTTCCTGACAGTGCTCCCTTTTTCCTGGTTGTACCCGGGAGAGCCACTCTTTTACTTATTGACCCGATGTTGGCTCTGGAATTGCGATGAGTATCTTCGAGTGGGGGGATGGGATATTGTTTTGGGCTGCTGGTTTCTGAGGAAGGGGGATTTGGCGAGTTGGTTGGACCAGGGGCTGCAGGTTTCTCGGTCTTGGTCGGAGTGTTCGGGAGGAGGGAAGGTTGTTTAATTAAAAAGATTATCGTAAGGTTACATCAATAAATTTATATAAGCGCAGGAGGTGGGCTGAAATAGGTCTGCGGGCCAGGCAAAACACAGATAACTGAAATCTCATAGAATCTCATAGAATCTCATACCACTATTCACATACAACAAATTTATATGCCTGCATGCTCAACCTCACCTTCTACTCCTTCACTTATCACTCAGCGACACTGCTGTCTCCAGAACCAACTGCAACTAAACAATAGCTTTATTCATGCGTATTCGCTATATTGCTATTCATGCCTTTTTTAAACACGCCTCATAATATTTCAAAAATGGCACTGCCTGTCCACCCACAAACTATGTATCTCCGCTGATCCACCTCATTTGTCAGGCCGCGCCACCAATCCCATATATCTTATTGCCTAGCACTATCTTCCACCTACAAGACAACACATCTCCATGCATATAAAAGCAACATAGGTATGGGAAGTGGCTCTTCTGACCATGGCCGTGAGGTGTGGCTCAGCTCTCATGGGCCATTGGCGTGCTTGAAGCTCTGGGTTTTATTTTGTTTGCTTTTTGAATTAATGCAGGTATCCACTGTTTTTTACAGAGCGAAGAGGTGAGGTATCGTGGGGATATTTGAAGCTGTTGGAAAGCATGTTCGAAACGAATTGAATGTGTAATGAAAGTGGTTGAAAGTGGCCAGGCTTAAGGTGGATTGGGTGTTCAACTTTTAAGTCAAAATATCGGAAGATTAACAAATATTAGGCTAATTAATATTAAAAATGGCCAGAATACCTCAAAATTATGTACAATCATTCGCCTGGACTGGGCACTCTTCCATCTCGTTCAAAGCTGTCCTAATTTTGGACAGCAGCCGTTTGGTGTATGCCTTCGGTTGCCAGGAGCCGCCCGGGTGCAGGCTGGCATCGAGGACGGGCAAATCGAGGTTTCTGGGGAGATGGAGGGGTGAGAGGGCGGGGTTGGCGGGTATGGGGAGGTGAGGCATTGCGGGGTAATTTAATTTAAATTTTATATAAGAATGAATTCCAGTTAGGATGTAATAGGTAAAACCGAGGGTTGTATGTCTGAGCCCGGAAAGGCGGCAATTATAATAGCAAAACGCAGGATCAACTGTCCTATTAAAAGTAAGCTTATTTGTTTGATTAATAATTTTGCCGTTGTATTCTAACCCCCGAATACTGATATTCTGGGCAGTCGTATGATATCCCGTAGGGAGGCGGGACAACTAGGCGAACACTAAACTAAGTACAGGTTCGGTTTTAAGGGCATTATACTTGTTTATATATGAACTCACAAATCACATTTGCAAGATTGTGCTAGTTGAACCGTTTCGGATTGTGCAACCTCAATGTGACCACTCTCAGATCCACAACTATTTGGTCAGACCACAAATAGTTGTTATTCTTATTCCTCCTTGTAAATGCAAACTCTCACATTGGTTTAGTTTATGGGTTTATGAGACTGGGTAATAATCAGGCGCAAGTTCGATCACTCATTTGCACTCGTAGCCGAAGAACCTGCCCTTCGCGCCGGTCAGAGTGGGAATAAGGAAGAAGACGGTGTTCCATTTCTTGGGGGACTGGCATCCGCTTGTAGGCTACAGGCAGGGAGGGTGGAAGCAGGTCCTTTTGCTAGTCTCTTCTCGTCCGAAGGGATCCCCAGCTACTGATCGGTATGCGACTCGCCTGGTGCGTTGGGGACGGGTGCTGGTCTGAGTTCCGCTGATTGGTTTGGTTTGAGGGACAGGGGTAGTTGGAGAGGCAGGTTTGGCCTGTTGGTGTGCGGAGTCAGCCTGGAGAGCCAGCAAAGTGAAGAGCAAGAGGGTTATGGCGATGATTGGTTTCATGATAAATAATATTGCAAGATATTCAACAGTGAAGTAGCTTAAAATTGATGCTGAAGCAGCAAATTAGCCATAAGGGCCTATAGGCGATGGATTTGCCACCTGAACATCAATACAAACAAGTAAAGGGTTAGACAGATCAATCCTTTACTGTGGCGCAAACTGGGTGTTTATTGCGACTGCTAGTTGCTTATTTAGACGTTAACTTATCATAATATGTATTTCTGAGTTTTCATACTTGCGTGATATGCTGGTTGGTAGAATCACAGACTATCCAATCACTATGATCTGATGTTCAACAGGCTGGCTATTCCCGGCAACCTGGATCTTCTCGAGTCCTGCGCCAAAAACCTCCACAGCTGCTTCGGCGATCTCTTATTCAAAGGCAGTCCCACCTCTGCTTCCAGCTGACTACCTACCAAAGGTGAGTCTCTTCCCGGCGCATTCTTGTAGATATTAATGATGTAATTGGCAAGCCGATAGCCCGCAAGCGTAATCCTCTTCTTGGCAGTCTCATAAGCGAGAGCGGTGTAGGCCTCGTTCAACTTGTTGGTTGTGAAGATGTAAGGGTAGGTGGTGTTCTGGGCGTAGAGGAATGACTCCTGGGCCCATACCAGAGGGTCGATGATCCTGCCCAAAACCTAGACCGAAGGGCCGTACTGCTGGATGAGCGAGTTGGCCACGTCCTTGAGGGCAGTCAGATTTTGCAGGTTCATGGGCCGCACAATCACCCAAGACTAGTTCTGCAGACGGTAGGCTCCAGCGTCCCAGAAGGAGTGGAAGTTGCTGGAGGTGCCATTCAGAATGATCACCTTCTCTGCGTTGCCCCCGATGTCGCCCTTGGGGTAGGTGGTGTTGTAGAGCGCCACTGAGTGCAGAGGTTGGTGGATGTCGCCCACCAGGTGCACCACGTAGCGTGCGTAGAGAGCTCGCTCAGCGGTGTTCTTGTCCAGGTTTTACTGCAGGACCTTGGAGGCTTCAGCCATCATCCCCAGCGAGTTGACAGTGCCCTCAGTATAGTTGATCACGGGGACGACCGTATCAGCGACATAGGGGCTGCATACAACCACAAGTACCCATCTTTATAGTGAAAGGCATCGAAGAGATTCATGCCGTAGGCAGTGCCCTTGAGATCGTCGGGCCAGCAGGCGGACTCGATGAAGGTGCGGGTGCGGTTGTCGCAGAGCTAGTTGATGGAGGTGACTAGGGTGCGGAAGTGGACGGAGGAGTAGGGGTCGAGCTGGCCGAGCCGGATCTCTGCGATGGCTGCGGTGAGCATGTGGCCGACGTCCCACCAGGCAGCGGCCAGGGCAGGCAGAATGAGCAGCAGCAACACTTTCATGATGATAAATCTATACAGATGATAGCGATAGAATTCAACTAATAATATGACTCATCTAGTATTACCTGGGACTGATGCTCTGGAAGTGCAAAGATGAGCTGGTGTCTGATATGACGCTGCTCGAAATATGTGTGTGATTTCGTGGATTTGAGAAGTTGAGAGAAGACGGGTTGGACGCGGTTTGTTTTTTGGCTTTGGCTGTAGTTGCCACTTGAAGTCTAATTTCAACTCAAACACTAACTATGGTGGCATTTTACCTTGGCAGTAAATAACTTCCTTCACATTTCAACTTCCTAGCATCAAAGGTTTGCTGTATGCTAGCAACAATGCTTAAAAGCACAGACAAATAACAGGAAGTATTCTTACTGAGTACTCTAAACCAAGATAGCCTTATGGTCACATTCTAAAACAATGCACTACAAAAGCAAAAGATTTAGCTGGAACACTATTGGTCAGCTTTGTATCAAGAAAAGCATGAAAACAGCTCAACAAATCATAGCTAGTCTTAGCTTCACCTTTTTCTCTCATGAATTGATGAAACGACAAAGCTGCAGCCCTAACCATTGCTTTCGTAATTATCTCCAATCTGTGATCAACAGAATTAAAGATGGATGCTGTGATTCAGAGCCTTGCTAGAATAGGTACTTATTGACGAAATTGTTTGCAGGTTTATTGAAGTTGTCATAATTTGCAGATTGGCAATCAATTGCACCTGCTTTAAACCCCTCCAAACTAAATGAAGATCTAAAGCCAACTTTGGGAAGACAAACTAGCTGCAAGTTCGAAACTATGATCTGAAACATCAAACCCCTCGTTATTCATCAATAATTGCAGCTAGCATCTCCTTAGACATGGAATCTGCATTAAGCAAACATCAATTATCTGAACGGATTCAATAGATGAATAGACGTCAATCTATCTATCCACAGAGTTAGCTTTCTGTAGGATGGAATAAAAAGCTTAATTTTGGACAATCATCGTCATTTTTAGAACTTCCGTGAAAGAGGCAGTCTGCGTAAAATGATCTCAATTGGGTACCTTTAGCACGAATTGTGACTATTTTGCTCTTTTTCCCGCATTTTTAGAAGTAATCTGTTCGTCAAATTTAACAAGCAAACTGTTATTATAAAATTTAATTTTTGCAAACAAGAGTGTTGGCGAATTGAAACTTCAATTAAACGTTGAAAGCTCCTTTTTTCTAAGCAAGGTGAAAAATATCGTTATTTAAAAATTTGATTGACCATTTTTCAGCATCGTGTATCTGAAATGGTTTTGACAAACTTTCATGAAAAAACCTTTTTGAGAGAGTGTGCTTACTACAAATTTGTCCAATTTTTAGTTTTGCGTGAAAAATGGAGTTTCAGAGGGGAATAAAATGTTTGCTTGCCGGAACTACATCAAACTTGCAAAAATAACAAAAAAACTCGCAAAAAGGACTATAAATCAATCCAGGGTTACAAAAATATTGGCACACTGTTTCGAGGCATATATGTTTAAGTTGTTTGTATGATTTTGGGAGCATGCTGTGGCGTGCAGCATGTTGAGGAGAGGCAATCGAGATTAAAGGAAACATTAGGTGATAAAGTTAGTATAAGATAGAATAATGTAAGTGAATCGCTTGAAAGAAGCTAATTCACATAAACGATAAGCGCCTTTATGTCCGAATGTTAATTTAAAATTAATTATTAAGTTAATTGCATGCTCAGGCAAGAAATAAATTAAAAGTTCCTCTTGAACTTGGCTTTTGAAAAGGTACGACTGGCGCAATCAAGACTAGCTCGGGCCAGCTGAAGACTGATCCGGCCATTAGCGACTAGGAATATAGAGATTTGATGGTCTCTGTCTTCGAGGTAAACCATCTTCGAGGGAACCCTCTGGCGTTCCTTCCTCTTCCCCCTCCATTTCATCATCTTAGTACTGTGCGTAGCTTAATCTCTCCTCAAAAACCGCATATCTTGCCAAGATATATCTTGACATCATCTTCGACAAATCAGATTTTGTCGACTCCAATCACCTCTTAAAGCACTCACTCTGCTGTGTCTGGCTAGCCCTCAAGGTAAGCTCTCTCCTATTCGAGTTTAATGAGCCTGAAACGATCTCTCAACATTTCGATGCTGCGACCATGTGCTCTCACGCACAATTTGCCTTCACCCCGCAAGAACTCCTAGCCACTGAGGCCTCCTTCCTCTCGCTTTTGTCAGACAAATTAAAATATACTACTCCCTACGACTACATATAACCCTTTTTCTAGAGCTTCCCTTGGTACACCAAGTCTAAGGCTGCTCTTAGACCCCTCATTGAGTTGGCAGGCACATCAGTGTCACTGAGCAATGACTCATCTGCCGATATTTTTTATGGAAGTTTCGTCGCCATATGCAAATTGAAAAACTGCATCCTGGAGCCAGGGCAAAGCAGAATCCTGCGTTCACAGATGAAAGGGTAGAAGAGGGTGGAAGAAATAAGTGAGGATATCACAAAAATTTACTTCAAAATTCTTCTGGATGAAGAGGAATCTGGAATCTAAAACAGGAAGTAGACTTAAACAGGTTGATGTTTCAATAATAGTTGCAAATTAGCCATAGCTTAGCTACCTTTGGACCCGCGAAAGAAGCTTCTGAAAGGGCTTTTGAGCAGGTTGTGCTTATCGTTTTTGAAAGAGATGTCGGTTATTGATTTCTTCTATCTTATTTCACTCGATTTACACTTATCATCGTTTTACTTGAATGAGACTGGAATCAAGTGCAGTATTGAAGTCAAAATGATCACTCAGGATTATGAGATGTCTTTATTTGCTAGGGCTTTTATGAAATGGCATAAATCATTAAACGATTTTAATCAT
>Ga0316217_10002407_pt1 | contig 22558 bp, 19 predicted proteins | sample 1anoAmetaG_FD_203633 | JGI IMG/M metagenome (GOLD analysis project Ga0316217, IMG submission 203633) | Freshwater microbial communities from Trout Bog Lake, Wisconsin, USA - 1anoA | ecosystem: Environmental > Aquatic > Freshwater > Lake > Hypolimnion/Profundal zone | place: USA: Wisconsin...
GGGTTTGAATCGATATCCGCAGGATTGCTCCCCACTCAGCATAATCAGGGTGATTCATGAACTTTCAAGTACAGGTTTCCAAAGAACGTCTTGATAAGACCCTGGGAATACTGAAACATGCCCTCGAACGCCGGGTGACCCTGCCGATCCTCCAGCACATCCTGGCGGAAGTGAACGATCACGAAATGACCCTCAAGGCCACGGACATGGAACTGGCCTTCGAGGCGGTGGTCCCGGTGGAGGGGCAGGGCAACCGGACCGTCGCCATCCCCGGCAAGAAATTCATCGAGACCGTCCGGGTCTATCCCGACGGCCTGCTGACCCTGGAATGGCCGGACAACGGCAACCGGATCTGGCTGAGGGCCAAGGGCTTCAATTCGGAACACAACATCCAGCCCGGCGAAGGGTTCCCGGAACTGCCCAAGCCGGAACCCGGCCTGCCCAGGGTGACCGTCCCGGCCCCGGCCTTCCGCAAGGCGATCCAGCTGGGAAGCATCTCCGTGAGCAAGGACGCCACCAAGCCGGCCCTGTCGGGGGTCCTGCTGCACCTGAGCAAGCACTTCATCCGGGTCGTCTCCACCGACGGCTTCCGCCTGGCCGTGGTGGAAGTGCCTTGCGAGACCGGGCTCGAAGCCGATGCCCGCCTGATCGTTCCGCGCCGGGCCCTGGACCTGCTGCCGTCCTCCCTGGGCGACGACGGCCAGCTCACCCTCTCCTGGGACGAGCGAAGCCTGTTCATGGACCAGCCGGGGCTGAAGTTCTCCACCCGCCGGGTGACCGGGAACTACCCGGCCTACGAAAAAGTCCTGCCTTCGGAGCTGCCGCGCAAGGTCATCATCGACCGCGAGGATTTCCTCAAGACCCTGAGGGTGGTCGGGCTCAAGAAGGATGACTACAACAAGAATGTCCGGCTGTTCTTCGAGTTCCCCAACCTGAGGGTGTTCTTCCAGCATCCGGACGAAGGGGTGAACCAGGGCACCCTGGCCTTCACCGGGGAGGAACAGGCCCTGGAACTGGCCTTCAACATCGACTACCTGACCGAACTCCTGGAACGGATCCCGGGGGAAGAGGTCGTCTACCAGTTCAAGGACGACGTGGGCCAGGGCATCTTCATGTCCCCCAGCATTGAAGACATGAGCTTCCGCTACATCCTCATGCCGGTCAAATTCGCCAATCCCAGCTAGAAGTCCTGCCCCGCGAACATCCCGGCGCATGAACCCCTGCCCCTGAAAAAGTGAGTATTGATGACCCCTGAAGTGACCCCCACCCCGTTCAAGGAAAACGAACACACCTATACCGCCGACAACATCACCGTGCTGCGCGACCTCGAAGCGGTGCGCAAGCGGCCGGGGATGTACATCGGCGATACCGACGATGGCAGCGGCCTCCACCAGATGGTCTACGAAGTGGTGGACAACGCCGTGGACGAGGCCCTGGCCGGCTACTGCACCCGGGTCGAGGTCTACATCCACGACGACGGCAGCTGCTCGGTGGAGGACAACGGCCGGGGCATCCCCACTGATCTGCACAAGGAGGAGAACCGCTCCGCCGCCGAAGTGATCATGACCGTGCTGCACGCCGGCGGGAAGTTCGACGACAACTCCTACAAGATCTCCGGCGGCCTCCACGGCGTCGGCGTCTCCTGCGTGAACGCCCTGTCCGAGCGCCTGTGGCTGACCATCTGGCGGGACGGCAAGGAGCACGCCATGACCTTCACCCGGGGCAAGGCCGACGCCCCCCTGGCGCTGGTGGGGCCGACCACCCGCCGGGGCACCCGGGTCCGCTTCAAGCCCGACGCCGAGATCTTCCATTTCAAGCTCGACTTCGTGTTCGAAGTGCTGAGCCAGCGGCTGCGCGAACTGAGCTACCTGAACAAGGGCGTGCACATCAAGGTCACCGACGAGCGCACCGGGGAGCACCACGACTTCTTCAACGCCGGCGGCATCGACGCCTTCGTGGAGCACCTGAACCGCACCAAGGTGGCCCTGCACAAGCCCCCCATCCACATCGAGGACACCAAGAACGACATCCAGGTCGAGGTGAGCCTGCAGTGGAACGACACCTACCAGGAGACCCTGTACTGCTTCACCAACAACATCCGCAACCGGGACGGGGGCGCGCACCTGGAGGGCTTCCGCGCGGCCATGACCAGGGTCATCAACACCTACGCGGAAAAGAACAACCTGCTGAAGTCGGCCAAGGTCACCCTGTCCGGCGAGGATGTGCGGGAAGGGCTCACCGCGGTCATCTCGGCCAAGGTCCCGGACCCCAAGTTCAGCAGCCAGACCAAGGACAAGCTGGTCTCATCGGAAGTGAAGGGCATTGTACAGACCATCGTCTATGACCGGCTCACCAGCTTCTTCGAAGAGAACCCCAGGGAGGCCAAGGCCATCCTGGAAAAGGCGATCGAAGCCGCCCGGGCCCGGGAGGCGGCCCGCAAGGCCCGGGAACTGACCCGGCGCAAGGGCACCCTGGATAGCGCCGGGCTGCCCGGCAAGCTGGCCGATTGCCAGGAGAAGGACCCCGCGGTCTCGGAAATCTTCCTGGTGGAAGGCGATTCGGCCGGCGGCTCGGCCAAGCAGGGCCGGGACCGGCGCACCCAGGCCATCCTGCCGCTCAAGGGCAAGGTGCTCAACGTCGAGAAGGCCCGGTTCGACAAGATCCTGGCCTACAACGAACTGCGCATCCTGATCCAGGCCCTGGGCACCGGCATCGGCACCGAGGACTTCAAGGTCGAGAACCTCCGCTACCACAAGATCGTGCTCATGACCGACGCCGATGTGGACGGCTCGCACATCCGCACCCTGCTGCTCACCTTCTTCTACCGGCAGATGCCGGAACTGGTGCTGAGAGGGCACCTGTACATCGCCCAGCCGCCCCTCTACAAGGTCAAGAAGGGCAAGCAGGAACGCTACCTCAAGGACGAGCGGGCGCTGGATGAATACCTGTTCAACAAGGCGTTGGACGGCTGGACCCTCACCCTGCCCGCGGGCGAGGTGCACTCGGGCCCCACCCTGGTCCGGGAGATGAAGAAGTGGGGCGAGGTCAAGCACCTCTACGCCAAGCTGGAGCGCCGGGGCTATGCCCGTCCGCTGGTGGACGCCATGCTCAACGAAGGGCTCCTGGACGAAGGCCGGTTCCTCACCGCCGAATCCCTGGGAACCTTCATGAACGCCCTGGTGGACCAGGAGATGGGCCAGTGCGAGCTGGATTCGGTGGCGGCCATGGAGGTGGACGGCGAGACCATTCCCGCGGTGCACCGGCTGCGGCTGACCCGCATGCACCTGTCGCGCCCGATCACCCTCTGGATCGACGAGTCGGTCTCCCACTGGGGCGAATTCCGGCGGCTCATGGCCCTGCGCCACGACCTCACCCCCTTCGCCGGCGGGGATCTGAAACTGCGCCGCACCGCGGCCCCGGCCGCCGGCGCCGCCCCCACGCCTGAGCCCGCCGACGGCGAGGAGCCGGCGGAGAGCGTCCTGGGCAAGCAGGCCAAGGAGCTCACCTTCGCCACCGCCGAGGACCTGCTGGCCATGGTCCTGGAGGAAGGCAAGCGCGGGGTCGGCATCCAGCGCTACAAGGGCCTGGGTGAAATGAATCCCGAGCAGCTCTGGGAGACCACCATGGATCCCGAACGGCGCACCCTGCTGCGGGTCCAGGTGGATGACGCGGTGGAGGCCGATGAGATCTTCACTGTCCTCATGGGCGACGCGGTGGAACCCCGCCGCCGCTTCATCGAAGACAACGCCCTCCTGGCCGAAAACCTAGATGTCTGATCCCGAACAGCCCTTGTTCACCTTGTTCCACGTGGAACCCATGGAAGCAGAATGATCCCCAACCAGCGCGTCGAGCCCATCGAAATCGAAAAGGAAATGCGTAAGTCCTATCTGGACTACGCCATGAGCGTCATCGTCGGGCGCGCCCTGCCCAGCGTTCACGACGGCCTCAAGCCGGTGCACCGGCGGGTGCTGTACGCCATGAAGGAAAGCGGCAACGAGTGGAACCGGGCCTACAAGAAGTCCGCCCGCACGGTCGGCGACGTGATGGGAAAGTACCATCCGCACGGCGACTCGGCCATCTACGACACCCTGGTGCGCATGGCCCAGCCCTTCTCCATGCGCCACGTGCTGGTGGACGGCCAGGGCAACTTCGGCTCCATCGACGGCGACAGCGCCGCGGCCATGCGCTATACCGAGGCCCGGCTGTCCCGCCTGGCTTCCGAAATGATGGCGGACCTGGAGCAGGACACCGTCGACTGGGGCCCCAACTACGACGACAGCATGCAGGAACCGCTGTCGCTGCCCACCCGCTTCCCCAACCTGCTGGTCAACGGCAGCCAGGGCATCGCGGTGGGCATGGCCACCAGCATCCCCCCGCACAACCTGCGGGAGTGCTGCAACGCCCTGGTCGCGCTGATCGATGACCCCACCCTGGGTCTGGACGGGATCATGGCCCACGTCAAGGGTCCGGATTTCCCCGGCGGCGGGCTCATGCTCGGCACCGAAGGGGTCATGGACGCCTACCGGACCGGCCGCGGCCGCTGCGTGGTCCGGGCCAAGTCGCACGTGGAGCAGATCAAGCGGGCCGGCGACCGGGAGCAGATCGTCTTCACCGAACTGCCTTTCCAGGTGAACAAGGCCACCCTGCTGGAAAAGATCGCCGACCTGGTGCACGAGAAGAAGATCGACGGCATCTCCGATCTGCGCGATGAGAGCGACCGGGAAGGCATCCGCATGGTGGTGGAGCTGAAGAAGGGCGAATCCAGCGACATCGTCCTGAACAACCTATACCAGCAGACCCAGTTGCAGAACTCCTTCCCCATCACCATGCTGTGCATCGTCAACGGCCAGCCGCGGATCCTTTCCCTGCGGGAGATCCTCAAGGAGTTCATCGGCTTCCGCCGCGAGGTGGTGACCCGCCGGACCCTGTTCCAGCTGCACAAGGCCGAGGACCGGCACCACATCCTCATGGGTCTGAAGATCGCCCTGGACTTCCTGGACGCAGTGATCAAGCTGATCCGCGCCGCCGCCACCCCGGAAGAGGCCAAGCAGGGCCTCATGGCCGGCCGCTTCGCCACCGCCGCCCAGCTCAAGGCCCGGCCCGAGCTGGCCCTTTCCGAAAAGCAGACCCAGGCCATCCTGGACATGCGGCTGCAGCGCCTGACCGGGCTGGAGCGGGAGAAGATCCTCGATGAGCTGGCGGAACTGGAAAAGACCATCGCCTACCTCAATTCCATCCTGAACAACGACAGCCTGCTCATGGGGGTCATCCGCGAGGAGATCCAGGCCGTGGCCGACCAGTTCGGCAACGACCGCATGACCGAGATCGCCGCCTTCTCCGGCAACATCCGCATGGAGGACGTGGTGCCCGACGACGAGATGGTCGTCACCATGTCCAAGGCCGGCTACATCAAGCGCACCGCCCTGGCGGCCTACCGGCGCCAGAAGCGCGGAGGCAAGGGCAAGCTGGGCATGAAGACCAAGGACGAGGATTTCGTCGAGCGGCTGTTCCTCACCAAGGCCCACGACACCCTGCTGGTCTACACCGACCGGGGCTACGCGTACGCCCTGAAGGTCTACGACCTGCCCGAGGCCGCCGCCTCCACCCGCGGCAAGCACATCAAGAACCTCATCTCGCTCAAGGACGACGAGAAGGTGGTCACGCTCATGGCCCTGCGCGAGTTCCCGGAGGAGTACCACCTGGTGTTCGCCACCTCCGACGGCACCGTGAAGAAGACCAGCCTCAGCTCCTACGCCAACATCCGGGCCAACGGCCTGATCGCCCTGAACATCGAGGAGGGCAACCGGCTCGTCTCGGTGCGGGTCTCCACCGGCAACCAGCAGATCGTCCTGATCAGCGCCCTGGGCAAGGCCATCCGCTTCCCCGAAGAGGACATCCGGGCCATGGGCCGCACCGCCACCGGCGTGCGCGGCATGCGCCTGGGCGGCGGCGACGAGATCGTCGACATGGAAGTGGCCGAGCCGCTGCCTGATCTGGCGGAAGGCGAAGAGCCGGACGAGAGCACCGCCGCCCACGGCATGCTGCTCACCGTCACCGAAAAAGGCTACGGCAAGCGCAGCCTGCTCCAGGACTACCGGCTCCAGGGCCGGGGCGGCACCGGCGTCATCAACATCCGGGCCGGGGTCCGCAACGGCAAGGTGGTGGGATCCGTGCTGGTCAAGCCAGGGGAGGGCTGCCTGCTCATCTCCCAGGAAGGCATGGTCATCCGCTTCGATATCGACACCGTGCGCAAGACCGGACGGGCGGCCATGGGCGTCAAGCTCCTGGGCCTCGCCTCGGAGAGCGACCGGGTGGTCGGCCTCGCCAAGATCGACGCCGGGGCCCAGGCCCTGGACGAAGAGGAGGATATGGACCTGGTGGTGGACGCCGAAACCGCCAACCCGGCGCCCAGCGAAGGCGGCGAACAGCAGAAACTGGACCTGGAGTAGCGACCCGATGGACACCCTGGAACCCGGCCTGAGCTTCACCTACGAGAAGACCGCCGAACCGGCGGAATCGGCCGCGGCCCTGGGCTCGGGCGGGCTGGAGGTGTTCTCCACCCCTTCACTGGTGGCCCTGTTCGAGATCACTGCCAAAAAGCTGGTGGACCCCCTGCTTGCGGCGGGGGAGTCCACGGTCGGCATCGAGATCGCGGTGAAGCACCTCAAGGCCACCCGCATCGGCCAGAAGGTGCGCTGCACCGTGCGGATCGAACGGGTCGAAGGCCGCCGGATCGTCTTCACCGGCACCATGTGGGACGAGCAGGGCAGGATCGGCGAGGGCACCCATACCCGCTACGCCGTCAACGACGCCGAGTTCGTCCGCCGGCTGGGCTGATCGGGTTCTGCAAGGTTCATGTCCCGCCATCCCGGCCGTAGGTGCTTGGGAAAACCACGGCCGAACCAGGGGACCCGCACGCCTACCCGGGATATTTTCCGGAATCGGTGCGCGGCGTGGACGGGGGAGCGATATTGAGGGAGACCCCCCACTGCCGGGGTCAGGCTCCCGGGGTGATCCATGCACTTCCACACGCCGTTCCATCCTTTCCAGGGCCACCCGGTTTCCCTCCCTGCCATGGAATTCCTGAATCTCGTCCTGATCCTGCTGGGCGTGATCCTGGTCCTGGCGCTCCGCCTGTTCTGAGGCCCGGAAAGTAACAGAAAAGTTACATCCAGCCATCCCCGTTGTTACAGGCGGGATCTATTCCATAGGCGGGCATCTCCCCGAGGGGATGCCCGCAGGATTCCCATGCAGACGCAAAAGCCTCTCTCCTCATCCGATGGGCACCCGGTATCGCTGTACCTGGAACTCTGGAACCTGGCCCTGATCCTTCTCGGGGTCACCGCCGTGCTGATCCTCAGGCCGTTCTGATCCGGACTCGCCAAAGCGGCATGTGCTTTGCTCCCTGGAGCCCAGGGAGGCAGAACATGTCGAGCATTTCGGGTTTGTATTCAAGCATTTCACTGGACCAGTTGAGCGTTTCCCAGGGGACCGGCTCCTCCCAGGGCACCGGCTCGGCAACTTCGGCCTTCGCCGCCCTGTTCGCCCAGACCCTGGCCGCCCAGTCCCAGGCACAGACTGCCGGGCTGAGCACGGCCACCAGCCAGAGCGCTTCGACCAGCGGGACGTCCTCCATTTCATCCGATATGAGCACCCTGAGCCAGGCCCTGGCCAGCGGCAACCTCTCCGCCGCCCAGCAGGCCTTCCAGTCCATGCAGAACGACCTGGCGGGGAGCATCGGCTCGACCCAGACCCATCACCATCACCACCACCACCTGACCGCGGACACCAGCAGCACCACCTCGACCGCCAGCACCCAGGCCGCGGCCACGTCCACCGGCACCGGCGCGGACGCCGCCACCAGCAGCTCCCAGTTGCTGAGCCTGCTGATGGGCATGGCCTGAACCGGGGCTACAGGTAGCGTTCCCAGTCCCCGCCCGGCAGTTCGACCCCTTCCTTCTCCAGCCTGGGCAGCCGGTCCTCCGAGAAGACGTACACCCAGGCCGCGTAGCGGTGGCCGGAATCCAGTACCACCGGCAGGATCCGCCGCTCGAACAGCTCCCCTTCCACATCCTCGACCTGGTCGAGGTCCTGGAGGGCCCGGTCCAGGGCCGCCGCATCCTCATAGCCAATGAATTCCCCGACCACCCACCCCGGCCCCGGAACCGGTGAACCGGGCTCCGGAACAGGGACCAGGGCGGGGTAGCCGGCGGCCGGCAGGTGGAACAGCCGGCCCGAAGTCCAGGCGCGCGTGGTCCCGATGGGATCGGTGCGCCGGACCCAGGCATGCCCGCGGCCGCCTTCCCGGAGGCTGCCGTAGACGAACAGGCCGTCCGCTTCCATGGGTGGTTATTCGGGAATGGGGAAGCGGCTGGTGAGCGCGAACACTTCCTGGCGCACCTGGGCCACGGCGGCCTCGTCGCCCCGGTTGCGCAGGGCGGCGTCGATCCAGCCGGCGATCTGCTCCATCTCGGCTTCCTGCATCCCGCGGGTGGTGACGGCGGGGGAGCCGATCCGGATCCCGGAAGGCTTGAGCGGGGGGTTGGGGTCGAACGGGATGCCGTTCTTGTTGACGGTGATGCCGGCCCGGTCCAGGGTCTGCTCGGCTTCATTGCCGGGGATGCCCTGCTGGAACACGTCCACCAGCATGAGGTGGTTGTCGGTGCCGCCGGAGATGATGCGCCAGTCCCTGGCCGCCAGCGCAGCCGCCAGCGCCGAGGCGTTCTTCACCACCTGCTCCTGGTAGAGCTTGAACTCGGGCCGCAGCGCCTCGCCCAGGGCCACGGCCTTGCCGGCGATCACGTGCATCAGCGGGCCGCCCTGCACGCCGGGGAAGAGGGCGCGGTCCAGGTCCTTGGCGAACTTCTCCCGGCAGAGGATCAGGCCGCCCCGGGGCCCGCGCAGGGTCTTGTGGGTGGTGGTGGTGACGAAGTCGGCGAACGGCACCGGGCTGGGGTGGTGGCCGGTGGCCACCAGGCCGGCGATGTGGGCCATATCCACCATCATCAGCGCGCCCACTTCATCGGCGATGGCCCGGAAGGCCGGGAAATCGAAGATGCGGGGGTAGGCCGAAGCGCCCACCACGATCAGTTTCGGCCGGTGCTCCAGGGCCAGCCGGCGCACTTCGGCCATGTCCACCCGCTCGGTGCCGCGGGCCACGTGGTAGCCGATGAATTTGTACAGGATCCCGGAGCTGTTCAGCGGGTGCCCGTGGGTGAGGTGGCCGCCGTGGGCCAGGTCCAGGCCCAGCACCGTGTCGCCGGGCTTGAGCACGGAGAAGTAGACCGCCATGTTGGCCTGGGCCCCGCTGTGCGGCTGGACGTTGGCGTGCTCGGCCCCGAACAGTTGCTTGGCCCGGTCTCGGGCCAGGTTCTCGACGGTGTCGACGTTCACGCAACCACCGTAGTAGCGCCGGCCGGGGTAGCCTTCGGCGTACTTGTTGGTGAGGTGGCTGCCCATGGCCTTCATGACCGCGACCGAGGTGTAGTTCTCGGAGGCGATCAGTTCCAGGTTCTGGCGCTGGCGCAGGACTTCCAGCTCAATGGCCTGATAGACGGAGGGGTCCGCTTCCCGCAAGGTTTCATACATGTTCATTATGGTCTCCTCTGGGGAAAATCTTCTCATGACGGGCAGGCGGTTCCACATGGAACGTTCGTCGCTGACCGGTGCTTCTGCCAAACTGGAAGGGAAAGGTGCGCCATGTCCATTCTTCCCCCCCGCGACGCCAGTGACCTGGAGACGTTCGAACACCCGCTGGCCGCCCGCTACGCCTCCAAGGCCATGGTCCGGCTGCTCTCTCCCATGTACCGCATGCGGGTCTGGCGCCGCCTGTGGGTGGCCCTGGCCGAAAGCGAAGCGGAACTGGGCCTGCCGGTTTCGGCCGGACAGATCCGGGAGCTGCGCGAGACCCAGGACGCGGTGGACCTGGAAGCCATCGCCCGCTACGAAGCCAGCCTGCGCCATGATGTGATGGCGGCCATCCACGCCTGGGGCGAGCAGGCCCCCGGGGCCCGGCCCATCATCCACCTGGGGGCCACCAGCTGCTTCGTCACCGACAACGGCGATCTGCTGATCTGCCGGGAGGCGCTGGAACTGCTGCGCCACCGCCTGCGCGACGTGATCTCCGCCCTGGGCGATTTCGCCGCCAAATGGATGGACCAGCCCTGCCTGGGCTTCACCCATTTCCAGCCGGCCCAGCCCACCACCGTCGGCAAGCGGGCCACCCTGTGGATCCAGGACCTGCTCCTGGACCTGGAGGACCTGGACCACATCCTGCGCACCACCCCGGTGCGCGGCATCAAGGGCACCACCGGCACCCAGGCCAGCTTCCTGGAGCTGTTCGACGGCGACGGCGCCAAGGTTGAGGCGCTGGAAGCGCGGTTCTGCGCCAAGGTGGGGGTCAAGGCCATCGCCGTGTCCGGGCAGACCGCCACCCGCAAGCTGGAGGACCGGCTGGGCCAGGTGCTCTGCGGGATCGCCGCGTCCGCCTCCAAGTTCGCCTGCGACCTGCGCCTGCTCCAGCATCTGAAGGAAGTGGAAGAGCCCTTCGAACAGAAGCAGATCGGCTCCTCGGCCATGCCCTACAAGCGCAACCCCATGCGCAGCGAGCGGATCAATTCCCTCGCCCGGTTCGTGCTCGGGCTCATGCCCAGCACCTACCAGACCAGCGCCACCCAGTGGATGGAGCGCACCCTGGACGATTCCGCCCACCGGCGGCTCACCGTGAGCCAGGGGCTCATGGCGGTGGACGCCATCCTGGTGCTCTACCGCAACGTCGCCACCGGCCTGGTGGTCTATCCCCGGATGATCGAGACCCGGCTCCAGGGCGAACTGCCCTTCATGGCGGCGGAGGTCCTGCTCATGGAAGCCGTGAAGCGCGGCGGCGACCGCCAGGACCTGCACGAACGGTTCCGGGTGGCGGCCCTGGAGGCCGGCCGCCGGATCAAGCAGGAGGGCCGCCCCAACGAACTGCTGAGCCTGCTGGCCCGGGACCCCGCCTGGGCCATGACCGAAGGCGAACTGGCGGCGCTGCTGGACCCGGTGCGCTTCACCGGCTGCGCCGGGGACCAGGTGCGGCGGTTCCTGGCCGGCGACGTGGCCTCCGCCCTGGCCGGCTACCGGCCCGGAGACGAAGCCGCCGTGCGGGTCTGAACGTTCCCGTCTTCTTCAATCTTGCTCAATTTCATGGTGGACCAATGCTGAAAATCGCCGTCATCGGTGCCGGATCGCTGCTCGGGCGCGAACTGGTGGACATGCTGGAACCCCGGGAGTGTTCGGTGCTGCCCCTTTCCCACGGTCCCATGACCCGGGACGAGGAGTTCAGCGACCTGGTCATGTTCGCGCCCGAGGCGTCCCTGCTGGAGGGCATCGAGCTGGTGATCCTGGCGGAGACGCCGGCCGCGCCGGAACTGCTCACCGGCTACGCCGGCAAGGTGCTGGACCTCCGGGACGAGCCGGAAGCGTCCCTGGACCCCATGCCCCTGGTGGGCGCCTGGCCCAAGGGCAAGCTGGCCCTGCGCGGCCGCCCGGCCCTGGAGCAGGTGCTGGCCACCATCCCCCGGCTGGTGGAGGGCGTCGGCGAAGTGTCCGGCACCCACCTGCAGTCGGTGGCGCACATGGGCGACCGCGGGGTGGACGGGCTCATGGAGCAGACCGCGGCGATCTTCAAGGGCGAGGATCCCGAGATCGAGAAGCTGGGCTACCGGGCCGCCTTCGAGATGGTGCCGCTGGCGCCGCGCGGCCGGCTGATCACGGTGAACGTCCCGGCCTTCCATGGCGATCTGCTGATCCTGCACCTGCGGGCGGCCGAAGGCCGGACCCTGGCCCGGCTGGATGCGCCGGAAGGCGTCGAGTGGCGGGACCGTCCCCCCAGCTCCCGGGAAGTGGCGGTGAGCCCCTTCCTCCTGGCCCATTTCGCCCCGGTGGAAGAGGGCAGGGCCGCCATCCTCACCCTGGGCTACGACCCCATCCTGTGGGGCGTGCTGATGCCCATCCTGCGCCTGCTGGGGCTTTGAGTCCCATGGGCAAGCTGGACGATCCCCATGACCGGGGGGACTTCTTCAAGTCCCTGGGGATCATGGTGGCCGGGTTCCTGGCCGAGCGGGTGTCGGAGGTGGTGACCGGGGCCGGCCCCAAGCTGCTGCGGCCGCCGGGGGCCCTGGACGAGTTCGACTTCCTGCTGGCCTGCACCCGCTGCGACAAGTGCATCCGGGCCTGCCCGCAGAGCTCCATCTACCGGGCCGGGCCCCAGGCGGCCCTGGCGGCCGGGACGCCGATGATCGAGCCGCGCAACATGCCCTGCTTCCTTTGCGACAGTCTGCCCTGCATCACCGCCTGCCCCGAAGGGGCCCTGGTCTGGCCCAAGCGCAAGGTGGCCGGCCAGGAGCTGGCCGGCCCGCCCGCGGTGAAGATGGGCACCGCCCGGGTCAAGCGTTCCCGCTGCGTCACCTACGGCAAGGAGGGCCAGCCGGCCCAGCCCTGCCGGGTCTGCGTGGACCGCTGCCCCTATCCCGGCGCGGCGATCCGCATGACCGAGCCGGCCGAGGGCGCCATGGCCCACCCCGAAGTGGTGGCCGATGTCTGCACCGGCTGCGGACTCTGCAGCTTCGGCTGTCCCACCCCGGAACCCGCCATCATCGTCGAGCCGCCGGAATAAGCTCCAGCGCCCATCAGACCCGGTAGCCGTAGTCCCCGATCAGCAGCTCCAGCCGCCGCCGGGTGGCCTCGGGCACCAGGTGCGGCGGGGTGACCAGGGCGCCCTTCAGGACGCCATGGCAGGCGCATGGGGGGATGTCCGCCAGACCGGCCACGGCTTGGCGCAGCAGCTCCCGGGCCTTTTCCAGGTTGGCGGCCAGGGTGGCGAAGATATCGGGGCTGGCCGCGCCGGGCTCCTCCTCCCGCCAGGAGTCGTAGTCGGTCACCAGGGCCACGGTGGCGAAGCAGAGCCCGGCCTCCCGCGCCAGCTTGGCCTCGGTGGCCTGGGTCATGCCGATGTAGTCGGCGCCCCAGGCCTGGTGCAGGCGGCTTTCGGCCCGGGTGGAGAAGCCCGGGCCCTCCATGCAGACGTAGGTGCCGCCGTCCTCCACCGGCAGCCCCGCCGCGAGCCCAGCGGCCAGGAGGTGGGCCCGCAGCCGGGGGCAGGTGGGATCGGCTAGGGCCACGTGGGCCACCAGGCCCTCCCCGAAGAAGGTCGAGACCCGGCCCACGGTGCGGTCGATGAACTGGTCCGGCAGGCGCAGGGTGCCCGGCGCGTGCCGGGCCTGGAGGCTGCCCACCGCCGAGATGGAGATCACCGCCTTCACCCCGAGCGACTTCAGGGCCCACAGGTTGGCCCGGTAGGGGACCTCCGCCGGGAGCAGCCGGTGGCCCTTGCCGTGGCGGGACAGGAAGGCCACCGGCACGCCGGCCAGGGAGCCCACTTCCACCGGGTCGGAGGTGGGGCCGAAGGGCGTGTCGATGGTGAGGCGCTCGTCCACCTTGGCGTCCTTCATGCCGTACAGGCCGCTGCCGCCGATGATGCCCAGGTTTGGGGACATGGTCGCTCCTATGGTTCTCGCCCCATGGTGGGCGGAAAACGGGCCGGGGTCCAGCCGGCAAACCGGCTAGAGGTCCTCGCCGGAGACTGCCGTGCGCAGCAGTTCCCGGAAGGTGGCGTACTCCTCCTCGAAGTACAGCGCGAAGCGGCCGATGGGGCCGTTGCGATGCCTGGCGACGGACAGTTCGGCGCTGCGGTCGGCCTCCTCCGGGTCCCAGGTGGGGGTGGTATTCCGGCGCAGGAACAGGACCAGGTCGGCGGCCTGGACGATGCTGGCGGCGTCCGGCAGGTCCGACAGTTCATGCGTGCGCCGCGAGCTGCCGGGGTGCAGCTGCGCCAGCACCACCACCGGGAGGCCGAACTCGCCGGCCAGCCGTTTCAGGTCGCGCAGGATCCCGCCCATCCCCGCCCCTCCTTCTCGCCTCCCGGCCGGGGTGCCTTCGGACGGCCGCAGCCGCTGCAGATCGTCGATGACGAGCAGGTCCAGCCCCTGGCCGGCGGCGGCCCGATGGCGCTCGACCGCGGCCCGGAGCTCGGGCACGGTGAGCGACCCGGTGTGGTGGAGGAAGATCGGCAGCTGCCGCAGCTCGTCCAGGGCCGACTGCAGCCTCGCCGCTTCCGCGGGCTCCAGCGCGGCGGCCGTGAGCTCCCTGAGCGCCACCCGCGCATGGGCGGAAAGCAGCCGCCTGAAGGCCTCGGCAGGGTCCATATCCAGGGAGAACAGCGCGCAGGAGGCCCGCTCCCGCACTGCCGCGCGCAGCAGCCAGTTGAGGGCCAGGGTGGTCTTGCCGGCCCCGGGCCGCGCGGCGAGCACCACCAGGTGCCCGGGCTGGAAGCCTTGGGTGAGCGCGTCCAGGCCCTGGTGGCCGACCCGCAGGCCCGGCCCCCTGCGGCCATCCGGGCGGATCGGCGGGAGCGCCATGGCCTGCGCGGCGAAGCTGCCGATGGCTTCGAGGCCGGGAGCGGAGGGCGGCGGGGTGGATCTGCTCATGGCTTCTCCCAGGGGTAGGGCCAGGGTAGCGCCCTGGGACCGACAGGCTTTGGCGCGTTCCGTCAGGGAACGGTCGTAGAAAGATTGTCAGGTGCCCCCCGCCCTGCCATGATGGCGCACGCTTGCTTCATGGGGTGGGCCTGGTCTATGAAAAATGAGGGAATCGGAATCTCCGTAGCGCGCAGGGAAGGCCGGGAAAAGCTCACCGGGAAAGCCCTCTATGTGGCGGACCAGGTGTGGCCGGGCCGGATCTACGGCGTCACCGTCCGCTCCAAGGTGGCCCACGGCCGGATCCTGGCGATCCGCTTCGGCGAGGGCATCCCCTGGGACGAATTCACCATCGTCACCGCCAAGGACATCGAGGCGATGGGCTGGCACAACCGGGTGGAGTCCATCGAGCCGGACCAGCCCTTCCTGGCGGAGGAATTCATCAACCACGCCGAGGAGCCGATCGTGCTCCTGGCCCACGCCGACCGGCACCTGCTGGAGCGGGCCCGGCGGGCGGTGACGGTGGAGGTGGAGGAACTGCACGCCGTGCTGGATCTGGACGAATCCCTGGCCTGCGCCCAGATCGTCGGCGGGAAGCGGAACGTGTTCAAGGAGATCCGGATCGAGAAGGGCAATCCGGACGAGGTCTGGGCCCGGGCCGCCCACGTGGTGGAGGGCGAGTACCACACCGGGGCCCAGGAGCAGCTCTACATCGAGACCAACGGCATGTCCGCCGAGGTGGACGGCGACGGCGTCACGGTGCGCGGCTCCCTGCAGTGCCCCTACTACGTCCATACCGCCCTGACCCGGCTGTTCCGGCTCGCCGGCCAGCGGGTGCGGGTGCTGCAGATGGACACCGGCGGCGCCTTCGGCGGCAAGGAGGACTACCCGTCGATCATCGCCGGGCACGCCGCCATGCTGGCCTGGAAAGCGGGCCGGCCGGTGACCATCGTCTATGACCGGGAAGAGGACATGGCCTGCACCACCAAGCGCCATCCCTCCCGCAGCCGCCTGCGCACCGCCTTCGACGCCGAGGGCGGCCTGCTGGCCATGGAATCGGAGTTCCTCCTGGACGCCGGCGCCTACACCACCCTGTCGCCGGTGGTGCTCAGCCGGGGCGCCATCCACGCCCTGGGCCCATACCGCTGCCCGCATGTGCGCATCCATGCCCGGGCGGTGGCCACCCACACCCCGCCCAACGGCGCCTTCCGCGGTTTCGGCGCGCCCCAGAGCCTGTTCGCCATCGAACGGCACATGGACATCGCCGCCGCCCGGCTGGGGATCGACCCGGTCCAGCTGCGCCGCCGCAACCTGCTCAAGCTGGGCGATCTCATGGCCACCGGCCAGCGGGTCGCCGAGGACCTGGACCTTCCGGGGCTCATGGACCGGGCCCTGGCCGACCTGGACTACGGAACCAGGCGCGCCGAGTTCGCCCGGCACAACGCCGGCCCCGGCCCCATCAAGAAGGGCGTCGGCTTTTCGGTGTTCATGCACGGCTGCGGCTTCACCGGTTCCGGCGAACAGCACCTGGCCTCGGTCACCGGGGTGCGCACGCTGGCCGACGGCCGGGTGGAGGTGCTGGCGGCATCCACTGAAATGGGCCAGGGCAAGGAGACCGTCTTCACCCAGATCGTATCCGAAGCCCTGGGGCTGCCCAACGACCTGGTGCGGATGTCCCCGGCGGACACCCGGGAGGTGCCCAACAGCGGCCCCACCGTCGCCTCCCGCAGCACCATGGTGGTGGGCCGGCTGGTCCAGGATGCCGCCCTGGGGCTCCGGCAGATGCTGCTCCAGGGGCCGTTCCTGCGGGAACCTTACGATCCGGACGGTTTCCGGGAGGCGGTGCGCCGGGCCCACGCCCGCAACGGCGTCATGACCTGCTACTCGGCCTATCAGCAGCCCGCCGGCCTGGCATGGGACGATTCGACCTACCGGGGCGACGCCTATCCCACCTTCGCCTGGGCCTGCTATGCGGTGGAAGTGAGCGTGGACACCGTCACCTGGGAAGTGAAGGTGGAGGATTTCGTCGCCCGGCAGGAGGTGGGCCGGGTGATCAATCCCATCCTGGCCGCCGGCCAGGTGGAGGGGGGCGTCGCCCAGGGCCTGGGCTGGGCCCTGTGGGAGAAGGTGGAGACGGTCCAGGGACGGATGGTGAACAACCAGATGACCAACTACATTGTCGCCACCGCCCAGGACCTGCCGCGGATCCGGGTGACGTTCGAAGAGAACAATCCCTACCCTCTGGGGCCCGGGGGGGCCAAGGGGCTGGGCGAGCTGCCCATGGACGGCCCCGCCCCGGCCGTGCTCGGCGCCATCCAGAACGCCCTGGGGCTGGTCGATCTGCGGGAGGTGCCGCTGACGCCGGAGCGCCTCCTGGATGCCGTGGAGGCCCATCATGGACGAGGGTAGGATGCAGCTCAACGTGACGGTGAACGGACAGCGGCGCTCGGTGGCGGTGCTGCCCATGGCCCGGCTGCTGGACGTCATCCGGGAGGATCTGGCCCTGCCGGGCACCAAGGAGGGCTGCGGCGAAGGGGAGTGCGGCGCCTGCTCGGTGATCATGGACGGCCGGCTGGTGAACAGCTGCCTGGTGCCGGCGGTCCAGGCCCAGGGCGCCGAACTGCTCACCATCGAGGGCCTGGCCCGGGACGGCGAACTGAACGGCCTGCAGCGCGCATTCGTGGCCTGCAACGGCGCCCAGTGCGGGTTCTGCACCCCGGGCATGGTGCTGGCGGCGGTCGACCTGCTGTCCCGCTGCGCGCATCCGGATGAAGCGGAGATCCGCGCCGGGCTGGCGGGGAACATCTGCCGCTGCACCGGCTACGGGAAGATCCTGGATGCCGTGCAGGCGGCCGCCGGCGAAGGGGAACGGCCATGAGAGGCAACGTTCCCGAGTGCACCGTCGTGGTGCCGGAAACCGTCCAGGAGGCCCTGGAATGGCTGGCCAGGGACCCAGGCCGCTGGCGCCCCCTGGCCGGCGGCACCGACCTCATGGTGCCCTTCGCCGCCGGGCGCCTGGCCGACACCCGGTTCCTCAGCCTCCAGCGGCTGGACCCCCTGCGGGCCATCGCAGCCGATGCCGGCGGGGTCACCCTCGGCGCCCTGGCCACCTATACCGATCTGCGCCAGCACCCCTACGTCCGCCAGCACCTCCCCAACCTGGTCCAGAGCGCCAAGGTCACCGGGGCCGTGGCCATCCAGAACCGCGGCACCCTGGGCGGCAACCTGGTCAACGGCAGTCCCGCCGCCGACAGCCCGCCCAGCCTGCTGGCCTACGCCGCCGAGGTGGAATTGAGCTCGGTGCGCGGGGCCCGCTGGGTGCCCTACGACGGATTCCACACCGGCTACCGGCAGACCGTCCTGGCCGGGGACGAGCTGCTGACCCGGATCCGGGTGCCCCAGCCCGCGCCGGGTTTCCATTTCTTCCGCAAGGTGGGCACCCGGGCCGCCCAGGCGGTCTCCAAGGTCTGTATCGCGGTCTGCGTCCAGGTCGAGGACGGCGCGGTCCGGGCGGTCCGGATCGGGCTGGGCAGCGTCGCCCCCGTCCCGCTCCGGGCCCGTTCGGCCGAGGCGGCGATCCTGGGCCGGGCGCTGGACGCCCTGCCCCTGGCCGAGGCCCGGGAGGCGCTCATGGCGGACATCTGCCCGATCGACGACATCCGCTCCACCGCCCGCTACCGGCGGACCGTGGCGGGAAACGTTCTGGTCCAGGCCCTGATCGAACTGGGCGCCACCCTAAACCGCCGGGCATGACCGTAGGTCCATCCCAGGGAGAGTGATAACCTCAAGTCACCGCATGATTTTCCAGCTCATGCCGAGCATGGAGGGGCCTCCCTTGAAGCATCGTCCCATTCGCAGCAACCTCATTTCGGGCGGTGTCGGCCTGGCGCTGGCGGCGCTCTGGGCCGCGCCAGCGACGCCCCTCCTGGCCGGCTCCGAGCAGGAAAAGAGGAAGGTGGAGGAGCGGCCCCAGGAAGAGGCCCCCCGCCCCCAGGCCCCCGCCAAGCAGCGCCCCGCCGCCCAGGAACAGGGGCAGCAGCGCCCCGCCGCCCAGGAGCAGGGCCAGCAGCGCCCCGCAGCCCAGCAGCCAGCCCAGAAACCCGGTTACGGCGGCCAGGCGCCCGCCCAGAAACCCTTCGGGGGCCAGGCTCCCGCCCAGAAGCCCGGCTACGGCGGCCAGGCTCCCGGCACCAGGCCCGGTGGGCCCGTTCCCATGGGCCAGCGCCCCGGCCCGATGAATCCAGCGACGGCCGGACAGGGCACCGGCGCCAGGCCAGGGTATCCCGGCCAGGGGACCGGCGTCCGGCCCGGCGCTCCCGCCCCGACCCAGTTCGCCGGCCACCCGGGCGGCGCGGCGCCGGCACGGGACGCCCGCCCGATGAACATCGTCAAGACCCGGGATGGCGGAGAGATCCACCGCGGCCCCGGCGGCGCCGTCCGGGAAGTGCATACCCCGGCCGGGGCGGTGATCCACTACGCCCCGGACGGGATGCGCAGGGTGGAGGTGGCGCGGCCCGACGGCAGGGTGTTGTTCGCCAGCGGCAGCGGCCACGGCGGGTACGTCCAGAAGCCCTTCATGGTCCACAACCAGGCGTTCGTCCAGCGGACCTACGTGGAGCACGGCGCCGTCTACACCCGGGTCTACCGGCCCTACGTGCACGCCGGCATCACCTTCAACATCTACACTCCCACCCGCTACTACCGGCCCGCCTACTATTCCTGGGCCTACCAGCCCTGGAGCCGGCCGGTCAGCTACCAGTGGGGCTGGGGCCAGCGGCCCTGGTACGGCTATTACCGCGGCTACTACGCCCCCTACCCCTACTATGCGAGTCCGATCTTCTGGCTGACCGATTTCATGGTGGCGGCCACCCTGGAGTCGGCCTACCAGGACCGGATCGACAACTCCCTGCCGCCCGCGCCGCCGTCCTACGACAACGGCGGCATGACTCCGGAGGTGAAGCAGGCCATCGCCGATGAAGTGCGCCGGCAGCTGGATGAGGAAAGGGCCGAACAGCAGGCCGCCAGCCAGCCCTACGCCCCGCCCGCCAGCGCCGCGCCGTCCCTGTTCAGCTCGAATGTCTCCCGGATCTTCCTGGTCACCACCAGCACGGTGGCCTATGCCGGCGGGCAGGAACGCTTCCTGTCCGACGGGGACGTGCTGCAGCTCAACGGCGCGCCCGCGCCGGACGCCACCTATGCCGACGTGGTGGTGCTGGCCAGCCGCAGCCGGGGCATCCCCAGGGGCAGCGTGGTCTCGGTCAGCCTCGTCGATCTGCAGGAGATGCAGAACCACATGCGGGCCAGCATCGACCAGGGCCTGGGCGATCTCCAGTCCCACCAGGGCCTGGGCGGCCTGCCGCCGGCGCCGCCGCAGAGCCTGGGCGGCTCCGACGCCGCCTACGCCAGCGGCCTCCAGCCCGACGCCAACGCCGCCGGGGAGCTTTCCCAGGCGGCCCAGGATGCCAACGCCTCAGGCCAGGCCGTGCTGAGCCAGAGCCCCGCCCCCGCAGCCACCGGGACGGTCGCCCTGGGCATGAACCCGGACCAGGTGCACAACATCCTGGGCGCCCCCAGGCAGAGCGCCACCGTCGGCGCCAAGTCGATCGAGGTCTACCAGAACTTCAAGGTCACCTACATGAACGGCGCGGTCAGCGATATCCAGTAGCCGGTCCGGCCCGGGGCGGGACGTTCCACGTGGAACATCCCGCCCCGGCTCCGTTCACAGGCCGTAGTCCTGCCAGCGGCCGCTGATCCGTTCCAGCAGCTCGGCCGGGAACGCCAGGTCCCGGGGCCATTCCCGGGGGAAGCCGTCCAGTCTGGGGCTCTTGCGGGTGGCGTCGATGCCCACCTTGCTGCCGAACGCGAAGCGGTCGCTGCTGTGGTCGAGCACATCCAGGGGGCCGTCGGTGAACAGCAGGTCGCGCCGGGGGTCCACGTTGCTGGTGACCCGGAACACCACCTCGGCCCCGTCGTGGGGATCGATGTCCTGGTCCACCACCACGATCCCCTTGCTGAACATCATCTGCCCGGTGCCCCAGATGGCGTTCATGACCTTCTGGGCGTGGCCGGGGTAGTCCTTGCGGATGGCCACGATCACCAGGTTGTGGAAGCCGCCGGCCGGGGGCAGGTGCATGTCCACCACCTCGGGAAGAACCATCTTCAATAAAGGCAGGAAGATGCGTTCAGTTGCCAGACCCAGGTAGGCGTCCTCCTGGGGCGGGCGGCCGACGATGGTGGCGGGGTAGACCGGGTGCCGGCGGTGGGTGATGGCCTCCACGTGCAGCACCGGATAGTCGTCGGCCAGGGAGTAGTAGCCGGTGTGGTCCCCGAACGGGCCCTCCCGGCGCAGTTCGCCCGGGTCCACCCAGCCTTCGATGACGATCTCGGAATCCGCCGGGACCTCCAGGTCATGGCTGACGCAGCGGACCATCTCCACCCCCTCCCGGCGCAGGAAGCCGGTGAACATGAGCTCGGAGAGGAACGGCGGCAGCGGTGCGGTGGCCGCGTAGGTGAGCGCCGGGTCGCCGCCGAAGCTGATCGCCACCGGCATCCGTTCTCCGGGAGCGTAGCCGTGCCGGGCCCGGGCGCCGTCGTGGTGCAGCTGGGTGTGGAAGCCGAGGGTGTGGTCGTCGTAGACCTGCAGCCGGTACAGGCCCATGTTGCGCAGGCCGCTCTTGAACCGGGTGTGGCCGAGGCCCAGGGTGATGAAGGGGCCGCCGTCCTCGGGCCAGGTGGTGAGCACCGGCAGCCGGGAGATCCTGGCCTCCTCGCCGCGCCACACCACCTCCTGGCAGATGCCCTTGCGCACGGTCTTCGGCATCCAGCCGGCGACCTCCGCCAGCATCGGCAGCTTGGCCAGCTTGTCCAGGAAACTGGCGCCGGGCTTGGGCATGGCCTCCTGGATCAGCTTCTCGATCCGCGCCGCCACCGCGTCCAGGCCGGCCGGTTCATGGTCCACCCCCAGGGCCATGGCCATGCGCCTCCGGCTTCCGAACACGTTCATGACCACCGGCATGTCGGCGCCCCTGATCCGGTCGAACCTCAGGGCGCAGCCGCCCCCCGGCCGTTTCGAAACCCGGTCGGCGATGGCTCCCGCCTCCAGGTGCCGGTCCACCTCGACCCCCACCCGCTGCAGTTCGCCGCTCGCCTCCAACTGGTTCAGGAAGGTCTGGAAATCCCGGGCCATGCGCCACCTCAAGCACCAGTTTCTCCGCAAACCGGCTTCCGGTCGAACTGGAGCTTGCCCCTCGCGGAAATGCCGGCCGTTCCCGCCCTACCGGGAATCGATGCACTCCATGAGCCAGGGTGAGGGTTCAGGGGCGGTGGGTCCGAGGGTGATCCACCCCTCCGGCAGCGCATGGCCGTCCCGGTCATTGCAGTACAGGGTGAGCAGCTTCTGGCCCGGTTCCACCCTCTGGCCGACCTGGACCTCCACCCGGATGCCGACCCCCAGGTCCAGTTCGTCCCCGGTGCTGCGCCGGCCCGCGCCCAGTTCCATGGCCAGGACCCCCAGGGCCCGGCTGTCCATGGCCTGGACGTAGCCGCCGGAAGCCGCCGTCACCGCCACCTTGCGCCGGCTGCCCGGCAGCAGGGAGAAGTCGTCCAGGACCCTGGGATCGCCGCCGTTGTGCGCCACCCAGGCGCGGAAGCGGTCCATGGCCCGGCCGCTGGCCACGGCCGCGGCGACCTGGGCTTCGGCCCCGGCCAGGCTGTCGGCCCCGCCGCCCAGGACCAGCATCTCCGCGGCCAGACGGAGGCTCATCCGGGCCAGATCCGAATCCCCGTCCAGACCTTTCAGGATCTCCACCGATTCCATGACTTCCAGGGCGTTGCCGATGGTCCGGCCCAGGGGCTCGGCCATGCGGGTGACCAGGGCCTTGACCCGCAGGCCGTGGGCCTGGCCCACCGCCACCATGGCCCGGGCCAGGGCGCGGGCGTCCTCCAGGGTCTTCATGAAGGCGCCCGTCCCGCATTTGACGTCCAGGACCAGGGCGTCGCAGCCGCCGGCCAATTTCTTGGCCATGATGCTGGCGGTGATGAGCGGG
>Ga0316217_10002409_pt1 | contig 22543 bp, 17 predicted proteins | sample 1anoAmetaG_FD_203633 | JGI IMG/M metagenome (GOLD analysis project Ga0316217, IMG submission 203633) | Freshwater microbial communities from Trout Bog Lake, Wisconsin, USA - 1anoA | ecosystem: Environmental > Aquatic > Freshwater > Lake > Hypolimnion/Profundal zone | place: USA: Wisconsin...
CCAACCCCAACCCCAACCCCAACCCCAACCCCACCCCCAACCCCAACCCCAACCCCTTGTTTTATATTTCAAATATTGTAATTCATATCAATTAACATCACTTTGCCGATAAGTCGTCTTACAAACTTACATCATAAGAAAGTTAAGTTTGCTTTTTCTTGGGAGTTAGCTCAGTTTAAATCAGCTTTTCAGACATCTTTTCGTCAAATGTGGCCTTTTTCTGAATATTTGTTTGACTTTAGGTCTTAAACCTAGTGAGATTTTTGCTTCTTGTACTTAATGAATTCCTGCTTGTTATTGGACTAATAAACCTTTTTGATGCACTTTGCTTCAAAGGTAATTACTTGATTTAGTGTAAGTTATTAGCCATTGTGAATAAACCATAGTCATCCGTATTTTGAGGCGAAACAAAGACTCTTCTCGTAAGAGATTGTTTGGTCGATATCTTTTACTGCTAAGTAGCACTAAAGTTAAAACTCACTGAGATCTATTTGAATGAACCATTTTAGTGGTTATTCCTTCGGATAGTGTATTTAGACTGTGAAAGACTTTTTTCCATTTTTTTCTTTTAAGGCGAGTTGTATGTTTTATCAGGACGGTAAACATTGATGTTATTGGAGCCTTTGTCGTTGCCGAAGTAATCTCTACTAAAAGGAGAACGAGTATAGGGATTTTGTTTTTATTAAACTTTGAAAGTGCTGTAATTGAGTTTAGGGTTACGAAGTTATTAGTAAGCTTTGAGCTATTCAGCAAAGCTGCGCTAAAAATGAGATATCTGCGAATCCACAAACTAAAGTTCTTTTTGCAGCAGTTTTGTTTCGTCTTTAATCCTTTTTATTCTTCCTAAGTTAAAGACTTAAAATTCCACAATCATTTCTTTAGCTATCTCTGTTTTAAACTTATTCAAATTGTAGGCAGCTTCAGGGGTTAATTTAATCTTTTATGCTTTTTGCTTTCTAAAAGCATAGGCCGAAGTGCTTAAACCTTTTAGTGTTGTCTTTGATTTGCTTTTGCTGAGATTAGTCCTCGAACCAGTCCTTTAAAAACCATAACCGATTGAACAATCTGACTAGTTTTCGTTCTCTCTCCCTTTGATTGGTGAAAAAACTCCCAGCACACTGTCAAATTTGTACTAAGTTGGAAATTCCAAATTATCTGAAATGGTCCTTGACTTAATTAGCTCATAATATTTGGTCAAAAGCTGTAACTTCTCATCTTGCTATGTATGTAAACGTTTTTCCTCCTCGATTTTGCTCTTAAGTTGCTAACACTCTTTCAAAAGTTCTTGGTTTACATGTTTTTTTGGTATAAACTAAATGGGCTTATTGTTCGTTTTTGCCATGGGTGAAATAAAGTTGAACCTTTTAGTGAAGCTTGCAGTTCTATGTTGAATCTTAAGCCTATTATTGATGATTTACTGTTTCATAATCTCCTTCCTGAGTTCTTTTTTTTACTATTACATTATCATAAAGTTGTAGTAGCCTAGAAGCTCTTTGGTTTGGGTTTAAAGATAGCTAATGTTACTTTAATAACGGTGCTAAAGGATTTTGACTTCTCTGGAAAATTCAGAATATTGAGTTTCGAGGTCGTCTTGCTGAATATCTAACTTCAAAGAATCTTTTTTTTAGCTGCTTGACTGTTCTTTTACTGAAACATTTCTGTTAGAACTGCTTGACTTCACCTTATTTTGAGCAACTAGTGAGAACTAATTATCGTTTTGCCTTTTCGGAATTTAAGCTCTCTAAATTTTGTTGAGTTGCTCAGTAATGGCTATCGCTATTTAACGTATAGGAATTTACTAGTGTAAACTATTATGGTGATTTTAGACGAACTAGTAAAAACCGGCTGGCTCGTTGAACATTTTCACGGGAGTTTCAATCATAATGCCTTTATCTTATATCATTGAGTTTGCGTTCTAGATCTTTGCTTAGATATTCGATGTTTTTTTGTTTATGGAAGGTTTTTTGGAAGAAGCAGACTTTTCTTTAAATGACTTTTAAGTAATTTAGGGAATATTCTGCTGTTGTTTGATTTCAGAATAGTTTTGACTAAGCTTCTTTTTCTAGTGATTTTAACTTTGTACAGATTTGTCTAATTCAGAGTGCTACTTTTGAGAAACAATGATTGATTGTTTAGAGATTTCTTTTTTGTCCTTTTCAACTAGTTAACTACTTTTTTTGGAAGCATTGTTTAGTTAAAAGTTTTCGATTTTGTCTATTTTGGGCAACTAAAAATGGTCTGAAACCTTCTACATTTCTTCTATTTTTTCCTCCGAAAAATTAAGTGACTAATTTTGCTATTTTTCTATAGTAATCTATTGGTTAGTCTGATTCTGAAGAGTCTCTATTCTGTCTTCAATCATAAGTGGTTGCTTTTTCATAAAATCGCCTGAATGATTCTTGGCTGGTTCAATTTTACTTTCACTAACTGAATCGTTTGCCTCGGAAACTTATGACTTCTAAGCTATACTTTCATTCTGGCGCATCAGCATCTCGAGTTTGTTAAGTTTGTGGCGAGAGGCTTTCAATGATTATTTTAACTTGTGCTCAGAAAACATCACATTTTCTTGTAATTCTCTGGATTCTAGCAGAGGCTTACTGTTTAGATTGCTTAAGAAGGCAGATTCCATTTTCTCTTACTCTTTTTGAAGCCTTTAACCCCGCTGCCTCAGAATTTCGTCAATAAACATATCGGTAGAATCATGGTGCTGCTACCCAGGCTCAAAATTCAAGTTGGGCTGCACATGCATGCTGACTCCTGAAATAGCAGAGATAGTGTCAGGGATAAATCCCAAATCGTTTTTCATTGCGATATAATAAATAGCGTTTTTATAAAATAAATAAAAGAAGATAATGGTTTATTATCATTCCTTGGGCAGGAGGCCAGCGTAGGCAGCAGGAAGCAAGTGGAGAAGGTTTGTCTGACTTTAGCCTGTGAATTGGTTGATTTTGATTTATCTTATCCCGATTTTGCCGTAAATCCTTTAAGTTGAGTCGATTTGATATTTCTGGAGAGTCAAGGGGTTGTGTTATTTGTCCAAATCCATTCTCTTCTTAATGTATTCAATCTCGAAGTCTTGTTTAAGTCTAGCAGCATTCTGTTCATTGCTGATTCTTTCCTTTTCTTGGTTGAAGTCGTTTCTCATTTTTTCAATTTGGAATCGTGATTCTCTTTCAAGTCTTTTGATTTCAAGTTCATTCTTCTAAGTGTCATAATTAGCTTGTTGCTGATCTCTTTTCAGTTTTTCTCCATTTCTTGTAACCAACTTTTTGGTTTCATTAAGTTAGTTTGCCTGAGAAACTTTGAGTTCAGACTCCTGCCTTGCAGAGTTGATCTTTTACTGGCTGCTGAGTTAGACAGTTTGAGCTTTAAGTTGGGCTTCTTGTCTGAATTCTGCTTGCAGATCTTTGAAAAGCCTTTCTGAGGAGATCGTAACTTCAACTATCTCAACAGTTTCTAGCCAAATGCCCCATCCTTTGAATTGATCTTTGAGATCGTTTTTCATGTTGTCTTTTAGATGATTTCTATTCTTGAGTACCTCATCCAAACTTGAGTTAGCTATCAAATTTCTTAAGACTGACTAACACATGGCTTGAACATTTCTGTTAGCATCTCCTCCTTCCATGTATTTGTAACATCTGAAAGGCCCATCTTCTTCTCTGTAAACAGACCAGAAAGCAAATCCTTGGATGACCACTCCTTGCATTTCTTTAGTAACATTGTTTGCTTTGAACTAGACTTGCTCCACTTTGGATGGGAATTTGACAAAGCTGTCAGTTAAACCTAAGAAAGTCTTCAGGCCAACTCCACATTTGACCATTTTGCCATCTCTAATGATTAAAAGCCATTAGTTAGGCAACGATTCCACGAACCTACTCTGTAAGTAAATGGCTAAGCTTCCTCCAGCAACGAAAAGACCACAGACTCCCCAGATATATCTGGGGGGGCTAAGGAAGATTGTAGAGACAAGGCTTCCAGCGAAACCATAGAGTGCAAGAAATTTATCCGAAATATTCAGGTTGGCCAACATAAGATATGTTAAGATTATTTAAAAGTAAAAATTAATTCTTCTTTTTATAATAATAATTGAAGGCAAAAAAAGAGCTAACTGAACCAAATCTTTAAAAATATTTATAGACAAATATGAAGAAAAACTCAGAAATGTTAATCGCTTTCATAGAATTACTCCTCTAAGAGGCTCACTGATATAGAAAATATAATCAATCGATATGCTCTTTCAATCTTTTCCTCTGCGTCTTCAGATCAAATTTTGATATTATTGTCTTTAAATCTATTCTTTTGATGCATCAAAATCCATTAGAACAGCACGAAGACTTAACAGACTTAAGAAAGGATTAGATTTTAAAGTTTTTTTTGCACCTGATGCATTTAGATTAGAACCTTTTTCATGATTTCAAGCGTTTTTTGCTTCAATTTGCATACAATAATCTAAAAATCATGATAAAGAGTATCAATTTTCGACAATTTTCTTTTATTTAGTAGTTTGAAACGTTTAAAATTCATATTTCAGAAGATAAGTAATCAGTATTTAGTTCAGAAAAAGCTCTAGGCTAATCAGAACCATTAATTATCATGTTTTTAAGGTTTACAATTGAGGGTTTAGCCACTCAACTTAATAGGACTGTCCTTTTGCTGATTGTTATTTTAAATTAAAAGATATGGAACAAAGTTAAATTAGCTAAGATCTAAATCGCATCACTCTACTACTCTTTAACTAATGGCATCAGCAAGAATCTGTTCCATTTCTTCTCTTGTTTTTTCTTTTGATTTCAAGAGACTCGGAAACAACTACTCAGCATTTTAAATACTCTAGATAGAAGGATATTTACGAGCTAAAGATTGCAGGCTTGCATTAAATCTCTTCTTGTCCTTTATTCTTGTATTTTGACTATTTGTGTGTTCAGAGCATTGCTTGTTTCTTTGTTTAATATTGGGCCCACCTTTCTTAGGTACTAGAGAAACTCTTTGGCGCAGTAGTTGGGATCATCCTTAGAGGAAGAAATGGAGTGGTAAGCCATAGAATATAAAATTGGTATCCTGGAGTACTAAATAGGCAGCTGATTACTGTGTCTTTATCCATTAAATGCGATGATTGTATTTTAATATAAAGCTTTGTAAAAAAAATACAAAAGGCCTGGTTTAATAAAAGAACTAAGCAAACTGTTCAAAGATCAACTTTATGAAACTTTTTTCTGCCAAAGTTTGTCATGAAAAGTTTTTACATCATCTCTGTAATAAGATGATCATTAGCTTTATTTTTTTCTAACAAGACTTATCTATTTAGATTTATTGGCACAAAAAGTATGTAAATATGTTTGAAATTGTTGCTTTAAAGGTTCTTTTTTATTTTTTGACTTTATAGCTTAAAATAGGTCTTACGATCTATCGTATTTTGCATAATTCAACACTTTTCTCTAGAATAAAACTTAAGAATTGTATCAGAAAGAAAGTAATCGAACTATTACTTGAGCCAGGATTGATTCTGACTCGGTTTAAATCAATATTTCGTATATTGGATGCAGCCGATTGAGTGATATCAAGATTCGTTCAGTCAATTTGCAAAAGAATGATGTAGATTCTTGTTTTTTCAGTATTTCAAATTAAAAAAAAGTGATACTTTACCCTTTCTAGTCAGTAAACTGCCTCTAATCCTCTTCTTGAGAATTAAGTTTACTGGTAAAATAATTAAAAAAATCCGGATTAATCCAAAATGCTACTTTTTATAAATTTATACTGAAGTTATATATCACCTTTCAATATTTAGATGCGATCCAGAAGTTTTTGATGATCGGGTAACTCTAAATTGCCTTTTTGCCAATTTTATAGCAAGTCGTAAAAAACAAATTCAAAACTCTTAAAATATCTAGAAAAATAGTATTCAGTTCTCTTCGCTTAGTGCTAAATAATAAGAGCAGATTTTGGTGAAGAAAAAAAGAGAGATAGCTTACATTAGGATGTTATATACTAATAAGAGATTAATGCTCGCTATAATAATTTTATCTGAAAGCAAATGTCTGAGCAAATTAGCCTTAATCTTTTGATGTATTTTTTAGTTTACTAAGGTTCGGCAATGTCAAAACCTTCACTTGTAGTGCTGATTTTAAAATGGAGCGTCTCGAGGACTACCTTACCATATCAGAATGCATCGCGCATGAGAAGGAGATCTTTGTCAAGGTGACTCATCTCAAAAAACCTTTCTCTGAGTTCCAAAGAGATGTTCTTTCTGTCAAAAACTGATTCATTTGGGCATTAATCTACTCCTACATATCATAATACTAATATTTAAAGATATTGACATTAAACAAAAGGTTGGGAATTAGCTAATAAATAACCGATTATTGGCAGGATCGAAGTTTTCGAAGTTCATTTCTACTAAAAGTAGTCAACAAATAATGAGAGTTGATAGTTTTCAGTAGCAGCTAACAAAGCGAGATATCATAGAATGCCACGTTACTAAAGTTTTTCCTTCATTGTGTGTGTTATTTTCTTCAGCTCAGCCACTTAGTTTTAAAGTTTTATAATTCTCCTGATGAGTTATAACTCCCTATAGCTAGAAATAGTCCCTTGTAGCTTAATGGCCTTTTGGGATTAGCCACCTTGAACCTGATGTTATTCCTCCATTATTTAGCCAAATTCTTAATCCCCGTCTTGTATTGAATCATCAGCTTTTACCTTGGTTGGTCTATGTTTGAATACCTGGCGGTTCAATTTTCTTATGGAATCTATTATTTGGCACTCAGGGTGTTCACAGACTGCGTTAAAGTCTTGATAAAGACACATGATTTAGTATTATAGCAGAAATGTCCCAAAAAAGCATTTCCTATGAAATGTTTTAAAAAACTGAAGAATAATTTTAATTCGCTTTCAATGAAAAAAATGCAACAGTCTACTGAATTTTTTCTAGAAAGCTATCAAACAGTCACAAAATGATTAGTCTTTCCTTAAAAAATCCAGTGGAGTACGATTTACTAATTTTTCAAAAAAAAAATTAACTAGCTTTCTTTCTTACTGAAATGAGTATTTTTAGCTTTAATCATTAGATTAACGAGAAACCATTCAAAGTTTGTTCGTCATCATATGCTGCCTTATCTAAACCTATTCATTATTATTCCCCTGGAACTTCCATCTAGAACAATTTCTACATGAAGATGTTCATCCAGTTAAAAAAAATGAATAGAGTCCGATCACAAAGACTCCAAGTAAGTTTTGACCAAAAATCTTTGCTCCTTCATAGAACAATCCTTAGAAAGTTAAGCCATATTCAGTTATAGCAAATAAGCCTGTTGCGATTCCTCCCCTCGCTCCACCTATTCCGTGACAAGCATATATATCTAAGCAGTCTCTATTTTCTTTAAAGTGCAAAGTTTTATGATGTGAGTATATGTAGGTCAATACTCCACCAATTGCCGCAATTACTAAAACCGCCCAATGACTAGCATAGCTTGCTTCTGAAGTAATAGAAGCTAAGCCGCAAACAAGCCCACTACATAAACTTAAAATGTCAGGAGATTCCGTAAAAACGTATAAAGCAAACATCCAAGACAAAACACCTGCGCAAGCAGCCAGCTGTCTATTTGTAAAAGCAACTGCTATCACTTGTCCTGAAGCTATGGTTGCTCCTCCATTAGGTCCGAACCATCCTAGCCACATTATTGTAAATATCTCCCAAAGATGCAAATCCTGAGGTTATGTGTACATAGCTTTCTCCTCCGAAATCAATGTAGCCAAATACATTTAGCCATCCATCATTGCTTCTTACCCAAGATGTGACTATCGCGTGGGTGGTTAAGATATAAGCGATCGTTTGGACTATGATGTAAGCCACTCTCATACGGCCTATGAAACTTATCAGAAAAAGCACAACTCCTTAACCTGCAATCACCGATTCATAAAAGAATAAAGCTGAAAAGGGTACAATATGAGCGTAAAAACTCTTAGCACCATTTGATATTCCTTTTAGCCAGCAATAAGTACAATCTCCAACAAGAGCCCAAATCCTGTATTGATTATCATAAATAATATCTAAAACTTAAATTTAGTATGATAATTTTTAACTGAGTATATTTGAAAGCAAAAGTAAGATGTGAAGGAATGTAGGAAAAGCCTTTTTCAAAATTTTTTTAGGCAAAAGATAATCCGAATCCGAGGTAAGAAAATAAGAAAAGTCTATTAGAGCTTTAAGAATACCTAGATTAAGTTTTATAGAGCTTATTTGGACAAAAAAAGGATTCTCATATTCGTTATCTTCACAGAAAATCGATTTTATCGTTTTTTGAGTTAAATTAACTTTTTTAGTCCAGGTTATCTAAACCTTAAGGCTTCTAAAAATAACTACGAGTGTTTTAGATTCATAGTATCCTGAAATTTGAAAAGAAAGAAAGGAAAGAAAAAAAGGATAGAAGATAGAAGTAATAAACAAAAAATAGTCATATCTAGCAAAAATTATAATAGAAAAGCATATAAAGCCCAATTAAAGATATTTAGCCTTTCTTGACTTCCAAATACTTCAAAAAACTGAAGTCAGACATGAAATTTTTTTAGATCAATAAGACTAGGTTATTTTCATAACTCTTATTTTTTGCTTTAGTAAGAGTCAAATTTAAAGCTTCTTGGAGAAACTTATTGATTCTTTACCATTTTGTAGAAAAAAGACTTTGGATGGAAATAGAAATAGAGAAACCCATAAATGCAATTGCTTTCTATTATAAATGAAAACCTTTTCTCTTATAAATTTCATAACGTCGAAGAGGAACTACTGAAAAAGCCAAAAGATTTCTTTCAGCAAAAGGAACCTGAAAAAATGAGCCTTTCCGATTAAAAACAAAAATAATTGGTTAGAGAATTTTACGCGAAATTCATAGTATAAAGGTGCATCTGTAAAAGCCGAATTTAGGCATCAAAGTACTTATTTAATGCCTAAAACTTTGATTCTTTGTTTTTTAAGGATAATATAGGCCGTTGATTGAGTGAATACGGCTGGAAACTATTATTCTTATAACATTTTTTTAGATAAAGCAAAAGAATGGAGTAAGAAAAATAGATGGCAATGATGATTAATCAAATTCTGATTGTAAAAGGGTTTTATTTGCTAAATTACAAGACTTTGGCAGATATTTTGAGCCTTTTGGGGAAAGAGATGTCATGGAATCCTTCAGTAATTCGAGCTATGGCCATTGAAGGCCTGACCTAAATTGCCTAAAATGAGCAGTAATACCTTATTAATGAAGGAAGCTTACCTAAGGATTCTTTTGCCAGCTAAAGTTCTAAAGTATATCAGCATGGAGTAAAGAGTTCGTTTACAGTACAATACAAGAAGTTATTTCTGCCAGACATAGGATATTTAGAAAGAAAACATAAGAAACAATGACAAGAAATATATCTTAGATCAATTTTCCCATCTTGGCCTACTCTGGCTTTCCACCTCAAATCGGCTTCATCAACCAAAACACCTGTTTTAATGAAGCAAGGATAAATGCTGATCCGATTCAATATCAGCAGCAAATGAATTTCACATTTAATACTTTATACACCCAGGATCCTATTCAGAAGCAGCTATAACCCAATCCTCTTATAAATGATAAGTAGCTGAAAATAGAGTTTGTTCATTAGAAGAGTTAAGAAGATTAGAAACCACTCTAAAAAATTTAGAATAAGTGCGATGAATTCAAAGCTTAAGATATTTAGAACAAAAGCTTTGTGATGGTTAATTAAGCCTGCGAAATTCAAAATTAAGGTGAGTAAATATTGAAAAAGTATATTTTTAAAGAAAAAATCAGCGAAATTAAAGAAAAAGATTTATCTGAGCAAATATAAAAGTAGTTTATTCATTATCAAGATTGATAATCCTGCCAAAAAGTAACATAAAACAAGTAACTTCCAGCACTATATAAATACAGACCGACCTGAATTTTATGTAAATTGGCTTGAAAAAAGCAAAGTCAAATTTACCAAGGCTTTAAGAAAGAGAGAATATGGAAGAACAGAAGTAAAGCCAAAGTTAAAGTGAAATAGAATGTTAAATTCAGCATTTTTAGCATTTAGAATTCTAATCTGTCGCCTAGTAATCTAGCTCTAAGAAAAACTAAAAGGAAAAAGTCAACCCTTTTACTTTTTTTACGAAAAATGAAGAAGTAGGTCATGTTCCTCAGCTGTTGAACGAAGAATGCCACAAATTTTAGCAGATAGCCTAAAAAGAAATCGAATATTCAAATGAGTAAATCAAAATGTTGAGATAAATTCCTCGCAATTAGCTTCGTTAAGACCAAGAAATCAACTTTTAAAGCAACCTTATGTAGCTCAACGAGTAGGAAAAGATAGAATTACTTTAAATCATGCATCCATAAGAAGAAATTCGAAATAAGTTTGATCTCTGTCTATGCAAAGGAAAATTTTTCAGCCTCAATATCTTTATGTGCGATGTTTGCATGAATAGTTTCCATTTTTAGTGCTTGGAGGATAAGTAACAGCTAATACTCTTCAATTTTCAGTGCCCCATTTGCAAAATTAGAACGATTGACCCTTTTTAAAAAGTAAAGAATGTCATTGGCTAATTCTACATCAAAGACATCACAAATAATAAGTTCTCAGTAGCTATAGACGTTTCTCCTTATTCACATTTAAAGTAGAATAAAGGAAATACCAAAGGTTTAGTCACATAAAAACAAAATGATATCGAAATTAGGTGCTTAAAGATCGAAAAGACTTACTAAAGATCCTAGATTACATGGCCTGACTAAGTGATTCTCTCAGTTAATGACCGCAAACTGACCTAGACCTATGGTTTATTACTGAATTCCAAAGTTAAGAAGAGAGTTGACCAATCCATAGTAATCACTCAGCAGGCTTTGACTTTAAACTAGTACATTTAGTAGTAAGACTTTTCAAAAGTGACGATCTAAATGTAATTCAAACAGTTAAGTCCTCAGGATTTTTCCAGAAAGCAGGTGGATAACAATCACACTTACCTTTTCGGAGTGTATTTTATCGAAAGGATTAAACTGAGCACAGTTTATGAGGACATTTTGCAAAATATTTAGCCTTTTGAGTAGAATTATGCGAACAAACTGTTCTCTTACCAACTGGAGGATAGCTAGATTGTGGTTGACTTTATGACATGCAGAATTCGAGATCCCTATAGTGGTTCTTTGATTAATTATCCTGTAAGGGGGTCCAATTGCATGCATTTGCAATGCTTTGACTTAAAGAACTATTTGAATCTCATATGGGGTAGTAAGAATCGATTATGGAGATGCCCATTTTGCTCTAAATAGGCGAAAAAGTTCAAAGTTGATGAGCAACAACTATAACTAATAAAAAGGCTAGAGGGACTAAAGATTATCCCTGAATAAATAATTTACCTGAGTAAAGGTGACTTGATTCTAAAACTGGAAGTAGATTAAGAAAAGATTGTCACATATGATGAGGAATTCAAAGAAAATTCAATGGATGAAGAAAAAAACTTAGTTATCTCAATAAATGTTGATTAATCTCAACAAAAATAAGAGAAAAAGGGTTTAGTCTACAAATACTTTGAATATTTACCAAAGATTGATTTGAGATAAGTTCTGTTCACTGGTCGAGAATGCTTTAACAAGCCTAAAGTCTAAAAGACCAAGATTGTGAAAAAGCCAGAAAAGGAGAAGCCGAAAAAAGCTCAGAAAAACAGCAAAAAGAAATGATTTGGCATAGAACTATATTCAATTCAATGAAAGTTAATATTTAATTATGTTTATGAGGAGATTAAGTGTGAAACTTTTTTCAAAGGAAAAACCCCTAGATAATATTCGAATCAACAAGTAAGGTCGAATGTTTTACGACATTCCCAAAAGCTATTCAGGAGCTAAGTTCGAATACAATATTAACGAAGATGTACCCAAAGATGCATAACCCTTTCCACTGGATAACATCTCCATCAAAAACCAAAATGACAACCCAGAGTTCGACAAAATACCCAAACTGCATCACGGTTTGAATAAGCTGCTGGATGGCAAAATCTACAAAGGCGACATGGGATTCGGCAAGTTACCAGCTGTCAGCAAAGAAATCATCTCTCAGTTGCAAGATTACAAACCGCCTTCTCAAGACAAGAAGCTACTGAAAATAACTGACTAATCTAGGTGTAAGTATTCTTCTTCAACTTCTAATATCTCTATTCCCTTGATTCATCTCTATTTTGTCTTTAGCATGTTTAGAAGACCATGCTTTGAAAATGTTTATGAAGAGGGGAAATTTGCAGACATCAAAAAGGAGTATATGACCTTCATCAAAAAGCCAGCTTCATTCTTTGTGACCAAAAAGACCAATTAAAGTGGACGCCAAATTTTCTCGATTGATGCTGACAAAGGCTTTAGCGAATAAAAGACAAATGAAGTTCTTCTTCAAGTAGGATCTTTAGCCGAGTATTGGTTGACTCATTCACCCTAGACTTTAAAGAAGATTCTTGAGACTGGAGTTGTTGAAGAAAAGCTTGACAATTACTACAGGTATTGTGTGATCAATAATAACATCTTGCTTAGATCGCAAATCGATTGCAGAGATATTGATGAAAAAGGCAATCCTTTTGTGTTTTAGATAAAAACTAGGGCTTCATGCCCGATCCGTTATGATGTATAAAACTGGCACATGTACAAAGACTATCCTATCAACAAGCTTAGAGGCCACTATTAAAGTTTTTAAAGGGAGTATTATGACTTGATAAGAGGAGCTTTCATTAAGTATGCTTTTCAGCTCAAGATAGGTAGAATGGATGGAGCTTTTGTTGCCTATCATAATACTTAGTAAATATACGGCTATTAGTATGTAAACTTCAAAGAAATAGTTCTGAGAATTTTTGGAGATTAGCACAACTTAGATGTATCCTTTGGCATTATCAGCAAAATGCTAACTTCTATCTTGGATTACGTCCTCTAAGACACAAAAGCATATAGTTATGAACAACTGAAAATAGGCTTTTTTGCCAATTCTGTGACTAAATCTCTAAATGTAATCGTTTAAGTGATGAGTGAAGTAAAGGAATACCCAATCACCTTAGGAAGATCAAACATTGAGTAGTATTTTAATACAGAAGTAAAGTAACTTAAAAATCCTGTCTTCAAGTACGATTTCAGTTTTTATACATTTCTAAACGGAATTTTGGTTAGATACCCAGAAATATACTATAGCCCTTCTGACAACTTAAAAATGCAGTGGAAAGTGAAGAAATTCGGGAGAATCCAAAAAGAAGAATACATATTATTCTTACGTTAGGCCTACAAAGAAGATTTTTTGTTCGGAAACCAACGTTATTATGGAAGCTGGATGGACGTCCCTTAGATTAAGTAATGGAATTGATCTCATTTACATAGATATTGTTGATTCTAGGGTATATTAATTCTGCTTTTAAGGCAATCAAAATGACCGAAGTAAAGAAGATGACTATTAGAGAAAATCATTTAATTGTTTTGAACTTTTCGAGAAAAGCCATTACTTCATTTGAAGATTTGGCCACACTGCGTGAGCGTGAAACTTTGTTAGGCTGTGTTTAGGCTCCCTAATGGACTATTATAGTTGGGCACATTTTTTTCTAAAAAGGGTTTGTCTGCTTTGTGTTTTTTGATTACCTTCTGATGAGCTACTGCCTACTTATTTTTCTGGGCACAAATATTTAGTGCTTATTCAGCTGAATGACTGGAGGTAGAATGAATTACTTAATTCTTTTTGCTTCTTGATTTCTGTTCAACTATTTACTGAAATCATGAAGATTTTTAGTTTCATCTCCATTTGTTTTGTTTTCTATGCTTTTCTGAAAGTTTTTTGCCTACTATATTCCTGAAGTTTTAAACTTCGAAAATAAATCCTGGTTTTTGGTGTATTTTTCTCTTTGAGACTTTTGCTAAATTATTGAATTTTACAATTCTATCAGCATTTACTCAGGCAAATCTTCCTCAATTGGGTCGTAATCACTGTCCTATCCAAGAGTCTACTTTTCTTCCTATACATTTGATTTTTAATCACCCTAGGTCTTAAATTTTTCAGGCATTTTTTAAGTCAAAATCCTCTTTAATAACTTAATTTTATCTAATTTGAGAGTGTTTAAAGCTTTGCAAAGAAAAAAACCTATTTCTCTCCAAACATTTTTGTTTCCATAAGTTTAAGTCTGTGTATCACTATCGAAGAAAAGTCCATTTGAAGTTTCCAAAGTATACGTAAAAGGAATATTAAGCACTTTATTAAAGATTCCCCGAGCTGTAGACTCTTTTTGATTGGAAATTTTAAAGCTACATGAGTAATATCGAAAATGATTCGTCAGATTGCTCATAATTTTGGGTAGTTGGCGGCACATTTCGTAGTTCGTAGTTTGAATATTGAATTCTGGTCCATAAGTAAACACATTTTTCTTGCTGGAATGACCATGAAGATCAATGAAAAGGTTGAACCTATTCTTATATTGGGACTTCAGCTTGAGAGCTAGCTAAAGAATGTAGTAAGTTTATGGAAAAGCATACTTTCTTGATTAGTTATAAGTACGATTCAGATCTTTACCGAAAAGGCTTGTACGATAGTTTCCTGAGACTACTCCATCAGGATTTACCATGGGGATAATATAAAAAATGTACTTCTGCTTGAGCTAAGTTGAGAGGGCAGTTGTTTTGTTGCAGAGGTTATTCAGAAAGCCTTACATAACATACGAAGAATTTGATTAGCCAGGGTGCACTCTAGCAGTTATAAGTGCTACTTTTTTCGATTAGTAATTGTCCTCTTCTCCGATCTTCAAAACTGGTATGTTTAGTCCACTTAAAGTTTTAAGTGAAGGAAGTCTTTATACATCCTTTAGATTGGATACGAAATCTATCAGCTAAGAATAAAGATATGGGATGCAATAAGAAAACTTTACCTTGTCATTGGGGTACTTAAATTAATAGTCAAACGATAAAACAAAATATTTGCTGAATCTGTCTTAGTAAGAAACATTTACATTTATTATTCCTCTTAGGCCGAAAGAAATGAATATTTTGATTTGCTTTTCAAATAGCTTACGTTTCGACCCTCCTGCCTCCATTATCCCCCGTCACTTTAAGACATAACGTAAGGTTTAAAACCCTCAATTAAAGAAAAGTTACTTTTTGATACAAAGACGCCTATCTCCTAAAGTTGCAGATATTAAAATGAACTGGGCCTTGATAGTCATTGTTACAAACTTAGAAAAAGTACCAATTTGTATGGCCTCGAGTATTTGAATCAACCCGCATATATAGGTCAAACTGTAAACTTGCTCTTTGTATGGCTATATCAAGGTTTCCGCCTTATAAATCTGAGTTGAACTTCAAAGGACAATTAGAAAAAACAGGACTCTTTAACACTTTGTTTCTAAAAACTTTATCTTTGTCAAAGCTGCCTTGTAAATAGCTGAAGTTTTTATCTTTTTTGTGCGGATTTTGGTAAGATCTTCCCTCGTGCAGCTCAAAGGAGTTTATTTTCAGAGGACCTAGTTTAATGTGCATTTACCTAAATAAACCAGCCTTTCATATAGCTACTTTCTCTGTCTAATCATGCATTTAAGTAAGAGATCCCTTTTTTCATCTTCATAGGTTATGGGAATGATCATTTGTGTTTTGCTGTTGTTGTTTACTTTAGGCTTCCACCCTCCAATCATATCAGGAGCTAGTGAATAATGTTTGCCTGCTAAATCTCTAGGAGGATCCAGATAGCTTTCAATACTAGTTTTGTCAAGTGCGATTGTTTATGATTAGCTTATTCTTTGACTCAGTTCTGTCTTTTCAAGAGTGTTTTCAGTTTTGTTTTTGTGATAAGAAGGTTAGCTCATGTAACTATAATATTATAGGAAATAAGAGCGTCAATGATTAGAAGCAATCTGTTGAGTCTATTCAAGGAGTGTACAAAATATCATTACATTTTTTTAGAAAAGTTGGGTTATCTACTTTTTCTGTGCTCTGGATAAATATCAAAATACATTGAAAAAAGGGGCTTTGATGATGTAATCAACAAAATGCCTGTATACGCTTTATAACTTGCCATCTAACTTACGAGGCTAAATGCTATTTCCAGCAGAAATGATAAACATATATCCACTCACAGTATCCAAAAAGCGCATCTGGAAGGTGGAAGCAGTGATTGATTTGATAGAGCTGTTCTTGCCCAGATCGATTTCGTCTTTTCTGTTATTTTTGATGTCTGGATGCGTTATTTATTGCTGCATGGTGTTGAGATTGTTGAGGTTTGAGCCCAGAGTTAGGAGTTAATTGATGTCCAAATCGAGTGGGTATTGCTCGTGAATGCGAGAAAAGGCTGTGTTTCCATCCGGTCTGATTATCAGGAAAAGATAATACGGCAACTTTTAGATATCCATTTTGTACAATTATAATCGATAACTTGTAAATTGCAACTTTAAACACTTTCAATCAAAGGCTAGAAGTTTTCAGTTGATAAATAATAAATATATTTTACATTTTCCATAAAATGAAGCTAAGTAAGACGAAAGAATATAAATCAACTCCTCAGTTATTGGGCGAAAGTCACTAAATGAAGCAGTGGCTTCGGAAGCACGGCAAAAGTAACAGAATAGCCTTTTCCAACGAGATGGTTGACAAACTAGCCAAATACTTTTACTCTCTCGATGAAGATGGAAGTAATACGATAAGTGCAAACGAGCTGGAAGATCCGCTGATCTTGTTCGGACTTTGCAAGAACAGAGAAGAAGTAGACAATTTATTTAAAAGTTAGTGTTTTTGTATTTAGTGCTCGACATTGATCACTCAGGATAAATGGATTTCAAAGAGTTTTTAGAGGTTTTTCGAAGAGTGGCAGCAGAAAAGCGGTCCAGGCGTCCCTGTAAGAAGGAATCACTCGGATCTACTTTTTAGGACTTTACAAGTACCATAATGTCTACCTAGAAACCCTGCTAGGGATTCATAATAAGATCTAAAAAGGAGTTTCCTTTCGCCTAGGCATGTCCATCTATCGTAGAAAAAACATGATGAAGGCGATGATGGGCACTAGCTTGCTAGAAAAGCAGCAGGGGAAAGAAATTATGAGCAAATTTTAACAGCAAATCAATAGCAGACCTTCTATCAGAGAAAAACTTAAAACTGTTAGAGAAGCGAAAGAAGAGAGTTTGCCTCGGTTTTAGGTCAGGCCGTTTGTCAACAATCATAGAAGACTTAAGACTATGATTTGATGGGTATTACTTTCTTAGAGTTCTATTAATATGATTAATCTAAGTTCTAAATTACAAATTCTATTTTTGAGAAAGTTAATATACTGCCTTGGCAGGAACAAAATGATGCTAAAAGTGGATGCATTTGCGATGTGATCATATAGGTTTTCCGAAAGCCAGTTCTCTTTCTTTCTGAAGTCGTAAGATGACCCTATCTAGTAAATCTCGCTTCAAATTCATCTACCAAGACTGGTTGGTTTGTTGCTTTATGGTCTTGACCTCCAAATTCTTGACCTGATTGACCACTTGGTTCACCCTTGCCTAGAACTCAACTGAAACGAAGACGGCGTTGCTCTCCCAGTGAGGTTTGTTTATATCAATTTTCATCATTTAGATGTTATTGTTTTATCTTTGCAAGGCAGCTCTGGCTTTTAGAACATCTTCATTGAACTCAGTCTGAATGGTGGTGATGTATCCTCTGCAGTACTGTTAGCTCTCTCTGAAGGTGTCTTCTAAAAGCTAGTAAACTTTGGTCTTGACAAAGTTGAACTCAGAAACCACTACGCCCATCATTTGTACGTTGAAACTTTCTAACTTGGAGTTAAGATTGTTGAGCTAGAATCTCACCTTTTCAGAGAGTATCTCCAAGCGCTTCATGGCTTCAGTTCTGGCGTAATTTGTACTGTCAACAGCATAAGTCACGACGTTTTCCAAGTAACTTTGGGCAGTGGGTTCTAAAAGGCTTCCAGGATGCCTGATTATCTACTACTGGTAGGAGTTATAAGTGTTGTAATTGTTGCCTGAAGTGCCAGTGATGGTTTCAGTGATCTTTATATTCTAAGAGAAGTTATTAAAGCTGTTAGCATTGCTGGTCTGGAAATTGGCTTGAACATTTGGAAGAGTTGGTTTGGTTGGGCTTGGAATGCTGGTTTGTACTTTGAAATCGACATTGCCGAACTGCTGCTGGCTCTGGAAACTTGATCCATATTGAGGAGGGTTTTGATACTTCAGTTTTGTGTTATTGTCTTGAATGTTGGCTTGGACTGTGATATTTTGACCGGAGTTGAAGCCTTGAGGTTGTGAAAAGTTTTGGCTAGTGCTGAAGTTTTGTCCGAACCCGACATTTTGTCCAGTTGAGAAGCTTTGGTTTGCGTTGATTTGTCCTGTATTGAAGCTATTCTGGTTGTTTGTAGTGAAAGTATTAGTGTTGTTCTGACCAAGAGTGTAGGTGTTAATATTCTACTCCACAGTGAAAGTTGCACTGCCGTTGAAATTCTGAGGTGAGGTGAAATTTTGATTCTGATTTGGGTTGTTGTTGGGGGAGCCCTGCCAAAGATGCTCAGACCTCTTCTCCCTGGATCTGCTGGACATCTTGCGGTTGATATTTTTGGTGGGAGAGTTGTTGAAGAGTGACTGCTTCTGGAGGAAGTTGAGCAAGTTGTTGTCTGCCATAAAACTAATTTTATTTATGAATTAATACTTTCACCAATATTAATAAGAGATATATCCACAGATGAGTAAGCTGGCTTAGTCTGTGTTTTTTAGTGAAAAAACTGCTGGTTAACAGCAGATCAATAGGCGGTCAAATGTTTTGACATCTAGAGGAGCAAGTTGAAAGATGTTCCTTTTTTAAATCATCCACTTAGTAGGTTTAGATCAAATGCAAATTAATGTAGACTCACACCAAATCTATGTAGAGTAGTATGTAGAGTAGTTTCATACCTTATTAATTTTTCAGCAACTTGCCGAATACTATGACTCTAATGACCTAACTGATTGCTTTAATTGAGCATATTTATTCAGGAAATTTACAGAATTAACATGATAAATCATCTTAAAATCATTGCAGAGCATTCACTTTTGGTTTTGCACACACGTGCTACCCTGTAATTTATATCCCTTATTGCAAGTTATGCATCCGTCGGCGGCACCAAGCCAGCAGGTCTTGCAATTAAAATGGCATTTCAAGCAGTTGGAAGAATCACCATAATACCCAGGCTTACAGAAGCACTTCAAGGAAGTTGGATCGTATTGACTGTTTGCTGGGCATGATTGGCAGCTTCCATTCAGCAAGTTCAGCCCTGGAATACACACGCATTGAGTTCCATCCCAGGCTGCTTTCTCCGGGCATTGGGGTATGGTCACGATTACATTCTGGACGCAAACTCCATTGTTGAGGGTGAAGTTAGTGTTGCAGACGCAGGCTCCCTGGATGAGCTGTGAGTTGAGAGGACATGAGCAGACTCCACCGAAGCGAGAGAAGGTGTCAATGCAAACACAGGCGACTCCGTTGTAGAATTAGTTGGTTCCGCAGAGCACGCAGGTGTTGTTGTACATTTTGTAGTTGTTGACGCACTGGCAGACACTACCGTTCCAGATGGAGTTGTTGGGGCACTGAGAGCAGCTGCCACTGATGTTGTAGTAGCCATCGCTGCAGACGCATAGTTTTTGGGTGGCATCATATTTTTGGTTGGTGCCGCATGCCAAGCAAGTACCGTTGGACATGTAGAGGCCGTTGATGCAGACACAGCCTTGCAGAGCTTGGACGTAGGCGGATTGGGGTGGGCATGGGACACACTTGTTGCTGAGATTCATGAAGCCAGCGTTGCAGACACATCCAGTACTAGTAGATGTGGCATTGCCAGGGCACGCCAACACACAGGTTGTGTTAAAGTTAGACAGCACATACCCACTCACGCAGCTGCAGCTCTGCTTGCTGCTGTCCCACAACTGGTTGGCAGGGCACGTGATGCAGCTTCCGTTGAACCAGATGAAGTTGGTCGGGCAGTCGCATTTTTGGGTGAGTTGGTTGTAGGCCGACCCACTGGGACACACCACGCAGCTGCTGTCGTTGGCAGCGTAGTACCCGAAGTTGCACACGCAGTTGCTGCCACCCCAGTAAGCGTTGGCCTGGCACTTGACGCAGTAGCTGGAGTTGACGTAGAAGTAGCCATCCTGGCACACACAGTTCAACCCCAGGGCTTTCATATTCTGCCCGCAGGTGACTGCTTGCTGGCAGCTGTAATTCTGGTAGATCTGGGTGGAGGCACACAAGAAGCAGGTGCTGTTGGCTATGATTCCATTGGCCCCGATGCAGTCAGAGATAGAGATGCAGCCTGAGGGGCAGTTGAGACCCACGCAGGCGATGCTGCCCACGATGCCGCTGCCGGCGAAGGCGATGCCGTTGTAGGCTAGCCCTTGGGAGGAGATTGAGCCGAGGCCGATGAACTGGTAGGCGGCAGTGGTGCCAGCTTGGGGGGCGAAGGCGCTGAATTTAATTTTGGGGCTCTGGACCCACCAGACGTAGGAGAAGACGATGAGTTCTAGGGGGGCGGTGAGGTTGGCTGTGATGTTGACGGATATGATGCCGTTAATGGCGTCTATGCTGGCGCTGTTGATCTTTAGCAGTTGGATTTGGGGGGCTGAGGTTCTGAAACCGGCGAACTAGGCCACTGAGCCCACGGGGGCGGCAGGGTTGACCCAGTTGGGCAGAGATTGGTTGTAGATGTAGGATGAGTTGGAAGAGCTGCTGAACTGATAGCCCAGCACTGCGAACGTGCCCAGGAACAGGTCGTTGCGGGACGTGATGATGTACGCGATGATGATCTTGGTCCAGCTCACGTCATTGTTGATGAACAGGATTATCTGCGCTGACGGACCTCCCTGGATGGGGAATCCCACCACCTCGAAGTCATAGCCACTCTGGGTCTTGTTCTGCGCGAACAGGTATTGGCTCAAGGCTGCATAAGGTAAGGGTTACAGGTGGTGATCTGGAAGCCGGTGGGAGGCAGCTGGTAGACGTTGATTGGGATGAGGAAGGAGTGGACGCGGTTGCCGTCGGTGAGGGATGGGGCGATGGCGGTAATTGAGCCTGAATATCCAAAGAGTAACCTGTCTGGATGAGGTCGGCAGGGGACATCCCGGAGGCGCAGGTGAGGGTCTGGGCCAGCGAGCAGCCGCAGAGGAGGAGCAGGAGGGTGAGTTGTGTGAGCATGTAGTGGGTGGTGTAATAAAATTATTAATCACAGTAGCAGCCGATTATGAATACTGGCTAAATCATATAATTAACTGAATATTATAGGCTACGCAATATAATTCTGCGTTGTGCGGAACAACTCCAAATGCAGTTTGGTGAGCAGGGCTGAGAGCAGGGTTGACTAGCAGGGCGAGCGGGGGTGGGTAGCAGTCAGATGGGATATGCTGGGAGTGGCAGATATGCTGGGAACGGAGGCAACCGTTTTACGAGTGGGTTTTGGCAACGATGGTGAAAATGGATAGATTGGGCTGTGATAGGGTTAGTCGGCGATGGATTAAGATCTACTTGCTTTTACTGCCATCCTTTACCACCTACATACTTAATTACATGATGTAGTTTGACTAGGTTGATTCGCACACCAAGGCCCGGCCGCCCACGCAACCCCTCAACTGCCGCCTGGCCGCCTTCCACCTGTTCCCCTCCACCATCGACCGCTCCCAGTTCACCCAGTCGCACTCCCTGGACGACGTCTACAGCAGCGGATTAAGCAAACTGGAGCAGATATAGGAGAGCTACCTGGCGATTTGGTAAAGGATAATTTACTTGAACGAAGAAGCAGGGTCACAGAAGGTAGAAGAATCTGACCCCAACTATGCCTAATACCTCACCTGCAAGCAAAATGCATTCATTACTTTTTATGCATATGACCACACCACACACATATCCTAACCCCAGAACATATTCATCTTCCATTCTCATCACCTGGTAGAGCTGTTTTAACAAATGAAGGTCTTAATCACCAAGCTCCGGCCTATGGTCTCTAAAAAGTATGGTAAAGATGGAGGCAGCAAGTTGAAAATAGAGGGTTTCCTGTTGCTCCAAAAGATCCAAGAACTGCTCAAGGAACTCAAAATAGCAGTCTATCCCTTTCCAGTTGAGCCCGAACATCAAAACAGACAAAACCAGCTGTTTCAAAAATACAAATAGTTCCTAGAGTCAGACTTCCACATCTACAACCAGCTCTAGCTACCAAAATAGCTGTTCGTGAGCCACTCGATAGTGGAACTGGGGTACGAGATCGAAAGCATGGTGACAAATTTAGCAGAGAAGTAGCAGCAATGTTTGAACAGACTTGGGCTGTCTTAGAGTGTTATTTTGGGGGATCTCACCCAGGCAGATGAGTTGAGTCACTACCGCCTCATGCTGCTCTACCATCAGACTCTCGGCCATTTCTACAAATACATTTCCAACCCCATCTAGTTAAACACCTAGACAATCACCTAATTCATAGAGAGCGAGCCTCTATCGAAGCTGGACAAAGGCAGCATCGAATAGTTCAAAACAGTTCCCGAATTGAAAGAAATCGAGCTGAGTCAGTTTTTCAGATTCCACAA